>Ga0207691_10004724_pt1 | contig 13169 bp, 11 predicted proteins | sample KBSM13metaG_FD_184327 | JGI IMG/M metagenome (GOLD analysis project Ga0207691, IMG submission 184327) | Miscanthus rhizosphere microbial communities from Kellogg Biological Station, Michigan, USA - KBS M1-3 metaG (SPAdes) (version 2) | ecosystem: Host-associated > Plants > Roots > Rhizosphere >... | reverse complement strand
AATATACCTGCGTGCCGCAACAGGAGAAACGGCTACCTGGACAAAAATTGCCCCCGGGGTGTATACCGTGCAGAATCCTGGCGGATCTCCCGCAGGTCCGAGCGCATCTGCTCCGGGGTGAAGGCCGGCGGCGCCGGGTCGGCGGCGCTCGTGGTGCACCAACCCATCAGCACGGCCGCGAGCATCGGGATGAATCGCCGGACCATCATGACCTCATTTCAACACGAGACGCGACGAGTTGTTTGACGCCGACCGTTTCGGCGAATGGCTCGAGGTGTTGGTGCATACCGGAGACTCGGGGGCCGCACGAACGATCTCCACGCTCGACAAGGATGTGGTGATCGTCGGACTCTCGCACTACGTGCGTGTGTTCGACCCGGGTATCTTCGAACCAACTGCCCAGAGTGATGACGAGCCGATGGACCGTCACGAGGCGATGCGCGATTGGAGCTGCGAGAGCCTCGAGTGTGAAGTAGGCGGCTACATCGTCCGTGCACGGAGAACCGATGCGTGGGATGCGATCGTGACGTTGCTGTTCATGCTCGACGCCGAATACGGCAACTACTTCCACGCCGTAATGGAGGGCTGCCGGCGCCTGTCCAACTCCAGGCCTGAGATCGACGGCTTGGACGACCTGCTGCTGGCACCGGAGCAACACCTCCACGACGCCGCAAGCCAACGGGATCGCCGGCGATCGCTGCCCCCAGCCCGCGCGCGGCGTGCACGCGGATCTGGTGCGTGCGGCCGCTCAGAGGCCGGAATTCCACCAGTGTCTGGCCTTCGGCTTCGGCAATTTTGCGCCAGTGGGTCGCAGCGGATTTGCCAGCATCGTCCGCAACCATCCGCCAGCCGCCCCTGGCGCTTGACACCTTGGCGATCGGAAGTTCGATCAGCCCTTCCTCTCCCGGCACTTCGCCGTCCAGCACTGCCAGGTAGCTTTTCGATACCGTGCCAGCCTCGAAGGCTTGCTGGAAGGCGGCTCGCGCGCGCGGGTTGCGCGCGAGCAAGAGACAGCCCGACGTATCACGGTCGAGCCGATGCATCGGCACCGGCGGCCGCTTGAAGCCGAGCTTAAGCTCGTCGATCCGCGCCTCGATGCTGTCTCCGCCTGCGCGCGGCGGGTCCACCGGCAGGCCCTCGGGCTTGTCGATCACGATCGCCTCGCCGTCGACGAACAGGATGCGGTCTTCAAGATTCATGGCATTGCCCATGAGACCGGGCCAATTGTGAAGCAATCCAATTCGGACAATGGCTTGGTCCATCCTGGCCTCGATACTGATCTAAACTGATGCAGCGCTGCAACGATATCGGCCATTTCCGAAGTTTTACGCACTATTAACCTTTTAAGGTCAGAAACCGCATGGTTAATGGACGCTTAGACGTCGTTAAGGGCGCTTCACCTTTTGTGCCAAGGGAAGCCCGGATCGGCGAGCTAACCAGGGGAATACAGCATGCGGGTTTTGCTCATCGAAGACGAGGCGACCATCGCCAAGAGCATCGAGCTGATGCTCGGTACGGAAGGCTTTAACGTCTACACCACCGATCTGGGCGAAGAGGGCTTGGACCTCGGCAAGCTTTACGATTACGACATCATCCTGCTCGACCTCAACCTGCCCGACATGCACGGCTATGACGTGCTCAAGAAGCTCCGGACAGCCAAGGTTTCGACGCCGGTGCTGATCCTGTCGGGCATCGGCGAGATGGACAGCAAGGTCCGCGCGCTGGGCTTCGGCGCCGACGACTATGTCACCAAGCCGTTCCACCGCGACGAGCTGGTTGCCCGCATCCATGCGATCGTCCGTCGCTCGAAGGGCCATTCGCAATCGGTCATCCGCACCGGCAAGTTGGCGGTGAATCTCGACGCCAAGACGGTCGAGGTCGATGGCGCCCGGGTGCATCTGACCGGCAAGGAATATGCGATGCTGGAGCTGCTTTCGCTCCGCAAGGGCACCACGCTGACCAAGGAAATGTTCCTCAACCACCTTTACGGCGGCATGGACGAGCCGGAGCTCAAGATCATCGACGTATTCATTTGCAAGCTGCGCAAGAAGCTTTCGCTGGCTTGCGGCGGCGACAATTACATCGAAACCGTCTGGGGCCGCGGCTATGTGCTGCGCGATGCCGAGGGCGATACGGCTGCGACCGAGGTCGCAGCCTGACCAAATAGCTGGGGGAGTGGTAACGGCGGGGCGGAAACGCTCCGCCGTTTTCCTTTACCGGGCCGCGGCCAATTCCAATGGCAGCGGGGTGCGTTCGGAATTGGCGAATACGCTTGGTTTTAGCCAGTTGCTCACCCGCCTGGTCAGCGCTGGTTCGCCCTCGACCAGCAAGTCGCCGGCCTGGATCGCGTCGCGATAACTGCGATCACCCATCCACACATCATGCATGGTGCGCGTCGTGGTCGTGAAAAAGACGTCGACGTCGCGCCCCGGCCGGGTGATGCACACATCGACCGTGTCGCCATCGACAAGCAGCCACCAATCGGCCTGGTCTGAGAGATCCTTGAATTTGAACTGGATCACGCTGTGATCGCCGGGCAGCTGTGACGGATCGATGCTGCGTTCGAGATAGAACATCAGGAATTCGACGTCCAAATCGTCTTGGGTGAGCTTATCCCTGGCCCAGCAAAGGCCCCATTCGCCCATCGCGATAACGACCGGCAATAGCGCTTCGCAGGCCGGTGTCGGATAATATTCATAGCCGCGTTGTCCGCTGATCCGGCGCCTGACCACGAGGCCTTCCGCTTCGAACGATTTAAGCCGCGCGGTCAGCAGCGCCGGCGAGATATCGCCGAGACCGCGCTGCAGCTCGTTGAATCGTCTCCCTCCCATCAGCAGCTCGCGGACGATGAGGACGCTCCAGCGCTCGCCCAATATCTCGGTTGCCTTGGCGATCGGGCAGAATTGACCGTAGTTCATGACCGGCTCCTTGGCCGCTCATATAATGGCAGGACTTCAGAAACTGTAGTGCATTGCTTCATTCGCTGAACTGGCCGCGATGCTCGCCTGGCAGCAGTAAGTCTCCACCCCAACGAAGGAGATTATCAATGCCGCTCGTGACCATCGACGTCATCAAGGACGTCTTCAGCCCCGACAAGAAGCAGGAGCTTATCGAGAAAGTGACCGAAGCCATGGTTGAGGTCGAAGGCGAGGAATTGCGCCAGGTGACCTGGGTCCGGATCGTAGAAGTCGAACAGGGCAACTGGGCGATCGGCGGTCAGCGGCTCAATGCCGCGGCGGTCCATGCCATGAGCGGCAAGCTCAAGGCGGCCTGACCGGGCCGCCGAGACGACAGACGGCGGGACGGAAAACTTCCCCACCCCATCCGGCCCGCCGTTTGTCCAATCGTCGAGAGGGTCTTGCCCAAACCGAACCAACGCCCCTACCCACTGGTCCATACTAGTGGGGGGTCTAATGCTGGAAATCGCCAATCTTTCGCACACTTATGCCAACGGCACGGTCGCGCTCGACAATGTGAGCCTGTCGATCCCGCGCGGCATGTTCGGTCTGCTGGGACCCAATGGCGCCGGCAAGTCGACGCTGATGCGAACCGTGGCGACACTTCAGGAACCCACTGCCGGAACGATCAAGTTCGGCGAGATTGACGTCCTCGCCCAGCCCGGGGAGCTGCGCAAACGGCTTGGCTACCTGCCGCAGGACTTTGGCGTCTATCCGCGCGTCTCGGCTTACTCGATGCTCGATCAACTGGCTGTCCTCAAGGGCATAACGGGCAAGGGCGATCGCAAGTCGATCGTCGAAACGCTCCTCAACCAGACCAATTTATGGGCGGTCCGCGACAAGGCCATCGCCGGCTTCTCCGGCGGCATGCGGCAGCGGTTCGGGATCGCCCAGGCGCTGATCGGCAACCCCGAGCTGATCATCGTCGATGAGCCGACCGCCGGTCTCGATCCTGAAGAGCGCAACCGCTTCCTCAACCTGCTCGCCGGGATCGGCGACAATGTCGTCGTCATCCTGTCGACTCACATCGTTGACGACGTAGCCGACCTCTGCCCGCGCATGGCAGTATTGGCCAACGGCCGCCTACAGCTCGAAGGCAAGCCCTCCGACCTGATCGCCTCAACTCGCGGCAAGGTGTGGTCGAAGACCATCGACCATACAGAGCTCGAAAGGCATCAAGCCGAACATGAAGTAATCTCGACCCGACTGTTCGCGGGCAAGACGATCATCCATGTCCTAAGCGATTCCCGGCCGGCCGGCTTCGAGCCGGTCGAAGGCGGCCTCGAGGACGTCTATTTCTCGACCCTGTCCACGCTTCGCCGCGCAGCCTGAGCGGAGGATCAGTCATGCTGCTCGGAATCACCGGATTCGAAATCCGCTATCAGCTCAGGAACCCAGTCTTCTGGGTCGCCATCGCAATCTTCTTTCTGCTCGGCTTCGGCCTGACCGCCAGCGAGAATGTCAGCATCGGCACGCCGGGCACAGTGCATGAGAATGCGCCCTTCGCAATTGCCGTCGCCACGGCGGCGTTCGTTCAATTTTATCTGTTCGTGACCACCGCCTTCGTCGCCAACGCGATCGTCCGGGACGACAATAGCGGCTTCGCACCGATTGTCCGGGCAACCAGCGTCACTGCCAACCAGATCGTGCTCGGCCGCTTCCTCGGCGGCTTGTTCATCGCAATGGTCGGCTATCTCGCCATTCCGTTCGGCATGCTGGCCGGGTCCCTGATGCCCTGGGTCGACCCCGAAACGGTCGGTCCGCAATATTTCTCATATTACGCGTGGAATTTCGTCGTTTTCGGACTGCCCAACGTCTTCCTGACCAGCGCGCTGCTGTTCGGACTGGCAACCCTCACCCGGTCGATGATGGCGTCCTATATCGGCGCGGTCGTGCTGGTGATGGCCTATCTCATCACTGCCAGCATCGTCGGCCAGAAAATCGAATATCGCGACGCTTTCGCACTGTGGGAACCACTCGGCAATGGCGCGATCGGCGAGGTGACACGCTATTGGACGACGAACGAAATGAACAGCCGCCTCATTCCGTTCGAAGGAGTGGTGCTGTTCAATCGGCTTATCGCGGTCGGCGTCGGAGTGCTGGCCCTCGGTGTCACCTTGTGGCGGTTCAAGCTGATCGACAAAGCGCCGTCGAAGCGCAAGATTCGCAGGCTCGCCAGGCGCCAGGAGCGCGAAGCAAAGCTCGCCGCCGTCCAGCCGGTGCTGGGTGGCGAAGCAATCACTGCGCGCGATGCGCGTCCGTCGCGCTGGACCCAATTCGTCACTCGCCTGCGCGTCGAAGTGAGACAGGTTCTGACCAGCCCGGGTCTCATCATTCTGTCCCTGCTCGCCGTTGGCTTTACCGGCGCGACCCTTTGGCTAGGTCAGTCGCAATATGGCACGTCCGATTATCCGACCCTGACGGCAACAGTCGGCACGGTGCGCAGCGGCTCGGCGGTTTTCCTGCTGATGATCACTGTTTTCTACAGCGGTGAGCTGGTCTGGCGCGAGCGCGACCGGAAGCTCAACGAGATTATCGATTCCACGCCGGTATCCAGCTGGGTGATGACGGTCCCGAAGATGATCGCCATCTTCATCGTGCTGCTGATCGTCAACATGGCGGCAATGGCCACCGGCCTGTTCTACCAGCTGGTCCAGGGCGCGGCGTTCGTCGGCATCCCGCAATATCTCGGCTGGTTCCTCATTCCGGCGGCAATCAACGGCCTGCACATCGCCATCCTGTCGGTTTTCGTCCAGGTGCTCAGCCCCAACAAATATGTCGGCTGGGGCATCATCTTCATCTGGTTCGTCGGGACGATTTTCCTCAACAATATGGGATATTCCAACCCGCTCTACAGCTACGGACAGGATCCCAACGTCCCACTGAGCGACTTTGTCGGCGCCGGCAGCTTCTGGATCGGCAAGGCGGTCTTCCAGTTTTACTGGCTCTGCTTTGCCGTCATTCTGGCAGTGATTGCTCATCTGATCTGGCCGCGCGGGACGGATCTTGGGCTCGGCGTGCGCTTCAAGCGAGCATCCCGCCACGCTTCCGTCGCAACTCTTGCGATTGCCGGCGTTGCCGCGGCCGCGATGGCCGGATCCGGCATCTATGGCTATCACAACATCAAGCAGCTCAACCGTTATATGACCTCCGACGATGCGGAGAAGCTCAGCGCGGATTTTGAGAAGAAATATCTAAAATATGAGACGCTGCCGCGCCCGGTCATCACCAAGGCGACCATGGACGTGCAGCTATTCCCCAAGGACCGCCGCCTCCTCGCCAATGGCCGCTACGAGCTTCGCAACGACAGCGGCGCGCCAATTGCCGAACTTCATGTCCGTCGGGGTGATCGCGATCTTGAGTGGCTGAAGCTCGATGTCGCCGGGGCCCGGCTGGTCTCGGACGACAAGGACTTCGGCTATCGCATCTATCGGTTCGTCAAACCCTTGGCGCCGGGCGCAACCTCAAGCCTGGACTTCAGCTCGCGGCTGTGGCGGCGCGGCTTCAAGGCCCAGGATCAGGCGACCGACGTCATCGAGGATGGCACCTTCGTCAATAATTTCGACTTCGCGCCGATCATTGGCATGGACCGGCAAGGCCTGCTTAGCGACCGTACACAGCGCCGCCGCCAGGGTCTTCCGCCCGAACTTCGCCCGGCCAGGCTGGAGGATATGCGCGCGACTGCCCGCAATTACGTCAACGCGGACTGGCTGATGTCCGACATCACTTTGACCACCGATGCCGGCCAGACGCCGATTGCGCCGGGCAACGCAGTTTCGGACGTCACTCAAGGCGGCCGTCGAACCGCGCGGTTCGTCAGCAGCGCCCCGATCCTCAATTTCTTCTCGATCCAGTCGGCGGACTATCGAATCGCGAACCGGGATCACAACGGCATCAAGCTGTCGGTCTATTATCACGATGGCCATGGCTGGAACGTCGACAAGATGCTGAAGGCGATGGGCGCCGCGCTCGATTATTATCGGGCGAACTTCGGGCCCTATCAGTTCAACTATGCCCGGATCATCGAATTCCCCGGCTATCAAAGCTTTGCTCAGGCATTTGCGGGGACCATGCCCTATTCGGAATCCATCGGCTTCGTCGCCAACACCAATGATCCCGACAAGATCGACTTCACCACCTATGTCGTCGCCCATGAAATGGCCCACCAATATTGGGCGCACCAGGTGGTCGGCGCTGACATGCAGGGCGGCACGCTGACCAGCGAAACGCTGGCACAATATTCCGCGCTGATGGTGATGAAGCACCTCTACGGGCCGGACAAGATCCGCCGGTTCCTGAAGTATGAGCTCGACAATTATCTCAGCTCCCGCAAGGGCGAAGCCGTCGAGGAAATGCCGCTCGAGCGCGTCGAGAACCAACCCTACATCCATTACCGCAAGGGGGCGGTGGCGATGTATCTGCTCCAGGAACGGCTTGGGGAGGATGCAGTCAACCGGGCGCTGGCGCGGTTCGATGCGAAGTTTCGGTTCAAGGGCGCGCCCTACCTGCGCTCGACTGACCTGATCGACGAGTTCCGCAAGGAGGCCAGGACTCCGGAGCAGCGTCAGCTGATTGCCGACTTGTTCGAAAACATCACCCTCTACGATTTCAAGGTAAAAGATGCGACGACGCGCAGGGACGGCGACGGCTGGACCACGACCCTGAACATTGTCGCGGGCAAGTTTTACGCCAACGGCAAGGGTGTGGAACGCCCGGCCAAGCTGTCCGACTCTGTCGAAGTCGGCCTGTTCATGGCGCGCCCTGAGCTGGGCGCCTTTTCGGCGAAGGATGTCGTCCTATTGAAACGGGAGCCGCTTCGCGATGGTGTCCAGCGCCTGACATTGCACAGCAAGCAAAAGCCGGCGTTTGCCGGGGTCGACCCCTATAATTTCTACATCGACCGCAACAGCGATGACAATCTGATCCCGGTCACGACCGGCTGATCGTCAGCCCTCCCAGGCCACGCCTTCGGGCGCTCCCCGGCCAAGCTTGTCGGGCAGTGGCTCGCCCTTGGGCGTGAACTGGAGCGACACGCTATTGATGCAGTAGCGCTCGCCGCTTGGCGGCGGGCCGTCGGGAAACACATGGCCCTGATGGGCGCCGCACCGAACGCAGACGATTTCAGTCCGGACCATGCCGTAGCTGGTGTCGCGGATATATTTCAGGTGGTCGGCCGAAAAGGGCGTGGTGAAGCTCGGCCAGCCAGTGCCGCTTTCAAACTTCCGGCCTCCGCTGAACAGCGGCAGGCCGCAAAGCCGGCAAGTGTAGACCCCTTCCCTCTTCTCATCGAGAAACAGGCCGCAAAAGGGCGCCTCGGTGCCATGCTCCAGCAATACGTGCCGTTCTTGCTCGTCGAGATCGGCCTCCAGCTCGTGGAGTTGGGCTTCGGTCGGCGGGGTCAGATCAAACGTGAACGTCGCGGTTTCGATCATGGATCGTCCTTTTCGTTGGCCACGGCAAAATAGGATTGGGCGTTCGATATTCCAGAGCGGCGGCCAATGGCCGAAGGAACTGACCGCCGCCCTGATTTACTCGGCCATTAGGTGCGCAGCGACCGGAAGCCGTTGCGCAGGTCCTCGACGATTGCCTGAGGCTGCTCCCACGCCGCGAAGTGCGCGCCTTCAGGATGCTGCTGATAGTAGAGCAGGCCGGGATAGGCACGTTCCGCCCAAGACCGCGGACAAGGGCAAATTTCCTCGGGGAAGGCACTTACGACGACCGGAACCTTCACTCCCTTCGGCTCAAAGAAGGCAAATTTGTTTTCCCAATAGAGCCGCGCCGAGGACACGCCGGTATTCGTCAGCCAGTACAGCGTGATGTTGTCGACGATATCGTCCTTGGTCAGGCCGAGTGTCTCCCCGTCGAACACCCGCGCGATCTGCCGGTAGGTCCAGATGTCATGGTCGATGATCCACGAAGCGAGGGCGACGGGGGAATCCGCGAGCCCGTAGAGCGTCTGGGCACGGTTTCCCATCTCCAGCGCATAGCCGAGGCCATGCTTGTAGAAGAAGGAGACGTGGTCGAAGGACCGCTGCTCCTCTTCATCAAGGGGCTCCGGCGAAGGTGCTCCCGCCAACGCCGCGGCGTTCACCGCGGCAGGGATCGCGCCGGCCATGTTGGTATGGATGCCGAGCAGCTCCGGAGGTGCCTGCACCCCGATGAAGTCGGTGACCAGCGCTCCCCAGTCGCCGCCCGAGGCAACGAACCGGTCGTAGCCGAGGCGTTTCATCAGCTCGATCGAGCCGGTGGCGATCCTCTCCGGACCCCAGCCGGGGGAAATTGGCTTTCCGGAAAATCCATAGCCGGGCATCGACGGGATTACGACGTCGAACGCGTCGTCCTCGGTCCCGCCGTGCGCGGTCGGGTCGGTCAGCGGGTCGATGATCTTCAGCTGCTCGATCACCGAGCCAGGCCAGCCGTGGGTGACGATCAGCGGCAGCGCGCCTTCGTGCTTCGACTTCACATGGATGAAGTGCATGTCGAGCCCGTCGACCTCGGTGACGAAATTGGGGTAGCTGTTGATCCGCGCCTCGACCTTCCGCCAGTCGTGCTGGTTCAGCCAATAGTCGGCGAGCTTCTGGATCGTATCGAGGCGAACGCCCTGCGTATCGTCATTCACCGTTTCCCGTTCGGGCCATCGGGTCGCCGCGATCCGCCGCTTGAGGTCCGCGAGATCTTCGTCCGTGGCGCGAAATTCGAAGGGGCGAATTGAACCCTCCTCGACATGCGGTTCGGGCTGAGTGCCGCCTCCGACAACAAAAGTTTGAGTATCCGTCTCGGCTTTCTGTGCCGGCGAATCCGTATTGGTGGGGGTCGGCGCGGTGGGCTCGGCCATTGCATTCCTCCGGGGTCTCGAGGGGGAGAGAGACGCGGTACGGCACGCGGTTGCTGGGCCGTGGAGAATTGAAGTGCGCTAGTTGGGACGCGCGGCCGTTGCCGCCCTGCTCCCGCGTCTACGAGTCGGTCAAGGCCGACTGACTTGGCATTGGCAATTAAGCTGAAAGCTAGGCGTCGACCAGGATCCGCCGCGGCGAACGGGCCGGCAGCGGCCGGTCGATCGTCGCCGGCTCGGACTCCGGCGCATCCATCCGGCGCCAGCCGTCGCGGCCAAGGCGCTCCAGCGGCTTGAAGCTGGCCTTGTAGGCCATTCGGTCCGACCCCTCGACCCAATAGCCGAGGTAGACATAGGGCAATCCGGCCCGCGCCGCGCGGACGATATGGTCGAGGATGATGTAGGTGCCGAGGCCCTTCCGTGCCCCTTCGCCGACATCGTAGAAACTGTAGATCATGCTGAGGCCGTCGGCCTGCTGGTCGCTCAGGCAGGCGCCGATCAGCTTGCCGGGAATGCCGTCAACCGACGGCTCGCGATATTCGATGACAAAGGTGCGGACCGGCGTTTGCTCGATCATGTCCGCATAGTCCTGCTCGTCCATCTCGGCCATGCCGCCGCCGGGGTGGCGCTGGGAAAGATAGTGGCGGAGCAGCGCATATTGCTCTTCGGTGCTCCACGGACGGCAGGCATTGACCTCCAGGTCGGAATGGCGGCGCAGGATCTTGCGCTGGGTGGCATTGGGCGCGAACTGGTCGGCCAGCACCCGCACGGACACGCACGCCGAGCAGTCAACGCAGCTCGGGCGGTAGGCGACCGATTGAGACCGGCGGAACCCGATGCGGCCAAGCGCTTCGTTCAGTTCGCCGGAATTGCGGCCATTCAGCTCGGTAAACACCTTCCGTTCGACCTTGCCCGGAAGATAGGGGCACGGCGAAGGGTTCGTTACAAAGAACTTGGGGAAGCGAAATGGTGCGCTCACCTCGACCCGGCCCTTCCGCAAATGGTTACGAAACTCTTTATGCTCGTCGTAAACGCGGAAGGAAAGAGTTCGACTCCCAAAAAGAGGGTTAACGCGGCAACTGTACCGCAAGGGGACGGAAAAGGGTTAAGGCGCCAAAGCCTAATCGAGCTCGGCGCGCTCCACGTCGAAGCCGCTATCGACCAGCTTCTTGATCAGCGTTTCCATTGCCTGAACGTCGCGCGCCTCACACTCGACTTCGATCACCGTATCCTTGGCGGGAAGCCGCGTGAAAATGCGGTGATGATTGACCTCGATGATGTTGACCCCGCATTCGTGGAACTTGGCCGTAATGGCCGCGAGCGCGCCGGGCCGATCCTGTGCCGCAATCCTCAGGCGGGCGATGCGGCCGCAGCGGACCAGCTCGCGAACCAGCACATTGGCAAGCAGGTGCGTGTCGATATTGCCGCCGCACAGCGTGGTTCCGATCTTGCGGCCGCGGAACCGCTCGGGCTGGGCAAGGATCGCCGCGAGGCCCGCCGCGCCGGCGCCCTCGACCACCGATTTCTCGATGTTCACCAGCATCGCCACGGCATGTTCGATGTCGCGCTCGGCGACGAGGTCGATGCGATCGACCAGGTCGCTGATGATTGCGCGAGTCAGCTGGCCCGGCTCCTTGACCGCGATGCCCTCGGCCAGCGTGTCGCCGCCGATCTCGCCGTTGCCGCCCTCGACCACATTCTTCATCGACGGATAGAGCTCGGCTTCGACGCCGATCACCTTGATCCCTGGCTTCAGTGCCTTGGCCGCGGTGGAAACGCCTGAAATCAGGCCGCCGCCGCCGATCGGAATGACCAAAGTGTCGAGATCGGGCGCATCCTCCAGCATTTCCAGCGCGACCGTTCCCGCCCCGGCCATCACCGTAATGTCGTCGAACGGGTGGACGAAGACATAGCCTTCGCTCGCTTCCAGCTCCCGGGCGTGGGTATAGGCATCGTCGAACCGCTCCCCGTGCAGCACGACATGGGCGCCATGGCCCTCGGTTTGCGTGACTTTGATCATCGGCGTCGACACCGGCATGACGATGGTCACCGGGATGCCGAGCCGCCGGCCATGATAGGCCACGGCCTGCGCATGATTGCCAGCCGACGCGGCGACAACCCCTGCGGCCCGCTCGGCATCCGACAGCTGCAGCAATTTATTGAGCGCGCCGCGCTCCTTGTAGGCGGCAGTGAACTGCAAATTTTCGAACTTCAGCCAGACTTCCGCATCGACGATTTGCGACAGGGTCTCGCTCTTCAGCATCGGAGTGCGGATCACCGAACCCTTGATGCGTTCGGCTGCGGAGCGAATGTCGTCGAGAGTCGGGCGGGATTTAGTGGGAACATCCATGGGCGGTTCGCCTAGACCTTCCGCGCCATGCAAACAATGCTATCGAGACGCCCATGCGTATGACCCTGCTAGCGCTCGCCGCGCTCCTCGCCTCCTCTTCCGCGCTCGCCGACACGCTGGTGACCAATGCCAATGGCATTCAGGTCGATGCGAACGACAAGCTCGAGCGGTTCACCGGCATCCTGATCGGCGACGACGGGAAGGTAAAACGCCTGCTGCATGGGGAAATGCTGAAGCTGCGTGACACGAATGTTGTCGACGCCAAGGGCCGGACCGTACTGCCGGGCCTGATCGACGCCCACGGCCATGTCATGGGGCTCGGCTTCACCGCGCTGCAGCTCGACCTTACCGGTACGACCTCGCTCGCCGACTTGCAGGCTCGGTTGAAAGCCTATGCCGCCGCCAATCCCAATGCCCGCTGGATTCTCGGCCGCGGCTGGAACCAGGAGCTGTGGGCCGACAAGCGCTTCCCGACCTCCGCCGACATCGATGCGGTGGTCAGCGACCGGCCGGTGTGGCTTGGGCGGGTCGACGGCCATGCCGCGATCGCCAACAGCGCAGCAATGCAGGCGGCCGGTTTCGCGCTCAACACCCAGGCGCCGTCGGGTGGGCGGATCGAGAATGGGCTGTTCGTCGATGCGGCGATGAGCTTGATTGCAAACAAGATTCCCGCGCCGACGCCTGCCGAGCAGGATGCGGCCCTCGTTGCCGTACAACAGATGATGCTGTCCAATGGCCTCACCGCCGCGGCAGACATGGGAACGGCCCCGGAAGAATGGCTGGCGATGAACCGCGCCGGTGAGGCTGGCACACTAAACGTGCGGATCATGAGCTACGCCGGCGGCATCCCCGGCATGAAGGCGATCAACGGCGGCAGGCCGAGCGACTGGCTCTACGGAGACCGGCTACATCTCGGCGGGGTCAAACTTTATGCCGACGGCGCATTGGGTTCGCGCGGCGCCTGGTTGAAGCAACCTTATGCCGACAAGCCCGACACGCGCGGCCTCCAATTCCTGACCGATGCCCAGAT
>Ga0207691_10004721_pt1 | contig 13170 bp, 11 predicted proteins | sample KBSM13metaG_FD_184327 | JGI IMG/M metagenome (GOLD analysis project Ga0207691, IMG submission 184327) | Miscanthus rhizosphere microbial communities from Kellogg Biological Station, Michigan, USA - KBS M1-3 metaG (SPAdes) (version 2) | ecosystem: Host-associated > Plants > Roots > Rhizosphere >... | reverse complement strand
GTCGCCTGAGACGGCGAAGCTGTTAGTCGTACTCGTCGTGCCCGCCGGCAAGTAGAAGTGCTGCAACGAATTCTCGTTCATGCGGAACGGCGCGTCGGCCTGCATCGTCGCGCGCAGCACGCGGCCTTCGTAGTAGAAATCGTTGACGTACACGGGCGCCAGCATGAGCTGGATCGTCTGGTAGACATCCTGAGTGGTGAGGCCCATCGACTGCGCCTGCGCGCGATCGAGCGTGAGCTTGAGTGTGGGCGTCGGCGGCAATTCGTTGGGCCGCACGGCCGTGAGCACCGGGCTCTTCGAGGCGCTCTGCAGGAGCTGGCCCATGGCGCCGTACAGCGCACCGCGGCCGGCGCCCGTTCGATCCTCGAGCCAGAAGTCGAAGCCGCCGAATGCGCCAAGGCCACGGATCGTCGGCAGACTCAGGAAGAACACCGTGCCGTCACGCTCCGTCATCATGGTGTTCATGAAGGCCCACTGCGAAAATTCCGCGGCCGTCGCCTTTCGATCGCCCCAATCCTTGAGCTTGATGAAAAAGATTCCGACGCTCTCGCCGGCACCGAGGAAGCTGAAGCCGGTGACCTCGAATACCGCGTCCACCGCTTCGTGCTTGCGAATGTTCGCGCTGACCTTCGTCATGAACTCACGCGTGCGTGACATGGTCGAGCCGACCGGCATCTGCACCAGGCCGAGCGCAAAGCCCTGGTCTTCGTCGGGCACGAAGCTGCTGGGCACGCGCCAGAACAACAGACCACTGATGAGGATGATCGCGACGAAACCCGCCGCCCACCAGCGCAGGTGGCGCAGCGAGAATTTCACCGATCGCAGATACGATTCCTGCGCCTTGCCGTAGCCGCGGTTGAACCAGCGGAAAATGGTGTTTTCCTTCATGTGCTCGGGCCGCAGCATCGTGGCGCACAGCGCCGGCGTCAGTGACAGCGCGAGGAAGGCGGAGAAACCCATCGAGACCGCGATGGTCAGGCCGAACTGCCGATAGATCACGCCCACCGAGCCGGACTGCAGCGCGCTCGGAATAAACACCGCGGCGAGCACCAGCGAAATCGCGATGATCGGATTCGTGATTTGCGACATCGCCTTGCGCGTCGCTTCCTTCGGCGGCAGGTGCTCCTCACGCATGATGCGTTCGACGGACTCGATGACCACGATGGCATCGTCCACGACGATGCCGATGGCGAGCACCATGCCGAACAAGGTGAGCTGGTTGATCGAAAAGTCGAACAGATACATGCCGATCATCGCGCCCATGAGCGCCACCGGCACGACCAGCGTGGGAATCAGCGTGGCGCGGAAGCTCTGCAGGAACACGAGCATCACGATGAACACCAGCACCACGGCGATCAACAGCGTCTTGATGACCTCGTGGATCGCAGTGGTGATGAACTTGGTCGAATCGAACGGAATGAACCACTCGACCCCCGCCGGAAAACTGCGCTGCAGCTCGTCCATGCGAGTCTTGATCAACTCCGCCACTTCGAGCGCGTTCGCGCCAGGCTGCAGCAGCACACCGAATCCGGCCACCGGCTGGTTGTTGAGCCGCACGTCGAATCCATAGCTCGCAGAACCCAGCTCCACCCGCGCGACGTCCTTGAGACGAATGCTCGTGCCGTTTGGCTCGGTGCGAAGAATCACGTTTTCGAATTCGGCCACCGACGTGAAGCGGCCTTCGGCGGTTACCTGCGCCGTGACCTGCTGGCCGGGCAACGACGGACGTGCGCCCAGTGAACCGGTGGCGAACTGCACATTCTGTCCGCGAACGCGATTGAGGGCTTCCGCCGGTGACATGCGGTAGCCGCGCAGCTTGTCGGGATCGAGCCAGATGCGCATGCCATAGGGAGAGCCGAACTGCGTCGCCCCACCGACGCCTTTGACCCGCTGCACACCGTCGAGGATCTGCGAAGCCACGATGTTGTGCAGTTCCTGTGCGGGAACGCGGTTGTCTTTCGAGCGGATCGAAATCGCCATGAGGAAATCTGAATTGGCCTTGGCGACTGTCAGGCCCTGCTGGATGACCTCGGCCGGCAATCTCGGCGTGGCGAGGGCGACCTTGTTCTGCGTCTGGACCGCGGCGACGTCCGGATCCGTGCCGGTTTCGAACGTCAGCGTGATGCTGGATACGCCCGAAGAACTCGACGACGTGAAATACAGCACGTTGTCGATGCCGGTGAGCTGTTGCTCGATGACCTGCGTGACGGTGCGTTCGATCGTTTCTGCATCGGCGCCCGGGTAGGCAGCCGTGATCCCGACCTGCGGTGGCGCGATATTGGGATAGGCGGCGGTCGGCAGTTCCAGGACCGCAAGCCCGCCACCCAACGAGATCAGGATGGCGATGACCCAGGCGAAAACGGGCCGGTCGATGAAGAACTGAGCCATGGGTGACTAACTACCAGCCGCCGTGGCGCCGGGTGCGGCAGCATTGGCCGACGCGTCCGCCGGCACCGCCTTCACCACGGTACCGGGCTGCGCTTTCGGAATACCGGAGACGACCACCTGGTCACCTTCATCGAGACCACTGGAGATTACCCAGTTGTTACCGACGACCGCGACGGTCTCGACACGCTTCTGCAGGACCTTGCCGTCCGCGGCGACCACGAGTGCGTATGGGCCCTGCCCGTCGCGTTGCACGGCGAGCTGCGGCACCTCGAAGCCCTTGTTCAGCACGCCGGCGGTGAGCCGCACGTTGACGAACATGCCAGGCAACAGGGTGCGCCGAGGATTGGCAATGCGGCCGCGGAATGCCACCGCGCCGGTGACCGGATTCACGGCGTAGTCGGAGAAATCGAGCGTGCCCTTCTCTTCATAAAAGGTGCCGTCGGGGCGCACCAGCTGGAGGACGGCGAGGTTGCCTTCCGCAATGCTGACGGCACCCGCGGCCTGTGCGCGCTGCAGCCGTTCGAAATCGGATGCCGGCTGATCGAAGAACACGAATATGGGGTCGACCTGCTCGACGGTAGTTAGCAGCGTGGCTTCGTTCTGCCCGACCAGTGCGCCCTCGAGGACGCGCATGCGTCCGGCGCGGCCGGCGATCGGCGACGTGATCGTGGCGTAGCCCAGGTTGATGCGCGCGGTCTGCACCTGCGCGCGCGCCGCGGAGACCTGCGCCGCGGTGGAGCGCTCCAGGGCTTCGGAGTCATCGAGCTGCATGCGCGAGACGAGTTGCTGCTTCGACAATTCGCGATTGCGGTTGGCCGTCACTTTCGCGTTGGTGGCGGAAGCTTCCGCCTGTTCGAGATTGGCGTTGGCGGCGGCGAGTTGCGCGCGATACGGAGCAGGGTCGATGAGCACCAGTGGTTGACCTTCCGTCACCATGGAGCCTTCCTTATATAGGCGCTTCTGCAGCACCCCGGCGACCCGCGCACGCACATCGGAAGCGCGGGTGGGCGCCAGGCGTCCGGAAGCTTCGCGCACCAGGGGTACCGGCCCTGCGTGCACCACGAGTACTCCGACCTCCGGTGGCGGTGGCTGTTGAGGCGCCTGTTGCTTGCCGCAGGCAGTGACTAACAAAGCGGCCACAGCCGCACAAATCAGCTGTACACGTGAGTGCATTTTGTTTTTAGGCCGGTGGAGGTTGACAGGGCCGCCGGCGAAGTGGCGCTAGTCTAGCGCAGCGTCCGGCCAATCACGACCGCCAATCAGGACTTGAACAGTCGCGAGTACTGCGTTTCGTGCCTTCCGCTAGCCACCGCGCTCAACGCGGCGGAAATGCCGATGTCGGAATCTGCGAGTTTCAGTGCTCGCTCTACCAAAAGAGGGATGCGTGCACAGAGCGCGTGCAGCATTCTTTGCGCAGCGCTCTGTCCCAGCGGCACCAGTTTCACGGCTGCCAGCACCTGGTTCTCGACCCATGCCCAGGCATAGGTCATCGAACACGCCTCTGGCTCGACGTTCCAACGGGCGCAGGCGAATGCGAATGCGGTGGCATGCGATACGCCCGGCGGAGTGTTTGCCGCGTTGAGCGGAAAAATCTCCGTGCTGAGCTCGAGCTCGATCAACACACGCAGCAACGCGCTGCCCAAGTGCCGATCCTCGGCTCGCAATTCTTCGGTTTCACGCGATGCGATCAGGAATGCGTTCCAGCGCAAAACATCCTGTGTGGCGTCCTGGCGCCAGGCAGCGTGCAATCGACCGAGCACCGGCAGGTCGAGCGTTCCCAGGCTTGCGGACGCGAGCCCATCGATCCAGTCGAGGGCGGTGGCCTCGTCCTTCACCCAACCGCACTCCACCGCGTACTCGAGACCTTGCGAAAAGTGGAAGGCGCCGATCGGCAGCGCCGGACTTGCAAGATGCAGCAGCCGCAGCAGCTGCGGCGTGGCGCTCGCGGATGCGTCGGCTGCCGGCGAATCAGCCGTGCGAATGTGAGTGCGAGTGACTCGCCGCGACATAAGCGCCTCCCTCCGGTTCGAATGGCGCCTCATCGACCTGCACTTCGAGACCGAAGCCGCGCAACATGTCGTCGAGCACGTGATCGTGCTGGTAACGCAGCCAGCCGGTACCGATCTGCAGCGCGACGTGGCGATTGCCGAGGTGATAACTCGCGCGTGCCAGCATCACGGCATCACTGGTATGCACGGTCGATACGGTCTCGCTCGCAGCCTGCACTTCGATGACGCGGCCGTCGTCCGTCAACAGCAGATCGCCATGACGCAGCACCGACCCGCGCTCGAGGAACAGACCGGCCTCCTCGCCATTGTCGAGCACAGTGAGAAGTCGGCTCTTGGATCGCTCACCGAAGGGCAATACCAGCCTGCGCTCGGCGGCGCGCTGCCCCTCGATGGATCTATCCAGCTTGCGGTTGATCTTGAGCATAGAAAATGGGGACATTCCTCATTTCAAAAAAGGAAGTAGCGCTGTGCCAGCGGCAACACCGTAGCCGGCTCGCAACGCAAGAGCTCGCCATCGGCGCGCACTTCGTAGGTCTGCGAATCCACTTCGATCTTCGGTTGATAGTCGTTGAGCAGCAGATCCTTCTTACGGATGGCGCGAGTGTTCCCCACCGCCACCAGCCGTTTGCGCAGGCCTAACTTCCCGGCCATGCCATTCTCGAGCCCGGCCTTCGACACGAAGCTCACGCAGGTGGCTGCGCGCGCGCCGGCCAGCGCCCCGAACATGGGACGGTAGTGCACGGGCTGCGGGGTCGGGATGGACGCATTCGGGTCGCCCATCGGTGCTGCGACGATCATTCCGCCCTTGATGATCATCGCGGTCTTGGCGCCGAAGAAGGCCGGCTTCCACAGCACGATGTCGGCAAGCTTGCCCTTCTCTATCGACCCGACTTCGTGCGCGATGCCGTGGGTGATCGCGGGGTTGATGGTGTACTTCGCGATGTAGCGCCGGACGCGGAAATTGTCGTTGCCCTTTCCATCGCCGGAATGGGAGTCCGGCTTCAGCGGTCCACGCTGCACCTTCATCTTGTGAGCGGTTTGCCAGGTGCGCGTGATCACTTCACCAATGCGGCCCATGGCCTGCGAGTCCGACGAGATCATCGACATCGCGCCGAGGTCGTGCAGGATGTCTTCGGCTGCAATGGTTTCCCGGCGGATGCGCGATTCGGCAAAGGCCACGTCCTCGGCGATGCCCGGATCGAGGTGGTGGCAGACCATGAGCATGTCGAGATGCTCATCGACCGTGTTCACCGTGTATGGGCGCGTCGGATTGGTGGACGACGGCAGCACATTGGACTCACCGCAGGCCTTGATGATGTCGGGCGCGTGGCCGCCGCCCGCGCCTTCCGTGTGATAGGTGTGAATCGCCCGGCCCTTGAAGGCGGCCAGCGTGTCTTCGAGAAAACCTGACTCGTTGAGCGTGTCGGTATGGATCGCGACCTGGATGTCGTACTTCTCGGCGACGTTCAGGCAGTTGTCGATGGCGGCGGGCGTCGTGCCCCAGTCCTCATGCAGCTTCAGGCCCATCACGCCGGCCTCGATCTGTTCATCGAGTGGCAATGGCAGGCTTGCATTGCCCTTGCCTAACAAACCGAAGTTGATCGGCAATTCATCCAGGGCCTGGTACATGCGGCCGATGTACCAGGGGCCGGGCGTGCAGGTCGTCGCACTCGTGCCCGCCGCGGGACCCGTGCCGCCACCAATCATGGTGGTGATGCCCGACATCATGGCGTCGTCCACCTGCTGCGGGCAGATGAAATGGATGTGGGAGTCGATGCCGCCGGCGGTGGCGATGAGCCCCTCCCCTGCGATGATCTCCGTGCCCGCGCCGATGATGATGTCCACGCCGGGCTGCACGTCGGGGTTGCCCGCCTTGCCGATGCCGGCAATGCGCCCTTCTTTCAGGCCGATATCCGCTTTCACGATGCCCCAGTGATCGACGATGAGTGCGTTGGTGATGACGGTGTCGGCGACTTCAGCCGCGCCGCGCTGGCTTTGCCCCATGCCGTCGCGGATCACCTTGCCGCCACCGAATTTCACTTCCTCGCCGTAGATAGTGTGGTCGCGCTCCACTTCGATGATGAGCTCGGTGTCGCCGAGGCGCACGCGGTCGCCCGTGGTGGGGCCGTACATCTCGGCGTAGGCGCGGCGGTCGATGCGGGTCATGGAAGCCTGCCCATGATTTTCGCGGCGAATCCATACACCACGCGATCGCCGCCGAAAGCCACCAGCTCCACTTCGCGTTCCTGCCCGGGCTCGAAGCGAACCGCGGTACCTGCTGCGATATTGAGGCGAAACCCTTTCGCCGCCTCGCGTTCGAACCGCAATGCCTGGTTCGTTTCGAAGAAGTGGTAGTGAGAGCCCACCTGGATGGGGCGATCACCCGTGTTGGCGACCTTCACCTTGAGCGTCTTGCGCCCGGCGTTGATCTCGATGTCGCCGGTCTTGCAAAACATTTCTCCGGGGATCATGGCGGTTCCTTGGGGCCAGTCTTTCAGACGATCGGATGATGCACGGTCACGAGCTTGGTGCCGTCGGCGAACGTCGCCTCGACCTGCACCTCGGGAATCATCTCCGGAATACCCTCCATGACATCGGCGCGCGAGAGGACGGTGGTGCCGAAATGCATGAGCTCGGCGACGGTACGGCCATCGCGCGCGCCTTCCAATATGGCGGCGGAGATCAGCGCCACCGCCTCCGGGTAGTTGAGCTTGAGGCCACGCGCTTTGCGGCGCTCGGCCACGAGGGCTGCCGTGAACAGCAGTAGTTTGTCCTTTTCGCGCGGTGTCAGTTCCATGAGCTGCCTTGGGCTATGTATTCCAGATGCGCGGCAGCACTGCGTCGCGGCCGATGACGGTGGGCCGCAGTCGCTGCCAGGCGGCGATGAAGAGCTTTCGCACGGCTTCCGCCTGCGGCGCCAGGGCTCGCAGCACCAGCACCCCGTCGACCAGCGAGACGGCGGCGTATCGCTGGTCCGCAAGCAACTCGCGTACCGATTCGACGTGCGCGCGCGTGGCGGGCGTGGCTAACAACGTGCCCACCGCCTCCTGCCCCGCGAGCCCCCACACCGCGCCGCGCGCCCGCGAGTCACCGGTGAGCCGCAGCCTGTCCAGGAAAATGGGGACAGGCCCTGCGGGGCCGTTCCTCATTTCCAAGCAAATGGGGTTGGAGTGCGCCACGGCGTACTTGTCCACGCTCGCGATGGCCGGAGCCGCTCTCCACAGTTCGAGGTCGAGTCGCAGCGTGCCCGCATCAAAATGCTCATCGCGCGCCGGGAGACCGAGGCAGTTGATCTCCCAGCCAATGAAGCGGGAATCCGCATCGACGTGCACGCGTGTCGCGGCGCGCACATCGGCGCCGCGATAGAGGATGTTTTCCTGCGGCAACCACTCGAGCGTGGCGCCTGCGGCGCGCAGCTCCTGAGTTTGCGAGGAGTAGCGCCCGTCACATCGATAGAACTTGGTCGCGGCGGGCGTCGTGATCAGCGCGTGTGCGCCCGCGTCCACCAGCACGTCGATACGCAATTCGTCGCCGCCGACAACGCCACCGGGTGGATGCACCAGGTAGACGTGGCAGGGATCGCCTTCGGGATAGAAGGGCCGTTGGACGATGAGTGGCCCGTTGTGGCGGCGCTCAATCAGCCGCGTGCGCCCTCGCTCGTTGCCGGGAGCCGCGTCCCCGTTTGCTAGGAAACGAGGAATGTCCCCATTAAAGCGGAGGCGCAGCGAGGCTTGCCATCCGGGTGCGTTGCCAACGGCGGCGGCGTCCACGGTAGTCAGACCGTGAGGTGCTCGTGCACCAGGTCATCGGTGAGCACGGCAATCTCGCCACCTGCGACGATGCGGCCCTTGTCGAGGATGCGGAACTCGCTCGCGACGCGGCGCGCAAACGGCAGTTTCTGTTCCACTAACAGCACGGTGAGTCTTGCCTCGCGGTTGAGGCGCAGGATGATATCGCCGATCTCGTGCACGATGTTGGGCTGAATGCCTTCGGCCGGCTCGTCGAGGATCAGCAGCTTCGGGTCGAGGACCATGGCGCGCCCGATCGCAAGCTGCTGCTGCTGTCCGCCCGACAGATCGCCTCCCCGCCGCCTGAGCATCTTCTTGAGCACCGGAAACCATTCGAAGATGTGTTCCGGCACTTGCGCAATCTTCTTGCCGCGCCGCGAACCAAAACCGATGCGCAGATTCTCTTCCACGGTGAGCTGCGAAAAGATTTCACGGCCTTGCGGCACATACGCAATGCCCAGCCCCGCCCTTCGATCCGCCGCGAGCCTCGACAGATCGGCGCTTTCGGCGCCGAGACCATAACTCATCGCCCCCGAGGCGATCGGCAGCAGCCCCATGATGCACTTGAGCAGCGTGGTTTTGCCCATGCCGTTGCGGCCCATGAGGCAGGTGCACGATCCTTCCGGCACCTCCAGATTCACATCCCACAGGATGTGACTGCCGCTATAGAACTGGTTGAGTCCACGGATCGCGAGCACGGCTAACTATTTCCCATGCGACTGGCCCTGCGCTTCGCCGAGATACACCTCGATCACCTTCGGATCGTTCTGCACCGCGTCCATGCTGCCTTCCGCCAGCACCGAGCCCTCGTGCAGCACCGTCACCGTACGCGCGATCGAACGCACGAAGGCCATATCGTGCTCGACCACCACCACTGAATGCTTTCCCGCCAGCGACAACAGCAACTCGGCTGTGCGCTCGACTTCCTGCGGCGTCATGCCGGCCACCGGCTCGTCGACCAGCAACAGCCGGGGATCCTGCATGAGCAGCATGCCGATCTCGAGCCACTGCTTCTGACCGTGGGAAAGTATTCCGGCGCGCAAATCGCGCTGATCCTTCAGCCCGACCGTGACCAACACCTCATCGATTCTTGCAATCTGTGCCCTCGCGATCGGTTTGAACAGCGTGTGCCAGACCGACTTGTTTCCCGCGGCCGCGAGCGCCAGGTTTTGCAGGACACTGTGCTGCTCAAAAACCGTCGGCTTCTGAAATTTGCGTCCAATGCCGGCCTCCGCGATTTCCGGTTCGGTGAGAGTGAGCAGATCCGTGGTCACGCCGAACCAGGCCGAGCCTGCATCCGGGCGAGTCTTGCCGGTGATCACGTCCATCATCGTGGTCTTGCCGGCGCCATTCGGACCGATGATGCAACGCAGTTCACCCACGTCGATGTACAGCGTGAGATTGTTGAGCGCGCGAAAGCCGTCGAAGCTCACGCTGATGTCTTCGACATACAGGATGGTGCCGTGCGACGCATCGCCCGGAATCGGCCGGTCGCTGCCCGTACCAGCGCCGAATACCTTCTGCCACCCCTGGCGCACCACCTGCGCAGCGTTCATGCCGTCACCGCTTTCGCCGGATCGGGCGGCTCGGCGGACCGTGGCTTGCGGCCGAAACGGTCTAACAACCCGACCACGCCCCGCGGCAGGAACAGCGTCACCACGACGAACAGCAGCCCCAGTGCATAAAGCCAGAACTCCGGCAGTGCCGCGGTGAAAAAGGTCTTCGCATAGTTCACCAGTACCGCGCCGGCTACGGCGCCGTACAACATGCCGCGGCCGCCAACCGCCACCCAGATCACCACCTCGATCGAATTGATGGGCTGGAATTCGCTCGGATTGATGATGCCCACCTGCGGCACGTACAACGCGCCGGCGATGCCGGCCAGTACCGCCGAGAACGTGAAGATCCACAGCTTGTACGACTCGACGCGATAACCGATGAAGCGCGTCCGGCTCTCGGCATCCCGGATTGCCTGGACGACGCGGCCCGCGCGCGACAGCGTGATGTAGCGGCAGGCAAGGTAGCCGGCGATGAGCGCCAGCGCGCTCGCAATGAACAACGCCACACGCGACGACGGCGCGTTGATGGAGAAGCCCAGGATGTCCTTGAAGTCCGTCATGCCGTTGTTGCCGCCAAAACCCATGTCGTTGCGGAAAAACGCGAGCATCAGCGCATAGGTCAGCGCCTGGGTGATGATCGATAGATAGACGCCGGTGACGCGCGAGCGGAATGCCAGCCAGCCGAAGGCGAGCGCCAGCAGGCCTGGAACCAGGGCCACCATGATCATGGCGAACCAGAACATGTCGAAGCCGTGCCAGAACCACGGCAGCTCCTTGTAGTTCAGGAACACCATGAAGTCCGGCAACACCGGGTCGCCATACACACCGCGCGTTCCAATCTGCCGCATGAGATACATGCCCATGGCGTAACCGCCGAGCGCGAAGAACGCCGCGTGGCCCAGCGACAGGATGCCGCAATAGCCCCACACCAGATCCACGGCCACGGCCAGCAACGCGTACGTCATGTACTTGCCGATCAGTGTCATCGTGTATCCCGACAATTGCAGCACCGAGCCTTCGTCAGGCACCAGGTGCAACACCGGCACGACGATGCCGACGATCGCGACGATGGCCAGAAACACCGCCGTGCCGCGTTCTCCAACTAACAAAGTGAGCAGTGGGCCACGCGGCATGTCAATTCTCGGCCGCGCGGCCCTTCTGCGGGAACAACCCGCGCGGCCGCCGCTGGATGAAGAGGATCAGCGCGATCAGCACCACGATTTTCGCCAGCACCGCGCCTGCCCAGGGCTCGAGCACCTTGCTGACGACGCCCAGCGACATGCCGCCGATCAGCGTGCCCCACAGGTTGCCGACACCGCCGAACACCACCACCATGAAAGAGTCGATGATGTACTGCTGCCCGAGATTGGGACCCACGTTGGTGAGCTGACTCAGCGCGACGCCCGCCACTCCGGCAATGCCGGACCCTAAGCCAAACGTCATCGCATCCACCCACTGCGTGCGTACGCCCATGGCCCTGGCCATGTTGCGGTTCTGCGCGACGGCCCGGACCTTGAGTCCGAGGGAAGTCTTCTGCAATACCATCTGCAGGATCACGAACACGATGATCATGAACAGGATCACGTACAGGCGGTTGTAGGTGATCGACAGCGCTTCGTTGATCTGCATAGAGCCCGCCATCCAGGCTGGCGTCTCGACCGGCCGGTTGTTGGCGCTGAACAGGTCGCGGACTACCTGCTGCAGTACCAGGCTCACGCCGAACGTGGCTAACAAGGTCTCGAGCGGCCTTCCGTACAGGAATCGCACCACGCCACGCTCGATCAGCATCCCGACGCAGCCGGACACCAGGAACGCCAGGGGAATCGCCACGAGGATCGACGCGCCAATGTGGTTGGGCATGAGCTGCTGCACCACGTAGGTGGTGTATGCACCCAGCATCATGAGCTCGCCGTGCGCCATGTTGATCACGCCCATGACGCCGAACGTGATCGCAAGGCCGATTGCGGCAAGCACCAGCACCGATCCCAGGCTCAAGCCGAAGAACAGGGTTTCGAGCGTGGAATAGATGGCGCGCGAGGAATCGATCGATGCGATGACTTCCCGGGCGGTGGTGCGTACGCGCTCGTCGGGTTCGGGAAATGCGCCGTCGTCTCCCGCGGCCACCATCGCCGTGAGGCGGTTGTACACATCGGGGCTCAGGGACTTCTCGAGCGCCTTGACCGCCGCCAGGCGCGTGGCCGCATCTTCGCTGTCGAGATCTGCCAGTGCCAGCCCTTCGTGCATGGCCTTCTTCACGTCAGCGTCGCTCTCCTTCTCCAGACGGGCACGCAGGATTGCGACGCTGTCTTCGTCCATGGAGCGAAGCATTTCGTGCACGGCTGCAAGGCGTACATCCGCGTCTGGATCGGACAGCGCGAAACTCGCCACGGCGCTACGCAGCGTTTTGCGCAGACTGTTGTTGGTAGTGATGCGCGTAAAGTCGTCGGAGGCCCCGCTGCCTGCGGCTTTCGCAGTCAGCGGGTCGGTGAGCGCGAGTTGTGTCTCGCCGCCATCGGTGATGAAAACCTTGTTGTCCGCATTGCGGAAGTAGAGCTTGCCGTCGAGCAGCGTCGCCAGCACGGCGCGGCCATTCGGGTGGCGCAGCTCGGAGATCGCGGTCACTGCCGCCAGCTTGTCGGGAAAGTTATCGGAAGCCAGGCCCGCGACCGCAGCCGCGAAATCCTGGTCAGGGGATTGGGCGCGGGCGGGCAAGGCGATCGCTGCCCAGGCCAGCAGCACCAGCAATAAAAGAGAAGGTCCCGGGATTGCTCCCGGGACCTGAATGGACTTTTCAACCAGCTTTTTCAGAAGTTCTTTTTATTCAGTTGCTGACTTACTTGTAGTTCTGGCCCGAGCACTGCTTGGTCTTGGTGTTGTAGTTGCCGCACTTCAACGTGACCCAGTCAGCCTCGATGTCCTTGCTGCCCGGCAGGAAATCCGACCAGGCGTCGCCCGCCACCAGGCCCTTCGTCTGCCAGACCGTGTCGAACTGACCATCCGCGCGCACTTCACCGATGAGCACCGGCTTGGTGAGATGGTGGTTAGGCAACATCTTGGCGATGCCACCCGTGAGGTTCGGCGCCTCGAGGCCGATCATCGCGTCCGTCACCTTGTTCACGTCCGTGCTCTTGACCTTCTCGACCGCCTTGACCCACATCTGGAAACCGATCACGTGCGCTTCCATGGGATCGTTGAAAGTGCGCTTCGGGTTCTTGGTGTAGGCATGCCACTTCTTGATCCACTCGGTGTTGACCGGGCTCTTGACGCTCATGAAGTAGTTCCACGCGGCGAGATGGCCGACGAGCGGCTTGGTGTCGATGCCCGCGAGTTCCTCTTCACCCACCGAGAAAGCCACGACCGGAATGTCTTCCGCCGAGATCTTCTGGTTGCCGAGCTCCTTGTAGAACGGCACGTTCGCGTCGCCGT
>Ga0207691_10004717_pt1 | contig 13192 bp, 9 predicted proteins | sample KBSM13metaG_FD_184327 | JGI IMG/M metagenome (GOLD analysis project Ga0207691, IMG submission 184327) | Miscanthus rhizosphere microbial communities from Kellogg Biological Station, Michigan, USA - KBS M1-3 metaG (SPAdes) (version 2) | ecosystem: Host-associated > Plants > Roots > Rhizosphere >... | reverse complement strand
AGCCGGTTCTGGGCGCGATCTCGCTCGACCTCTTCGCCGTGCTGTTCGGCGGTGTTGTCGCGCTGTTGCCGGCCTATGCGGACAAGATTCTTCACGTCGGCCCCGTGGGCCTCGGGATCATGCGCGCCTCGCCCGGCGTGGGCGCGGCCATCGTGGCGTTCTGGCTCGGCATGCGCCCCATCCAGCGGCACGCCGGAACCTGGATGTTCGGCGGCGTTGCGCTGTTCGGCATCTGTATGATCGCCGTCGGGCTGTCGGCCAGCATCTGGCTCACGGTCGCGGCGCTGATCGTGGCCGGCGCTGGCGACATGGTCAGCGTGTTCGTCCGCGGCATGCTGGTGCAGCTCGAAACGCCGGACTCGATCCGCGGCCGTGTGAGCGCGGTCAACTTCATGTTCATCGGCGCCTCGAACGAGCTCGGTGCGTTTCGCGCCGGCATGCAGGCCGCGTGGATGGGAATCGTGCCCTCGATGATTTGGGGCGGCGTGTGCACGCTCGCCGTGGTTGGCAGTTATCTCCGGCTGTTCCCCCAGCTGCGCAAGCTAGATAGGTTTCCCGAACCCACCCATTGAGGTCGCGGACCCTTTGGCGGGACGTGGCGTAGCCTGGTAGCGCACTTGCATGGGGTGCAAGGAGCCGAGGGTTCATCCAGTACTCCACCGCGCCGCACACTGGATTTACTCCCGCCATGTACATAAATACAGTTCGCGCATGACTGACGCGCTCAAGGGCCGCGGTGCGCTGTCGCAGCCGCCGGGCCGCTTCGACAAACTCACGCACATGCTCGAGCACGACGGGTGGTACGAGGAGGAAGAGCCTAACAAGCTCGAGACCGTCGTGCTTCCCGAGACGCCACGCACGGTGATCAGTCGCAACCAATCGCCTGACATCGGCTTTGGTCAATCCATCAATCCTTATCGCGGATGCGAACACGGATGCGTGTACTGCTACGCTCGTCCTAGTCACGCCTATGTCGGTCTTTCTCCCGGCCTCGATTTCGAAACGAAACTTTTCTACAAAGCCGATGCCGCGGCCGTGCTGCAAAAAGAACTTTCGGCGCCTTCTTACAAATGCGCGCCGATCACGTTCGGCGCCAACACCGATCCATACCAGCCCCTCGAGAAGTCACTGAGGGTCACGCGTTCACTGCTCGAGGTCCTGCTTCGCTGCAAACACCCCGTGACCATCACCACCAAGGGCGCTCTCGTGGCCCGCGACGTGGATCTCCTCGCGCAGTTCGCGCGTGATGGACTCACGCGAGTGATGTTCAGCATTCCCACGCTCGACAACGATTTGAAGCGCGTGCTCGAACCGCGCGCCGCCGCGGCCGCGGCGCGTCTCAAAGCCATGCGCGTGCTTGCCGAGGCCGCCGTTCCGGTCGGCGTGATGGTCGCTCCCATCATTCCGGTGCTCACCGAACACGAGATCGAACGGGTTCTCGAAGCCTCGCGCGAAGCCGGCGCCTCGCTCGCCGGCTACACCATTTTGCGTCTGCCCTGGGAAGTGAAAGACCTGTTCCGCGAGTGGCTCGCTCAGCATTTCCCCGATCGCGCAGCGCATGTCATGTCGATCGTCCGGAGCATGCGAGGCGAGCGAGACAACGACCCCGCCTTCGGGACGCGCATGCACGCCACAGGACCGGTCGCGCAGCTCATACGCCAGCGTTTCCAGCTTGCCTGCCGCAGGCTCGGCTTTCCTCAGGGGGCGCGTGGCCGCGAATTTTCGCTGGCAACGAATCTTTTTCGCCCGCCACTACGTACTCACCCTCAGTTGTCACTCGATCTGGCGCCGTAAGCTCTTGGTCCCACGTTAAGTTGGGAACCACACAGCGGCGCGTGAGGTCACAAAGTGACGATGCTGCAACGTGGCATACTCGCCGCGCCCATAGACATCCCGCATCTCGGCCTGGGAGCTGGTCCATGAACGCATTCCGCATGACCTGCATGTGCCTCGGAGTCGCTCTCCTCGGCGGCTGCATGCAGGCGCGCATCGAGGAATCCCGCGAGATAGCCACCCCGATCGCCAAGGGCGAACTCGTCGTCATCCTCGCCAAGCCGCAGATCGAAGGCGCCGGAGCAGAAGACGATTTCATGGATTGCGTCGGCGCGAATCTCGACGATGGACGCCACGCCGTCGCGGTTCATGACAACAACGATTTCGTCGACCAGATGTTTCCCTGGTTCGAGCCGAGCACCGCGCCCGGCAAGGCCGAGGCGGTGAGTGCGCTGCTGGCGAAGCCCGGGGTCGCCGAGCAGGTCAGTAAGACCGGCGTGCGTTATGTAGTCTGGCTCGACGGCAGCACCCGCAAAACCGATGGCGGAGGCAGCCTGGCGTGCGGCGCGGCGCCCGGCGGCGCCGGCTGCATCGGATTCGGCTGGTGGCAGAAGGAATCGGCCTACGAGGCCACCATCTGGGATTTGAAACAAGCCAAGTCCGCGGGTAGCGTCGGCACCAATGTCACTGGAACTTCCGCCATTGTCGGAGCAATAGTCCCATTGCCATTCATTGCGCGCGTACAGGCCACGGCATGTAATCGCATGTCGAACCAGCTACGCAGCTTTTTCACGGGAACCGACGGAATCCCCGCCGGTACCCACTGATTACCGCAGGAGATTCGCATGCGTACTCCAACCCTCATATGCCTCGCTGTCGCGGCGGCGGTTCTTGCGGGATGCGCATCGACCAGCGGTGGCGGAATGCCCAGCCCCGGTGGCAGCGGTTCACCCAGCGGCGGTGGTGGTGGCGGAATGCCTGGAGGCATGCCGGGTGGAATGCCGGGAGGTATGCCTGGCGGATCACCGGGCGGAATGCCGGGAGGCTCACCGGGCATGCCCGGATCGCCGGGCAGCTCTGGCATGCCGAGCCTGCCGGGCGATTCCCCATCGACACCTTCTTCCAAGCCGCCAGGCCTGCCGGGTGAATCCGGCGACAGTTCGAGCGGCTCGAGCGGTGACGGCGAATCGGGCGACTCGAAATCGAAGTCCAAAGGCGGCGGTGAATCCGGCAGTGCTTCACCCGAGGGTCCCGATGGCGCGCAGACTTCCGAGGAACGGCAGAAGGCTGGCGAAAAGAGCCTCGACGATTCGCTCGGCGATTTCGACAAGACCCTGAAGAAAGAACAGGAGCGCGTCGCCAAAGAGCGCGATTCGCGCGGCAGCGCCGAGACCGAAGGCGATGGCTCCGAATCGGGTGCGGGCAGTGGTGAAGGTGCAGGCGAGGGCGGCGGCAGCGGCAGCCAGCCCCGCTCAGGCGACCTGCAATCCTCCACGGGCAACCAGTCGAAGAACGGCAACGCCGAGGGCGATCCCAACGGCGCGGAAGGCGATGGCGCCAAGAAGAGCTCCGGAGGCAGCGGCGCGGGTGGGCAGAAGGTTCGCACCGGCAGCGACGATGACATCGTCGCAAAACGACTGCGCAAGGCCGCCGAAGAGGAAACCGATCCGGAGCTCAAAGAGCGGCTCTGGAAGGAATACAACGATTACAAGAAGGCGACGGGCTGATCGGCTCGAGGTGTGCTCATGAAACTCAAACTACTGGCAGCGGCGGCCCTGGCAATACCGATGTTGCTGGCGGGTTGCGTCACATCGGAAACCAAGCCCATCCCCAAGATCGCGGCCAAGCAGGCCACGGTGCACATCCCGGAGGCCGAACTACTCGACGTCGGCATCCGCGTGTTCGACCCCGGCATCCCCAAGAACATCGAGAACGATGACGAGGCGCTCGCCAAGAAACGCATCTATCCCGACCTGCGCAAGGCCGAGGCGCGTTACATGCCGACGCTGTTGCGCGCCACGCTCGAAGAAACCGCGCAGTGGGGCGCGGTGCGCGTCATTCCCGCCACCGCGGATTTCGTCGACGTCATCGTCACCGGCAAGGTGGTCGATTCGAATGGCGGCTTCATGGCCGTCGACATCACGGCCGTCGATGCCGCGGGCCGCGTGTGGATCAAGGACAAGCGCTACAGCAGCCTCGTCGATCTCGGCGCCTACAAGACCAACGCCGCGCTGAAGGCGCGCGATCCTTTCCAGAACGTCTACTCCGAGATCGCCAACGACATGGTCGTGATGCGCGACAAGCTCTCGGCGCTCGATCGCGAGAACATCCGCAAGATCGCGAGCCTCAAGTTTGCGGAGGATCTCGCGCCGGACGCCATGCGCGGCATGACCACGGTGGATAAGAACGGCATCACGCAAGTAGCGCGCCTGCCCGCGGAGGGCGATCCCACGCTCGGCCGCATCGAGAGGATTCGTGAGCGCGACACCGCCGTCGTCGATACGGTGAACGACTACTACGCGAGCTTCGCCGAATCCATCGACGACTCCTACGACAGCTGGCGCCAGACCAGTTTCACGGAGCTCGAGAAGGAAATGCGCGCCAAGTCCAGCGCGCGTACGCGCACAGTGCTCGGAGCCGCGGCGCTCATCGCCAGCATCTTCGCGCCGAATTCCTGCAGCACGTATGACGCCTGCCGCATCAACGACGCGATGCGCACTGCCGGCACCATGGGCGGCATTGCTGCCGTGCTCTCCGGCATCAAGAAATACGCCGACGCACGCACGCACGCGGATGCGCTCAAAGAGCTCACGCTGAGCTTCCAGGCCGAAGTCGCGCCGCAGGTGGTCGAAGTCGAGGGTCACACCCTGCGCCTCACGGGCACGGCAGAAGATCAGTACCGCGAATGGCGTAAGCTGCTCAAACAACTTTATCTCGAGGAGACGGGAGCGGCCGCAGCTGCCACACCGCCTGCGCCGGCTACGCCGGCCACCACCACGGCGACGAGCAACGTCCAGCCCCCGTCCAGCTAATTCGTGACCAACCAGAACCAGGCCGGCACCAAGCTGTGCGGCCGCTTCGTGCTCATCGAAAAACTTGGCGCCGGCGGGTACGGCGAGGTTTGGCGTGCCCGGGATGAGCTGCGCGACACCGAAGTCGCGCTGAAGATCCTCTACGCGCAGTTCCAGAGTTCTGCCGCGGCATGGGAAGTATTCCAGCGCGAGTTCACGCTCACCGCGCGGCTCAACCACCCGGGTGTGTTGCGGGTCTACGAGCCGGTCCGCACCGCCGAGGCCACGGTCCTGCCCATGGTGTTCGCTGCCGGTGGCGACCTGCGCCAGATGCGCGGCGCGCCGTACACCAAGATCCTGCCGTTGCTCATCGACATCGCCGCGGCGCTCGAGCACGCGCACTCGAGGCGTATCGTGCACCGCGACCTCAAGCCGTCGAACATCCTGCTCGACGGGGCAGGCCGGCCTCTGCTCGCGGATTTCGGCGCCGGCGCCTCCGAGGGCGACAATTCCAGCGGCCCGCCAGGCTCACCATTCTCGGCGAGTCCCCAGCAGCTGGCGGGGGAACCCGCGCGGCCGACGGACGACATCTACGGCCTGGGTGCGCTCGCGTACGAATTGCTGTCCGGCTATCCACCGTTCTATCCCGCGTTCGACGCGAAAAAGATTGCCACCGAGCCGGTACCGCGGCTGAAGCCGGTCAAGCCGATTCCGCCGCGCCTCGAGCTGCTGGTTTCCTGGTTGTTAGCCAAGCAAGGCCGTGAGCGCCCGCCGTCCATGCGTCACGTGGCCGATGAAATGAGTGCGGTACTGCAGGACACGCTTGGCCTGGAGGGCGCAGCCACCGACGTCGCCGCGGCGAGTGAAGTCGCGCTTGCGGATGCAGCCGCCGACAATCTCACCCCGGCCATCATGGCGGACGAGCCGGAAATGGTCGCAAGCCCGGTGCGCGAGCTCGAGGAGATCGACCCCGGCATGCTGCCGCAGGTCGACGAGCTGCGCGCGCAAGTCGTGCGCGAGCAACGCGCCAGAAATCGGCGGCGCGGCTTTGTGATTGCCGCAGTACTCGTCGTCGCGACCGGCGCCGTCGCTTTCCTGCTGCCGAAGCTCGCCAGCGAACAGAAGGTGGATATCGGAACGCTGCAGCTGCCCTCCGGCCCGACCGAGACCGAACAAGCCGCGGAGAAACGTGCCGAAGAGCTCACCACGCGGCACACGGAGCTCAGCAAGCGAATTGTCGAGCTCGACTCACGTGCCGCCGCGCAGTGGGGTGGAGCGGAGTTCGCCGCCGCGCGCAAGTCGCTCGACGAAATCGGCGGCATGCTCGAACGCCGCCGGTACGAAGGCGCGCCGGCACCACTCGAGCAACTCGCAAAGGCACTCGACGCCATCGACGCGCGCGTGCCGGAAGCACTGAATGCGCAGATTGCCGAAGGCAAGCGGGCGCTCGCGGCGGGCGAATTCGAGAATGCGCGCCAGGCACTCGACACCGCGCTCAAGATCGATCCTGGCAATCAGGAGGCTACCGACTGGCTCGGCAAGGTGGCCGCGGCGAGCGGCGTCGTGCCGACGCTGGCAGACGCCGAGAACGCCGAAGTGGCGAAGGATCTGCCCAAGGCGCAGACGCTGTACGCCGATGTGCTCAAGCGAAATCCCGGAAACGAAGCGGCAACTACGGGCCTCGCGCGAGTCAAACGGGCCATGGCCGACAACCAGTTCAACGCCGAGATGGGTGCTGGCCTGGCGGCGCTCAATGCAGGGCGCCTGCCCGAGGCGCGCACCCACCTGGAACGCGCACATCAGATCCGTCCGGACAGCAGCGAAGCCGCGGCAGCGCTGCAACGTGTGACCGATACCGGCAGCGGGCGCAGCACCGCCGAGCTCGCCGAACGCGCCTCGAGGCTGGTCAGCGAGGAGCGCTGGACCGAGGCACTGGCCATTTATGACGAGGCCCTCGAGCGCGATCCATCGCTGCAATTTGCGCAGGCAGGTCGTGCGGCGGTGGCGCCGCGAGCGGAACTCGGCAAGCGGTTACAGGCACTTATAGAGAGACCGGAACGTCTTGCCGCGGACGAAGTGCGCGTCGAGGCAGAGCGGCTGCTGGCGCGGGCCCGGGCGCTGCCCAACCAGGGTCCCGTCATCCGTTCGCAGGTGTCGCGCCTGGAACTTCTGTTGCCGACATTCAATCAGCCCATAGTGCTGGCGCTGGAATCCGACAACGCCACCGAAGTTGCAATTCAGCGCGTCGGCTTCTTTGGAGCATTCGATCGCCGTGAGGTCACGTTGAAACCCGGCAAGTACACGGTCACCGGCAAGCGCAGCGGTTTTCGCGACGTGCGCCGCGAGATCACGGTCTCGCCCGGCCAGGGCGGGCAGACCATCGTCATTCGTTGCCTCGAGCCGATCTGATGGAACCGTCACTCTCGCTGGACGCGTCGATCATCCTGCGCAGCGGGCAGGACGAGTCGCGTTACGGGTCGCGGGTGGTGTTCGATTCGACCTCGGGTGCCATCCGCTCCGACCATGACGACGCAGCGCCCGACGGCCCGGCGCCTGCGAGCCTTCGCGCCGTGTCCGGGCGTTGGCTGTTCGATGCCGCCTCCGAGACGCGCGTGAGCGTCAACGGGGTGGCCGTCGGTGGTGCGCGCGTGCTGGCCGCAGGCGACGTCATCACCATTGCGGGCTCGCAACTCCTGGTCGAAGAGGTTACGGCTGGCACGCTCGCGCTACGGCGTTTCGACCTGGTGGGCAATGACACCCTGCCGCCCGTCGGGGACAGCGTACGCACGCTCACTCCGCCCGTCGAAGATCTGCCCATCGATCTCGGTGAAGTACCGAGCATCGAAGGGTTCGTGGCCCCGCGCACGCGCAGGGTGTCGAACACTCGCTGGAACTACGCCGCCTGGGTAATGGGTGGCCTGCTGGCCGTGGTGCTGGCGGTGTTCGCGATGCTCAAACCCATCGCGCTCGACCTGCGTCCGGGTGACGCCGTCGTCAAATCCGTCGGCAGTTTCTCCTGGCAATCGGCCTCGAGCGTGTTCGTGTTCCCGGGTGAACACCGGCTGCGCGCCGAACGCGAGGGTTACATCCCCGCCGAAACGACGGTAGCCGTCGGCGGCCCCGCGCAGGCTCAGGCGCTCATTCACCTCGTCAAACTACCCGGCAAGCTCCAGGTGGACACTGGCGGTGTCGCCGCCGAGATTTCCGCTGATGGCCTGCGGCTCGGCCGTGTGCCCGGCACCGTGGACGTGCCGGCCGGCGAGCGCACGCTGACCTTCAAGGCGCCGCGGTATCTCGATCATGTCGAGCGCCTCACTATCGCGGGCGGCGGGGAGCGGCAGAAACTCAAAGTGGCGCTCAAGCCGTCCTTCGGAGTCGTCAGCATCAGTTCCGTCCCCGCGGGCGCGCAGATCGAGGTCGACGGCAAGGCCGCAGGCGTGACGCCCGCGAAAGTGGAAATGGACGCCGGCATTCGCCGCGTGCAGGTCTCGTCGCCCGGCCTGCGGCTCTGGACCTCGAGTGTCGTGGTGAACGCCGGCATGCCGCAGACGATCGGGCCAATTCAGCTCGGTGCGGCCGACGCGCGCGTCACGGTGCGGTCGGTCCCATCCGGCGCCCAGGTGACCACGGGCGGCAGCTTCCGCGGCCTCACGCCCGTCACCATCGATCTGTCGCCCGGCGTGTCGCATGCCGTCACCGTCACGCGTGCGGGTTACGCGCCCTGGACGCGGGAGATTTTCGCCGAAGCCGCGAAAGAGTCCTCGATCGACGCGCGACTCGCGGCGCTGCTGGTCGAAGTGCGCGTCCAGGGTGAACCTGCGGATGCGGAGGTGTTCGTGAATGGCGCTTCGCGTGGCAAAGCGCCCGCCTCGCTGTCGCTGCCCGCGAGCCGCCATCACATCGAGGTGCGCAAGGAAGGGTTCAATGCGTTCGCCACCGACCTGGTGCTGGCGCCGGGCATCGCGCGCACGATCGACTTCAAGCTCGTCAACCCGAAGGACGTCGCCGGCAATTCGCCGCAGATCGTCCGCACGAAGTCCGGCATCAAACTACTCATGGTCTCGGGCGGCGTATTCCAGGCCGGCACCGACCGTCGCGAGCAGGGACGGCGCCCCAACGAAGGCGCGCACAAGGTGACGCTGCTGCGGCCCTTCTACATGGGCGAGCGCGAAGTCACCAATGCGCAGTTCCGCCAGTTCCAGGACACCCACAACTCCGGGGCTGTGGGCCAGAATTCGCTCGATCTCGACAAACAACCCGTGTCGCGTGTCACCTGGGAGGAAGCCGCCGAATTCTGCAACTGGCTATCGGCGCAGGAAGGCCTGCCACCAGCGTATCTGCCTCAGGATGGTGGTGGCTTCGTGCTGTCGCAGCCGGTGAACAACGGGTTCCGGCTGCCGACCGAAGCCGAGTGGGAGTTCGTGGCGCGGGCCGCGAGCACCGGCAAGCCGCTCAAATATCCCTGGGGCGCGGATCTGCCCGTGGTCTCGGGGTCGGCCAACGTCGCCGGCAGCGAAGCGCTCGAGTTGTTAGGAACGGTCATCGAGGGGCACCGCGACGAATTCCCCGCGGTCGCCGCGCCGGCGCTGTTCCCGCCGAATCCGCTCGGCTTCTATGACTTCGCCGGCAATGTGTCCGAGTGGGTCAACGACCGCTACCTCTCCTTCGTGGCTTCCAGCGCGGTCACCGATCCACTGGGTCCAAACGATGGCAAGAGTCACGTCTATCGCGGTTCCAACTGGCGCACCGCGGCCACGGGCGAATTGCGCTTCCCGTGGCGCGAGGGCGCCGTGGAGGCGAGCGACGTGATCGGCTTCCGGGTCGCGCGTTACGTCGCGCCGGAATGAGAGTTCCATGAAGCACATCATCGGCAGTCTGTTTGCAATCGGAGTGGCGGGTGTCGCCGCGATTGCGGCCACGTCGGCCTATCTCAATTCGCCGCTCCATATCGGCCCCGCGAGCAATACTCCCGCCGCCACCAATCCTCCCGGCCAGACGGCGCCGCCACCGCCCGCGCCCGCGGACAAGAGCGCGACGCCGGAAGCGGGTGCGAAACCCGCCTCGGGCGGCGTTCCTGAGGCGACCTCGAAAGGCGCTGGCGCACCCGAGCCGAGTGCGAAGCCGACTGCCGAAGGCGAGAAGCCCGACGAAGACGACAAGGATCCCTACGAAGGCATTGCTCCCGAGGAACTGCCGCCCGACCTGCAATATGACGCCGACTCGAGCGTGAGCTTTCCCACAAACATCTGACTCTCTAACTACCATGTACGGCCTCCATTTCGACCACCGCACGCTGTCCATCGCCCGCGATGGCGAGCTCGTTGCCAGCGAACCGCTGGCGGTCGAGACCGTGGCGCGGGAACCGCGCTTCGGCCACGCCGCGCTGGCGGCCGCACGTGGCCGGCCCGACGAGGTTTCGCTCGGCCACTGGCGCGAGCTCGGCCGCAGCGAGTCCGCCTCCCGCCACGTGGCGCTCGAGATTCACGCGCATCTGCGTGCGCTCGGCGTGGGCGAGCGCATCGACGCGGTGGTAGCTGTACCTGCGGATCTCGACGCCTCGGCGTTGACCGCCTTGCGCGGCGCCATGAGCGCCGCGGGCGTCGACGCGCGCGACTTCCTCGATTCCGCGACACTCACCGCCGCCGCCGTGGTCGACCGCAGTCACTACGTGGTGCTCGATGCCGGCTGGCGCTCGAGCGTTGCAACGCGCGTTGTCGGGGGCGCCGAATGCCTCTTCGAGGAAGCCTTCGTGAGCGAGCGCGCCAATCTGCTCGACGTCTACGATCTGTGGCTCATGGCCGTCGCCGCGACCATGGTGAAGAACACGCGCTTCGATCCGCTGCTGAGCCTGGATGTCGAGCAACGGCTGTTCGCCGACCTGCCGGCGCTTGCCGCGCGCGCCGCCACCGAGGGCCGCATCGAAGCCGTCGTCGAAGCCGATGGCTCACGATTCGCGGTGCCCGTCGAAGCCCAGATGTTCGCGGACGCGGCGCAGGCCTTCTATCGCGAGCTCGCGCGCCTCACGCGGTCGGCGCGCATCGCCGGGCAGGGCGCGGCGCTGGTGTTGCCGTCCGAGTCCCGTCGCTGGCCAGGATTTCTGCCGCGTTTACTCGAACTCGAACAGGACGGGCTGATCATCGCGCCGGCCGGCATCGGCGCGGTGGCCGCGTCGTTGCAGACCGCGGACCTGCCCGAATCGCCGCGCCTGCGTCGGCGCATCGGGCGTCTCGCCGATCACAGCCTGATGGGGGCCATCGAGTACGTTCCTTCAGTGACCACCTCGCCCGCGCGCGCGTTACCGGTCACGCACATCCTCTTCGGCGGCGACTCCATCCGTTTCCCGGAAGTGGGGCTGCTGATCGGTACTGACGAGGTTTCCAATGCGCCGCACATCGCGCTGCCACGCGCGGCCGCCGGCGTGTCCCGCCGCCACTGCACTTTGCGCCGCGAAGGCGAACGAACGGTGCTGGTCGATCACAGCCGCTTCGGCACCTGGATCAACGGCGCACGCGTGAAAGAGAAGGCAATGCTGCGCCCCGGCGATCGCGTGCGGGTCGGCACGCCCGGAGTCGAGTTCACGCTGATTTCCACGGCTGCGGCCGCTCGCGAAGATTCGCCGCCATGAAGAAGCGGCGCGCATTCGAAGTCTTCACGCTGTCGTTCCTCGACTGCATCTGCTGCGGCTTTGGCGCCGTGGTGCTGTTCTATACGATCGTGCAGGCCCAGGTAGGCGCGCAGGAGATCACTCACGTCAAGGAACTGACCGGTGAAGTGAGCAAGCTCGAGGAAGAGGTCAAGGAAGGCACGAAGAACCTGGTGATCCTGCGCAACACGCTCGAGAAAACCGACGAAGATGCCGCGGCTGCCCAGGCACGTGCCATCCGCGTCGCCGCTGAGCTCAAGGCGCGCAGCCAACAGTCGTCGGTGTACGACCAGGAATCCCTCGCGCGGCGCGAACACATCAACCAGCTCATGGCCGACATCAAGTCGCTCGAGGAAGGTGTGAAGCGCCTGCAGGGCGGCGCGCTCGACAAGGCGCCCGCCGGCGATCGCGTCAAGTCGTTCCGTGGCCGCGGCACGCGCAAGTACATCAGCGCGCTGCAGATCAAGGGCAAGCGCATCCTGGTGTTGTTAGACACCTCGGCCAGCATGATGGACGAGGATGTGGTGAAGGTCCTCAAGCTGCGCAACCAGCCCGAGGCGGCGCGGCGCGCTTCATTGAAATGGCGGCGTTCACTCGACATGGTGGAGTGGATCACCGCGCAGCTTCCCGACAACAGCCAGTTCCAGGTCATCGGCTTCAACACGAAAGCCAAGATGGTGCTGGCGAGCAGCCAGGGAGAATGGCTGGCCGGCAACGATCCGCGCGCCATCAACAACGTGCTGACCGCGGCGCGCTCCATCACGCCGGCAGATGGCACCAGTCTCGTCAACGCGATGTTATCCGTGCGCACGTTGAATCCCGAGCCCGACCAGATCGTGCTCATCACCGATGGTTTGCCGACGCAGGGTTCGGTGGCGCCGTCACGCAAATTCATCAACGGCCGCGATCGCGAGAAGCTCTTCGAGGACGCGATGAAGGTGACGGATCGCAAACTACCCATCGACGTCGTGCTGCTGCCCATGAAGGGCGACACGCTTGCGGCGCATGCATTCTGGCGGCTCGCGCGGCGTTCGCGCGGGTCCTACGTCATCCCCTCGCGCGACTGGCCATAGGTAACCGCAATGGCTCTAGGTAAACGCCGCGAGTTCGAAGTCTTCACGCTGTCGTTCCTCGACTGCATCTGCTGCGGTTTCGGCGCCATCATCCTGCTGCTCGTCCTCACCGACATCGGGCAGCCGATCGTCATCGAGCGCAGCGAAAAGGATCTCAAGGGGCAGATCCTCGATCTGCAGCGTCAGCTCTTCGAATTGCGCGGTGAAACCGAAGTGCTCAACCGAGAACTGCAGGGCCGCACGAAAGTGCTCACCACCGAGCAGCAGAAGGCGGCGGCGCTCGCCGGTGATTTGTCGAAGATCCGTGGAGAGTTCAAGGCGAGCAAGGGCGAGGCGTCCGTCACCAACGTGGTCGAGACCGAGCTCGTCGCCGCGCACCAGACGCTCACGGCCGAGATGCAGCGGCTGCTCAAGAACGCGCCCAAGAAGATAGACACTACTCCGGCGGTCGGCGGCATTCCCGTCGACAGTGAGTGGATCATCTTCGTCATAGACACGTCCGGCAGCATGCAGGCCGACAACTGGGAGAACGCCCAGAACGTCATGAAGGAGATTCTCGACATCTATCCGAAGGTGAAGGGACTGCAGATCCTCGATGACGAGGGCAAGCCCATGTTTTCGAGCACCAAGGGGCAGTGGCTGCAGGACACGGCGGCGCAGCGCGCCAAGATCCTCGCGACCATGGCCAATTG
>Ga0207691_10004714_pt1 | contig 13196 bp, 19 predicted proteins | sample KBSM13metaG_FD_184327 | JGI IMG/M metagenome (GOLD analysis project Ga0207691, IMG submission 184327) | Miscanthus rhizosphere microbial communities from Kellogg Biological Station, Michigan, USA - KBS M1-3 metaG (SPAdes) (version 2) | ecosystem: Host-associated > Plants > Roots > Rhizosphere >... | reverse complement strand
CGGGAAGCGGACCTTGACGGACGGACGGTCGTTTTGGTGGATGACGTGCTGACGACTGGAAGCACCGCGGATGCCTGTGCGAAAGCGCTGGAGCGTGCCGGCGCCCGCCGTGTCGAGCTGGTGAGCTGGGCGAGAGTTGTCCGGCCGACGCAGCTCAGCTGAGGAGGAGTAAAGCGTGGCCCGGGTGGAAATCTACGTGAAGACCTTTTGCCCGTACTGTTATCGGGCGGAGCAATTGCTCGAGTCCAAGGGCGCTGAGTTCGAGACCTATCTGCTGGATTCCGCAGAACGGCGTCAGGAGATGATTCAGCGCGCCAATGGACGCACGACCGTTCCCCAGATTTTCATCGACGACCGGCACGTCGGGGGCTGCGACGATCTTTATGCGCTGGACCGCGAGGGCAAGCTGGAGCAATTGCTGAAAGCAGCCTGATGGTCCGGATAGCGCTCTTCCAATCGACAACGGGAATCGATCCCGCCGCCAATGCGGAGCGGCTGGTTGACGCAATCGGGGAAGCTGCGGCCGGCGGTGCGACGATGCTGTTCACACCCGAGATGTCGGGCCTGCTCGACCGGGATTCCGAGCGCGCTGCACGAAACGTGCGTGTCGAGGAAGAGGACGGCGTTCTCGCGGCCTGCCGCAATGCGGCGCACGAGAGGGGCATCTGGGTCCACATCGGATCGCTCGCCGTCCGGACGGAAGGCGGACAGCTTGCGAACCGCTCATTCCTGATCGATCCGCGCGGCGAAATCCGTGCCCGCTACGACAAGATCCATTTGTTCGACGTCGATCTTCCTACCGGTGAAAGCTGGCGCGAGAGTAACGTCTACAAGCACGGCAGCGAGGCGGTCGTCGTGACTGGAACCCCCGTCGGAACGCTCGGTCTCACCATCTGCTACGATCTGCGCTTTCCGGCTTTGTTTGCGCGCCTTGCAGAAGCGGGTTCGGACCTGATCGCGGTTCCTGCAGCTTTCACGGTTCCGACCGGTCGCGCGCACTGGGAAGTGCTGCTCCGGGCGCGCGCAATCGAAGCGGGCTTGTTCGTAGTCGCAGCAGCGCAGTCCGGGCATCATGAGGATGGGAGGAAGACCTATGGTCATTCCCTGGTCGTCGACCCCTGGGGCGAGCTGCTGCTCGATATGGGCGAGGCGTCCGGAGTGGGTTTCGCGGACATCGATCTCAGCCGGATCACGGATGTTCGCAGCCGCGTACCGGCCATAAGCCATCGCAAACCTGTCAGCGAGGCGGTGTCGCAATGATCGTCTTCGACCTGAAGTGCCAGTCGGGCGGCGAAGTCTTCGAGGGTTGGTTCGCCTCCAGCGCGGACTATGCGGAGCAGATCGGCAATGGACTTGTGCAATGCCCCTTCTGCGGCTCGATAGAGATTGAGAAAGCACCGATGGCTCCCCGGGTGGGCCGCAGTGTAGGCGGTGAAGCCGATGCTTCGCAGGCACTCGCCCAGCTCGCGGCACTGCAGCAGAAGCTTCTTTCGAATTCTGAATGGGTAGGCGACGAGTTTCCGGCGAAGGCTCGCGCAATGCACCTCGGGGAAGCTGAGTGCCGGCCGGTTCACGGCAAAGCGACAGCAGAGGAAACGCAGTCGCTCATTGAAGACGGCATTCCAGTCCTTCCTCTTCCTTTGCCAGTTGTGCCGCCCCGCCAAGTGAATTGATAAAGCGACTTCGCATGCCTATTCACGGCTGCGGTCGGCTCCGTAGCTCAGCAGGATAGAGCGTCGGTTTCCTAAACCGCAGGTCGCAGGTTCGAGTCCTGCCGGGGCCACCAATTTGGTTACAGCGCGGATGGGGACCATGGCTGTAGAGCAGCAGAATTCGCGGACCGGGAATATCTTTACGGAGCATCCGCGCGCACTCGGAATGACCTGGGCCAGTCACGGCACGGGTGCCGTCAAGATCGGAGCCGAGCTTATTGGAGCCGGGACGGCTTGCATCATTCATGCGATTGTACCGGGATGGTTCACGGAGACGGCCGGCCGAACGGTTGTGCGGCTTCACGATCATATGGTGAAGCGCAAGGCGGGGTCGAAGAATCCCAACGCATGGCCCGACTATGAAATCTGACCGGGCGCTCCCGGTCGCGATCGTCGGTGGCGGATTTTCAGGAACGATGGTTGCGGCTCAGCTCGCTCGCAAAGGCATTGCGTCCGTCCTGATTGATGGCAGCGGTCGGGAAGGCCAGGGCGTCGCTTATTCTACGCAAGAGCCTGCGCACGTCCTGAATGTGCGTGCGGAAGTCATGAGTGCCTGGGCGGACGATCTCGAGCATTTTGTCCGTGTCGCCGAAAGTGAGGGCGATACCCGCCGTGACTTCGTGCAGCGGCAGCAGTTCGGACGTTATCTGCGGACGATCCTCAACGAGGCCGTGGAAGCGCGCCTCGTGCAGGTTGCCCGCCATCAGGCAATCTCCGCGGAACCCAGCGCATCGGGATGGAGCGTTCGATTGGATGACGGCGAACGCGTTGATGCGAGCGCCTTGGTACTGGCGCTCGGCAACCAGCCGCCCGAACCCTTGCCGTTCGGGCAGCATAGCGCGCGTGTCATCAACAATCCCTGGGGCGGTGAGGCTCTGGCAGCGGTCGAAGATCTGGCCAGCTCGCATGAGGACGTCCTGCTAGTCGGGACTGGACTGACGATGGTCGATGCGGTCCTCTCGCTCGATGCCGCAGGGCATCGAGGGCGGATCGTCGGTCTATCTCGCCGCGGCCTGATCCCTCGCGGGCATTCCAACGACATGGTTCCCGCGCCGGTCGAGGCCGACGAGGTGCCTCACGGCCATGTCGGCACTTTGTGGCGCTGGTTGCGCAAGCGCGGTGCGCAGGTGGGCTGGCGAGCGGCGGTGGATTCGCTTCGTCCCCACGCGCACCGCCTTTGGCAGGCTTTCCCGCTGGAAGAGCAGCGACGTTTTTCGCGACACGCCCGGCCATGGTGGGACGTTCACCGGCATCGTATCGCGCCAGAGGTCGCACAGCGGCTTCACGATATGATCGCGGAAGGCCGGCTGGAGATCGTCGCGGGTCGCATCCAGTCCGTCGAGGACGGACAGCACGGTTTGACCGTCACATACCACCGGCGCAGTCGGACTGCCGTCGAAGAACGCTCCTTCGCATACATGATCAACTGCACCGGACCTCTGGGAACCATTTCCCGCACGCGCGATCCAATGTTGAAGGGGATGCTCGCGGACGGACTGGCCAAACCTGATGCTTTGGGAATCGCGCTCGATGTTGATGAACGCTCACGGATCGCCGGCGCCAGGCTTGCTTGGGCGATGGGGCCGATGACCAAGGGGCGCTATTGGGAAATCATCGCGGTACCCGATATCAGGGGCCAAGCGGCCGAGGTCGCGGAGGACATTGCGATGGAACTGGTTCGATGAGCGCGTTCGAACATGGCGAGCCGGAGGACGGCGACCTCGTCGAGAACGGCGCGACCGGCAAGATCCCGAAAGATGTCAGCGAGGCCATCAGGACGCTGATCCGCTGGGCGGGCGACGATCCTGACCGCGAGGGCCTGCTCGACACGCCTCGCCGCGTCGCAAAAGCGTGGCGGGAGTATGCGCGAGGCTATGCGGAGGACCCGGCGGTCCATCTCAGCCGAACCTTTCACGAAGTGGGCGGATATGACGAGATCGTGCTGCTGAAGGACATACCCTTCCAGTCGCACTGCGAGCACCACATGGCACCGATCATCGGCAAGGCGTCGATAGCCTATCTGCCGGGCGACAAGGTGGTGGGGATCAGCAAGCTGGCCCGTGTGCTCCACGGTTTCGCGCGGAGGTTACAGGTTCAGGAGAGGCTGACGGCGCAGGTCGCGGATGCCATTTGGGAGCATCTCCAGCCGAAAGGCGTGGCGGTGGTCATCGAGGCCAGCCACGCGTGCATGACTGCGCGCGGCGTTCAGACTCCGGGCGTCATGATGACCACAAGCCGGATGATGGGCACTTTCCGCGCGGATGAGCGAAGCAGGCGCGAAGTGCTTGCACTCATGGGATACTAGTTTTGTTTACTTTACGTTAAACAGCTGTAGTCTCCCGCCGCCGGACGACCTCGCCCAGCCTGGTGTCGCACTAGGCGGGGCCGCCCTTCGAGTGGGCCGTCAATCATGACTGTCCCCTCGCGCACTTGAAGGGGGTACGTCGAATGAAATTGCTCACCTGCACCGCAATCGCAGCAGCTCTCGTCCTCACCTTGCCAGGATGCCAGAAGCAACCCGCCGCCGGCGGAAACGAAGCAACGGCAACACCCGAGGCCGCCGCCGCTGATTTGAGCGCCCTGAACGGCACGTGGAAGACCGACCGTGACAGCGTGAAGTTCGAACAGAAGCCGGACGAATATCTGCTGAAGGACGGCTCCTACAGCTGCAACACATGCATCCCGCCGCTCACGGCGGTCGCGGACGGGCAGTTCCACCCCGTCGCCGACCGTCCTTATTACGACAGCCTGTCGATCAAGGTGGTGGACGACAAGACGGTCGAGTTCCATCGCAAGAAGGGTGACAAGGAGGTCTCGTCCAGCGTGATCACAGTCTCCGCGGACGGCAATTCTGGGACTGCCAAGTTCCACGACGCCACCGTCAATCCGCCGATCGACGGTCAGTCCTCTTTGAAGCGCGTCGGGCCGGCCCCTGAGGGTGCCCATGCCATCTCCGGCCAGTGGGTGCCTGAGAAGGTCAACGATTATTCGGACGCGGCCCTCAGCGCGACGTACAAGATCGAGGGTAATAAGCTGACTTGGTCAGGCCAGGGCCAAACCTATACTGCCGAGCTGGGTGGGCCTGCCGTCCCGGTCACGGGCGACATCGGCGGAACCACCGTTCAGGTCTCCGGCGACGCCAATGGCCTGAAGGAGACATTCTCCCGCGACGGAAAGGTCGTGAACGAGACGGTCACCACCGTGTCGGCCGACGGGAAATCCTCCACCTGGGTCAGCAGCGATCCTCGCGACGGATCGAAGGTCACGGGGACTGCGAACAAGACGGAGTAGGGGAGAGAGCCGGGCAGCTGCACTGCGGCTGCCCGGCGTCCGTCCGGAGACCTCAGGCGCATTGCTGCGTTGAGAAACCATGGCGAAGACGCCCAGGGACAAGCCGCGCTCGCAGAAGCTTAAGGTCTTCCGCACGCCCATCGGCTTCCACGATGCCTATGTAGCGGCGCCAAGCCAGAAGGCTGCACTCGAGGCGTGGGGCGCCGACGCCAACATCTTTGCGCAGGGCATTGCCGAGCAGGTCACCGATCCAAAGCTGATGGAGGAGCCACTTGCCCGGCCGGGCGAAGTCATCAAGCGCGTCCGGGGAACGCATGAGGAGCATGTCGCCGCGCTCGGCAGGGAGGCCTCCAGGCGGAAGGTAAAATCGAAAGAGGACACGCCGAAGTCGAAGCCGTCAAAACTCAAGCCGAAGCCGAAGCGGGATGAGCTCGACGCGGCCGAGGAGGCACTGGAGAGAGCGGAGAAGAAGCAGCGCAAGGAGCTGCGCAAGATCGACGAGCGGGTCCAGGCGCTGGAGCGCGAGCGCCGCGATCTCCAGCGCAAGCATGAGACGGATCGCGATAAACTGAGAGAGAAGCGTGACCGCGCTCGTTCGGCCTACGACAAGGCGATGGAGGCCTGGCGCAGCTAGGGTTCGCTTGGGGGGAAAGCAATCTGGAAAATCGAATGACCGGGCGGCGCGGGCACGCCGCCCGTTCGTTCGACTTACCGCACTGACCGGAAGGTCTCGCGCAGATCTTCGGAAAGTAACCGAGGCTGCTCCCACGCCGCAAAATGCGTTCCTACGTCGTGCGCCTTATAATAGACTAGCTTCGGGTAAGCCGTCCGTGCCCAGCTCTCCGGTGCCTGGTAGATCTCGGATCGGAAAGCGCTAATGCCGGTTGGCAGGGGCACACCGCGCGGATCGAAAAATCCCGCCTTGCTATTGCGCATCTCCCAGTAGAGCCTGGCCGAGGACACCGCCGTGTTGGTCAACCAGTAGAGGGTGGCATTGTCGAGGATGTCGTCGCGAGTCAGGCCCTCGCTAGCGCCGTCGAACACTTTGGCGATCAGCCGATAGCTCTGAATATCGTGATCCAGCATCCAGGCCGCGAGACCGACGGGCGAGTCCGCGAGCGCATAGAGCGTTTGCGGCCGCTGATTCATCTCGATCGCGTAGCCCAGTCCATGGACATAGAAGTCCGTGAGCTGCTCCCACGCGTGCTGCTCGTCCGGTGACAGGCCAGCGGGCGGAGGACCGGCCGGAAGAGCTTTCCTGATCGTTTCCGGAAGCGTCGCGGACATATTGGTGTGGATCGCGAGCAGCCCCGGCGGTTGTTGCAGGGCCATGACCTCACTGATGGCATTACCCCAATCGCCACCCTGCGCGACATACTTCTTGTACCCTAGGCGTTTCATCAATTCCGCCCAGGCAGTCGCGATACGCGGTACGGTCCAACCGGGGGCCGTCGGCTTCCCTGAGAATCCGTAGCCCGGCAAGGACGGGATCACGACGTCGAAAGCATCGGCTTCTGTTCCCCCATGGGCGGTCGGATTGGTCAGCGGGTCGATGATCTTCAGCTGCTCGATGACCGATCCCGGCCAACCGTGCGTGATAATTACCGGAAGCGCGTTGGGATGCTTCGACTTTACGTGGATGAAGTGAACGTCGAGGCCGTCGACGTTCGTGACGAAATTGGGATAAGAGAAGATCTGCGTCTCGGCGCGTCGCCAATCGTGGTTGACCCAGTGCTCGGCGACCTTTCGCATAATGGCCAGCTGCACGCCTTGCGTATCGTCGTTGACCGTCTCGCGGTCGGGCCACTTTGTCGCCCTGATGCGCCGCTTGAGGTCCGCGAGCTCTTCGTCTGACGCTCGATATTTAAAGGGCCGGATTGACGTATCGCCAGTTGGCTGCGGCACAGCGGCCGACCCGCTGAGTGACGAGCCTGCGCTGGTCGCCACGGGGTTCGCTGCCGCCTGCAGCGTCGGTGAGAGTGTATCCGCTCCTGTCTCGCCGGGACCGCCCGTTTCGGCGTGAGCGCAGCTCACAGGAACAAGCGCTCCAATCGTGCCGACCATTGCAGTTGCCAGGAAATGACGGCGGGCAAGCAACGGATGGAATCCGGGCATAGGGGTCTCCTGTCGCGGTTCGGGGGTTCACGCTTCGCTACGCGTGACAGGGCCGCGGACAAGGCCAATGATGCGCGCCCACTGGCAGCCGACGCCGCTCTGCTCCCCGCAGTTCGAGTCGGTCAACTCACGCATTGCTCCGGCGATACCGATCGATCGGCGACTGCTAATGTCCGTAATGGGTGGAAAGCGGACGCCGGCGCGCTCACGCGAGGCACGTTAGCCGTGCTATGGCGAGGAAGAGCAAGAGGAGGTCCCAATGACGAAAACCCTATTGCTACTTTCCGTTACTGCGCTGCTGCTGCCCGCGTGCCAGCCAGGTCAGAAGTCCGGAAACAACACCGCCGAAGTGAATGCTGCTGCTGCAGTCAACACTGGCGCGGATGAGCAGGCAATCCGCGGGCAGGTTGATCGTTGGCTACAGCTCGTGAAAGCCAAGGATGCTGCAGGCATTGCGGCACTTTACGCCGAGGACGGCGCGGTGATGCCACCCAATGCGCCAATCGGCAAAGGACGCGCGGCGATCCAGCAAACTTGGGCATCGCTGATGCAGACGCCCGGCTTCGCTCTGACCTTCGCTCCGGAGCAGATCGCTGTTTCGGCGTCGGGTGACATGGCGCTCGATCGTGGGACATATAGTCTCACGATTGCGCGCGACGGCACTTCGCAGACCGATACCGGCAAGTACGTGGTCGTCTGGCGGAAGATCGGCAGCGAGTGGAAGGCCGCTGCGGACATCTTCAACAGTGACCTGCCAGCCAGCGCAGGCTAGCGACCCCGCGGCGCCGCATGGTTCACGCGCGGCCTGTCGGCCTAGATCGCAATGTCCGCTTTGGGTCGAAAGCGGACGTTACGCCACTGTCATCAGGCGCTCTCTTTGGCGATGCGCCGCTCCAGAACTGCAAGGTCTTGCTTCAAGCGAAACAGCTCTGCCGGGGGCGTCAGGCGGTTGTCTTCGAGGAGGCTGAGACGCACGCTCAGGTCATCCCGTTCGTCTCGCAGGTCGATCAATGAACGTTTGGGTGAGTTCGACTTCTTCGGCATGCATGCTCCGATGATTCGCGTTAGCGTCTAAACGTCCAAGCGAAAGGCGACCGCCTAACGCGGGTCCTCGTCATCTTGGAAGGGGCGTCAACAGATCTGTGATTGCGTCGCGCACGGCCTGGTGAAAGAACCGCTGATGCTCGTCCGCCTCATTGTCTCTGAGCGCAATCTCGACCGCAGCGAGCGCATCTTCCCTGATGGCGCCCAATGTCCGGTCGCCCATCCCATAAACCCGGCGCAACAGGACCTTCATTGCCGCCCGAAGAGCAATAGTGTCGGCTTGAACAGCCAGCATGGCTCGCGCCGTTTCTTCGTCCACCCAACCGCTCCTACGTGCCTTCACGATCGTAGACCGTCGATCTTTCGGGGGGACGGGGGGTGTTCCGCCGAACAAAGGCTTCCGCTTCCCGCATCGTTGCAAACCAGTGCTCGGACGTTTCACCGCCCGCACGCGACATGATCACTTTGAAGGACTTGTCGCCGCCGGTTATCGCAATGATCCGGCCGGACGTGCAGCTCATGTGACCGCCTTCGTTATCCCAATTCTGCTCGTCCTCTTTCATCTTCGCCTCCTCGGCAGCGGATCGAAAGACGGTGAAGCTCTTGGGCTTGAGTGTCCTGGATTCGGCCATGATCGCCTTCGACAGGCAAGGCAGACATCAATGTCTGGTTGCCATCCCATAGATGGGGACTCCCAGCCTGTATTTTTAGTGCACGCCGGCAGCGGAAAAGATTGCCGGCTAGGTACTTGGGCCTGCTAGCCGAAGATCGTCGACGTTGGATCCGGGTTCAGGCAACTTGGCAACCAGTCGCGTCTCGGCGCGAGACAACTGCTCGGCGCGCATGCTCCAGGCGGCGGCGCTTCGTTCGAGCAACGAGCGCTCGATACCCATGGGCGTGTTTATTGCCGCGTGAACGAGGGACTGAGCCTTCGCATGGCAGTGGGCGGCAGTGTCATTTCGCTGGCCACGTTGATCTGGCCGTCGCGGGGTCTTGCGAGGGGTCTTTTTCATAGGTGCTCCGTTCCAGTAAGCGGGAGCACAGTCGAATCTCTCAGTCGCGCCATGCCTACGGCGTCATACCTCGCGCGATGTGCCTGTTTACCATGCCTGACCCCTTTGGCCTAATTGCTGAACCGTCTACGGAAAATGGGCGTATCGCCTGCGTATCGCGCTTGCTCCTTCAGTGTTCGAATTGGGTGGGAAGCGGACATTTCCGTTTCGCAAAGTCCTCGGGCCCGAACCTGTGTGCAGCGCGTTCTGGCACTCCTATTTTCCTTCACCAAAGGATTCTCATGGCCCGCTCCAACTCGAATGCTGCTTGGTCACGCCTGATGCTCGACGCCTCCCGCCTGTGGGCCGACGCAAGCGTGGTTGTTGCACTTCGCTCATGGGGAATGATGGGAGGCGGCCCCGCCGCGAAGCGCGAGTTCGAGATGATGGTCGGTGAAAAAGTCGAGGCTGGGTCCGAACTTGTCGGAGCGCTTGCTGGAGGAAGAGTGAAAAGCCCGAATGCCGCCGCGCAAAAGGCGCTCACGATCTACGGAAAACGCGTACGCAGGAATCGCAGGCGGCTGGGCTGAGGGATTAATGTCCGTCTCGGGTCGAAAGCTGCGCTAGACCGCTAGTGTCCGGAATGGGTGGAAGCCGACATTCGGCGTGGGCTCAAACTCACCCGCAGATCGTTGATGTCCTGTGTCAGACCCCAAAAAGCGCGCTGAGCGCCGAAAGCAGCATACGGCAGAGATCCAGGCGAGCCAGGATGCCCTGCGCAGAAGCATTGCTGAGACTGAGCGTCTTGTGGGAGAATCTGACGAGATGCTGCGCCGTCACCGCAAACAATGCGAGGAAGATGACGCCTAGGTTATCGATCCTACCGTCTGCCCGTCCTTAAGGACGTCGCACACTGGGCAGTCGTCACTATCGGCGGCTCTTTGCACCGCGTCCTTGTCAGACGCGGCAAGGACGTCTTTCTTCTTGACGACTGCACCTCCCGGCCCAGTCAATTTGTTGATCCGATACAATTTCACGATGCCCGTCCCCGAGTCCCAGCAACCGGACCCAAGCACTAATGCTAAGTCACAGCAATGGTATCGTCATCGGCCGCAGGTTCAACAGGGCGATTTAGAACAAGGGATCAGGACGCCCATCGCGCCGGGATGGGAGCCGGAAACAAAGGGCAAGCCCTTTCACATTGACCCCTAGCGTCCGGTTTGGGTGGAAAGCGGACATAGGGTTCCTCAGCTGCCAGTTACTTTGCGTTAGGCGTCTCACAGTAACAGGTGTACGGTTTCGGTGGACGGCGCCGCATTCTCCGGCGTTCCTGCCGATCTGACGACGCCGCCCGCGCTGCAGAGCCCTCGCGCTTGTGTAGCAAGAGAGGCAATTTCACATGCGTAGGACCATGCTAGCCGCGCTCGGCGCGGCCACGATGCTGTTCGCATTTCCGGCTGCGGCTCAAGATTTCCCGGTCACAGGCGGCGATTATTGGACAGTCTCCGAAATCACGATCGATGACGGCCATTTCGGCGACTACGCCGACCATCTCGCCGGCCTCTATCGCAAGTCGACGGATTTCCAGAAGTCCAAGGGTTGGATCAAGGCTTCATACATCCTTGCGAACGTCAACAAGCGTGCGGGCGAACCCGATCTGTACCTCGTTACGATCGCAGACCGTCCGACAACGCCGGCTGAGGACGAGGCGCGAGCCAACCAGACGAACGCATTTCTGCAGTCCAGTGCGCGGCAGGGGGACGCGCAGAGCGGCGCACGGGCCAAATATCGCCACCTCGGCGGCAGCATGCTCCTGCAAGAACAGGTCTACAGGAAGTAAATCCCAAGGCTAGCCACAGAAACTCCTCGCTTTGAAGAGGTGGTGAATCTTAGGACGGGGCGGTTCGGCTCCCTCCAAATTGTCGGGCCGCCTTACTTCGTAACCACCCTGACAGATTGCTTACGTCCGCAATGGGTGGAAAGCCGACGCTAGGCGGCTACCGGCAGACGGGATTCAAATGTCGAATGCGTCACTGCAACGCTCAGACCATCTGTCGATGACGCCTCGCTAATCTGGGCCTGGAGCTGCTTGGCCAAAGCCCCGATCAAGGCAGTTCCGAGACCGGTCGAGGCGTTCGGTTCCTTGCCGTTCCGCCCGACCCCATTGTCCGCCACGGTGAGCTTCCAGTCTGACTTCGCCATCTCGAACGTCACACGAATGCGGGCCGACACCTGGGGCCCGGGAAAGGCGTATTTGATCGCGTTGATGATCAGCTCGGTGACAATTAGGCCAATACTGACAGCGTGGCTCGTGGGAAGGGTGCCTTCACTGGTCGCTACCGCAATGTCGATATGCTGCTTGGGCCCTACCATGGAGGAAGCGAGCCCCGCGCTCAGCTTCGCCAGATACGGCCCCATCTCGATTTGCTCGATGCCGTCGGAAGCGCTCAGATGACCCTGAACGACGGCGACCGACATCACCCGTTGGTGCGCCGCGCGGAGTTCGTTCTTTGTTTCCTCGGATGTGACCGAGCCAGCTTTCAACAACAGGATGCTGGCGATGATCTGGAGGCTGTTGGCGATCCGATGGCGCATCTCGCGTAGGAGCGTTCTTTGCTGCTCCAGCAGCTCTTCGGTATGCTCCAGCAGACGCTGCTTCTCCTGCTCAGCTACGCGTCGCTCGGTGATGTCCTTAATGGCCAGCAGGACCATTCGGCTTTCCCCGATGTCGTCGCGAATGGGTAAGGCATTCAGCTGGATCGTGCGCTTGCCCAAGTGCGCGAACGTCTGCTCGAACTCAAAGCCCTCCACCGCTGTGCGCTGGGGAACCACGCTCGTGAGCAGTTGGCGCAAGCCCGGGATGTCCCACTCGCCACCCGACAGATCGAACAGGGAGAGGCCGTGCGCTTTCGCTGCATCTTCCCCGAATACCTCGTAGAAGCAGCGACTGCCGGCGAGCAGATGAAGGGTGTCGTCGAGGACCAGGAACGGTTCGGGAAGGGTGTCGACGATCGCGAGCGCAAGAGCTTGCGCCTCTGCACGATCGCGAAACTCCTTCATGATTGTGCTCCATTGGGCGGGAGCGTCGCACGACTCTCAGCCACCAGCTCGCCTGCGAATGCCGGTGATGGGTCATCATACGCTCTTTGCCGCGAAAACCTAACTTGAATTAAGGACGGCGCTTATCCGAAGATCAATGCGCCGAGGGCGAGGAACGCCGCCGCGCTGCTCAGCCCGAAAGCCCAGAAGAGTAACTTGGATGCGACCTCGCCCTGATCCGAGTCCATTTCAGTGCCGCCGTCTGCTCGTTGCAACGGGGGACCCCGCAGGAGCTTCGCCCAAGCGATCAGCGACATCATGAGCAAAATGGCCGCCAGGAGTCCCAAGATGTTTGCGGCCTCAACCATGGTTGCACCTAAGGGTGCCGATCCTACGGTTCGCGAGGATTGTCGGAGGTATGGAGTCAGCCAGGTCGATCGCCAGTGTTTCGGCTGACATTGCTTTCAAACTATAGCGACCGGCAAGATCGTAATGAACCAATCGGGCTTCGGAGCTGGCTGCGTTTTGCGCCAGCTTGAGCGAGGCCCTCTTGCGACTTAACCAATATGCTCTTTCCATGATCTGATCTCCCGCGAGCGAGAGCACTGGAGTGTCTCTCTGTCACAGGGCGCTCGGTTGCGATCTCAGGTGATAAGCCCGTTGTAGCACACTCTTATGAATGGCGCGTGACGGTAACTACCTAATGTCTGCTTTGGGTCGAAAGCAGACATTCCGCTAATGTCCGCAATGGGTGGAGTACGGACGCGCGGTCTACACTTGCCGAGGTGGAGGAATCTGCACTTCGGGTCGACTAGCAGCCTGTTCGGCTTCGAGCTTCTTCAAATCGGCTTCAATTTCAACGGCCATCGCTAAGAGCGCTTCTGTCGCCCGGGAATCATTGACCGATCTCGCGAGGCGTCGGCATTGCTCGACTCGTCCACGCATTTTCATGACCAGTTCGGCGCTCATAGTCGGCTAGACGACTCTTCGAGTACGGCTGTTC
>Ga0207691_10004713_pt1 | contig 13198 bp, 10 predicted proteins | sample KBSM13metaG_FD_184327 | JGI IMG/M metagenome (GOLD analysis project Ga0207691, IMG submission 184327) | Miscanthus rhizosphere microbial communities from Kellogg Biological Station, Michigan, USA - KBS M1-3 metaG (SPAdes) (version 2) | ecosystem: Host-associated > Plants > Roots > Rhizosphere >... | reverse complement strand
GTGCGAGGGATGGACGGCCACCTCGGCCGGGGGCAGCCCGAAGATGAGCCATCCTTCGCCCACGTCCACGCTGGGGAGCCGCAGCACGTCGCGGAGAAAGGCACGGTCGGCTTCGGGGTTCATGCTGTAGACGATCGAATGGGCTCCGACGATCACGGCCTCACCTCCTCACCAGCGACCGCACCGCTTGTTCCACGGCCGCCCAGGCCTTCGACGTGGGCGCGATGACGTCGAAGTGGCCGGCGCCCTCGACGGCGACCAGATTCGCGGTGTCGTTCTTCGCGCGCGCGGCCGCGACGTAGGCTTCGGACAGGGCGACGGGGACGATCCGGTCCGCGCGGCCGTGCACGATCTCCTGCGGCACGCCCAGCGGGAGGAGGGCCAGTGGCGACGCCGCGCCATAACGGGCCGGCTGTGCCGCCGGCGTTCCGCCGAGGAGCTCGGGCACCGCGTTGCCGCAGACGTGTTCGCCGGCCGCCCGAGCGAGGTCGGGGATCGGCGCAAGCCCCACCACGCCTCGCAGCGCGAGCGGATCCTTGCCGCGCAGCGGATCGGCCGCGGGCAGGCGCGCGCGGCCGGCGAGCCAGAGGGCCAGATGCCCGCCCGCGGAGTGGCCCACGGCCACGACCCGCTGGAGATCGAGACCGTGCGCGGGTGCGATCGCGCGGAGATGGTCCGCGCCACGGGCCACGTCCTCGAACGTGCCCGGCCAGCCACCGCCCTCGTCGCCGACGCGCCGGTATTCGAGGCACCAGGCGGCGACGCCCGCGCGCGCAAGCGCGGCGCACACGGGCCGGATGTGCGCCTCGCCGTATTCGGCGGACCAGCAGCCGCCGTGGATCACGATGGCGACGGGGTGCGGGCCGGGCCCAGGCGGGACCCACAGCTCGCCGAACTGCGTCGGCGCCGAGCCGTAGGCGATGCGCGCATTGGCGGGCGTCGCCGGCAGTGCGAGCACCTCCTGGAACGACACGCCCTGGCGCTCGGCGGCCGCGGCGCCGCCGGCGCCGGCGGCGGCGAACGCGAGGGTCCACGCGGCGCATCTCATGATGGCGGCTCCGAAGCGGGGCCAGTGTACAACGCCGCTCGGTATAGGCTTTGCCGCGAATGTTCGACCCCGGGCGTTTCCTCGTGCAGCTGGTCGTGATCGTCGCTGCCTCGCGCGCGGTGGGCTGGATCGCCGCCCGCTTCGGCCAGCCTCGCGTCGTCGGAGAGATCACGGCCGGCATCCTCCTGGGACCGTCCCTGCTGGGATTCCTCGCTCCCCGGCTCTCCGCCTGGCTCTTTCCCTCCGCCACCTTTCCCGTGCTCCTCGCCGTCAGCCATCTGGGCCTGCTCTTCTTCATGTTCCTGGTCGGCCTGCACCTCGACCTGGGAATGCTGCGCGCTTCCGGCCGCACCGCGCTCGTCACGAGCCCGGTCAGCATCGTGGTGCCGCTCGGCCTCGGCGTCGCCGTCGCGGCCCACGTCGGACCGCGATTCGCGCCCGAGGTCTCACCGCTCGCCTTCGCGCTCTTCCTGGGCCTGGCCCTCAGCGTCACCGCCTTCCCGGTGCTCGCGCGCATCCTGGAGGAGCAAGGGCTCACGCGGACGCGCATCGGTGTGGTGGCCATCGCCTGCGCCGCCGTCGATGACGTCAGCGCCTGGTGCCTGCTCGCGGGAGTGACCGCCTACGTGCGCGCGGCGACGGGGGGCGCCTCTTTCGTGCGCACGGTCGTTCTGCTCGCGGCCTTCGCCGCCGCCGCACTCGCCCTCCTTCCGCCCGTCCTCAAGAAGCTGGTGAGCCGCTCGCCCGCCGCCTGCCTGCCCGTGGCCGCCGTGTGCCTCCTGACGTGTGGCGCGATGACGGAAGCCATCGGCGTGCATGCCCTGTTCGGCGCTTTCCTGGCCGGCATTGCCATGCCACGGCGCGACGATCTGCGTCAGGGACTGGAGGTCAGCCTGGAGCCGGTGACCTCGGTCGTCCTGCTGCCGCTCTTCTTCACCTCCACGGGCCTGCGGCTCGACGTCGGCTGGCTGCAGGGGGCCACGGCCTGGACCGCGTTCGGCTTGATCCTGCTCGCGGCCGTGGGCGGCAAGCTGGTGGGATCGATGCTGGCGGCGCGGGCGACGGGAATGGACTGGCGCGAGGCCGCGGGACTCGGCGTGCTCCTCAACACGCGCGGGCTCGTCGAGCTGGTGATCCTGGGGGCGGGCCTCGAGCTGGGCGTCCTCACCCCGCCCGTCTACACCATGATGGTGCTCATGGCCCTCGTCACCACCGCCATGACGACGCCCGTCCTCCAGGCCCTCGGACTCGCGCGCCGCTGACCGTCCGGGATTCGGCGGCCCCTTCGCTTCCGCGCCTCGCGCCGTCGCTAGGATGGGAAGAGGCCCCGTCGCGCAGGGGCCGACGTCAGGAAAGGAACGGAATCATGTCCAAGTACACCCTCCCCGATCTGGAATACGACTTCGGAGCCCTCGAGCCCCACATCTCGGGGCAGATCATGCAGCTCCACCACGACAAGCACCACGCTGCCTACGTCAAGAAGGCCAACGAGACCCTCGAGAAGCTCGACGAGGCGCGCGACAAGTCCGACTTCACGCGCATCGGCGGGCTCGAGAAGGCGCTCGCGTTCAACCTCTCCGGGCACGTCCTGCACTCGCTCTTCTGGCGGAACATGACTCCGAAGGGCGGAGGACGCCCGAAGGGCGAGCTGGCCAACGCCATCACGCGTGACTTCGGCAGCTTCGACGGCTTCCAGAAGCAGATCACCGAGGTGGCGGGGACGATCATGGGTTCCGGCTGGGGTGCGCTCGTCTACGAGCCCATGGCCGGACGGCTTCTGTGCTCGCAGATCTACGACCACCAGTCGAACCTCGCCCAGGCGGGCGTGCCCCTCCTCGTCATCGACGCCTGGGAGCATGCCTACTACCTGCAGTACAAGACCGAGAAGACGAAGTTCTTCGAGGCGGTCTGGAACCTGTGGAACTGGGACGACGTCGCCCAGCGCTACGACGCGGCCTGCCGGATGAATCTGCTCATTCCGCAGACCGTGGAGGTGGCGGCGAAGCGCTGAGGGCGCCCGTCTCCACCAGCGCGTCACGGACGGCTTCCGCCGCCGCGCGGTGTCCCCGCGCATTGAGGTGGCCGAGGCCGTCCGTGGCCAGATCCGCGAGGGCAAGGCCCCGCGCCCGATAGCTCTCCGCGAGGTCCACGGTAGGCACACCCTTGGCGGCCAGGCGCGCGCGCAGCTCCGCGGCCGGCGCCGAGCCTTCGGCGAAGCTGTGCCGCGTGGGATGGACGGCCACGACGAGGCGCGCGCCCGCGCCGTGCGCGAGATCGTCCATGGACTCGATGAGGCGAGCGGCCAGGTCCACCAGCGGCTCCGGCCGCGCCATGACCTCGTTGTAGCGCGTCTGCCAGTGGACGCTCTCGGCGCCTCCAGCCTGGGCGGCCAGGACGCGTCCGCCCCGGCCCGGCGAGACGAGGTTGAAGAGGACGGAGTGCTCGGAGAGCCAGAGCGCCGTCCGCGCCGCCGGGGCCAGGCGGAGATGTTCGGCGTGCAACTCGAGCGCGCCACCCTGGAGGCGGAAGTACGGCTTCGGATGCACGCCGTCGTAGAGGAAGACGGGAAGCGCGTTGTCCGCGAGATCGTTGGCGAGACAGAAGTGAAGGAGGACCACCTGGGGCGCGGGCGCGAGACCCTCGCGCTCGAGCTTGATCCGCTCCTGGTCGGTGCCGTAGCCGGGCACGCTCAGGTCCACGACGTCGAGGCCCGGCACGAGCGTGCGCAGCTGGGCCGCCATCGTGGCCTGGTCGTCCACGTCGAGGCCGAAGGCGACGGAGTCACCGAGCGAGACGAGCCGTACCCGCGCGTGGTCGGGCACCGCCCCCACTCGGCGGCCGTGCGCGTCGATGGTGATGTGCCCGGCGGGAATGGCCAGGGAGATGCCCGGCCGCAGCTCCCAGCCGTAGGTCTCCGAATACGTGTGGAGGCACGCCATGAGCTCGGAGGCCGCGGCGCTCGGACACGGCGTCGGCCGCCACCAGCGGAGCGCGCCCTCCACGACGACGGGCAGGGCGAGGGCGAACAGCGCGGCCGCTCCGGCCAGGAGCAGCTCGCGGCGCCCGGGTCCTCGGCGGGCCAGGCTCAGCCGCCGGACTCCGCCGCTTCCGCGTCGCGGCCCGGCGGCGTGGCGTCGTCGAGGTCGTCGAGATAGCCGGGCGGGAGCGCGACGTTCTGCGTGCCCGCCGTCTTGCCGCGCGCCACGCGCATCGCGTCCGGTGGGAAAGGCTGGGTGCGATCGACGCCGGCCAGGATCGATTCCAGCTCGTCCACCCGGGTCACGTGCATGAGGCGCTCGCGCAGGGGCGCGCCTCCGCGGAATCCCTTCGTGTACCAGGAGCTGTGCTTGCGGAAGGCGCGCATGGCGCCCTCCTCGCCCAGCCAGGCCGCGAGCAGGCGCGCGTGTTCGATCATCACGTCCACCACCCCACCGAAGTCGGGCGGGTTTTGGGGCGCGCGTCCGTCGAACACGTCGGCCAGGTCCCGGAAGAGCCAGGGCCGGCCCAGGCACCCGCGCCCGACGATCACGCCGTCGCAGCCGGTGGTCCGCATCATGCGCAGCGCGTCTTCCGCTTCCCAGATGTCGCCGTTGCCGAGGACGGGGATCGTGATCACCGCGCGCTTGAGCTCGGCCACCGCGTCCCAGCGCGCCTGCCCGTCGTAGAGCTGCGCGGCCGTGCGCGCGTGCAGCCCCACCGCGGCGCAGCCCTCGTCCTCCGCGATGCGGCCGGAGTCGAGGTACGTGTGGCGGCCCTCGTCGATGCCGATACGGAACTTCAGGGTCACGGGCACCGCCCCGGCGCCGGCCACGGCCGCGCGCACGATCGCGCGCAGCAGGCGCGGCTTGACGGGGATGGCCGCCCCCCCGCCCTTGCTGGTGACCTTGCGGACGGGGCAGCCGAAGTTCATGTCGATGTGGTCGACGCGGCCTTCGCCGACGAGCACGCGCACCGCCTCGCCGACGTAATGCGGATCGACGCCGTAGAGCTGGAGGCTGCGGGTCGTCTCCTCGGGCCCGAAGCTCGCCATCAGCACGGTCTTGCGGTTGCCTTCGACGAGGGCGCGAGCGGTGATCATCTCGCTCACATAGAGGCCCGCGCCATAACGGCGGCAGAGGGTCCGGAAGGGCGGGTTGGTCACGCCGGCCATGGGCGCGAGGACGACCGGCGGCCACACGCGCAGCGGCCCGATGCGCACGGCGGCGAACTCGCCGGGCCGGGCGGGAGGCACGTCGCGGTTGATGTCGCTGCGGTAGATGGCGTCCATGGTCACGAGCGGCCGAGCCCCCCATGTTAGCCTGGAAGGCAAAACATCATGAGCACCGACAACGCGCCGCGCAAGCGGCACTTCTCGATGATCCGCGACTTCCACCTCGCGGATTTCCTGACCCTGTCCAACGGCGCCTGCGGCACCGCGGCCATCTTCTTCTCGATGGACCACGTGCGCGCGGGGTCCATCGGCAAGGTCTACGCCGCCGGGGCCTTCATCGTGCTCGCCCTGTTCTTCGACGTGATGGACGGGCGCGTCGCACGCTGGCGGCACCAGGCCTCCGCGATGGGCCGCGAGCTGGACTCGCTGGCGGACGTGATCGCCTTCGGCGTCGCTCCCGCCTGCCTGGGCTTCGCGGTCGGGCTTACCGGCCTCCTCGACTGCCTGGTCCTCCTCTATTTCGTGGGCTGCGGGATCAGCCGGCTGGCCCGCTACAACATCACCGCGGAGAAGATGTCGGAGGAAGCGGGCAAGGTCACGTATTTCGAGGGCACGCCCATTCCCACCAGCGTGTTCCTGGTGCTGGCGATCATGGCGCTGGCCTGGCGCGGAGCGGTGGACAAGGCCGTTCCCGGCGGTACGGTCAGCCTCGCGGGCTGGGACCTCCACCCGCTGACGCTGCTCTATGCGCTGTCCGGGTCCTTGATGATCAGCAAGACGATACACATCCCGAAACCCTAGGGGGCGGGCGTGGGCTCGACGACTTCGCCGAACTGGCAGCCGCGGAACGCCTTGACCGTCGCGCAGAGCGTCCAATGGCCGGCGTTGGCGGCGAACAGGATCTTGTTGAACGGGACATCGTCTGCGAAGTCGGTGAGGCGGACGTGTTCGCCCTCCTGCTCGAAGGTCCAGTCGATCTGGGTGCCGATGAGCCCCTGCCTCACGTCGAGGTTGTCCTTCGTCTTGGGTGTGGCGGTGACGAAGCCCGTGCAGCCGAGGGGAAGCCTGTCCTCCGCGTTGCGGGGGACCGCGATCCCCTCCGGGCAGCGGATGCTGTAGAACGCGACGCGGATGTACGAAATCAACTGCGAGGCGTCGAGCGGGAACGACGGCGGCGTGCAGGTCTGGCGATAGCTGCCCTGCCCGCGCCGCACGTGGCCGGTGCCGAGCAGGATGTCGTAGTCCTCGCTGAAGTCGATCCCGTTGCGCACGGAGACGCTGACGGTGTCCGTTTCCGCGCAGAACCCGGCGGACTGCAGCGACGCCGTCACGCCCTGGTAATACTCCGCGGGCTTCAGCACCTTGTAGCCCCCGGTCCCGTTCTGGTCCGTCAGGACGAACCAGTCGGGATGCTGCTGGACGACGCGGTCGATCGCCGCGTCTACGTCGGGCAGCAGGGCGGCGTTCTTGCGGACGCAGAACGTGTCCGGGTCGCCCATGCCGTATTGGCACGCGGTGGCGGCGGGCGAGGCGGACGCGGATGCGGACGGTGCCGTCGTCGGGGTGGGCGAAGGTGCGGCGGCGCTGGGCGCCGAGCCCGCGGCCGGTGCGGAGGGACTGGATCCTCCACCGCACGACAACATGGTGGCCGCCATCGACACGAGCAGACCCGTCCGACCGCGACGCAGCATCATCCCGTCCCCTCCCAGCGGCCTCACGCCTTTGCCCGAAGGCCGCGGCCACGACCAAACGCCTAGAATACCGTGCCCGGGGGCGGCGAGCAAGGCGGCTAGGGCAGGTCGTAGCCTTCGACGTTCTTCCCCAGCAGGTATTTGTCGAACCAGCCCACGATGTGCCGGAGCCGCTCCACGCGGTGCCAGGGCTTGCCGGAGCGGCTCAGCTCGTGGCTCTCCTCGGGGAAGCGCACCATCACCACCGGGCGCTTCAGGTACTTGAGGGCCCGGAAGAGCTGCTCGCCCCCCTCCGCGGGCGGCGTGCGCAGGTCGGCCTCGCCTTCGATCAGCATGAGGGGCGTCGTGATGTTCTTGACGAACGTGATGGGCGACCGCGCCGCGTAGTCCGCGGGGTCTTCCCACGGCGCGCCCTTGAACCAGGTGGGACGGAACAGCGAGAAGTCCGCCGTGTACCAGAAGCCCGCCCAGTCCGAGATCGAGCGCTGGGAGACGGCGGCCGCGAAGCGGCTCGTCTGCGTGATGATCCAGTTGGTCAGCACCCCGCCGCCGCTGCCCCCCGTCACTCCGAGCTGCTTCTCGTCCACGAGGCCCCGCTTGACGAGCACGTCGACGCCGGCGAGCAGATCCTTGGCGTCGTCGCCCGGATAGCGGTGCTGGATGACGTTGCCGAAGTCCTGCCCGTAGGACGTGCTCCCGCGCGGGTTCGGATAGAGGACGACGTATCCCTTGGCTGCCATCCACTGGAACTCGTGGTCGAAGGTCGCGCCATAAGCGGCGTGCGGCCCGCCGTGGATGTTGAGGATCAGCGGATAACGCTTGCCCGGATCGAAGCCCGGCGGCTTGAGGATCCAGGCCTGGATGCTCTTGCCGTCGAAGCTCGGGTACACGATCTCCTCCGGGGTGCCGATCTGCAGCTCGGAGAAGAGGGTCTCGTTGACGCGAGTCAGGCGTCGTGGCGCCGTCACCGCCGCCGCGTCCAGGACGTAGAGGTCGCCCATCTCGGTCGGGGTGGAGACGACGAGGACGAGCCGGCTCCCGTCCGGCGTCGCGTCGTAGGCGACGACCTCCTGGTCGCCGGTGGTGAGGGCTTCGATCTTCCCGCTGGCGGCATCGACCCGCTGCAGGTTCGCGCGCCCGTGATCGGCGGTGCGGACGAAGATCGACCTTCCGTCGCGGCTCCAGATCGGGCTCGCGGAGAGACTTCCGCGGGGCGCGCGCTGGTCACCCGTGAGGCCGCCCCCGACGTCGCCGTCGTATGCGCCGGTGAGGAGACGCGGGGCGGTCGCCGACCCCACGTCGTTCACGTACAGCTCCGGCTGGTCGTAGGAGCGGACGGGCTCGCCCCGGGGCGTGCCCTGGAATGCGAGACGCTTGCCGTCGGCGCTGAGCGCGAACTCGCTGATCGTCCCGTCGATGCTCGCGGCCACCGTCATCTCGCCCCCGCCAACCGGGATCGAGAAGATGTCGCTGTCGGGCGACTGGTAATACGGCTCCTTGACCCGGTTCGACACGAAGAGGAGCGTCCGGCCGTCCGGCGCGAACGCGGGTGAGGTCTCCTCGAACTCGCCCGAAGTGACCTGACGGGGCGTGGCCTTGTCGCCGGACTCCGGGACGTCGATCGTCCAGACGTGCGCGGGCCGGGTCGCATCCAGGAAGCCGCGGCCGTTGTTGCGATAGACGGCGCGGGTGACGACCCGCACGTCGCTCTCGCGCTCGTCGGCCTCGCCGCCCTTCTTTCCGGCGCGCTCGACGTCTTTCGGGTTCGCGGTGCTGGTGAAGGCCAGCACCCGGCCGTCCGGAGACCACGTGGGAGACGACGCGCCCTTGGGGACTTCGCTCAGGGCGCGCGCTTCGCCCCCGTCCATCGTCATCACGTAGAGCTGGGGCGGCTGGAGCTTGCCCGCCTTCTCCACCGCGCGCGTGAACGCGAGGCGCCGGCCATCGGGCGACCAGCGCGGCGAGAGGTCCTGGGGGCCGGAGGTCAGGGGCCGTGGCCCGCGTCCGCCCTCCGCGTCCACCGCCCAGATCGCCGTGTCGTACCCGTCCTTCTTCTCGTTCACGGTGACGCGCACGAACGCGACGCGCCGGCCGTCCGGCGAGATCTGCGGATCGGCCACCCACGTGAACCGGAACATGTCGGTCTCGGTGATGGGCCGGCCCGCGGCGATGGCGGGCGTGGTGAGGGCGGCGAGCGCAGCCGCCAGCACGGACGCGGCGGTCCGGCGGCACAGCACGGCGGGAAGGGCGGCCATGGAACCTCCGATCGAGGGGGCGATTCTACGCATAATGGGACATGCCGGCCGTGATCGCGCTGCTGGGGCCCACGAACACCGGCAAGACCTACCACGCCGTCGAACGGCTGCGCGCGCACCGCACGGGCATGATCGGCTTTCCCCTGCGGCTCCTCGCGCGTGAGAACTACGACCGTCTCGTGCAGCTCCAGGGCGCGGAAGCGGTTGCCCTCGTCACGGGGGAGGAGCGGATCGTTCCCGCCGCCGCCCGTTACTTCGTGTGCACAGTGGAGGCGATGCCGCTCGACCGCCGGGTCGAGTTCCTGGCCGTGGACGAGATCCAGCTCGCCGCCGACCGCGAGCGCGGCCACGTCTTCACCGACCGCCTGCTGCGAGCGCGGGGCTTCGAGGAGACGATGTTCCTGGGCGCGGAGACGATCCAGCCGCTGCTGCGCCAGCTCGTGCCGGAAGCGGCGTTCATCACGCGCGAGCGGCTCTCCACCTTGACCTACGCCGGGCACAAGAAGCTGGACCGTTTGCCGCGGCGGAGCGCCATCGTCGTCTTTTCCCTGGCCGACCTCTACGAAGTCGCGGAGCGCGTGCGGCACGAAGCGGGCGGGGCGGCCGTGGTCTTCGGCGCCCTCTCACCGCGCACGCGTAACGCGCAGGTAGCGCTGTACCAGGCGGGCGAGGTGGACTACCTCGTCGCGACCGATGCCATCGGCATGGGCCTCAACCTCGACATCGACCACGTGGCCTTCACCGCTCTCGGCAAGTTCGACGGCCGCGGCCCGCGGCCGCTGCGCCCGGCCGAGGTCGCGCAGATCGCCGGCCGCGCCGGGCGCCACACGCGCGACGGGACGTTCGGACCGACCCTCGACCTCGGACCCTTCGACGACCGGCTGGTGGCGGCGGTGGAGGGACACCACTTCGAGGCGCTCGACCGCATCTTCTGGCGCAACCCCGACCTCGCCTTCACCTCGTCCGCCGCCCTGCTGGCGAGCCTGGAGCGGCGGCCTCCCGCGCCCGTGCTCGTGCGCATGCGCGAGGCGGACGACCATCGCGCGCTGGCCGCCCTCGGCGCGGACCCCGAGGTGCGGCGCCTCGCGGACACGCCGGAGACGGTGCGGCTGCTCTGGGATGTGGCCCAGGTGCCGGACTTCCGCAACGTGATGACGGAGGCCCACACGCGGCTCCTGGCCCAGGTCTTCCAGCACCTGCGCTCGCCCGCGGGCCGCCTGCCCGAGGACTGGGTGGCGGCACAGGTGGCCGCCCTCGACCGCACGGAAGGGGACGTGGAGACGCTGCTCGGGCGCATCGCGCACATCCGGACCTGGACCTACGTCTCGCATCGCAACGGATGGCTGGCCGATCCCGCGCACTGGCAGCAGCGCACGCGCGCGGTCGAGGACCGCCTCTCCGACACGTTGCACGAGCGGCTCACCGAGCAGTTCGTGGAGCGCGGCGCCGCCGTCGTGTCGCGCCTCTCGCCCGAGGGCGCGGTGGTGGAGGTCGCGGAGGACGGCGAGGTGCGCGTGCAGGGGCTCGCCGTGGGCCGTCTCCTCGGGTTGCGCTTCGAGCCGGATCCCGGCCTGGGCGAATCGCGCGGGCTGCGCGCCATCGCGAACCGCGCGCTCCGTGCCCACATGGGCGAGCGCGTGCGGACGCTGGCCGAGGAAGCGGACGGGATGTTCGTCCTGGGCGCGGAGGGACAGATCCTGTGGCGCGGCGCGCCCGTCGGGCGGCTGCTGGCCGGAGAGGGCCCGCTCACGCCGCGCTTCGACCCCCTGCCGTCGGACCTGCTCGATCCCGCCCTGCGCGAGCGCGTCCGCCGCCGACTCGCCGCGTGGGTGGAGGGCGAGCTGCGCGCGCGCCTGCCCGCGCTGGCCCCGGAGGACGCCGCGTCCGAGCTCTCCCCGCCCGCGCGCGGGCTCCTGTTCGCGTGGCGCGCGGGACTGGGCACCGTCGTCCGCCGCGAGGTCTCCTCCCAGCTCGCCGCCCTCACGCCCGCGGACCGCCGCGAGCTGTCGCGCCGCGGGATCAGCCTGGGCCGGCTCGCGATCTTCGCCCCGGCGCTGTTGCGCCCGGAAGCCGTGCGGCTGCGCGCCTTGCTGTGGTCCGTGCATCGCGCAGCGGGATCGGTTCCGCTGCTGGCGGGGGCGCCCTCCGTGCGCAGCGATCCTCGCGTTCCCGCGGCGTTCTACGTCGCCTGCGGCTACCTGCCCGCGGGGCCGCGCGCGATAAGGGCGGATCGCGCAGAGAGATTCGCGGCGGAAGCAAGACGCGGAAACCGCGAGGGAAGGCCGTTGGCGTTGCCGCAGCTCGCGAGCGTGGCGGGCTGCGCCGTGGAAGAAGTGGAACCCATCCTGGCGGCGCTTGGGTTCGTTCGGGATCGCGGCGGCGTATTTCGAGAGAGAGCTCGCCGCGCCACGGCCCGGAGGAACAGATGATTGTTCGTAGCTGGCTTGCCGACCTGACCCCAACCTCTATCTGCTAATCAGGCCGATCGATCTCCGTTTGACGTTGTCGTTCGTCGTTGTTGTCCGTTATTCGAACCTAATCCCCGCCGCCCGCGCCTGTGCGCGCGTCTCGTCCAGGTCCCGCTGCTTCTCGGACAGCTTGCGCTCGGCCTTCTCCAGGTCCTCGAGGCTGTCCGTCACCTCGCGCTGGGCCTTGTCGTGCGCATCGGCGTCGCTGGCCACGGCCAGGGCATGCGCGCGGCGAGCGTCGACCTCGGTCTGGGCGCGGCGGACCTTCGCCTGCGCTTCCTGGACGTCGTCTTCGGCGTCCCGTACGCGCTTCGTCCATTCGCGTAGCTTGTCCTGGCCGGCTTCGTTCGACGCGACGGGCACGAAGGCGGCATTGGCCGGAGGCATCGATGGAGCCGCCGCGGCCGCGGCGGGCATGGCCACGGCGGGCGCGCCCTGGCCGCCGCGCATGCGGACGAGATCGTCGTTCGTGAAGGCGGTCTTCCGCGTGGGCTCGCTCGGAGGCGCGATGGACGTCATGGATGCCGTGGACGTCATGCCCGGTTCGGCCGACGTGGCGACGGGGGCGCTCGTCGGGAGCGGGCTTCCCTGGATGGCGAGCGCGGCCATGCTCGGCGGAACGCCCTGGTTGTAGCCCACGATCGGCGGATAGCTCAGCGCGGGCGGTGTCCAGGTCGGCTGGGGTGCGGGCGCCTCGGGAACGGCCACCGTCGAAGCCTCGACGGAGTCGTTGAGCGCGGCGCCGCGGAACAGGCTGCGAACCCAGAGGCCCGAGGCCAGGGCGACGACGACGCCCGCCACCACGAGGGCACGCATTCCCCGGCTGGGAGCGGCGATGGGAACGACACGCGCCGGCTGCGAATGTCGGACGGGCGCGCCGGCGAGGACGGTGTGGCAGCGCGAGCAGCGCAGGTCCTGGACCTTGTGGCGCGTCCCGCACGACGGACAGGTTCGATAGTCTCCGGCTCGCCAGACTTCGGTTGGCATCGGCCCTCCCGAGGGGTGTTTACCCCCTGTGCCGCGCGGAATATTGCAAGGCGCGGGCCAGGACCGGTGGCCGCCGTATGTGCTTGATCTGGAAGCGCCGCTAGTGCGGGATCGCTCCGAGCGGGGCTCGCCGCTGGAACATTTGATAGAGGTGGTGGGCCTCGTGGTGCCCGAGATACTCGACGCAGAAGTGCACGTCGTAGTTCGCGTACTCGGGGTGCTGGCCGGGCCGGTGCCAGTCCGCCGGGCGCAGCTCCTCGAGGCGCGCGATGAGGCGCTCGCGCCGGAAATGGAACGAGACCAGGGTGTCCGCCGTCGAGCGCTTGACCCGCTCGTCGAACCCGGCGTCCCCGTCGGGCTCGTAGGGAGGGAGCTTCGGGTTGTCCTGCTCCAGCATCGCGGTCACGCGGTCGTCGAACACCTCATGGATGCGGTCCAGATGGCAGATGAGCTCCTTGACCGACCACTTGTCCGCGACCGTGCGGCGCGCCAGGTCCGACTCCGAGAGCCCCGCGACCATCCGCGTCACGTCCTCCGCGTTGCCCCGCAGCCGCTCGACGAGGCGCGCGTGCACCGCGTGCTTGTCGTGGGGTCTCCGC
>Ga0207691_10004709_pt1 | contig 13205 bp, 12 predicted proteins | sample KBSM13metaG_FD_184327 | JGI IMG/M metagenome (GOLD analysis project Ga0207691, IMG submission 184327) | Miscanthus rhizosphere microbial communities from Kellogg Biological Station, Michigan, USA - KBS M1-3 metaG (SPAdes) (version 2) | ecosystem: Host-associated > Plants > Roots > Rhizosphere >... | reverse complement strand
CCGTCGTTTCGCCGGAAGCGAGGCGGGCGAGGATCGCCCGTCGCGTCGGGTCGGCCAGGGCCGCAAAAACGCTGTCGAGAGCGGCGTTGTCCATAACCAAATGGTTATATACAACCGGTCGGGCCGCCTGTCAAGTTCGTTCCGAGACCACTCGGTCGTATCGTTCCGGGGGAAGGGGGTGCCATGACCGCGACACCCATGTACGCAGACCTCGTCGGTTCCGAGGATCCGCTGGAGCTGCTGGCCTCGACGCCGGAGCGGATCGCTCGCCTGGTGCGCCCGTGGCGGCCCGCGCGCTGGAAAGCCAGCTATGCGCCCGGCAAGTGGTCCGGGGCCCAGATCGTCCTTCACCTGGCGCAGGACGAGGTCGGATGGTCCAACCGCGTGCGCATGGCGCTCAGCGGTTCCGAATACGTCGTCCAGCCTTTCGACGCCGCGGCGTGGGTCGAGCGCGAAACGCCCGTGGACGCCCTGGCCGCTCTCGAGGCGTACCTCGCGCTGCGGAAGTTGAACCTCGGCCTCTACCGCGGAGTCGGCGAGGAGGAACGATCGCGGCCGTTCCGTCACCCGGAGGTCGGCGAGATGTCCGTGGACTGGATCCTGCGCACGCTCGCAGGCCACGACCTCCACCACCTCAAGCAGCTCGAGAAAGTGCGGCCGTGAGCCAGGCCATGCGCGATCTCGCTTTCCGGCTCGAGAACCGCCCGGGTGCGCTCGCGGCCGCCGGCGAGGCGCTCGGCGCGGCGGGTGTCAGCCTCGAGGGAGGGGGAGCCTTCACGGTGGAGGGGAGCGGGATCGCACACTTTTTGATTGCCGCTGCTTCGGCGGCTCCCGCCCGCGAGGCCCTCGCCGCCGCCGGCGTCGCGGTGATCGGCGACCGTGAGGTCCTGATCCAGAGACTCGACCAGGAGCGGCCGGGCCAGCTCGGCGCGATTTGCCGGCGGATGGCGGAAGCCGGCGTCAACATCGAAACCCTCTACAGCGACCACCAGAACCAGCTCATCCTCGTCGTGGACAATCCCGCGCGTGGCCGAGCGGTCTCGGAGGCCTGGATGCGGGAGCGCGGGTCTTCAGCCTCCTGACCCTCAGGCGCTGACGCGATATCGTTCCCTCCAAGTTTGCTCCCCAACCGAGGAGGTGGACGCCATGATCGTTCCGTTGACTTCCCTCTGGGCCCCGATCCTTCTCTCGGCAGTGTTCGTGTTCGTGCTGAGCTCGATCATTCACATGGCGCTCGGCTACCACGCCAACGATTACAGGAAGCTTCCCGCGGAAGACGAGGCGATGGCCGCGCTGCGAAAGCTCAGCATCCCTCCGGGCGACTACTTCATTCCCAAGGCATCGAGCCACAAGGACATGAAGAACCCCGAGTTCTTGAAGAAGGTCGAGCTCGGTCCTCTCGGGTCCATGACGATCCTGCCTCCCAGCGGCTTCGCGATGGGGAAGCGGCTGGTCGGGTGGTTCCTCTATTCGATCGTCGTTGGCTTCGTCGCCGCGCATGTGGCCGGCACGACGCTGCCCCCGGGCACGCCGTACAAGCTGGTTTTCCATACGGTCGCGCTGACCGCCTTCGCGGGCTACGCGCTCGCGCTCTGGCAGAGCCCGATCTGGAAGGGCACGAAGGTGAGCACCACGATCAAGGCCACCTTCGACGGCCTGCTCTACGCGCTGCTGACGGCTGGCACCTTCGGCTGGCTCTGGCCCCGGTAGTGGGTAGTAGGGAGTAGCTCAGGCTCGGGGCGGGATCTCTTCCGGCCGCTTGCCGCGATCTCCGGGATCGCGGCGCGCGTGCTTGCGGGCATCGAACGGGACCGTCGCATAGCAGATCGGGCACTTGAGGCGCCCGTCGCGTGGAATCGGCGCGAAGCGCGGCGATCGGCAATCCGCGCACACCCAGCGAGCGAAGCGGCGTTCCTCGCCTACGAAGCCCATGTGCGGCGCATGTTAACTCGTTGCTCCAAATCGGAGCAGCGTCGTCTCGCGGCGTGCGAAAAGCCCCGGAAGTAGGGCCTCTTTTTGGGGGGAATATGCGGGCCCGATCGTGGCATGGATCCTGCTCTCTCATGGGGTGTGGACGCGAAATGCGCCCACCACGAAACGAAAGGAGAAAGCGATGCGTTCCATGAGTCGATTCCTACTGGCAACCGCTGCAGTGTTCGCAATCGCGGCCGGTGTGGCTCGGGCGCAACAGCCCGATCCCGCGACTGAGCCCACTGCGGCTCCCCAAGTCGTGCCGACCGCGGTTCCGAGCACAGACACGAGCACGGAGGCGGCTCCTCCGCAGCCCGTCCAGGGCGAGGAGAAGCCCGTTCAAGACGCGCAGCCTCCGCAGGACGCTCCGCCGCCGGTCGACGCCGCTCCGGCTCCTGCTCCCGTCGAGGCCGCACCCGTCGCTCCGGCCCCCGCGCCCGTCGTAGCGCCCGAGCCTCAGGCGCAGCCGCCGGCCGCGAAGTCCGCGGACAAGCCGGCTGAGAAGCCGTCGAAGAAGCGTGCGGAGAAGATCGACAAGAAGCCGGTGAAGCCGGCCGTCGAGGAAAACAAGGAAATCAAGGCCGAGACGAAGCCCGCCGACGCGGCTGCGGCTGCTCCCCTCGCCGGCGCGAATCCGCCGTCGAGCGGCGATGGCGCGGCTCCGCCTTCGGCGCCCGCCGAGTCCGCCGCGCCTCCGGCCCCGATCGATACGACCGGCGCCACCAGCGTGAACACCAACAAGGAGACGGAGGAGGTTCCGGCCAAGAAGTCCTCGCCCATCGGGACGATCGCCCTGATCGGTGCCCTCGCCATCGGCGTCGGCATCGTCGTGCGGCTGACCATGCGCCGCCGCAAGGAAGAGGACATCACGATCTTCGATAAGTCGCCCGCGCCCCGCGCGCCGCGCCCGCCGATCGCCCACCATCCCTGAGCACCTAACGCCACATCTTTCGCCGAGGCGGGCTCAGCCCGCCTCTTTTTTTTGGCCGCGTCAGGGAGAGAGGCCGTCGGCCGCGGTCCCGGACTCGACGAGTCCGGATTCGCTCAGGAAGACTGGCGGGGTGTCGGCGGGCCCCAGAGATCGATTTCGGCCTTCAGGTGGTCGTCGATCCCCGCCGCGGACTGGGGCCGGCTGATCCAGTAGCCCTGCATCTCGTTGCACCCGTACTGCTGCAGGAGCTGGAACTGCTCTTTCGTCTCGACGCCCTCGGCGATCACATTGAGGCTCGATCCGTGGGCCATCTCGATGATCGCGCGGACGATGCCCGCGTCGGCCGGATTGACCGGGGCGTCCGTCACGAAGGAGCGATCGATCTTGAGCGATGTGACGGGGTAGCGCTTGAGGTAGCTCATCGAGGAATAGCCCGTGCCGAAGTCGTCGATCGCGATCCCGACGCCCATGTTCCGGAGCACATTGAGATTCGCGACGACGATTTCCGCGCCTTCCATCGCGATCGATTCGGTGATCTCGACTTCGAGATGGCGCGGCTCGAGAGACGCGTCCGCGAGCGCACTCTCGACCATCGATGCGAGGTTGCGTTCGCGGAACTGGCGCGCCGAGAAATTGACCGACACCCTCAGGTCCGGGAGCCAGTCCTTTTGCCAGCGCCGGAGCTCGGCGCACGCGGAGCGCAGGACCCATTCGCCGAGGGGCAGGATCAACCCGGTCTGCTCGGCGACGGGGATGAAGACGGTCGGGCCGACCATGCCCTTCTGCGGATGCCCCCAGCGGACGAGCGCCTCGAGTCCCACGGTGCGTCCCGAGACGATGCTCGTGATCGGCTGGAAGTGGAGGAGAAACTCCTCGTTTTCGAGAGCCAGCCGAAGGCCTTTCTGGAGCTCGAGGTGCTCGGCCGCACGCACGGTGAGCTCGCGGGTGCAGAGCTGGAAATTGTTCCGACCGAGCTCCTTCGCCCGGTACATGGCCGCGTCGGCGTTGCGGAGGAGCTCCTCCGGCTCCGTGCCGTCTTCCGGAAAGCTCGCGATGCCGATGGATGCGGCGATCTGGATCGTGCGCCCCTCCAGGGAAAACGGCCGGCTGATCAGCCCGAGGAGCTTCTGCGCGATGCTCGCGAGATCCTCGCTCTGGCGCAGCTCGGGCACGAGGATCACGAACTCGTCGCCGCCCATCCGCGCCACCGTGTCGGCCTCGCGCACCGAGCGCTTGAGCCGGAGCGCGAGCGACTGGAGAAGACTGTCGCCGAGACTGTGGCCCCAGCTGTCGTTGACGTACTTGAAGAAGTCGATGTCCAGGTAGACCACCGCGAGCTTTCGCTCGTGACGCCGAGCCTGGGCGAGATCGACGTCGAGGCGGTCCAGGAGTCGGGCGCGGTTGGGCAGCTTCGTGAGCGGGTCGTTGTAGGCCTGCGCCACGATCTGGGCCTCGATGCGGCGGCGTTCGGTGACGTCCGTGAGCGTGCCGACGATCGCCGGATGGCCGTCGAGCTCGATCGCGGCCTCGAGCGCCTCGACCTCGACGGGGCGGCCGCTCTTGTGGATCGCATGGAACGTATAGGGCACGCCGTCCTCGTTGCCTTCGAGGGTCTGTCGCACCCGGGAGAAGACGAGGGCGTGGTCGTCGAGCGCCACGATGGTCGCGATCGAATCGAGCGCCAGGATTTCGGACTGCGTGTAACCGAGCGTCGCGGCCAGGCGGGGATTGGCGTAGCGGTAACGGCCGTCCTGGAGCACGTACATTCCGACGACCGACTGCTCGACGAGCCGGCGGTACTCCGGCTCCACGGGCGCCGAGGCTTCGGCGACGAGCCGCCGCGCGGTGACGTCGCGGAAGACGCCCACGATGCCGCGAATCTTGCCGTTCGAATCCCGATGCGGAGCGAAGACCGCCGACAGCCAGCGCTCGACGACCGCCTCGGGCGAGGACCACACGAAGTCGTCGGAGGTCACGGTCTCGCCCGCGAGGGCGCGCTCGAGCAGCGCCGTGATCTCGAGGTGGCGGGGCGGCGGAAGGATCTCGAGAACGCCGCGGCCCAGGGCCGCGTCGGGCGAGACCCCGGTCAGCTCCTCCATCCTCGGGTTCCACACCGTGTGCCGGAAGTCGCGGTCGAACGCGACGACGCCGTCGCCCGAGCTGGCGATGAGCTCCCGGGGCAGCGTGTCCGCGCGGGCGGGCCGCAGATCGACCGGCGTCGTGACCGCGGCGGGCAGTTCTCCGTCCGCCCGCGCGACGCGCGGCGGTACCGGGGTCCCGCTACCTCCGGTGATACTCATGGCAAGCTGTCAGGGTTCTGACAGCCAATTTTAACAGCGATTCCGCCTTTTCGGGCGGCGGGGAGGCCTACTTCGCCATTCTCACGGCCGCGCGGATCGCCGCGTCGACTCCGGATTTCAGCCGGATGGCGCGAACCTGGAGGCGGGCCTGGCGGGAAAGCTTCCGGATCGACGCCAGGTAGCGTCCCTGAGCCTGCCGCGCCCGCCGCTGGGCGGCCGTGATGGCGCGCCGCGCCCGCGGTCCCTCGCGCGCTGCGGTCTTCGCGACCGTCGCCGCAACGTCTTCGCCGAGAGCGGAGAGGCGGGCGCGAAGCTCGCGGATCGTCTTTTCCCGTCGCTTCAAAGCGGCCGTGACGTCCTTGGCCGCGATCTTTCCGTCGTCCATGAGCATCTGCAGGGCCAGCGAGGCATGGTGTGCCGAGAGTCTGAGGGCTTTCTTGGTCTTTGTTCTCACGTAGTGTCCTTTCGGAACGCATCATAGTGCCAGCAGGGGCGTGGCTGGTATGGAACCGTCTGTCGACATACGCGTCGCCCGCCGCTTCTTTCGAACCGTGTAGTATGTGCGGCCGTCTCGGGAGACCCGTTTGATGCAAAGCCGGAAGCCTCGGCGTCGGCGCGGGCGCGTGGCCGCCGCCGCCGCCCTGGCTGCGGCGGGAGCGGTGACGCTCGCGTTCGCGAAGTCGACGGACTGGTTCCGTGCCTTCGGCGCCCGTTCCGAGGGGAATCGCCTGGCGCGCCTCCGCGCGTCACCGCAGTGGAGAGACGGTCGTTTCCAGAACACCATCCCGACGATCACCGTCGCGCCGAGCCGGATCCTGGAAACCCTCCGGCTCCAGTTGGCCGCGGCCGATACCCGGTATCCGTCGCGGCCGATCCCGGTGGTGCGCTCCTCGGCCGCCGAGCTCGCCTCCCCGCCGGCCTCGGGCCTGCGGATCACGTGGCTCGGCCACGCCACGGCCCTCGTGGAGATCGACGGGGTGCGCGTTCTCACGGATCCGGTCTGGAGCCAGCGCGTGTCGCCCTCCGGGTGGATCGGCCCGCGGAGATTCTTCGCACCGCCCGTGGCGCTGTCGGACCTTCCGGAGCTGGACGCGGTCGTCGTGTCTCACGATCACTACGACCATCTCGACATGGCGGCGGTCGTCGAGCTCGCGGCGCGCGGCGCGCGCTTCTTCGTTCCGCTGGGCGTCGGAGCGCACCTGGAGCGATGGGGTGTGCCGGTCTCGCGGATCGAAGAGCTCGACTGGCAGGAGTCGCGTTCCGCCGGTCCAGTGACGCTCACGCTCACTCCGGCGCGCCACTTTTCGGGACGCGGCCTCGCCGACCGCGACGAAACGCTATGGGGTTCCTGGGTCCTGGCGGGCCCGACGCACCGCGTCTACTACAGCGGCGACTCGGGGTATTTCGACGGGTTTCGCCAGATCGGGAAGACCCACGGGCCCTTTGACGCGACGCTCATGAGCCTCGCATCCTACGGTCCGACGTGGCCGGACGTGCACATGACTCCCGAAGAGCTGGTCCTTGCGCACGTCGAGCTGCGCGGAGGAACGCTCGTGCCGGTGCACTGGGCCACGTTCAACCTCGCCTTTCACGACTGGAACGAGCCGGCGGCGCGGGCGGCGGCTGCGGCGCGGGAGCGGGGTGTGCGTCTCCGGATCCCGCGCCCGGGAGAGATGCTCGAGCCCGCGGCGGTCGACCAGGACTCCGGGCTCGAGGAGTGGTGGAGGGAGCCCTGAGCGATCTCGCCGCCGCGGGTCGTCTGTCGCCCGTCGTCCGGCTTCTTCAAGCGCTCGCGCCCGGCGTCGCGCAGCAGGCGTTGGGCGCGCATGCCGCGTCGGCCGTCTCCGGGGCGTCCTCGATCACGTTGTAGACCTCCCAGCGGTTGCCGTCGGGGTCCGAGACCCAGAACTTGTCCTGCAGTGCGTAGCAGCAGTCCTCGCGCTTCTCGGCCTCGGCCGGAAGGCCGCGCTCCACGAGAGCCTTCCTCCAGGCCCGCACGGCGTCGGACGTCTCGACGCGGATCCCGAGGTGCGACAGGGCGCCATCCCCGATCCGCACGGGGGCCGGCATGAGCGAGAGGTGGATGACCGGGTCCTCGGTCACGAACTTCGCGTAATCGCTCTTGAGCTTCCTGGGCTCGCCGAAAAAACGGCGATAGAAGTCGGCCGAGCGGGAAAGGTCCGAGACGTTCAGCGAGATGTGGACGGCGTTCGACATGGCGACCTCCAATCGATAAATCGAGAGATTTCGATCTATCCAGCGAAAAAAACCCGGTGTCACACGGCTTTCGCGACGGCCTCCGAAACGCGCGCGATCGCCGACTCGTTGCGTCGATAGAAGATCCAGCGGCCCCGCTTGTCGGCCTCGACGAGGCCCGCGCGGCGGAGCAGTCCCATGTGGTGCGAGGTCGCGGCCTGGGAGAGCCCGATGGCCGTCTCGATGTCGCATGCGCAGAGGCCCCGCTCGTCGATGGCGACGAGCTCGCAGCAGGACTTCCCGCGGGCTCGCAGGAGGTCCAGGATCTTCAGGCGGGTGGGATCGCCGAGGGCCTTGAAGGCCAGAACGAGATCGGCCGGCGAAGGGGACGCGCGCCGCGTGCGGGCTGCGATCGGAAGCTTGTCTCCGGCCATAGATCGATAAATATAGATATATTGGTGGGCCCCGTCAAGGCCGGGCGGGGCCCGCATCCGAAAGGCTTCCCGGCGCGTATTTGCGGTGGAAAGCGAGGCACCATGTTTCAGATTCGGCGTTCCGACGAGCGGGGCCACTTCGACCACGGGTGGCTCGACACCCGCCACAGCTTTTCCTTCGGCGACTACAACGACCGCCGATTCATGGGTTTCCGCGACCTGCGCGTGATCAACGAGGACCGGGTGCGGCCCGGCCAGGGCTTCGGGACGCACGGCCACCGGGACATGGAGATCCTGTCGTACGTGCTCGAGGGCGGTCTCGCGCACAAGGACAGCATGGGCAACGGCTCCGTGATCGTTCCCGGCGACCTCCAGTACATGAGCGCGGGCACCGGCGTGCGACACAGCGAGTTCAACGCCTCGGAGACGGAGCCTGTGCATTTCATGCAGATCTGGATCCTCCCGAACGCCGAAGGCCAGCCGCCGCGGTACGACCAGAAGCGCTTCGCTCCGGAATCGACGGCGGGTCGTCTCCGCCTCGTGGCGTCGGGCTCGGGCGCGGACGGGTCCATCGCGATCCGCCAGGACGTGAACGTGTACGCCTCGCGGCTCGACCCCGGCCAGACGGTGACTCTGACGCTTCCAGAAGGCCGGCACCTCTGGACGCAGATCCTCCGAGGCGACGTCGACGTCAACGGCCGCATTCTCGCCGCCGGCGACGGCCTCGCCGCCTCGAACGAGACAGACTTCCGGTTCGCGGCCGGCGCCGCTCCCGCCGAGCTCCTCGCCTTCGACCTCGCGTGAGGACCGCGGCCGGCCGCCGCCTCCTGTGACAAGCTCATCGGGATGACGGCGTCGGCGTCGCAGACCTCCGAGTCTCCCCGACGCTGGCGCGCCCTCGTCCTCATCGCCTCGGCCGAGCTTCTGGCGATGTCGCTCTGGTTCTCGGGCTCGGCCGTCGCACCCGCGCTCCGCGCCGAGTGGGGTCTCTCGGAATCCGGCGGCGCCTGGCTCACGCTCGCCGTCCAGCTCGGTTTCGTGGTCGGGACGCTCGTGTCCGCGCTCGGCAACCTGCCCGACGTCCTCTCCGCGCGGCGGCTGTTCGCCGCCTCGGCCCTCCTCGGTGCGATCGCGAACGCCGGCGTCGCTTTCGCCGCGCGCGGCCCCGCCAGCGGCATGACCCTGCGCTTCGCGACGGGGTTCTTCCTCGCGGGCGTCTACCCGCCCGGGATGAAGATCATGGCAAGCTGGTTCCGGCGCGGTCGCGGACTCGCCTTCGGGATCCTCGTCGGCGGCATCTCGCTCGGGAAGGCCTTTCCCTACCTCGTCAATGCCCTGGGAAGCGAGCGCTGGCGGGTGAACGTGCTCGCCGTCTCGGGGTTCGCGGTCCTCGGAGGCGCGCTCGTTCTCTTCTTCGTCGAAGACGGCCCGTTCGCGGCACCGGCCGCCCGATTCGACTTCGGACAGATCGCGAAAGTCTTCGCGAACCGGGGAGTGCGGCTGGCCGACTTCGGCTACTTCGGTCACATGTGGGAGCTCTACGCGATGTGGACCTGGTTCCCGGTCTTCGCCCGCGAGAGCTTCGCCGCCCGCGGACTGGCCCGCCCGGCGCTCGCCGAGATGATCGCCTTCCTCGTGATCGGCGCGGGGTTCGTCGGCTGCATCCTCGCGGGTCTCGCCGCCGATCGCGTCGGCCGCACCGTCGTGACCTCGGTGGCGATGGCGGTTTCCGGCGCCTGCTGCGTCGTGATCGGGTTCCTCTTCGGTGGGAGCCCCTGGCTCCTGCTCGCGGTGGCCGCCGTATGGGGCGCCTCCATCGTCGCCGACTCGGCGCAGTTTTCGGCGTGCGTCACGGAGCTCGCGGATCCGCCCTACGTCGGCACAGCCCTCACGGTCCAGACCTGTATCGGGTTCCTTCTGACGATGGCGTCGATCGAGCTTGTTCCGCGGCTGGTGCAGGCGGTCGGCTGGCGCTGGGCCTTCGCCTCCCTCGCCCCCGGCCCTTTCGTCGGCATTCTCGCCATGCTTCGCTTGCGCCGCCTTCCCGAGGCGGCGCAGATCGCCCAGGGGCGGCGGTGAGGCGTATCGCCTAGGGGAAGAACGTGCGCACGAGGAAGGTCGCCATCTGCTGCCGCAGCACTGCGTTGCTCGGGCAGTAGAGCAGCGGGGAAACGGAGCAGCCTCCCGTGATGCCCTTGTTGTAGAGATCTTCGATGAAGTCGGCGCCGAAGGAGCCCGGCGGGACGTCGCCGAAGATGCCGGTGGCGGGCGGAGGTGTGTAACCAGAGCCCTCGCTCGTCTTGAGCAGGAAGACGGCCATCTGGGCGCGCGTCACCGACTGGCTCGGGCAGTAGACATTGGTGCCGCAGCCGGCGGTCACGCCCTCGGCGGCGAGCTGCTCGATCCAGTCGGCGAAGAGGGAGGGGCAGGGGACGTCGGAGAAGGCGCCGGTGCAGGCCGGAGGCGTGTAGTTCGAGCCGTGCTCGGACTTGAGCAGGAACGCGGCCATCTGATCGCGGCGCACGGGCGCTGTCGGGCAGTAGTTGCCCGAGCCGCAGCCTCCGGTGATCCCGGCGGTGGCGATCGCGAGGATGTCGTCGTGGAAGATGGAGGAGACGGCGACGTCGGCGAACTCGACCGACAGCGTCGCGGCGTTGGAGGCGACGGAATCACAGGCGTCGGTGACGAGGACGTCGTAGGTGCCGGCGTCGTCGAAGGCGACCGGATCGATGGTCAGCGTGGCCGTCTGCGAGCCCGAAATCGTCCCACCATCCGAGAGGGGCACGCCGTCCTTGCGCCATTGATACGTCAGGGTTCCCCGTCCCGAGGCCGAGACCCCCAGCTCCGCCCTCCGCCCCGTCACAACCGACAGCGAGCCGACGGCCGGTGAAAGGCGGCCGTTGATCAGGATGGCCCAGCCGGAGGTCTGCAACGAGAGCACGTCGGGTGCGCCGGTGAACGGCACAACCGCCGTGGGTCTCAGGTTGAAGACTGGCAGCGGCTCCCCGGGTGCGAAAGCGCCCCCGCCGAGGCCCCGGTAGTACAGGGTCGCCGACGGCGAGTAGTTGGTCGTGAGGATGTCGACCGGCCCGTCTCCGTCGAAGTCGGCCGCCACGGCGCCGAGCGAGAATCCCGGATCGATGACGACGGGATCGTCAAACGTGCCGTCGCCGTGGTTGAAGTAGGCCTGCGTCCCTTCGAGCCCCCCCGTCGCGAGCAGATCGAGGAATCCGTCTCCGTCGAGATCCGCGAGAAAGATCTGCGGCGAGTTCGCCACGCTGTTGTGGGTGTAGGACTCCGTGAACGTGCCGTCTCCGTTGGAGAGCCATACGCGCAGCGTCCCCGTGGGCTCGCCTCCCGGGGTCTGCACGAACGCGATGTCGTCGAGCGCGTCCGCATTGAGGCGGCCTACGGCGACCCCATAGTCGTAGACCGACCCCGGGTTGGAGACGCGCTCCCCGAACGTGCCGTCCCCGTTGCCCTTCACGACCAGGATGTCCCAGCCGCCGGTCGGGTGCGCGAGGATGTCGAGGTGGCCGCTCGTCGTGAAGACGCCGGTGCCGACGGCGACGATGTCGGGCTCCGTTCGGGGCGGCTCGAATGTGCCGTCGCCGAGGCCCATGAGAATTCGTGTCTGGTTGAATCCGGCGACTCCGAGGTCGAGCCGCCCGTCGTCGTCGAAGTCGGCGGCGAAAACGCCCGGCGGATACTCCGCGTTGTCGATGGGGCGGGGATCGTCGAACGTCGCGTCGCCCCGGCCCGGATAGAACGCGATCGTATTGTTGCCGTAGCCCCCGATGACGAGATCGAAGACCCCGTCGCCGTCGAAGTCGCCTGGCGCGGCGTTTCCGGCTTCCCAGGGAGGCAGGACGCCCGCCGCAGAGCGCAGGCGCGCCGCGCCATTGCCGAAGAGGATGCTCGCCCCTCCCTGTTGCGCGGTCACGACGTCACGAAGCCCGTCGCCGTTCAGGTCCGCGGCGGCGAGAGACCACACGCCCGTGGCCGAGGCGGCCCACTGCGTGGCCGGGCCGAGCGACGCGCTTCCCTCCGCTCGAAGCACCGATACCGTTCCGGTTCCGAATTGGGTGTCGCCGGCAAGCGCCAGGGCGTCGTCCCTGCCGTCGCCGTCGAGATCAGCGAGCGTCAGGTCTCCGGCGTTTGGCCCGGCCCAGGTCTCGAGGGCCGCCTCGAACTCCCCGCCGCCGATTCCCCGGAGGATCCCGACCCAGGTTCCGCCGCTCGAGCCGTAGCCGTAGCGAATGACGCCAATGTCGAGGATCCCGTCGCCGTCCACGTCTCCGGTCGCCACGGATGCGAGTCCCGGACCCTCCACGAGCTCGGACGGGGATTCGAACGTGCCGTCGCCCGCGTTGCGGAAGACATAGATCACCGGTCCGACTGCCACGATCTCGTTGGCGCCGTCGCCGTCGAGGTCGCCGGCGGCGATGCCGGAGAGGCCCTGGAGCCGGGCCCTCGAGACCTCGTAGCGAACGGGGTCGCCGAACGTTCCGTCGCCGAGATTCAGAAGGACAGTGACTTCGAAGCTTCCCGAGGTCGCCAGATCCGGCCGGCCGTCGCCGTCGAAGTCCGCGGCCACCAGCGTGTAGGGAAAGCCTCCGTTGGCGAAGTATGGGACCGCATCGTCGAAGGTGCCGTCGCCGTTGCCGATGAAGACGTAGATCGTCCCGCCGGCGTTGACGGCCACGTCCTCGTGGTCGTCACCGTCGAAGTCGGCGGTCACGAGGGCCTCGCCGGCGCCTCCCGGGAAGAGGGCCGGCAGCCCGAATGTGCCGTCTCCCGCTCCGAGGAATATGGCCAGGCCGAAGTTCTCGCCCGTGAGCGCGACGTCGACGAAAGTGTCGCCGTTGAAGTCGGCCAGTCCCACGGCTTCCGCCACCGTTCCCTCGAGAGGAAGAAGATCCGGCGTGAGAAACGTCGTCGTGGGACAGGCGGGTTGGGCCGAGAGCAGCGCCGCAAACGGCGTCGCCAGGAGCCCCGCCACGATGAAACGGATCGCCGCGCTCCTCACGGGAGGAAGGTCCTGGCGAGAAAAGTCGCCATCTGCCGGCGGAGCACGGCCTGGTCCGGGCAATACAGGAGAGGCGAGGCCGAGCAGCCTCCCGTGATCCCTCGCTGATACAGATCCTCGATCAGGTCGGCGGCGAACCCGCTCGGCGGGACGTCGCCGAAGACCCCTGTCGCCGTCGGCGGGACGTACGTCGGGCCTTCGAGGGTCTTGAGCAGAAAGACGGCCATCTGCGCACGCGTGACGGAGTGATCGGGGCAGTACACGTCGGTGCCGCAGCCGCCCGTGATGCCCCCGGCGGCGAGGGCCTCGATCCAGGGAGCGAACGTCCCGGGGCAGGGCACGTC
>Ga0207691_10004706_pt1 | contig 13209 bp, 10 predicted proteins | sample KBSM13metaG_FD_184327 | JGI IMG/M metagenome (GOLD analysis project Ga0207691, IMG submission 184327) | Miscanthus rhizosphere microbial communities from Kellogg Biological Station, Michigan, USA - KBS M1-3 metaG (SPAdes) (version 2) | ecosystem: Host-associated > Plants > Roots > Rhizosphere >... | reverse complement strand
CAGCGCCTTGGCGACATTGACCAGCACGGTCTCGGGGTCGTGCGCGGACGGATACGCGCCGAACGCGGCGCGGTAGTAGCACGGCGAGCTCTCCCCGGTCTCGATCATGAAGGCAACCCTCTCCGCGCTGGCGCCGATCTCGCGCGGGTCCAGGATCGGCCTCAAGCTCGCCATCCACAGGCTGTCGGCGGCACCCCCCCAACCGTACGCGCGGACCTGCCGAAGGTTCTGCAGCGCGATGGCGTTGCGCTCTACGGGCGCGAGTCCGCGTGCACGCGGGAGGTTATCGGTGAAGCCGCGGTCGGGCTGATGGCACGCCACGCACGCGATGTAGCCGTTCGGCGAGAAACGCGGGTTGAAGAACATGCGCCGGCCGAATGCAATCGCTTCCGGCATGCCGGAGACGCGATTGGTCGGATCGGGCGCGACGGTCGGGGGCCAGGGTCCGCTCTCGACGACGCGGGCAATCTCCGCGGCGCTGAGCACCGGCCGCTCTGCGGCCATCTCAGCGGCCACCACGGTGGTCGCATTTCCGCCGGCGCCGACGCACAGCGCCGTCAGGACAACGAGTACGCTTGGATCGAACCGGTTCACTGTCGCATGGCACGCCTGGAGACCGATGCCTTACATCATACTGCTCCCGGAGCGCGAGCAGCGCGGACACCCTCGCGCGCGGCAGCCATCGCTTGCGCAAGGACTTCCGGGTCGCCGATGTGATTGGCGAGGAGGAGGATGAGTTTCGCATTGACGAGAGCGCTCTCCTCGTCCGAAAGCCCGCGATGCATCGCGATCAACCGCTCGTAGAAATCGTCCGGGGACGGATGATTCGATTCGATGATGAGCGTCGCCATGGGGTGCCTCGTCAGGAGTTGCCTGTCGCGCGGGTGATTGCGGCGCGCACGCTCGCGAGATCGAACTTCCGCCAGCGCGCGCAGACGTGCTGGTCGGGGCGCAGGAGGTAGACGGTGCCGGGCCGCGCGTCGTAACGCCTCGCCGCGAGTCCGTCGACGTCGTCGATCCGTGTGAACGCAGGCGTCGCCGCATGAGGGGAATGAGGGCGGGCCTCTGCGGGCGCCTGAGTCATGAAGCCCGCGGGGATCTGCCCTCGTGCCCCGCCAACCTCTACGACGCGGCAGGGAATGGCGTCTTGCGCGAGCGCCACGACGTCGGACCGCACGACGGCCGCATCGAAGCACAGCAGTGCAAAGACGCCGCCGACGTAATCGAGCAGCCAGCTGCCGGAAGGCCCCGCGACAGGTGCGTCGGCGGCCGGCGCGCCCGGGACCATCGCGCCGGGACCGCGAGCGAAGTCCGCGTCGCGATCGGGCGTGTTGAGCGGCGAGTCGGCAAGGATTGCCGGCAACGACAGCCGCCCGCTGTTGACGAGCCGTCGCGCGAACGGGCAATCCCTGGCGAGCGCCAGCGCGGCATCGCGGAACGTCCGGGACACCCTGCTCTTCGGCGTGATGAAGTCGGTCGCTCGCGTCGAATGCAGAATGTTCTCGTCGGCCGCACGCGTGCGCTCGAAGTCGTACGTGTCGAGGAGCGCGTCCGGCGACTGCCCCTTCAGCACCAGGTCGAGCTTCCACACGAGGTTGTCGGCATCCTGGATGCCGCTGTTGGCGCCACGCGCTCCGAACGGCGAGACGACATGCGCGGAATCGCCCGCGAACAGCACGCAGCCATGGCGGAAATGCTGCATTCGCCGGCAGGCGAACGTGTAGACGCTTGCCCATTCGATCTCGAAATCGGCGTCGTCGCCGAGCATGGCGCGCAGGCGCGGCAGGATGCGCTCCGGCTTCTTCTCCGCCTCGGGGTCGGCATCCCACCCCAGCTGGAAATCGATGCGCCACACATCGTCGGCTTGCCGGTGCAGAAGCGCCGACTGGTTCGGATGAAACGGCGGATCGAACCAGAACCAGCGCTCGGTGGGGAAATTCGACGTCATGTGAATGTCGGCGATCAGGAACCGGTCGCGAAACGCCTGCCCCTCCCACTCCAGCCCGAGCAGTTGCCGCACCGAGCTCTTGGAGCCGTCGGCGGCGATCAGCCATTCGCAACCGAGCGTGTATTCGCCGTCGGGCGTGGCGACCGTCACGTCGACGCCATCGGCGCGGGGACGTACGGCGACGACCTTGCTTCCCCAGCGCAGGTCGACGCACGGCAGCGCCGAGGCGCGCTCGACCAGGTACTGCTCGAACCAGTATTGCTGCAGATTGACGAACGCCGGCCGCCGGTGCCCGGCTTCGGGCAGTAGATCGAATCGATAGACGAGCTCGCCCTTGAAGAACACCTTGCCGACGTTCCAGCCGATGCCTTTGTCGACGACCCGCTGTCCGCAGCCCAACCGGTCGAGGATCTCGAGCGCGCGCTTCGCGTAACAGATGGCGCGGGAGCCTACGGAAACGGTGCGGTCCTCGTCGACGACAACCACGGGAACGCCGCGCTGCCCGAGATCGATCGCCGCGGCGAGGCCAACCGGCCCCGCACCGACGATCACGACGGGACGCTGCGCGCCCGGACGATCGAGCTCCGCCGCGCGCGCATACGGATAGACGGGGTTGACGTACGTCTTCATCGACTCCCGTCGGCGCTATCCGATCAGCCTTCGAGCGTCGCCCACATCTCCTTGTCGCGCTCGGCCGTCCAGATCCGCGGATCGGGGTATTGCGTCGCTTCGTCGTAGGCGCGCGTCACGTCGAAAGGCAGGCAGTGATCGAAGATCACCCAGTGGCCGAACCTGGGCTTGAGCGCCGCGTACGTGCTCTTGTAGACCGTCTTGAGATCGTGTCCGGCGTCGACACCGCGCTTCACGGCTTCGAACATCTCGGTCACGAAGCGGTCGGTGCCATCGAGGCCTGCCTTGACGGCCTCCGGCGTCATCAGCGCCGCGCCGCGCCCGGGCACGAGCTTCTGCGGCTGGAGCGCTGCGATGTTGTCGAGCGTGTCCGGCCAGTCGGCGAGATACGCGTCGCCGGTGTACGGCGTGGCTTCGTATTCCACGAGGTCGCCGGAGAACAGGATCTTCTCCTGCGGCAGCCAGACGACGGTGTCGCCCCGCGTGTGGCCGCGCCCAAGCTGCATGATCTCGACCCGCAGCTTGCCGAGCCAGAGCGTCAGGCGCTTCTTGAACACGAGGTTGGGCATCGTGAGGCCGGGCACCGACTCGACTGCGCGAAAGAGGCGCGGAAAGCGCTCGATCTCGCTCTTCATGTCCTGCGCGCCGCGCTCCAGGATGAGCTCGTACGTCGCGCGGCTCGCAATGACGTGGTCGGCACCGTACGCCGACGCTCCCAGCACGCGAACGGCGTGGTAATGCGACAGCACGACGTAGCGGATCGGCTTGTCGGTGACCTCGCGGATCCGCCGGATGACGTCCTGCGCCATGACGGGAGTCGCCTGCGTGTCGATTACCATCACGGCGTTGTCGCCGACGACGATGCCGGTGTTGGGATCGCCTTCCGCGGTGTAGGCGTACGCGTGGTCGGAGAGCTTGTCGAAGCTCACCTTCTTCTCGACGACGTCGGCGTGCGACGCGAATGCCTTTTCGCTCATGGATTCCCTTTGTTGCGTGTGTCGCGCGAAGGCTTGGGCCGTTCGGGCTTCATACCCCAGGCGCCCGCAGGGCTTGGGCCTTCGCACCCGAGCGTGACGCCTCAGGGACCACGACGCGCCACTTACGCGAATGATGTTAACCGATTACGCGCTCCGAGGAACGAGGTCTTTCGCCTAGCACGTCCGGCCGTCTTGTGACGAGGCTGCAGCGTCGATACCATCGCAGCGTGGACGATCCTTTCCCGGGCGCACCCTTCGCGCCGTCCTCCGCGAACCGCCCGGCGTCGATCGACCGGCGACGCCTGCTGCAACTCGCCGCGGCGGGCGCCGCGACCCTCTGGCTGCCGCGAAGCGCGTGGAGCCAGCCCCGCATCGCAGGCGACCCGTTCACGCTTGGCGTGGCAAGCGGTTCGCCGACGCACGACTCGGTCGTATTGTGGACGCGGCTTCATCCGCAGGGACTCTTCGGATCGAGCCTGGGGCTCGATCCCGTCACCGTGCGGTGGGAGATTGCGCAGGACGAGAAATTCAGCCGGATCGTGCAGAAGGGTCAATCCATCGCTGCCGCGGCGCTCGCGCACTCCGTCCACGTCGAAGTGCCGGGTCTCGAGCCCGACCGCTGGTACTACTACCGCTTCATGGTCGGCAACGCGGAGAGCCCCGTCGGGCGCACCCGGACGTTTCCGGCACCCGAGACCGCGGCGTCCCGTCTGCGCGTCGCGTACGCATCGTGCCAGCGGTGGGAGCACGGCTATTTCAGCGCCTATCGGCACATGCGTCGGGACGATCCGGACGTCGTGCTGTTCCTCGGCGACTACATCTACGAGTACCCCAACGCGAAGAACGCGGTGCGCGTGCCGACCGGCGGCTGGGTGCGCACGCTCGACGATTATCGCCGGCGCTACGCGCTTCACAAGTCGGATGGCGATCTGCAGGCGATGCACGCGGCATGCCCTTGGCTCGTCACGTGGGACGACCACGAAGTGCAGAACGACTACGCGGGGCAGAAGGAGGGCAACAGCGGCCCGCCGGTGGCGAGCTTCGCCGCACTGCGCGCCGCGGCGTACCAGGCGTACTACGAGCACATGCCGCTCCGGTCCGCCGTGCTCACCCGCGCGCTGGACGGTCTCGCGAAAGGCGCCGAGCTCCGAATCCACTCGACGGTCCGGTTCGGCACGCTCGCGTCGTTCTATCTTCTCGACGACCGGCAGTATCGTGTGCCGCAAGCCTGCACGCGCGACGGCAGGGCCGGATCGAGCACGATGGACCCCACGCAGTGTGCCGAGTGGGCGGACCCTGAGCGAACGCTCCTCGGAACCGCGCAGGAGCGCTGGCTCGACGACGCCTTCGCGCACGGCAGCGCCGGCTGGAACATCGTCGGCCAGCAAACGCTCTTCGGCCAACGCGAGTTCCGGTCCGGGCCGGTCCGCTCGCTCTGGAACGATGGCTGGGACGGCTACCCTGCCGCCCGCGCTCGCATGCTCGCGTCGATGCGAAAGAACATGCTCGCCAATCCCGTCGTACTGGGTGGCGACGTGCATCAGAACTGGGTGGGACACGTCAAGGCCGACTACGCGGACCCGAGGAGCCCGTCCATCGGCGTCGAGTTCTGCGGGACGAGCATCAGCTCGCGGGCCGACGAGGGCCAGGTCCCAAGCCAGCTCGCGCGGAACCCGCACTTCGTTTTTGCCGACTCGGAGCGCCGGGGCTATGGCATCGTGGAGTTGACGCCGAAGCGACTGACCACCTCGCTCCGCGTCGTCAGCGACGTCACGCTGCGCGATGCGACAATCGAAACGCTCGCCAAATTCTCGGTCGAGGCCGGACGATCCGCTATAGTCGCGGAATGAAGGCACCGCCCCTCCTGCCGCTCTGGACCATTGCAACGCCGATCGTTGCGTGGCTTCTGTTTGCCGGTACGCTGCTCGGTCTCCCCAAGGCTTTTCTCGTTCTTGTCGTTGCCGGCCTGATCGGCAGCGTGCTTTCCGCCGTCCACCACGCGGAGGTCGTCGCGTATCGCGTGGGCGAGCCGTTCGGTACGCTCGTGCTGGCCGTCGCCGTCACCGTGATCGAAGTCGCGCTGATTGTCTCGCTGATGCTCGCAGGCGGGCCCGAAACCACCGCGCTCGCGCGCGACACCGTGTTCGCCGCAGTGATGATCATACTTACCGGGATGGTCGGCTTGTGCCTGCTCGTCGGCGGGGCGCGTTTCCGCGAGCAAAGCTTCGGTCTCCACGGAGTCAGCGCATCGCTTGCGACGCTTGCCGCGATCGTCGTGCTCACGCTCGTGCTGCCCAACTACACGGTCAGCAGCCCGGGCCCGGCCTTCACGGGAGGGCAGCTCGCCTTCATCGCCGTCGTGTCGCTCATTCTCTACGGCACGTTCGTATTTGCCCAGACGGTTCGCCATCGCGACTATTTCCTCCCGGTGGAAGCGCCCGACAACGAGGCGGCCCACGCGGAGGCTCCCTCCAACAAGGTCGCCGCGCTCAGCGGATTGCTGCTGATCGCGTGTCTCACGGTAGTCGTGCTGCTCGCCAAGGCACTGGGCCCGAGCATCGAAGCGGGAGTTGCGGCCATTGGCGCACCGGCAGCGTTGGTAGGAGTGATCATCGCCGGCGTCGTGCTGTTCCCCGAGGGACTCGCCGCGCTGCGTGCCGCGCGCGCGGATCGGCTGCAGACGAGCCTCAACCTGGCGCTGGGCTCGGCGCTCGCCAGCATTGGTCTCACGATCCCCGCCGTCGCCATCGTGTCGCTGGCGACGGGTTGGAAGCTGACGCTCGGCATCGACATCAAGTCGACGGTCCTGCTGCTGCTCGCGCTCTTCGTCACCGCGATCTCGCTCGGGACCGGCCGCACCACGGTGCTGCAGGGCACGGTACTGGTGGTGATTTTCGCAACCTACCTCTTCACGACGATCGTGCCATGACCCTCGCGTCGAAGGGGGCCGCGATGAACAACCGTCTCATCACGATTGCCCGCTGGAGCCTCGTCCTGCTTTGCGCAACGGCGACAGCCGCTCGCGCACAGACCGACGCGAAGCCTCCCTATCCCGTGGAGCGCGTGACGCTCGTCACGCACTCGAGTCCCGGCGGCGGCAGCGACGTCTTCCTGCGGGATCTCGCGAAGCACCTCGGGCCGATCCTCAAGGTGCGGTTCGTGGTCGAGAACATCACCGGAGGCAGCGGCGCGAAGGCGATGGCCTACGTCGCGCGCGCCAAGCCGGACGGCAGCGTCTTCTATGCGACCACGCCCACGTACATCCAGACGTCGCTCCTGTCGAAGCCGGAATACAGCTACACGTCGCTCGAGCCGGTTGCGATCGTGTTCCAGGATCCGGAAGTGATCTTCACGCGCGCGGACGCGCCGTGGAAATCGCTGTCGGAACTGCTCGAGTACGCGCGCCACAATCCCGGCAAGTCGCGCTGGGGCGCCGCCAACCCCGCCTCCCTCGAACGGATCGCGCTGGAACGCCTCGCGAAGAAGTCCGGCGCCAAGTCCCCGGTCGTACCCCACGAAGGCGGCGGCGACATGATGATCAACGTGCTCAACGGCACGCTCGACATCGGCGTCGGCGAAGTGCAGGAGATGCAGGGCCAGCTGCAGGCCGGCAAGATCAGGCTGCTCGCCACATTGTCCGAGCAGCGCTTGAGCCTCCTGCCCGACGTCCCGACGGTCAAGGAACAAGGCGTCGACCTCGTGGTGCGCAAGTTCCGCGGCCTCGCGGGCCCGAAAGGCATTCCGCCGGAGGTCACGCAGGCCCTCGAAGCCGGGCTGCGGAAAGCGCTTGACGATCCCGCGTACAAGGCGAGCTACACGAAGAACGATCTCCTGCCGGCATTCATGAACCGGCAGCAGGCGACGGCGTTCACGACGGAGTTTGCCGGCGAGCTCACGCAGTCGATGCAGGAGCTCGGCGTCATCAAATGAGCGCCGCCGGGCCGTCCCAAGGCGCGAATTCCGCCCCCTCGGGGGGCAGCGCAGCGGCCGAATTAAGCAATGAGGCCGCAAGCGTGGGGGCCCATCGGTGAGCGTGCGAGGCAGGATCGGCGGGGCGGATCTGGTGTTGGGAATCGTAGCGCTGGGCGCTGCGGCGGGATACCTCTACGAGGCGTCGCTGATTCCCGAAAGCCTGCTCGCGGATCCCGTCGGCGCAACGGGCCTGCCGCTTGCGATCGGCTGGGCGATGGCGAACCTGGGCGTGATCCTGTGCCTGCGCAGCGTGCTGTTTCGCGCGGGGAACGAAACCGCCGGAGAGTCAGTCGCCGCAACCGAAGGCCCCTCCGACGCAATGCCGGCGCATCTCGCCGCACTCGGCTTGCTCGCGATCCTGGCGACCTATGTCGTGGTGCTGCCCTACGCAGGCTATGTTGTCGCCACCGCCGTCCTCATCGGCGCCGTCGCTCGCTTCTCGGGAGCGCCCTTCGGCCGCGACCTGCTGCTCGTCGCGATCGCCGGAGGCGTCGTGCTTTGGGTGCTGTTCGATTCGATGCTCGACATTTCGCTTCCCATCGGCTCGTGGTGGCAGGGACGCTGATCGATGGAGGCGCTGGGACACGCCGTTCATGCACTGTTCGGCAGTTGGGCGATTCCCGGTGCATTTCTCGGCGTGCTGTGGGGCATCCTGGGCGGCGCCTTGCCCGGCATCTCGCCGTCGATCGCGATGGCGCTGCTCCTTCCGCTCACCTACGGCATGGACCCGGTCACCGCCATCGTGCTGCTCGCGAGCGTGTATGTCGGCGCGGAATACGGCGGCTCGATTCCCGCGATCCTGATACGAACGCCAGGCACGAACTCGGCGTCGGCCACAGTCATCGACGGCTACGAGATGGCGCGGCAAGGCCGTGCCGGCGAAGCGCTCGGCATTTCGCTGATCGCGGGATTCGTGGGCGGCATCTTCGGCCTCGTCGTCCTCGTCGCCGCGACGAAGCCGCTCGCGACGGTGGCGCTCGCATTCACGCCGCCCGCCTATTTCGCGCTCGGCATTCTCGGCCTCTCCGTCGTCGCGGGACTGTCCGGCGGCTCGCTGCTGAAAGGCCTGCTGGCGGCCCTGATCGGACTGATGCTCGCGACAGCCGGTCCCGATCCGATGTCCGGCGTGCCGCGCTTCACCTTCGGCGAGCCCGACCTCCTCGGCGGCATCAAGCCGCTGCTCGTGATGATCGGCCTCTTCGCGGTCACCGAGATGCTGGTCCAGGTCGGCGAGCCGCCGTGGGCAAAAGCGAGCGCCGATGAAGCGCGCCTCAAGCTTCCCAACTGGCCGATGATGAAGCGGTTGGCGAAACCCACCGCCATCGGTTCCGTCATCGGGACATTCGAAGGCGTGACGCCGGGCGCGGGCGGCACGATCGCGGCGTTCATGGCCTACAGCGAAGCGAAGCGCTGGTCGAAGTCCCCCGAAGAGTTCGGCAAGGGCTCGCCCGAAGGCGTGGCGGCGCCGGAATGCGCCAACAACGTCGTCACCGCGACCGCGCTCGTCCCGTTGCTGAGCCTCGGCATTCCTGGTTCCAACTCGGCAGCCGTCCTGCTCGGAGGATTTCTCGTGCACGGCTTGCAGCCCGGGCCGATGCTCTTCGAGAAAGCGCCAGAAGTAGTGTACGGGCTCTACGGCGGCCTCTTGATCGCCAACATCGCGATGGTGCTGATCGGCCTCGTTATCCTCACACCGTCGATCTGGCTCGTCAACCGGCCCAAGCACTGGCTGATCGCTTTCGTGCTGGCGCTTGTCGTCACCGGCGTCTATTCGGTGCATCAGAGCCTGTTCGAGATCGGGCTCGTGCTGGGCGTCGGCGTCATTGGCTACGTACTGCGCTGCTGCAAGGTGCCGCCGCTGCCGATGGTGCTGGGTGTCGTCCTCGGGTTCATGATCGAATCCAACTATCGGCGGAGCCTGTTGTTGACCGGCGGCGACCACAGCATCTTCTACACCGACAAAGTGTCTCTCGGCCTGCTGACGCTCGCGGTGGTGCTCACCGCCTATACGCTGTGGCGCGAGTTCGCGCGCCCGCTCCGGTTGGCTCAAGCCAAAGCGGCGGCACCATGACCACGACTGTCGAAACGCCGACGCCCTCCTCCACCGTCGCGGAGCGAGTGGCGGAGATAATCACTGCGCTGCCGCGGACCACGCCGACGGCAACCGAGCTCGTCTGCAAGTGGCTCCTGATCGATGTCGCCGGCCTCTGCATTGCGGCGCGCGAGGCCGATTTCATGACGGCCATGCGGGCGGCCACCGACGAGCCCGGCGACTGCACGGTGATCGGCCACGCCACCACCCGCAGTGCCGCGATGGCAGCGCTGTGCAACGGCACCGCGGCACATGGCGAAGACTTCGACGACACGTACGAAGGCGGACCGGCCCATGCCGGCGCCGTCATCGTGCCCGCCATCCTCGCGACAGCCGAAAAGCACGGCCTTTCCGGTGGCGATGTCGGGCTCGGCATTGCAGTGGGCTGCGAAGTCATGTGCCGCCTGTGTCATGTCGCACCCAAGCGAGTGCACCAGGCGGGATTCCATCCCACCGCGGTCTTCGGTGCGATCGCCGCCGCCGCGGGCGTGGGTGCGAGCTTGCGCCTGAACGTCGCACAGCTCACGAATGCGATGGGCATCGCCGCCAGCATGTCGTCGGGCATCATCGAGTACCTTGCCGAAGGCGCCTGGACCAAGCGGATGCACCCCGGTTGGGCGGCGCAATCGGGATATCGCGCAGCGCGGCTCGCGCAAGGCGGGTTCATCGGCCCGCGCACCGTGTTCGAAGGCGAGCATGGCTTCTTCCACGCGTTCGCCCGTTCCCGCACTGGGGACTTCGAAGCGATGCTCGAAGGCTTCGGCACGCGTTGGCTCTGCGCCGGACTTGCCTTCAAGGTGTACGCATGCGGCACGATGGCGCATCCCTACATCGATTGCGCGCGCAAGCTGGTGGCGGACGGGCTCGATCCCGCCGACGTCGAGACCATCGAGTGCGACACCGCAGAAGGCATCGTGCACCGCCTGTGGGAACCGCTTGCCGACAAGCGCCGCCCGCCGAACGGCTACGCCGCAAAGTTCAGCATCCCCTATGCGATCGCCGTCGGCATGTTGCGTGACAACGCCGGCTTGCGCGAATACGAAGAGTCGGTGGTGCACAATCGGCAGGTACGCGCGCTGGCGGCCAAGATCGCCTATCGCATCGATCCCGACAATCCATATCCCCGCCGCTTCACCGGGCACATTCGCGTCGCGTTGCGCAACGGCGAAGTGCACGAAATCCGGCAGGACCATTTCCGGGGCGGCGTCGATGCGCCGTTGACGTTCGATGAGCTCGTGCGGAAATTCCGGAACAACTGCGCGCACGGCGGACTCGGCGCAACGGAAGCTGAGCGGGTGCTGGAGCAGCTGACGCAGATGCTGACAGCCCCGAACGTCGATCTAAGACCGCTGCGTGGTGCCGACTTGCCGCTTGCGCCTTGATTCGATCCGTGTCCCCGCAAGACGACGATCCGCGGCCGGTGCCGCCCTCGCGCCCTGGCCCCGACGACTGCTGCAGGGGCTCCTGCGACCCGTGCACCTTCGACCTCTACGACGAAGCGCTCGATCGGTATCGAGCGGACCTGCAAGCGTGGGAGGAACGGCAAGCGCGGCGGATCAGTCGGTAGGCATCACCATCGCTTCGGGGTCGAGGACGATGGTCACGACGCGGGGCCGCCGTTCTGCGGGCGCTCCTTGACGCGTGCCCGGCCCAATCGTGGGCCCGCGAACGATGCTGTAGAGGATCGGACGATAGATCCGCTCCTGGCCGCGGCTCTTGCCGCCGCAGCGCATACGGCTTTCGATCGGCGAAAAGAGCTGCTCGTCGAGCGCTCGAAGAAAGTGGGAGTCGAGCTCGCGGCGCCAGGCGGCCTCGGTCCCATGGACGGCCCGCAGTAGATCGCCCCACGTCCGATCGCCGGCTTCTCCGGCGAAGTCGAACAGGGACATCGTGTAGCCCGAGGTGCCGTCCGGTCCGACCGTCACCCGCGCGCTCTCGGGGATTCCTTGCGTGATGTCGTCGTCTTCGGACAACGAAAGCACGATGCGATGGCACGGGTAATACATCGATGCCGACCCGGACCGGCAGAACGCCGCGGCGATCTTCTGCGCCGCGTCCTTTACCGACTTTTTCGCAATATCGGGCGCGAGCGCACCTGTGCGCCAGTCGTCGGAAACATCCCAGGTCCTGCGACACAGCGCTTCCAGAAAGTCGCGGACCTTGTCGATCGTGGCGGGCACGCCCTGCAGGTCGGTGAGCGGGCTCGGCGGAGTTTCCCCAAGGCTGAACAGGCAGACGACGGAGTGGATTTCGGTCCGGTCGAATCGGGTGTACAGCCCGGTTTCGAAGAGGCACCAGTCCCAGTTCTTCGACGGTGCGGTGAACAGCAGGACGAGGATGTGGCTCCTCGCGAGGACGCTGCGGATCTCGCGTCGCCAGTCCCTGCCCGCCGTGATGTCGACGCCCGACACGAAGCATTTGATGCGTTTCGGGTTCAAGCCCTCAATGGCGTCCTTCACCACGACGGCAAGTGCGTGATCCTCCTGCTTGTGGCTGATGAACACCGTGAACGTGTCATTCGCGATTGGCACCCTTCCGCCCTCCTGATCGCACGCCGGTCAAGCTCGCGTCCGGACGCGGACGCGATCCCGATTCCAGTCATGATATCGCTGATCCCGAGGAGTCGGGCATGCGCACGATGCACGGCGACGCGATTCGTCTCTTGGGCAACGTGCAAAGCCGCGCCTTCGGAAATGAAGGCGCGGCTTGTTCCCAGTGCGTTACGTCACTTGGTTTTCTGGGCGCCGATCTGCTGGTCCCAGATGCGATATGCCTCGACCTGCGCCTTCGGCTCGAGCGACTGCGTGTGCGGGAACTCGGCGAGCCACTTCTCGTATTCGGGGCGGCCGTACTCCCGCAGCGCGTCCTGGCTCTCCTTCGGCGCCATCGACAACGGCACGTTCTTCACGGCGGGGCCGGGATAGAAGTATCCCTTGTCGTAGGTGTAGGCCTGCGCTTCCGGCGTCAGCATGAACGCCATCACGTCGATGAGCACCGCGAGCTTCTCGGGAGGCACGCCCTTGGGCACGACCATGTAGTGGGCGTCGTTGATCCAGGTCATGCCCTTGAGCGGCGTCACCTTGAAGTCCTTGGGCACGATGCCGAGGACGCGCGGATTGATGTCCCACCCGGTCATCGACACCGTCATGTCGCGCGATCCCTCGCCCAGCTCCTTCATGGTTGCCGCAGTGCCGGTCGGGTAGTACTCGATGCAGGTGTTGAGCTCCTTGAGATACGCCCAGGTCTTGTCCCATCCGTTGACCGGATCCTTGGGATTCTTGTCGCCCAGGATGTAAGGCAGCCCCATGATGAAGGTATTGCCGGGGCCGGAATTCGCCGGTCGTGCGTAGATCAGCCGATTCGGATTCGCCTTGCACCAGGCGAGCAGCTCCTCCGCCGTCGTCGGGGCCTGCTTCACCTTCGCCGGGTTGTACTCGATCAGCGGCCCGGCCGGCATGAACACGACCTCGATCCCCTGCCCCTGCGCCAGTTCCTGCATCTTTGCGGCCGGTGCCTGGTAGTTGTTCATGAGGTCGGGGAACTTCGCCGAGTAGTCCGGCAGCAGCTTGACGAGCAGGCCCTGCTCGATG
>Ga0207691_10004705_pt1 | contig 13209 bp, 13 predicted proteins | sample KBSM13metaG_FD_184327 | JGI IMG/M metagenome (GOLD analysis project Ga0207691, IMG submission 184327) | Miscanthus rhizosphere microbial communities from Kellogg Biological Station, Michigan, USA - KBS M1-3 metaG (SPAdes) (version 2) | ecosystem: Host-associated > Plants > Roots > Rhizosphere >... | reverse complement strand
TTCTGCGGGATATTGGTCGGGGTGAGAGGATTTGAACCTCCGACATCTTGCTCCCAAAGCAAGCGCGCTACCGGGCTGCGCTACACCCCGAACTTACTATTATGCCATCGCGAACCGTCGCAACCGTGACGAAGGAGCGTGCCGTAGCCGCACGGCGAACTCGATGCTGCGGAACTTGGCGCACGACCGCGTTTCGTACGCTGCGGCGGTCGTGGTTTCCAACAACGGAGAATCTTGATGAATGCAGTGCGGGACGTCGTCGTGATCGTGGGAAGCCTGCGCAAGGAGTCGCTCAACCGCAAGATGGCGAAGGCGCTCCGCGCAATGGCGCCTGCGTCGATGAAGCTCGAGATCGTCGAGATCGGCGACCTGCCGCTCTTCAACGCCGACCTCGAGGCCAATCCGCCGCCGGCAGCCGTCGCGTTCAAGGCGCGCGTCAAGAAAGCCGATGCGGTGCTCTTCGTGACGCCGGAATACAACCGGTCAGTGCCGGGTGCACTGAAGAACGCCATCGATGTCGGGTCGCGGCCGAAAGGCCAGAGCGCCTGGGAAGGCAAGCCGTGCGCCATCGTCAGCGTGGCGCCGGGTGCGATCGGCGCTTTCGGCGCCAATCATCACCTTCGGCAGTCGATGGTGTTCCTCAACATGCCCGCGATGCAGCAGCCTGAGGCCTACATCGGCGGCGCCGACAAGCTGTTCGACGCGGAGGGCAATCTCGCCAACGACTCCACGCGCGCCTTCATGCAGAAGTTCCTGGACGCATTTGCAGCGTGGATCGATCGCAACGCAGCGAAGGCCTGATGCGACACGCGCAAATGCCCTGAACCGCGCGCAGCGAACGCACCGCAACGAGAGCCATCGTTGCGATCAGCGCCCGAACTTGCGGATGACGCTGAGTGCTTCGTCGATTGCATGTGCGCCGTTGCCGGATGCAACCGCATGGCTGACGCAGCCGTGCAGGTGATGCTCGAGCAGTTTCAGCGCGAGCGCATCAAGCGCCGACTGGACGGCACTCACCTGCGTCAATATGTCGACGCAGTAGCGATCATCGTCGATCATCCGCCCGATGCCGCGGACCTGGCCTTCGATCCGGTTGAGCCGCTTTGCCAGCGCCGTTGTCTCGGCACCGCTGTGCGCGACCACGGCGCGTTTCGCCGGCTCCGCAAACCCTCGCGGCTCCGCATCGCGGCGTGCCGTCTTACGCGGCGACGTCATACCCTGCGTCCTCGATAGCCGCTTTCAGCACCGGCAGTGTCGTCCGGGTGGCGTCGTAGACGACCGTCGCCGTGCCGGGCTGCAGCGTTACGACGACATCCGACACGCCTGGCACCGCCTTCAACACACGAGTGACGCTCGCGACACAGCCCTGACACGTCATGCCTGTTACGTTCAACGTTGCGTTTTCCATCATCGATCCTCGTTAACGTTTGGGTCTTTGAGCGATCAGCGTTGCGGCACGCGGAATTTCCGCAGCAACAGCGCGTTGCCGACGACGGATACGGAACTCATCGCCATCGCGGCACCTGCAACAACCGGATTGAGATAGCCAAGCGCCGCCAGCGGAATCCCCAGCACGTTGTAGGCGAACGCGAACACGAGGTTCTGGCGGATCTTCACGCGCGTGGCCCGCGACAGCAAGATCGCATCGACGACCGCGTTGAGGTCGTTGCGGATCACCGTAATATCCGCGGCCTCGACGGCAACCGCGGAACCCGCGCCGATGGCGAAGCTGACGTCGGCGGCCGCCAGCGCCGGCGCATCGTTGACGCCGTCGCCGACCATGCCTACCACGCGACCGGCCGCCTGGAACTCGCGTATCCGCGCCGCCTTCGCCGCCGGGTCCAGCCCGCCACGCGCAGCGCGAATGCCGACTTCGGACGCCACGACGTCGACCGTCGCCTGATTGTCGCCCGACAGCATGACGACATCGATACCCGCTTGCGCGAGCCGCGCGATCGCCGCCGCCGACGTCGTACGCACCCGGTCGGCCAGCGTTACGACGCCGGCAAGTTGGCCATCGAGGGCGACGCCGACGACGCTGGCGCCCGAATCGAGCAGCGGCCCGATGTCGCGCGCCTCGACGTCGATGCCGCGGCCTTGCAGGAACGCGAGCGAGCCCACGAGGGCCGTCGTCTTTCCATCGCCGATGCGCCCCGCCGTACCGAGGCCCGGCAACATCGAGAATTCCGTGACAGCGGGCAGCGCAATGCCGTTGTCGCGCGCGTGCGCGACGATGGCATCGGCGAGCGGGTGCGAGGTGCCCTGCTCGAGCGCTGCGGCGGCACTGAGGACGCCTTCGCGCGAAAACTCAGCGAGGGCGAGAATGCCGGTCACGGCCGGCGCGCCTTCGGTCACGGTGCCGGTCTTGTCGACGATAAGCGTCGTCAGACTTCCGGCGTTTTCCAGCGCGATCGCGTTGCGAATGAGCAATCCAAGCTGCGCGCCGCGGCCGGTGCCGACGATGATCGCCGTGGGCGTGGCAAGTCCCAACGCACAGGGACACGCAATGACGAGCACCGCGACGGCATTGACGATGCCGAGCAGCGGATCGCCGGTGATCCACGCCGTGGCAAAGAACGTCAGCACCGCGATCGCGACGACGACCGGCACGAAAATGCCCGAGACGCGATCGGCGAGACGCTGGATCGGCGCCTTCGAGCCCTGCGCCTCGCCGACGAGACGCACGATGCCGGCGAGCAGCGTCGCGGCTCCGACGCCGGTCGCCTCGCAGCGCAACAGACCGTCGAGATTCACGGTGCCGGCGTAAACGGCTGCGCCCGGTGTTTTCGCGACAGGACGGCTTTCGCCCGTCAGCATCGATTCGTCGACCGACGCACCGCCCTCGACAACGCGTCCGTCAACGGGAATAGCTTCGCCGGCGAGCACGCGGAACCGGTCGCCGACGACGACATTCGCCAGCGGCACGTCGACGTCATGTCCGTCGCGCTCGACATGCGCGACCGTGGGTTGCAGACGCAAGAGTCCTTCGAGCGCGGCCGACGTCCCCGCTTTCGCGCGCGCCTCGAGCGCCTTGCCGAGCAGTACCAGCGTGACGATCGCCGCCGATGCCTCGAAGTACACGTGCTGGAGCGATCCCGTGACGGTGACAAGCGTGCTCCACAGCCATGCGATCGACGTGCCGAGGACGATCAGCACGTCCATGTTCGCACCGCCGCCGCGAAGCGCCCGCCATGCACCGAGGTAGAAGCGCCGGCCGATTACGAACTGCACCGGCGTTGCAAGCGCGAGTTGCAGCCAGCGCGGCAGCAGTTCATCGTGCATCGACGCGCCCCGGACGAACATCACCAGCATCTGGGCTATGAAGGGTGCCGTCAAGACCGCGGCGATCACGAGCTCGCGGCGCAGCGACTGCCACGCGTCGTCGCGACGCGCCGCATCGAGCGCGCGCTCGGCGGCCTCGTCGTTGCGGACGTGCGCCGCATAGCCGGCCTTGGTGACGGCGGCGAGGAGCGCGTTCGTACCCGTGCGCGCGCGGTCGAAGTCGACGCGCGCCGACTCCGTCGCGAAATTGACCGATGCGTCGACGCCGGGCAGCCGATTGAGGCTCTTCTCGATGCGCGCGGCACAGGCGGCGCACGTCATGCCCTCGAGCGCGAGCTCGACACGCTCGCGACCATCCGGCGGCTGCGCGAGCGCCGACGTCACATTGCGATCGGCGACGGCGGTATCCATCCTTGTATCATATACCCCAGCAGGGTATATATCAAGCCGCGACGCTCAGCCTTCCGGTTTCAGCTGCGGAAAGAGGATCACGTCGCGGATCGAGGCGCTGTCGGTCAGCAGCATCACCAGCCGGTCGATGCCGATCCCCTCACCTGCCGTCGGCGGCAGGCCGTATTCGAGCGCGCGCACATAGTCAGCGTCGTAGTACATCGCCTCCTCGTCGCCCGCTTCCTTCGCCTGCGCCTGCGCCTGGAAGCGCGCCGCCTGGTCCTCGGGATCGTTCAGCTCCGAGAACCCGTTGGCGATCTCCCGGCGCGTGATGAAGAGCTCGAAGCGATCGGTGACCGCCGGATCGGCGTCGCTCGCGCGCGCGAGCGGCGACACGTCGGTCGGGTGCGCGACGATGAACGTCGGCTGCACGAGCTTGTCCTCGGTTGTCGCCTCGAACAGCTTGAGCTGCAGCAGTCCGATGCCGTCGCTGTCGTACACGTCGACGGGAAACGGCAGCAACGCCCGCCGCACCGCAGCGGCATCGGCGAGATCGACCGCCGCGTATTCGGCGTTGTGGCGCCTGATCGCCTCGGCCATCGTCAGCCGCTCGAACGGCTGCGCGAGGTCGATCGTCTCGTCCTGGTAGGTGAGCGTCGTCGTTCCGCACACGCGCTGCGCGACGTCGCGCAGCAGCGCCTCCGTGAGATCCATCAGGTCGCGATAATCGGCATAGGCCTGGTAGAACTCGAGCATCGTGAATTCGGGGTTGTGCCGCGTTGAGATGCCCTCGTTGCGGAAGTTGCGGTTGATCTCGAACACCTTCTCGAGCCCGCCCACGACCAGCCGCTTCAGGTACAGCTCGGGCGCAATGCGCAGATACAGCGGCATGTCGAGCGCGTTGTGATGCGTGACGAACGGACGCGCCGCGGCGCCGCCCGGTATCGGCTGCATCATCGGCGTCTCGACTTCGAGAAACCCGCGCGCGACGAAGAACTCGCGGATGGCCTGAACCGTCTGCGACCGCTTGACGAAAACGTCGCGCGATGAGGGATTGGTGATGAGGTCGACGTGGCGCTGCCGGTAGCGCTGCTCCTGGTCGGTCATGCCGTGGAACTTCTCCGGCAACGGCCGCAGCGCCTTCGCGAGCAGTCGCACGCGGTCGCATTTGACCGACAGCTCGCCGGTCTTCGTCTTGAACAGCGTTCCCGTTGCGCCGACGATGTCGCCGAGATCCCAGTGCTTGAACGAATCGAGCGTGGCCTCGCCGACACCGTCGAGCGTGACATAGAGCTGGATACGACCCGACATATCCTGCAGCGTCGCAAAGCACGCCTTACCCATCACGCGCTTCAGCATCATTCGGCCGGCCACCGCGACGCGATTCGGCGATCCTTCGAGCGCCGCATTGTCCTTGCCGTCATGTGCCGCATGCAGGTCGCCGGCGAGCGCGTCGCGACGGAAGTCGTTCGGATACGCGTTGGCCGACGCGCGGAGCGCTGCGAGCTTCGCCCGGCGCTCGGCGATCACCTGGCTTTCGTCGTGGACCGGCGGCTCGCTCACATCACACTCCCTGCTTCAGGCTCGCCGAGATGAAATCGTCGAGGTCCCCGTCGAGCACCGCCTGCGTATTGCCCACCTCGTAGCTGGTGCGCAGGTCCTTGATTCGCGACTGGTCGAGCACGTACGAGCGGATCTGGTGACCCCAGCCGATGTCTGTCTTCGAGTCCTCGAGCTTCGCCTGCTGTTCCTGGCGCTTGCGCAGCTCGAGCTCGTAGAGCTTCGACTTCAGCATCGCGAACGCCTCGGCGCGGTTGCGGTGTTGCGACCGGTCCGACTGGCACTGGACGACGATGTTGGTGGGCAGGTGCGTGATCCGCACGGCGGAGTCGGTCTTGTTGATGTGCTGTCCGCCGGCGCCCGATGCGCGATAGGTGTCGATGCGCAGGTCGGCCGGATTGATGTCGACCTCGATCGATTCGTCCACCTCGGGATAGACGAACACGCTCGCGAAGGACGTATGCCGTCGCGCGTTCGAGTCGAACGGACTCTTGCGCACGAGCCGGTGCACGCCGGTCTCCGTGCGGAGGAACCCGTACGCGTATTCGCCGTCGGCCTTGATCGACGCGCTCTTGATGCCCGCCACTTCACCGGGCGATTCCTCGAGCACCTCGACGGCAAAGCCCTTGCGCTCGCAGTAGCGCAGGTACATGCGCAAAAGCATCGACGCCCAGTCCTGCGCCTCGGTGCCGCCGCTGCCCGCCTGGATATCGACGAACGCACTGCCGGGGTCGAGCGGGTTGTGGAACATGCGCCGGAATTCGAGATCGGCGACGGTGCGCTCGAGCTTCGCGACGTCGGCCTCGATCGCGATCAGCGCAGCGTCGTCGCCTTCCTCGCGCGCGAGCTCGTAGAGTTGCGCACTGTCGTCGAGGCCCGAATGCAGCTGCGTCAGCGTCACCACGACGCCGTCGAGCTGCTTCTTCTCCTTGCCGAGCTCCTGCGCACGCTGCGGGTTGTCCCAGATCTTCGGGTCTTCGAGCTCGCGGTCGACGGCCGCGAGACGCGCCGCCTTCACATCGAAGTCAAAGATACCTCCGAAGCTGCGACGTGCGATCCTTGAGGCCAGCAAGCGCGTTCGCGATCGCGTTCAGATGTTCGGCTTCCATTGCATGGCTCTTTCGGAGAATTGTCGTTCATTATAGCGGTACCATTGAACCTATCGCTTCCGCGCGCAGGTGCTGTGCGCAAAACGGCGCGACGGGATACCGCGCTCGGCAAATCGCGCTCCAACAGGCTTTGACGATGCATACGCCCGCTGGCTTCACTCCGATGCATGTCACGCCGTCGTCGCTGTCCGAGACGACGCTGGCGTTCGCGTTCGTCGGCGGGAAGCTCCTGATCCGCGGCAACGAGCAGGCACCCGTCGTGCCGTCGCTCGACGACGTGGTCCGCGAAATGCCCGTCGGCTCGCACCACTACCTCGGACGCCTGCAGGGTGCCGATTGCGTCGCGATCGGCTTGCCCGACGAGGCGGCGACCCCCGTCGGTTACATGCTGACCGGACTGCGCGCGCTGTTCCTGCGCCTGCCCGAAGCGACGCTCGCGCTCGCCGCCCGCGCGTTCCAGGTCGTCGAATGGGATCGCACGCATCGGTTCTGCGGCCGCTGCGGCACGCCGACCAACGACAAGCCGGGCGAGCGTGCCAAGCTGTGCCCGGCTTGCGGCTATGTCGCCTATCCGCGCATTTCGCCCGCGATGATGGTGCTGGTGACGCGCGACCGCGAGGTGCTGCTCGCGCGCGCCAACCGGTTCCCGAACGCGATGTACAGCGCGCTCGCCGGCTTCGTCGAGCCAGGCGAGACGATCGAGGACTGCATCCATCGCGAGGTCCGCGAGGAAGTCGGCATCGACGTCAAGGACCTGCAATACTTCGCCAGCCAGTCGTGGGCCTTCCCACACTCGCTGATGATCGCGTACACGGCGCGCTACGCCGGCGGCGAATTGCGGCCCGATCCGACCGAGATCGAGGACGTCCGCTGGTTCGCCGTCGACAAGCTGCCCGACCTGCCGACGACCGTGTCCATTTCGCGGCGGCTCATCGATACGACCGTGGCGCGGCTGCGCGCGCAACCCGCGTCGAATCCGTAGCGTCCTAAGCGAGCGTCTCGCGTAGGTTAGAATCCGCCGCTCGAATGAGCTTCCGCTCGACCGTCGACCGCATGCCGATTTCCCCCCGCATCCGCAGCGCCGTTGCCCTGACGGCGATCGCCGCGGCAACCTTGGTGTTCGCGCAATCGCCACCGGCGGTGCAGGATCCGCGCGACATGGGCGAGGCGAATCGCAAGGTCTACGCCGAGGCGCTGCACCAGGCGAAGGACCTGCTGGACCGCAAGCAATATGCGGAGGCAATCGCCAAGCTCGACGCCCTGATCGCGGAGCGGCCGCGTGAATCGCAGGCACGCTTCATGAAAGGTGTCGCGCTCACCGACCAGGGCAAGGCAGATGAAGCGATGACGGTGTTCCGCGGCATCCTTGCCGATTTCCCGGAATTACCGGAACCGCGCAACAATCTCGCGGTCCTTCATGCGCAGAAGGGCGAATACGCACAGGCGCGTGACGAACTCGAGCGCGCCGTGGCGACGGCCCCCGATTACGCGGTGGCGCACGAGAATCTCGGCGATGTCTACGCGCGTCTCGCCGCCGTCGAGTTCGAGAAAGCGTCGACACTGGACAAGCGCAACCGCACGGCGGCCGCGAAGCTGAAGCAGATCCGCGAAATGCCGGCCAACTAGGGGCATTTCACCAGTGCGTGGCGCACCTGTACCGCGCTGGCCGCGCCGCGATTCGAACCACAACCTGAACGGAGCTTGAAGATGCGTCGTCTGTGGTCATTGGCTGTAGTTTTCGTGGCGCTTGCCGCCGGTCCCGCACTCGCCGCCAACCCGCAGGTCGAGCTCGATACGACCGCAGGGACGATCAAGCTCGAGCTCTATCCGGACGCAACACCGAAGACCGTCGAGAACTTCCTGAAATACGTGAACGCCGGCCAGTACAACGGCACGCAGTTCCATCGCGTCATCAAGGGCTTCATGATCCAGGGCGGTGGCTACGACGCGGAGTTCCGCGAGCGCCCGACGCGACCGCCGGTCCAGATCGAGTCAGAGCAAAGCGTCAAGGCCGGGCTGTCGAACAAGCCCGGCACCGTCGCGATGGCGCGCACCGGGGATCCGAACTCCGCAACGTCACAGTTCTTCATCAACGTCGGCGACAACAAGCGGCTCGATTTCAAGTCTGCCGATCCGCAAGGCTACGGGTACACGGTGTTCGGCAAGGTCATCGCCGGCATGGACGTGGTCGACAAGATCGGCAAGGGTGCCACCGGGTCCGGCGGCCGGTTTCCGACCGACGTTCCGGTAGAGCGCGTCGTCATCAAGTCCGCGCGGGTCGTCACGCAATAACCGATTGGAGGATCGCATGGTCGTCCTGCACACAAACCACGGCGATGTCACGCTCGAACTCGACAGCGAGAACTCGCCCGCAAGCGTCAAGAACTTCCTGCAATACGTTCACGACGGCCACTACGACAACACGCTGTTCCATCGCGTGATACCCGGCTTCATGATCCAGGGCGGCGGTTTCACCCCGGGTATGAAGCAGAAACCGACGCGCGAGGGTGTGGCCAACGAAGCGGCCAACGGCGTCAAGAACAAGCACTACACGGTGGCGATGGCGCGCACGTCGGATCCGCATTCGGCGACCGCGCAGTTTTTCATCAACGTCGCCGACAACGCCTTCCTCGACTACAAGGCGCCGAGCGCCCAGCACTACGGCTATTGCGTGTTCGGCAAAGTCGTCGGGGGCAAGGAGGTCGTCGACCGGATAGCCGGCGTAGCGACGGGCCGCTCCGGCATGCACGAGAACGTGCCGACCGACGACGTCGTCATCACGCGCGCCGAGGAAGTCGCGTAGCCGTCGCCTGCTTCGTCGGAACGCGGGTCGTGCACCGCCGACGACCGCGCGAACGACGGCAGCGAACCGACGTGCGATGAAGGCGACCCTCCTCCTGTCGGACCTTCACCTGGCACCGGAGCGACCCGAGTCGGCGGCCGCCTTCGAGGCGTTCGCGCGCGGACCCGCGCGCGCGGCAGCGGCGGTCTACATCATGGGCGACCTCTTCGATGCGTGGCTCGGCGACGAGCAGCGGTTCGAGCCGTTCGCGCGTGACGTAGTCGGCGCGTTGCGCGGCATCAGCGACGCCGGTGTTCCGCTGTACGTCGCACGCGGCAACCGCGACTTCCTGCTCGGCGACGCGTTTGCCGCGGCCACGGGTGCCACGCTGCTGCCCGAGCAGACGCTCGTCGCCATAGGCGGCACGAAGACGCTGCTGTCGCACGGCGATGAGTTCTGCACCGACGATGTGCAATACCAGCGCTATCGAACGCTGACGCGCGACCCGCGACACCAGCGCCGGCTGCTCCGCCTTCCGTACTTCGTCCGGCGCTGGATCGGCCAATGGCTGCGGCGCAAGAGCCGTTCGGCCACGGCGCGGAAGCCGGAGTCGATACTCGACGTCAATGCCGGCGCAATCGAGCGCGCGTTCCGCCGCGCCGGCGTCGCGCGGATGATCCACGGCCACACGCATCGTCCTGCGCGGCACGACACGATCGTCGACGGCAGACCGCGCGAGCGGTTCGTGCTGTCGGACTGGGACGATCGCGGCCACTATCTCGAAATCGATGAACGAGGCGCGCGCACGCGCGAAATCACCGGATGACACTCGAGATCCTTTCCGCACCCTGGTTTTCCGCACTGGCGTCGATCATCGTCATCGACTTGATCCTCGCCGGCGACAACGCGCTCGTCATCGGGCTCGCCGCCCGCAACGTTCCTGCGGCAATGCAGAAGCGCGTGATCCTGTGGGGAACGGCAGGCGCGATCATCGTGCGCGCGTTGCTGACCGCCGTCGTCGTCTGGCTGCTGAAGATCCCTGGCTTCCTGCTCGTCGGAGGCTTGGCGCTCGTCTATGTCGGCTGGAGACTCACGCACGACGGCCATAAGGACGAAGCCTCCGTGGCCGCGAAGTCGACGGTCCGCGGCGCCGTGCAGACGATCGTCATCGCCGACGCCGTGATGGGCGTCGACAACGTGCTCGCTGTCGGCGGCGCGGCGCACGGCTCGCTGCTGCTGGTGCTGATCGGACTCGCCGTGTCGATCCCGATCGTGATCTGGGGCTCGACGCTCGTGCTGAGGTGGGTGGAACGCTACCCGGCGATCCTCTGGCTCGGCGCAGCCGTGCTCGGCTGGACCGCGGCCAAGATGCTCGCGAGCGAGCCGCTGCTCGCCGGATTTTTGCGCGAGCACCGCTGGCTCCACACGACGCTCTATGCCGTCATCGTCGGCGGACTCGCGGGCGCACCCGCGTGGCAGATGCTCGACCCGTCACATCGGCTGCAGGTCGCGACGCTCGCCGTCGTCGTCGCGTGGCTCGTCGTGTTCGGCTGGCTGGACGAGCGAATCAGTGCCGAAATCGACCCCGCCGATGCGTGGCATTGGGACGAAAGCATCGTCGACTTCATTCGCTGGATCGGGTGGATCCCGATCGCCATCGCGATGCAGCGCCTGTTCGGCGCGCCCGGACGAGCGCGCGCGACGCCGCGCTAGCCGCGTCGTTGCCGCCCGCGAGCGGCCTGAACGCGGGAAACGACCGTCAGGTCTTCGGAACCGGCTTCTTCGGCTGCTTGGGTTTCTTGGGTTCCTTGCCCTGCTTGTCGCGGTTGCCCATGGAGTCCTCCTGTTTCGGAATGATCATTATGCCTAATTCGCGCCCCGTCGGAACCCCACCGCCTGCGCGCTAATCGAGCGCGCGCGCGAAATCCGCGATCAGGTCGTCGCTGTCCTCGATGCCCACCGACAGGCGCACCAGCGAATCGGCGATTCCCATCTCCGCCCGCCGGGCCGCGCCCATTTCCCAGAAAATCGTTTGCGCGACCGGGATGGCGAGCGTCCGGTTGTCGCCGAGATTCGACGACAACACGACCACGCGCAATCGGTTCAGCATCGCAACGACGTCCAGGCCCGCGACCAACTCGAACGACAGCAAGGCGCCGGGCGCGCGGAACAGCGCCGTCGCACGCTCGTGTTCCGGATGCGCGGGCAGGCCCGGAAAATGGACGGCGCTGACCTTCGGGTGGCCGACAAGGTATTCGGCGAGCGCCTGCGCATTCTCGCATTGCCTCGTCAACCGCAGCGCAAGCGTCTCGGCACCGACAGCGATGTGATGCGCCTGATCGGCGGCCAGCGTGCCGCCCCAGTCGCGGAGGCCCTTCTTGCGCAACTGCGTGATGCCCCACAACGCCGGTTTCTGGCTCTTGTAGGTGTCGGCGATGTTCGAAAACTTCGTCCAGTCGAAGTGGCCGGTGTCGGTGACGGCGCCGCCGAGCGCGTTGCCGTGGCCGCCGATGTACTTGGTCAGTGCGTTGACGATCAGACCGGCGTATACGGTGGTCGGACGGAACAGCCACGGCGACGTCATCGTGTTGTCGACGACGTACAGCAGTCCACGCTCGCGACACAGCGCGCCGATGCCCGCAAGGTCGGCGACCTGCGTGCGCGGATTGGCGATCGTCTCGACGAACACCAGTCGGGTGGCTGGCGTCAGCGCGCGTTCGACGTTGTCGACGCTCGTCGCATCGACGAACGTCACCGGGGTGCCGTGATCAGCGAGGGTTGCGAGCAGGCTGTTCGTGTTGCCGAAGATGAACGAGCTCGCGACGATGTGGTCGCCGCCACGCAACAGCGCCAGCAGCGTCGCGCCGATCGCCGCCATGCCCGTTGCGAAGCATACGGTTGCGACACCGCCTTCCATCGCGTTGACTTTCGCTTCGAGCGCCGCCGACGTTGGATTGCCCTGGCGGCCGTAGGCGTAGCCGGATTGCCGGCCCTGGAACACGCCGATCAGGTCGGCCGCATCCTTGTACGCGTACGCAACGGACAAGTGCAGCGGCTTGTGCAGCGCGCCGTGCTCGATCGCGGCGTCGCGATCGGAGTGCAGGATCGCGGTGGTGAAACCACGGTGGGGATTCGTATCGCTCATGATGATTCCTTTCTTGCGCCTTCGACCGCTGCTCGCGTTCTCGGCCTCCTTGCATCGACATACCGCGGCCTCTTGCGGCGTGTCGGCCTCGCGCAAACAAAAAACCCGTTGGGCTTCCGCCAAACGGGTTTTGTGTGCCCCGCCCGATATCTTCGGGCTGGAGCGAACCTCGCTTTAGCGGTATTTGTTAAGCGCCCGCAAGCTGAAGCTCAAATCGGCGCACGACAACTATACCACCTCCCGCATGACACGCGCGTGACAGCTCAATCCGCCGTCGCCCGTGCATCCTCGACGAGGTCCGACTCCGCTTCGCCGCGCGCCTGATCGCGCTCCGATGCGAGGTGCGACAGGTAATCGATCGTGATGTCGCCGGTGATGTAGCGGCCGTCGAAGCACGACGCCTCGAAGTCGCGCAGCGCCGGGTTGCCGTCCCGCACCGCTTCCTTGAGTGCGTCGAGCTCCTGGTAGACGAGGAGATCGGCGCCGATCTCGACGGCGATCTCGGCCTCGGTGCGGCCTGTCGCCACCAGTTCCTGCTGGTTCGGCATGTCGATGCCGTAGACGTTCGGGAAGCGCACCGGCGGGCTCGCCGACGCGAAGTAGACCTTGCGCGCACCGGCGTCGCGCGCCATCTGCACGATCTCGCGCGACGTCGTTCCGCGCACGATCGAATCGTCGACGAGCAGCACGACCTTGTCCTTGAACTCCATGCCGATCGGGTTCAGCTTCTGCCGGACGCTTTTCTTGCGTAACGCCTGCCCAGGCATGATGAACGTCCGGCCGATGTAGCGATTCTTGACGAAGCCCTCGCGATACGTCTTGCCGAGCGTGTTCGCAAGCTCGAGCGCGGACGGCCGGCTCGAGTCGGGAATCGGAATCACGACGTCGATGTCCTGCGCCTGCGGGATGTTGCGGATCTTCCGCGCGAGCGTGCCGCCCAT
>Ga0207691_10004704_pt1 | contig 13210 bp, 12 predicted proteins | sample KBSM13metaG_FD_184327 | JGI IMG/M metagenome (GOLD analysis project Ga0207691, IMG submission 184327) | Miscanthus rhizosphere microbial communities from Kellogg Biological Station, Michigan, USA - KBS M1-3 metaG (SPAdes) (version 2) | ecosystem: Host-associated > Plants > Roots > Rhizosphere >... | reverse complement strand
GCTGCGAGGGCCGCCAACACCTCTTCGCTGTGCACGGCCGGACTGACCTTCACAAACACCTTTGCAATGTTTCCCTTTGGATCAATGATGAAGGTATTTCTCGCCGAGTACTTGTTTCCGTTGTACTCCATAGTTGAACCGTATTGCTCAGAAACTGCACCGCCGACATCAGCGAGCAATTTGAAATTCAAACCTTCTTTAGCGCAAAAGCTCTTATGCGATTCTGCCGTGTCGACGCTAACGCCGAGAATTACGGCATTTGCGGCAGTGTATTTTTCCAAATCGCGCTGAAAGTTGTGCGCCTCAAGAGTGCAGCCGCTGGTAAAGTCTTTGGGGTAGAAATACAGAACCACCCACTTGCCCTTGAAATCACCAAGGCTCGCCTCGTGACCCTCATTTGTGGTGAGCTTAAAGCTGGGGGCCGCAGCCCCGACTGTGGGCACTTCCGTGAGAGCATTGACCGGTCTCAACGCGAAGACGACCACAATCGCGAGAACCAGAAAGAATCCAAACTTACGCATTTTCATACCTCCGCCTTTCAGATTTTTATGAGAAGAGAATCGGGTGCGAATTGAGAATATACACGCGCCAACAATAGTTGACGAGTGGAACTCAGTGCATGTGCATCGTCATTTTCCCTGGACGAATCCGGAAGAACAGTTTCCACGACACCGGGTTATTGCCATAGACCGAATCAAGAATTGACGGCTTTGAGTAGAAGGTTACGTCGCTACCAATCGCGAGCGCAGCTTTCGCCGTCTCCCAGATATCACGCGCGCCACCAAAGGTGTACGCTCCGATGCGAAACGACGGATGATCTTCCGTAATTCCCAACCGCAATCGATCTGACGGTCGCAGCAATTGGTTTTTGTCCACCAATTCCAGGCGAGTGTACAAATAATTTCGATCGAGAAAATTGACAGTTGATTCAGCCAGATAGCTATTTAGATTGACGGTCTCGCCTGAGTGGCTTTCATGATTGCGCCCCCAGATTAAACTCGTAGCCCATGACCCACGCGCAAACGGACGGTTATAACTAATCGAAGCGGTGGTTCTTCTAACGTCACCAGGCTCCAACTCCTCCGGGTTCTTCAAGAGCCCGTGACTTACTTGAATCGACCAATTACTCGTCGGCGCGATCGAGAGCCTTATAGACCTCGAGTTCCACGGATGCGCTTCAAAGTTGTAACGATGCTCGTCGGGTTCTCGGCCATTGAAAACAGAACCTTCCAACTTCAACCAGCGATAAGTAACTCCCGATGTAACGACCCCAAAACTTATGTGACTTGAATCCTGAAGGTGGTGGCCCAGCGGCGCTGATGAATTCTCCGACGCTGAAGCGCGATGCATGAATGCGGTGGGACCAAGGGCAGGCTCACCAGGGTAACCTGCGTAAGCGAACCAAGTGGCATGATCGCCAAGCGGTACTGTATAAGTAGCCGACAGTTCCATGAACATGTCGTGTGGATGTTGCCGATCGATCAGCGGCTGACCTTTGTAAGTCTCACCGGTCTGAAACAGAAGTGGAGAACCTCCTGGTGGAAAAGTAAACGGTTCAAAGCTGAACATCCCCCGAAGTTCCAACAAGCCAATTCCAACTCGTCGAAGCGCCGCCGGCATGAACCAATTTGCTGACTCGACTTTTGTTGTCCCCCGCGTGCCACCTTGTGAATTCACGTCCGCGACAAGGTTGTAATGAAACATGACTAGCCAATCACCTGATTGCTTATGCAACATGTTCATTCGTGATGACGCGGGTTGCCAGGATGTTCCCGATCCCATCCGACCCATTGGTATCAGATTGCTTCGACTGTTTCCGACGCGCACAAACATTTCGTCGTTCTGCACAACCACGAGCTCACCCATGTTCATCGAGTCCATATCGCTTGCAGGCTGCGAAGCGTTCGCTGGTTGGTTCGTTTGCGTTGCCGGATGCTCCGTCATGGCAGGCATCCCGGGCTCCCCAGGCATCTTGGGAGTCACAGGCGTCGCCTGATTCGACGGAGTAGCAGAAGGACTAGCTTTCGGTGTAGCGGCAGGCGTGGGCGGCATTTGATGGCCTTGATGCTGCGCTTCGACTACCGAATAAACAATGAACGAGAAAAATATCGTCGCCCACAAACGAATGACTCTTGAGTGAATCATTTGTCAGTTACCCCCTGGCAATGCGGGCGTCCAAAGAGACGGACGCCCGCGCCCAAGGCCTTAAGCAGTCTTCTGCTTGGCCTTCATGTTCTGTTGATGGTGCTTGTTCTTCATGTCGCAACAACAGCCATCAGTTGACGAGTGGTTCTCCATCTTTTCTTTCGCTTTCATATCGCATGAATCACCACAGCAACAGCCAGAGTGGTCTGCATGATTCTTCATGGAATCTGACATTTTCATTTCGCATGAATCACCTGCGCAGCAACAACAGCCGTCTTTCACATCAGTCGCATTAGTAGTTCGCGCGCCTTCGGTTTTCATCGGGCACGAATCACCTTTGCAACAACAGGAGTCGGTACAACACGAGGCTTCACCCTGTTTCTTTTCGGCACCTTGATTAGCGCTCTGACTCGAAGTTTGCGCTAAGGCAACTGCACAAACAGTTAGTAGAAGCCCGAACAGCACGATTAAGAGAGTGCTCTTGTGGGGTTTCATTTTGTTTTCCTTTCAAAAGAAGACCAATGGTCGCGATGGGAGTCAATAGACACACCAACGCACATGAAATCAGATCACGAATGTCTGACTTGCAACATGGTTTCTAGATCAGGAAAACGCAGAAGCGTAGATATGTGGGACCGCGATTAAGGAATTGAATCGGAGTCGAACTGAGGTTAACTAACTTTATCGGGCTTTCGATCTTCGGAGGATCTGCAATCGGAAGCTCAGCGGAATCTGACAGATCAGTCGTAGCCTTTGTGATAGCAGCGTTGGAATTAACGACGAGCGGACAATCCTTCATCATGCCGTCTGACTGCATCCCGAGAAGAGAAAGCACTGAGCCGGAGGCCGGTAAACCTGCGGTCTTCTTACTCAACTTCTTTGCACAGCAATCATGGGTACGCGCATGACAGGAATGACTAGCAACCGCTGGTTGATTCAGCCCCGGCATCTCAGAGGCCATCGCAGTGTTGCTGCAACCCCACAGACATCCAGCTCCCGCCATCCAGAAAGAAACACTGAACGCCAGGAAGAGTCGCGCTACCTTCTTAAGTCTGCCTGAGATTGAAGACCTCATTTCTAGTGTTGAGTCTAACGCTGCACAATTAGTTTGTCGAGAACCTCATGAACAAATTCGAGTCGGCAAAAGCGTCAAATTGTCATCAATTCCCAGCACATCTGAAATGGTTCGGTTGCTAGGTTAGTGCCAGACCAAAAGGGAGAACGTATTTCATGGGAATCGATAAAAATAAGGTTCGCACGCAAGATGAATTGAATGAACCAGCACCGACTGATCTGATTGAAGAACGGGTCGACGCTAAGCTGAAGAAAATTGAAGGTAACGCTAAGAGGGACGTTGCCCAGGGGCTAGAAAACAACGAGCTCGCGCGCGAAGGCGAAAGATTGAAGAAAGAGGGTGAGCGCGAGCTTAACGAGGCAAAAGCGAAGCGCGCTTGAGTTAGCCTTTCGCGGCTAGCGCATCTTCCAAGGCCTGGCGAATTTGTGGAGGGGTTGCGGTCGGGCTAAAACCAATGAAGCGCTTCAGGATCCGTCCTTCGCGTGTGATAACAAAACTCTGCGGGATTGAGTCGCGACCCTGCATAAGCGCCAGTGCGACTTCCGGAGTCGCCCAACCGACGTGGTAGTCAACGTTGAAGACGCGGACAAACTCGCGCACACTTTCAGCTGAGGCGTCAGGGTTCTCTGTTGACAGTCCAATCATCTCCACCCCACGCGCCTGAAACTCTTTGTGCAACTTAACGAGCTCAGGAGTTTCCCTGCGGCACGGGCCACACCAAGTGGCCCATAAGTTCACTAACAACACTTTGCCGGAATAGTCTGATAGCTTGATTGGCGATCCGCTCGCTGCTCTTAATTGAGCTTCCATCACGCTGGTCGGAAGAGTGAGCAACGGCGCAGGAGCGGCACTATTCCGCGCATCAGCAGGTGCCGCAGTTGGGGCGTTGGCAGTGGGAGTCACGTCATTGGAATTGCAACTGGCGAAGACAACAACCAGAGTCAAAACAATTACCGTAGAGGCAATCCGAACCGGCGTCCAAAACTTTTTCATTGTTGCTTAACTACTTCCTGTTTAGTACTACTTTTTCTTGCCAAACCTGAACGACTCGAGGATTACGGGAGCCTCACCTTTTACTCCGAGATCGTCAACGGACGTCAACTCGGTTGCCAGATTTGTCGACAGCATCGTCAAGGTTGCGCCCGCGCTGTCGCCTTCTTTTCCCGTGGGAAGGAAGATGACCCGACCCCACAATTGAAGGTCACCTTTATCGGTACCCTTAGAGAAACCAGTCCACCTGAATTCGTAAGCCTTCATCTTATTGACGGTCGTCGGACCTTCTGAAACTTTTCGATATTCAGGAATGTTCTTTGACAGCGCGCTACTAAACTCCTCGACACGTCGCGGGTAGTTTGGAAGATCTCCATCATACGTGCCCGAACTTGTGTACCAACCGACCGTGAAGTTCTCCTGCGTAAAGTCTGGCGGCAAGCGACGTTCAACTTTCACAAAGCTGGAAGCCCCGGGGATTCCGGCCTTCGCGTCCTTCTGCCACGATTCCGGGTAATAAAACGAGAAGTCGAAGTAATGCTCGGCGAGCTTTCCGTCGAGACGTTCGCTGGAGTTTTCAAATGCTGTTGTTCCAAGTGGCGGAGTGTAGTTGTCTACTTCGGGAGTCGGAGTTTGCTCGACCGGCTTGGTCTCGGTGTTTGTGTTTACGCTTACATTTGAATTGGTGTTTGTCTCGACGGGAGGCGTCTCCTTCTGCGCCTTCATCTGATCAAGACGTGGTTTTAGAACAAAGAAGAAACCTGCAGCGAGAGCGCCTGCACCCAGGAACAAGACCAGGAGCACCCCAGCAATTATCAGGGGCATCTTCGACTTCTTCTTCGCTGGTGCGGCAGCACCCGTGGCAGGCGCTGGGCCTGCCGTTGCGACTTCAGCCGCTGCTGCGGCAGCAGGCTGTTCGGTAACCGGTGGTGGAGGTTGCGTGGGAGGCGGCGGTGGCGCCGGCAACGCAATAGTTTGATCTTGAGACGGAATCTCCGGCGGTGGCGGCTCTGAAGCCCCGCCGGCGGTTCGTCCAAAATCAGCAGTGTTCGGTGGACCAGTGGGACCGGTGTTCCGTGGTAGTGCAATGGTGGCACCTAAAGAAGAGTCGGCAATAGTGGCGCTCGGATCCGGTAGGTCTCTACTGGTTGGGTTTTCAACACCAGCCAGGTCACTTGCCGAGGCCCTTATCGTTACATTTGGATCGAAGGTCTGCGGAGCTATCAAAAGCCCACCATCAAAAGTGCAGAACTTCTGGCCCTCATCTGGGAAGGTACGATTACATTTCGGACAACTCTTCATTTAGAAGACCTCTCGGACTGTTCAGTTCGATAGATAACCAACGACTTAGTTTTGACGCGCTCGCGCAAGCTTCTGTTCGACTGCCTTGTTGCTGGGATCAAGTTCGAGCGCTCGCTGATAAGCGCGAGCCGCGTTTTGTTTCTGCTTGGCCTTCATATAGCCGTCGCCAACCCCTTCGAAGCCAAATGTTCCTGCTAACTGTTTCTTCTCGCCGAGCACGGCCAGGGTCGAGGCTCGCTCATAAGTCACTTCAGCCTCAGGCAAGCGATCGAGGGCCAGGTACGTTCGACCCAGTAATATAAAGGGCTGAAATGCTTTTGAGCTCACTTCGGTCGCCGTTTTGAGGTATGGCTCAGCTTCAGAGTATCTCTTGGAGACGATTAGATATCGGCCCATCAAAACCAACGAAGTAAGATTTCGAGCATCGAGCGCTAGCGCCCGCTTTAAGACTACCTCGGAGGCCGGCCAAAACTGTTCCGCTTGTAACGACTCCGCGATCAAGTTCAACGTTGCCGGATCCTTAGCCAGCTCCGTGGCTTTGTCGTACAGCGGAACCGCTTCTGCCTGGCGACCCGTCCGGTTCAAGACTTTTGCGAGGTGAACATAGGCAACCGCCAGCTGTGGATCGAGTTCCATAGCTCGGCGATGAGAGTGTTCGGTTTCACTGTTGTAGATAGCGCGCGCTTGTAGAGCGACACCCAAACGATCCCAACCCACTGCATTCTTCGGATCAATTTGGACCGCGCGGCGCGCAAACGTTTCGGCATCGGCGAAGCGCTTGGCATTGTCGCCTCCGGCAAGTGGCTGCACCAGAACTACACTGAGTGCTACATAGGCATCGGCATCCGTGGGCGCCCACAGCACCGCGTTTCGATAAGCCTTCTCCGCATCTTCCCAGCGCTGTTGATCCGAATAGACATTGCCCAAACCGTAGGCTCCGCGGGCATCTGTGGCTTTGAGTTTAAGAACCCCCTCGTAAGCCTGTTCTGCTTCGCTGAAACGACGAGCGTCACGATAACTATTTCCAGTGTCGAGCAACTCTTCAATTTTGTCTGCAACTCCTCCCGACGTGTTTCGACTGCTGCGACCCGAGGGCTTCGTAGATGTGCCGGCGGTTTTTGGCTTCTTCTTAGCTTCAGGATTCTTTGCACGAAAGATCCCGGCACCGCCACCAACGTCAGCGCCGACATCCTGACCAAATGCGTACCCGGCATTGAGAGAAAATGCTAAACCTAGCGCAAGGGAGATTAATGCTACGCGCAGTTTTCCTGAGGCTTTCATCACTTGGTCTCCTACAATATTGCTGGATTGCTACTAATTGAGACTAACGTCGGATCTGGAGTCAATGGCTGATCTTTTCTCGGACTTAGAAGTTCCCTACCAAACAGACAGGGATTGTATCAGCTTTTGCGGCATGACCTAATTGGATATTAAGAGGGAAGCCCAGTGGGGAGGGGCACGTCAGGAACCAGTCTTAACAAGGCGGAATCCAAGCAGAGGTGTCTTCGTTGTGACCGAAATAAACTCACGCATTGCCGACGTCACCGGATTATCAGGGTTGGCAGGATCGCTCACGTAGCAACCGCCACGAATTGTCACCCAGTCTTTGGTTGCCGACGGGATCTTAGTCGGGTTTCCTGGATAGGAAGAAACACCGGATGAGGTCCACTCCCACACATTGCCGATCAAGTCGACTACCCCCCACTTGTTTGCCCCCTTCGGATACATGCCAACCTTTGTGGCTGTGGCTTCCTTAACGATTGCGTTTCCTTCTACCCAATTCTGGCCCCAGGGATAAACGCTGCTATCCGATCCGTTTCGTGCGGCATATTCCCATTCTTCTTCGGTCGGGAGGCGGTAGGCAGCTCCATCACGTTTTGAACGCCACACTGCAAAATCCATCGCGTCGCTTTGCGAGACATTCACCACCGGCCACAGCTCCTGACCCAGTGGCGGCTTCTGTCCAGAAAAATATGGCGGCGCCTTATGATTTGTATCTCGCACGAATTCCGCATACTCGGCATTCGTAACCTCAGTTCGGTCCATATAAAACGACTGCACCTGAACGATGTGCGCCGGACGTTGTTGCGGTGGGCCAACATTCCGCCCCATCTCAAAACTACCGCCGTCGATTTGAACCAAATCGGCTTTCCACGGAGTCGGCTCCTCGACCGGGGGTTTTTCGACCACCACCGGCTGAGGCTTCTTTGGTCGCAGCACAAAATAGGAGCCAATCCCAACTCCAAGAAGACCGAGAACCACGAGGACTGCGACGATCGCCACGAGCGCTATATTTCGTTTGGGCCGAACTTCATCGACGACTGTCGGTGCCTGACTCGGCGTGTAGCCGGGCAGACTTGTTACTACAGCTTGCTGCACACGTGTGGTTTCAGGATCGACCAGAGTGGTAGGCGGGATGCTTATAGACAGCCGTTCCAATCTGTCTTCGAGTTCCTTCGCCTGCAACGCCATCCGCTCTAACTTTTCTTGTTGCTCTCGCTCCTTGGCGTTGCGCTCTTCTTGCTCTTTTCGCGCGCGTTCTTCTTCCTCATGGCGTTTAAGTTCTGCTGCTTGTAATCGAGCGTCCGCCTCTCGAGCCTGTTGCTCTGCTTTCTCACGATTGAGCGCAGCAGCGGTATCCGACAGCTGTTGTGAAATGTCAGCGTCGAGATTGATAGTGCCGGGCATTGACTCAAACGACGCGGCAAAGTTTGTGTCGGTACTTAACGGCGGCTGGGCTCCTGTTTTCGAAACCCCTGGCGGCTGGGTGTTGCTGGCTTCGGACAAAGTCTCCGACACCATTGTTTTGTTTGGATCGAGTGCGCCAGTAGGACGACTGCTCGTCACAACCACTGGTGAGGCGTTCATAGCGCCACTCAGTTCTTTCAAAAACGATTCAATCGAATCGACTCGATCAGGAGCTTCCTTTTCGAGAGAGTGTCGAACAACCGCTTCAAGCTGCGGCGGTACTGAAACACCCATCGATTGAAAACTCGGCGGCGGAACCGTGAGGTGCTTTTTCATAATCGACGGAATTGAAGAGCCTTTGAAAGGCACTTCACCCGCGAGCATTTGATAGAGAATCACCCCGAGACTGTAGATATCGGCACGCGCATCAGGTTCGTCATCTGACCACTGTTCGGGTGCCATGTAGAATGGCGAGCCCATCAGTCCGCTGGTCTGCGCTTGAACGAACGAACCCAGCAGTTCTCCCGACTTAATCTTTGCCAAACCGAAATCGAGAATCTTGAGACCTTCGCGGACGGGAATGTCCTCCTGAACCATGATGTTCAGGGGCTTTAGATCTCGGTGCACAATATTCTGTCGATGCGCTGCACCAACGCCAGAGGCGACTGCGGTGATCAATTCGAAGGCGCGTTCAGGTTTCATCGGAGCTTCCACCCCGAGGATTTCTTGAAGCGACCTGCCCTTCACAAACTCCATCACCAGGAAGGGCATCGTTCCGCGAATCATGCCAAAGTCAGTTACCGCGATTACGTTTTGGTGCCTTATCGCCGCAGCGGCCAACGCCTCTTGTCGAAAGCGAGTCGCCAACATCGGATCGTTACCGACCAGGTCCGGAAGGATGACTTTTATCGCGTGTGCGGTTTTGAGGAAAATATGGCGAGCTTGAAAGACAACACCCATGCCTCCCTGGCCCAACCGCCGCTCCAAAAGATAGCGACCGTCAAGCGTCGGTTCTCCAATAAGAGTAGAAGAAGTCTCATCACCGTCGTTTGGACAGTGATTGATCTCATCTGAGAAGCAGCGCCTACAAACTGGGCATTCTTTCATTCAGTGGCTCGTAAACTCATACCGGGCGTGTTAATCAAGTATCGTCGGAGTGGACTTCAGATGAGCCTCAGTTGCTATTACTTCTTCCCAAAGACAGATGTGTCGGTTGGTCGGGTGTAAGAAGCGGCAACTGCGTTTGTGACTGTCTCTCAAGGACTAGACTAAAGGATCCGGCTGTGGTGCAAATTGGATAAAAGACAAATGCGGGCTGATTTTAGCGACTTGCCCCAATGCAGGCAACCAGAAGGATCTCAGATCTCAGATTTAAGATCTCAGAAAAGAGTCCTCGACGAGAACCACATAACTGCTTTCGCCATCACTCTGAGATCTTAAATCTGAGATTTGAGATCCGCTTCGGCTTCACTTGATCACTACATTCACGAGTCGTTTCGGCACTACTCGAACAGTTACCACTTCGTGCCCAGCAGTTAGTGCCGCTACCTTCTCATCCGCCAGTGCGGCCTCTCGTAATTCCTCGTCGGAGATCTCCGGCGAAACGATCAATCGGGATCGCAGTTTCCCGTTAACCTGGATCGGAATCTCCAACTGTTCGCGGCGAGCCAGTTCCGGATCAGCCTTCGGCCATGCCGGCTCTCCACTCAACAAGCCGCCATGGCGCCCTAATGCTTCCGACATCTCTTCTGCAATATGAGGAGCAAAGGGCGTCAACATCACGACCAGAGACTCCAGCGCCTCGCGCACGACGAAAACATCCGCGGGCGGTGCCGTCGCTGGTTCCGCCTTGAACGCAGTCAATTCGTTGAACAACTCCATCAAGGCTGCAACGCTAGTATTCAAATGCAGACCTTGGAAATCGGCCGTCACTTTAGCAATGGTCTGATGCGTCTTGCGTCTCAGCGCACGAGCCTCGCTGCTAATTCCGCTGAGGTCGAAGTCACTGTCAGGCGTTGCCAAACGAGACCGCCATTTCCAGGCTAACGTATACACACGTCGCAGGAATCGCACAGCGCCTTCGATTCCCGATTCCAACCAACGCAGTTCGTTTTCTACCGGCGCAGCAAACAGTACGAACAAGCGCGTCGCATCGGCACCGAACGCTCCGATCATTTCGTCTGGATCGACTCCGTTACCCAAACTCTTCGACATCGCCTTCCAGTCGTCAGTCCCTTCGACACGATTCGTAACCATACCTTGCGTCAACAACTTCTTAACCGGCTCGTCAAAATCAACGAGATCAATGTCGCGCATAAACTTGTTCCAGAAGCGCGTGTAGATCAAATGCATTACGGCGTGCGAGTCACCACCGATGTACTGCGCAACAGGCGTCCACTTCTTCACGATCTTTGGATCAAACGGCATCTGCTCATTTCGAGGATCGCAATAGCGGAAGAAGTACCACGAAGAGTCGACGAATGTATCCATCGTGTCCGTCTCACGACGAGCCGGGCCATGGCACTTTGGACATTCAGTGTTGACGAAGTCGGCGACACCCGCGAGCGGTGATTCCCCCGTACCGGTGAAGGCCGCCGTTTCGGGCAGGACCACTGGCAACTGTTCGTAGGGAACGGGAACCATGCCGCAGTTGTCACAGTAGATTACTGGCACTGGTGCGCCCCAGAATCGCTGTCGAGAAACACCCCAATCACGAATGCGATAAGTCACGGCAGCTTTGCCGAAACCATTCTTTTCGGCGTAAGCAGCCATTTCTGGAATCGCCACCTCGGAAAGCTTGCCGCCCCATTCACCGCTATTGATCAGCACGCCGTAGTCAGTAAATGACTGGTTCAAGTCAGGAGATTGTTCAGTCCCAGTCACTGACGTCGGTTCAGCTTTTGATTGCTCATGAGTGACCGGAGCAATTACTTGTCTGATCGGTAAGGAATACTTCTGCGCAAACTCGAAGTCGCGTTCATCATGGGCCGGCACACTCATTACCGCGCCGGTTCCATACTCGATCAAAACATAATTGGCGACCCACACGGGAACGGTCTCGCCGCTAAACGGATTGATGGCGAGTATCCCGGTGTTCAATCCTTCTTTCTCTTCGTCTGCTTCTTCACCTCGAGTCGCACGCTGACTCTTAACCTTCGCTGCAAACGATTCAATATCACTCTTCAGCGCTGAACCTTCGAGCAACTCGGCCAGCAACGGATGTTCAGCCGACAAGACGACTGCCGTGGCGCCGTAGATCGTGTCGATGCGAGTTGTAAACACACGAATCTTTTTGTCCGAGTCTTTCACTGCAAAGTCGATAAAGGCACCTTCGCTGCGTCCAACCCAGTCACGCTGGCGCTTCAAGACTTTTTCGGGCCAACCTGCTTCGATCTGCTCGATGTCAGCCACGAGTTGCTCAGCGTATTCAGTAATGCGCAGGAACCACTGCTCGAGATCCCGTTTCTCGACCGTCGTGCCACAACGCCAACAGATCCCTCCTGACGATTGTTCATTCGACAACACAGTCTGTTCTTTCGGGCACCAGTTAACCTGCGAAGTCTTTTTGTAAGCGAGTCCCCGCTCCATCATCTTCAGGAAGAACCACTGGTCCCACTTGTAGTAGTCAGGGCGATGCGCCGCGATTTCACGTGACCAGTCGTAGCTGATTCCGAGGCGTTGCAACTGTCCGCGCATGTGGACAATGTTCTCCTCGGTCCAGTCACGCGGATTCACGCCGCGCTTGATTGCCGCCTGTTCAGCTGGTTGTCCGAAACTGTCCCAGCCAATCGGGTGCAGAACGTTGAAGCCCTGGAGACGTTTGAACCAGGCAAGGGCATCGCCAATCGAATAATTTCGGACGTGGCCCATGTGCAGATAGCCGGATGGGTACGGCAGCATTTCGAGGCAATAAAACCTTTCGCGGTTGTCGTCAGCGCTGACCTCGAAGGCGCGTGTTTCGTTCCAATGCTTCTGCCACTTATCTTCGATCTGTTCTGGAAAGTATTTTTCGTCCATAGCTTTATCCAATCCTACACTTAACACGTTTCACCGGGCAGTAACAAAAGCCAGTGCACTGCGCGAAAAGACTGAGTTGATTTGTAAGTTTTCGCCGCTCCGCGGATACACGCGACTACGCGTGATGCAGAAGCGGCACCGTTAGGAGGAGTTTGGTATGTATGGAGGTCCAAATCATTTGCACGAATTGTAACGAACCCAGAAGGAATCAGTCTAGCAAAATCCCAGGGCCGCGAGAGTCTTGACTACGCCGGCTTCTTAAGATGCTCTTCCATATACGCACGTAGCAACAAGTTGATTCGGGTTTGATATCCAGGCCCCTGCCTGCGATACCATTTCACAACATCACTGTCGATTCGTAGAGTCAGTTGTTCCTTCCTAGGTACTGGTTGCAAGTTTCGTCTTACTACTGCCTTGGCAAACATCTTAGGTGTTATTGCAGGGATCTCTGACAGATCGATGTTTTTATCATCCATTGCGGCAAGGCGCTTTAAGTCAGTTTTTGATTTCTTTGAAATAGTTGGCTTCTTCATGCTTTAGCGCCTTCCTTGCTGAGATGATTCTGATGGCCTCGTCGGTTTCAGTATGTGATATTGCAACAACAATTCCATTGAGGATGCCTAGCGTAAAGAACCTTCGCTCATTGTAGTCGTAGCGATCATCGACCACGCTCACCGTCAACTCCTCAAAGACCCCTTCGAGATCGGCGAAATCAATTCCGTGATGACGGTAATTCGCGCGACGCTTGGTTTCGTCCCATTCAAAACGCATATCAGTGTAGTTACAGTCTGTAGCTACGTCAATTTTTCATCTTAGAACTCAGAAACAAACGATCTCAACCTTTCCAAGTTCTTAACATCCATTCGCGGGTCGTCGTAAGGAGTTTCCAGGATAAATGCGCAGTGGCGCAGTTTCGGATGCTGGGCCACGCGCTTCAGGGCGTCGCGTCCAATATGTCCTTCGCCAATATGCCAGTGTCTGTCGACTCTGGAG
>Ga0207691_10004702_pt1 | contig 13212 bp, 10 predicted proteins | sample KBSM13metaG_FD_184327 | JGI IMG/M metagenome (GOLD analysis project Ga0207691, IMG submission 184327) | Miscanthus rhizosphere microbial communities from Kellogg Biological Station, Michigan, USA - KBS M1-3 metaG (SPAdes) (version 2) | ecosystem: Host-associated > Plants > Roots > Rhizosphere >... | reverse complement strand
CCTCGATGACGCTGGAGGCGTTGCGCCATCTGCAGCGGCTCCTTCGCGCGAAACGCCCACTTCGGCCCGAAGCGCAACGCCTCCAGCGTCATCGAGGTCGCGGTGGCAAAGAACACTGCCTCGTCCAGGCCATGGCGCTCGAACGCGCGGCGCTGGCGCAATGAGCGGCGGCGCAGATCGCCTTCGAAAGCCATCGCATCGCGGCTGGCCTGGCTGAAGAACGACGCGGCACGCTTGAGCGTCTCGATCGCCGCGGGCGACAGCGCAGGGATCGCGCGCGCCGCCGACAAGCGGATCTGCGTGATGAACGGGTTCTTGCCGACGACCAGGCCCCAGGGGCGCATGCCCTCGGCCGGGTCGACGCACAAGGCCTCGAGCTTGGTCAGCCCGAACTGGCGCGACAGCTGCAGTCGCACCGCGAGCCACGGGTCGTCGTGCCGCACCAGCTCGATCGCCGCGGCGGCGTCGGCATCGCTGCCTTCGAGCGGCAGCACCAGCGACTTCATCAGGCGCTTCGCATGCATGTCCTGCGCGCTGGCGGCCTCGTACAGCCACTGGATCGCCTGCTCAGAATCGGCGAGCGAATCGGACGCGCGCAGCATCAATGCGCCGAGCTTGCGCTGCGCTTCGGGCTGGCCGCCGAGCGCCGCCTTCTCGAGGCAGAAGCGCGCCATCTGCGGATTCGCGACCGACAGGCTGTGGTCACCGTGCATGCGGTACAGGTGCAGCCACGCTTCTTCGCGGCCCGCGTCGGCGGCGCGCAGCAGCAGCGCCACGCCCTTGCGCATGTTCGGGCCGTCGGCCAGCGCTTCGGGCGCCAGGATGCCGCAGGCGATGCCGCACAACGCGCGACCGAGCGCATAGGCGGCATCGCGGTCGCCGCGGCTGACCCGCATGTCCAGGCCCGTCTCGATGGCGCTCGCGGCCAAGCCCGTCAAGGGCTGCGCCGTGTCTTCGGCCAGCTTCACCGCGGCGGCGATCAGCTCGGCCAGTTCGGCGGTCACGCCGGGGCTCAGCGCAAGCGCGGTGCGCAGGCCGCCGGCCACGCGCGCGAGATGGCGTTCCGCCAGCGCATGGCGCGCGGCCATCACCGCCACGACCGGGCCGGCCAGGTCGCCGGAGCTTGTCAAGCTGCGCAGCAACACCGTCGCGGTGTCGTCGCTGCCCGGCTGCTTCAAGGCCGCGAGCGCGCGCTGCGCGGCCCGGTGGCCCGACGCAGCGGCCGCTTCGAGCCAGCGCGCACCGTCGTCCGCGCCGTCGTTCTGCCGCACGCTCGACCAGACGCCCAGCTTGACCTGCGCGAGCGCGCTGCCCGCGACCGCGGCGCGTGCCAGCGCGTCTTCCTGCCGCAGCTGCAGCAGTTCTTCGAGCGGCAAACTCTCGGCGATGATGCGCGCGGCCTGCGGCAGCTCGCGCACATTCGGATGGGTCAGGTAGTCAAGGCCGGTCGCGACATGGTGCGGGAAGCCATCGACCCCCATCAGATAGCGACGGCCCGCTTCGCAACGGGCGGCGGTATCGCCTTGTTTGGCCAGCGCCAGCAGTTGAACATCTTGTCGCCGCATGCGTGCTTCCGGGAAGTGTCGTGTGAACAGCACGTTGGTGGGCACGGCGGGCCGGTCACCATCGCGCAGGGGTCACGGATTGGATTGACCTGACGATAGGAACGCGCGGCCGACAGAAAGATGGCAGAAGGATTACGATTCTGTAATGAGCGCTAGTGAATTGTCGATGGCGAATCGGCGCGCGCGACGACCAACGAAAAAGGGCCGCGTTCGTGAGAACACGGCCCTTCGCGAGCGGCCCGGGGGCTCGGCCCCGGAAACCATGCAGTCGATCAGAAGCTGTGACGCAGACCGGCCTCGAGGCCGGTCGACTTCTGACCCGCGACCAGCGTCGGGTTGGACGCCACGGCGAACGCCGCGCTGCCCTTGTTCTTGACCGTGGCCGCCGTGCCGTACAGCGCGGTGCGCTTCGACAGGTTGTACAGGTAGCCGATCGCAAACTGGTTGGCGTCGTTCGGGTTCGTATTCACCCCCGCGTCGGTCGTGCCGGAAGCGTTCGCGTGCACATACGACACGCGCAGCGAGCCCAGGCCGATCGGTACCGCAGCCCCGATGTTGTAGGTCGCGATCTTCAACGCGCCGGTCTTCGACTGCGCGTAGTAGCCCGTGGCCTTGACCACGCCGAAGTCATACGACGCGCCCACGTCCAGGGTCTTGAACTTGTCGTCGCCGTTCGAGACCGGCGTCACCGTGGTCTGGCCGTACGCCAGCGACACGTCGAGCGGGCCGGCCGCATAACCGGCGCGACCGGCCACGTACTTCTTGCCGGCCGTGCCTTCGCCCGCGGCCACCGACGCGCGCCCGTAGAAGCCGCCGAGGTTGTCAGGGGTGAAGTAGCTGACCATGTTGTCGGCGCGCACGCCCGTGTCGCGGTCTGTGCCCAACGACGAAGCGAACTTCGAAGCGTCGGCCACGCCGTTGGTGCCGAAGACGTCGTAGTCGGCGTAGCCGGTGAACGTCGGCGTGAGGTCGCGGCCGAGGCGCACTTCACCGAACCTGCCGAGCAGGCTCACGGTCGAGCGGCGATGCCAGAAGCGGGTGCTGTTCGAGGTGCCGGTATCGGGGTTCACGGCGCTTTCGAGCCAGAAGCCTGCCTTGAGGCCATCGCCCAGGTCTTCAACGCCGCGCACGCCGAGTCGGCTGCTGTTGACACCGTCGGTGCTGAGCGACTTGACCTTGAGGTCGCCGTTCTTCACATAACGCGCGTTGACGTCGAGGATACCGAACAGAGTGACCGACGATTGGGCGGCAGCGGAGGCGGAGATGCCGGCGAGCACCGCCAGCAATGCGAATTTTTTCATGCTCTTCCTTTGATGAGTTGGTTTGGGCAGGTCCCTGTCCCATGCCGAGAGCGAGGACGGAACGAAGCTTAGGAATTGGCAGTTCCTCAAGCACGCGCCCGGTACGAACCGCACACCCGGTGCGCGCAAGGCCCCCCCGGAATGTGAGCACCGTGTTTCGCGCTTGCCACAACCTGACGGCATCGAGGCGCCCGTTCCACACGGGCAGCACGGGACGCGCGCTCGGCCTACTTATTCATGGCGCGGGCACTGGCTGCGCGCAGCAGCGGGCGCTTGTCGGCGCCGGGCAGGGGAGACGGCGAGCGTGACGTCGTCAGCGCAGGCCGAGCGCGTCGAGCTTCTGATAGAGCGCCGCCCGCGAAACGCCGAGTGCACGCGCGGTGGCGACCTTGTTGCCGCCGAATGCACGCATCGCGGCAGTGATCGCGTTGCGCTCGGCGGTCGCGGTCGCAGCGGCCAGCGACTCGATCGCCCCGGGGGTGTCCGAGTGCTCGGGGCGCGCGAGAAGAGGCAGGTCGCCGATGGCTTCGACCGGCTCTGCGGCCTCCTGTGCCGCGGCCGGAAGGACGCTGCACACCTGCTGCGCCGTCAGCCGGGTCGTCTCATGGTGCAGCAACGCACGTTCGAGCATGTTGCCGAGCTCGCGCACGTTGCCGGGCCAGGTGTGACGCTCGAGTGCCTTCAGGGCTTGCGCGTCGATCTCGATCGGCTGCCCCAGGCGCAGCCCGATGTCCTCGAGGAGGCGCTCCACCAGCAGCGGCAAGTCCTCCAGACGATCCCGCAGCGGCGGCAGCGCGAGCGTGAGCACGTTCAAGCGGTAGAACAGATCCGCGCGGAAGCGCCCGTCGGCCACCCGCGCTTCGAGGTCCAGGCTGGTGGCGGCGATCACGCGCACGTCCAGGCGCAGCAGTCGGTTCGCCCCCAGGGGCTCGATCTCGTGCTCTTGCAGAACGCGCAGCAGCTTGGCCTGCAGCGACAGTGGCATGTCGCCGACTTCATCGAGAAACAAGGTGCCGCCATCCGCCAGCTTGAACTTGCCGTCGCGCCCGCGTCGGTCTGCGCCGGTGTACGCGCCGGGGGCGGCGCCGAACAGTTCGGCTTCGAGCAGCGTCTCGGGAATCGCCGCCGCGTTCACGCTGATGAAGGGCTGCTGCGCCCGCGGCGAGACATTGTGGATCGCGTGTGCGAGCAACTCCTTGCCGGTGCCGGTCTCGCCGATCAGCAGCACCGTGCCGTCGAGTTGCGCGGCGCGGCGCGCCTGGCGCTTGATCTCGCTCGCGGCGGGCGACATGCCGAGAAACGATGCGAGGCTGTATTTGGCCCTGCGGTTGTCGGCAAGCTCGCGCTCGGCCGCCTTGAGGCGGGCCTGAAGCTGCGCGACCTTCGCCAACAGCGGCTTCAGGCCTTCGACCCGGTTGTACAGCACGAACCCGATCGCGCCGACCGCGCGGCCATCGCTGTCGCGCAAGGGCATGCGGGTCACGACCATGTGCTCGTCGCCCAGGTCCATGACATCGAGCACGATCGGCGTGCCGCTGCACGCCACCTCGCGCAACTGGCTGTTCGGGATGATCTCTTCGATCGCGCGACCGAGCGCGGCATCGGCATTCGGCAGCCCGACCTTGCGCGCGTACTTCTCGTTGATCCAGACCACGCGGGCATCCATGTCCACCGCCACGGCGCCCTCGCAAAGGCCTTCGAGCCGATCGAACAGCGAACGCATCGCCACCTCGCGGATCGATGCGGCGCTCTGCCCGAGCATCGCGCCCGGCCAGGCATTCGGTTGCGCGCGTTGCGCACGGCCCGCGGGTGAGGTCATCGCCCTTGTCTCCTCGAATGCGACATGTTGCCGTCTTCGGCGCAACTGTACGCGCTGCTTGACACCGCTGTTCCGATCGGTGGACAGCCACGTCCGGCGAGCGGCGCCATGCCGTCGAAATCGGGCCGAAACCAAGGGTTAACCAGGGCGATCGAGCACCACATCCGGCTGGCACGCGCTTCGCTGTGCAAAGACATCCGTCATCGCCATTGGAGTCCCCACCCATGCTCGGCATCCTCGGCATCTTTGCCTCGCTCGCTCTGCTGATCTTTCTCGCGCAACGCGGCTGGAACGTGATCTTCGTCGCGCCGATCTGCGCGGCGGTGGCCATCGTCTTCAACTGGGGCGACCTGCCGCTGATGGCCAGCTACACGCAGATCTTCATGCCGGCGCTGGGCACCTATTTCGCGACCTACTTTCCACTCTTCATGCTCGGCGCGGTGTTCGGCAAGCTGATGGACGAATCAGGATCGGCGCGCGCCATCGCGCATCGAATCGTCGAATGGGTCGGCAGCGATCGCGCGATCCTCGCCGTCGTGCTGGCGTGCGCGCTGCTGACCTACGGCGGCGTGTCGCTGTTCGTGGTGGCGTTCTCGGTGTATCCGATCGCGGCGTCGCTGTTTCGGGAAGCGAAGATCCCGAAGCGCCTGATCCCGGCCGCGATCGGGCTGGGCAGCTTCACGTTCACGATGGTGGCCTTGCCCGGCACGCCGGCGATCCAGAACGCCATCCCGATCCCGTTCTTCAAGACGACGATCTACGCCGCGCCCGGCATGGGCCTGGTCGCGGCGGTGTTCATGTTCGTCTTCGGCATGCTGTGGCTGTCGCGTCGCTCGCACGCCGCGAGCCGGGCCGGCGAGGGCTACGGCGAGCACAAGGAGGAGTTCGCCGCGGTGGATGCATCGAACCTGCCGCCGTTCTTCGTGGCCCTGCTGCCGATCCTGGTCGTGATCGCCTTGAACTTCGGGCTGTCGAAGTTCGTGATCCCGGCGTTCGACCACGGCTACCTGGCCACTGCGAAATTCAAGAACATCGAACTGAAGAAGGTGCTCGCGATCTGGGCCATCATCGGCGCGATGGCGGGGGCGATCGTGGTGATCGTGCTGGCCAATCGTTCGCGCATCGCCGATCTGCGCGATGCGTTCAACAAGGGGACGCTGGGGTCGCTGCTGCCGATGGCGAACACGGCTTCCGAGGTCGGCTATGGCGCGGTGATCGCCACGCTGGCGGCGTTTGCGGTCGTGCGCGAAGGGCTGAAGGCCGTCGCCTCCGATCCGGTGGTCAGCCTGTGGCTGGTGGTGACGGTGCTGGCCGCGATGACGGGCTCGGCCTCGGGCGGCATGAGCCTGGCGCTCGGCGCGATGGGCGAGTACTACGCGCATGCCGCCGAAGCGGCCAGGATCAACCCGGAGATCATGCACCGCATCGCCGCGATGGGCTCGGCGGCGATGGACATCCTGCCGCACAACGGTGCCGTGATCACGCTGCTGGCGATCTGCGGGCTCACGCACAAGCAGTCGTATTTCGACCTCTTCGTCGTCGGCAGCCTGACGGCGTTCTCGGCCAGCATCCTGGTGCTGGGCATGTACCTGACCGTCGGGGTATTCTGACCATGGCGCGCTTGTTCCAATCCTTCCGATCCTTGCTTCGGTCTGTGCTTCGGGCCCTGCTTCGATCCTGGGCTCGATGGGCGGTGCTGCTCGCGGCGAGCATCGGCGCATCGGCCCACGCGCAGCCGCTGCGCTTGCTGGCGGCGGAACTGCCGCCGTACACCTATCAGGCGCCGTCGGCGTCGGTCTCCGAGCAACCCGGCGCGGGGCGTGGCGTCATCCACGAGCTGGTCGCCGAGGCGGCGCGGCGGGTCGGGCATCCGGGCCGGATCGACTACATGCCCTGGTTCCGCGCACAGGAGATCGCGCAGGCCGAACCGGACGTCGGCATCCTCGCGATCACGCGTTCGCCCGAACGCGAAGAGAAGTACCGCTGGCTGCTGCACCTGCTCGACGATGACCTGGTGCTGGTGGGCTCGCCGGGGGTCGACGTCTCCGATCTGTCGAAGGTTCGCGACCGCCCGGTGGGCGTGCTGCAGCGCTCGGGTGCCGAGGCGCTGGTGCGGGGTCTGGGGTTCACCCGCGTCATGCCGCAACCCGAAGAGTGGATGAACGCCAAGCGCATCAAGGATCGAACGATCGATGCCTGGGTGGCGCCGCGGGCGATGGTGGTTCACGCCGTGCGCGAAGTGCGCGGCAACCTCGACGTGCTGCAGTTCGGTCAGGTGATCCGCAGATCGGAGCTCTGGCTGGCGGTGTCGAAGAGCCTTCCCGATGCCGAGGCGAAGAAATGGGAGGATGCCTGGGCCGCGATGCGGGCCGATGGCACGGCCGAGCGCATCATCCGACGCAACCAGAATCCACAGGTCGACCCGATCGACGACGCCAAGCGCCTGATCCGGGAAGAGCCGTTTCGCTGAGCGCGCCGGCGCTGGAGTTCACCATGCATGCACACCACCCGCAGCTCACCGCGCTCACGCAAATGCACCGCGGCAAGATCGTCTCTGCGCCGGAAGCGGTGCGCCTGATCCGCGATGGCGACACGGTGGCCACCGGCGGCTTCGTCGGCATCGGCTTCGCCGAGGAGATCGCGTTGGCGCTCGAGGCCCTGTATCTGCAGAGCGACGATGCCTTCGCGCAATCGACCGGCAAGCCGCGCAACCTCACGCTCGTCTACGCCGCCGGCCAAGGCGACGGCAAGGACAAGGGGCTGAACCACCTCGCCCATGAAGGCCTGGTCAAGCGCGTGATCGGCGGCCATTGGGGGCTGTGCCCGAAGCTGCAGCAACTGGCGGTCGCGGGCCGGATCGAGGCCTACAACCTGCCGCAGGGGGTGATCTCGCACCTGTTCCGCGACATCGCGGCGGGCCGACCGGGGCATCTGTCGAGCGTCGGGCTGGGCACCTTCGTCGATCCGCGCTTCGGCGGCGGCCGGCTCAATGAGCGCACCACGCAAGACATCGTGCGCCTGATGCCCGTCGATGGCCAGGACTACCTGTTCTACAAGTCGTTCCCGATCCATGTCGGCATCATCCGCGGCACCACCGCCGACCCCGACGGCAACATCACGATGGAAAGGGAGGCGCTGACGCTCGAGGCACTCGCGATCGCGATGGCCGTGCGCAATTCGGGCGGCATCGTGATCGTGCAGGTCGAACGCCTGGCCGAGCGCAATTCGCTGCCGCCGCGGCAGGTCAAGGTGCCCGGCGTGCTCGTCGACTGCGTCGTCGTCGCGCAGCCGCAGAACCATTGGCAGACCTTCTGCGAACCCTACAGCCCGGCCTTCAGCGGCGAACTGCGCGTCCCGCTGACCGGCGGCGCGCTCGGCACCGCGATGGCGCTGGACGAGCGCAAGGTCATCGCCCGCCGGGCCGCGCTCGAGCTCGACGCCAACAGCGTCGTGAACCTCGGCATCGGCATGCCCGAGGGCATCGCCACGGTGGCCAACGAAGAGAAGGTCGTCGACCTGATGACGCTGACCGCCGAACCCGGCGTGATCGGCGGCGTGCCTGCGGGCGGATTGAACTTCGGCGCCGCGACGAACCCGCAGGCCATCATCGATCAGCCCTATCAGTTCGACTTCTACGACGGTGGCGGGCTCGACATCGCCTTCCTCGGCCTCGCCCAGGCCGACGCACATGGCAATCTGAATGTCAGCAAGTTCGGCCCGAAGCTCGCCGGCGCGGGCGGCTTCATCAACATTAGCCAGAACGCGAAGAAGGTCGTCTTCGTCGGCACCTTCAACGCCGGGCGGCTGCGCATCACCGTGGACGGCGGCGAGCTGCGCATCCTCGAGGACGGCACGGTGGCCAAGCTCGTGCGCGAAGTCGAGCATCGCACCTTCAGCGGCAGCGAGGCCGTTCGACGGGGCCAGCGTGTGCTCTATGTCACCGAGCGCTGCGTGTTCCGCCTGAGCGCCGAAGGACTGGAGCTGATCGAGATCGCACCCGGTGTCGACCTGCAGCGCGACATCCTCGACCGCATGGAATTCGCGCCGGTGATCAAGGCGCCGCCGGTGCTGATGGATGCGGCCATCTTTCGCACCGAACCCATGGGCCTGCGCGAGCGCATGCTGCGCCTGCCGTTGCCGGAGCGCTTTGCCTACGATGCGCAGCAGAACACCTTGTTCATCAACTTCGAAGGCCACACGGTGAAGAGCCAGGCCGATGTGGAGGCGATCCGGGCCCAGGTGACGCAGCTCGTCGAGCCGCTCGGCCGGCGCGTCCAGGCGATCGTCAACTACGACAATTTCAGCATCTTTCCCGACCTGCTCGATGCCTACACCGCGATGGTCCAGGACCTGGAGGAGCGCCATTACTCGATCGTCTCGCGCTATACCGCGAGCAACTTCCTGCGCATGAAGCTCGGTGACGCATTGAAGAAGCGCGGGCTGGCGCCGCACATCTTCGAGCGCGCCGACCAGGCGCGGGCCCGGATGGCTGACTAGGAGCCTGGGCGGCATATCGCCCCGGCCCTTCAGGTCGGGGCCGCAAGGCGCCGCACGCGGCGTTGCTCGGCTTGCTCAGGCGACGAGCGCAGCACCGCGCAGCTGCGCGAGGTACTGCCCGGGCGTCATGCCGCACACGGTCTTGAAGTGGCGCGACAGGTGGCTCTGGTCGTAGAAGCCGGTTTCGCTGGCGACGCTCGCGGTCGGCATCCCGGCGTCGAGCAGGTCTTGTGCGCGGCGCACGCGTGCGGTGCAGATGTAGCGGTGCGGCGCCTGGCCGACCTGCCGACGGAACACCGTCGCGAAACGCCACACGCTCAGGCCGGCGACCCGCGCCAGATCTTCGAGCGGCAGCCGCTCGCCGAGGTGGTGGTGGATGTGCGCGAGGGGGCGTTCGATCGAACGCGCCGAGCGCTGCGCGCCCGCACGTTCCGGCTTGGCTTCGGTCTCGGTCGCCATCGGACGAAGCTTAGGCGCGCGACGCCGTGCACGATGGCGCTGTAGCAGGCCGATGCGGCCGCAGGAGATGGCGAATTCAGCGCCGTCTCGGCATCTCCTGCGGTGGCGCGCTGCGGGCCGACGCACGCGCCACGCTGCGCGCTCGGTCGCGACGCACGCGAACCGCTCGCTCCGCACGATCTGCGCTGCCGGCCCCCCAGAACGCAATTCGCTGCCGCGCGGCACCGGGCTTACGGCGCGCCGATCGAGCGCGACGCTCTTAAGCTGAGCCCAGTGCATACGCGCCCCGCGCGCCTTCTTCATCCGACCCCTGAACGGAGCTTCATGATGCCTCTGCAAGACTTCAAGGTCCTGACCTTCGACGTCGTCGGCACGCTGATCGATTTCGAACGCGGCATGCTCGATTACCTGCGCCAGGCCGCGCCCGATGCCAAGGTGCCCGACGACGAGTTCCTCGCGGCCTACCGCCGTGCGCGCGCCATCGCCGATGCGAGCTGGTTCCCGAACGACCTGGTGCGGGTCTGGCACGCGGTCGCCGCCGAGCTCGGGCTGCCCGATTCCGCGGCGCTGGCCGACGGGCTGCGCGATTCGGTGGCGCGCTGGCCGGCCTTCCCCGACTCGGTCGCGGCGCTGAAGCGGCTTCCACAGCCTCGCGGAGCTCGCCGACGCGGTCGAGGCGAACGGATGAGACATCCGGTGTCAACCTGGCGGCGGCCCGAGCGCCGGGGTGCGCTCAAGCCGGCCGCTCGCTGGCGCGATTCGTCCACTGGACGAATCACGTCCGCACTCGCCCCCTCGGCGCATCGGCCGATGTACCCGTCGGACGAGGGGCAGTCATGAGCGGGCGCGCCGGCGCCGACGAGCTCGGCGATCTGCTGCCCGATCTGATCGCGCTGCGGCGCGACCTGCATGCGCACCCCGAACTCGCGTTCACCGAGCACCGCACCGCGGGCATCGTCGCCGCGGCGCTGCGCGCGCTCGGGCTGGAGGTCCACGAAGGCATCGGCGGCACCGGCGTGGTCGGCGTGCTGCGCCACGGCAGCGGCAGTCGCAGTGTCGCGCTGCGCGCCGACATGGATGCGCTGCCGATGGCCGAGAAGAACGATCTCGCCTACGCCAGCGTCGTGCCCGGCATCCACCACGGCTGCGGTCACGACGGCCACACCAGCATGCTGCTCGGCGCGGCGCGCCAGCTCTGTCGCACGCGGCGCTTCGACGGCACGGTGGTGTTCGTGTTCCAGCCCGCCGAAGAAGGCCGCGGCGGCGCGCGCGCGATGGTCGAGGCCGGGTTGTTCGAGCGCTTCCCATGCGACGCGGTCTACGCGCTGCACAACTGGCCCGATCTGCCGCTCGGCTGCGCGCAGACGCGCCCGGGCCCGATCATGGCGGCCGCCGACCGCTTCGACATCACGCTGCGCGGCCGCGGCGGCCATGCGGCGCAACCGCAGCACACGCCGGACGCGATCCTCGCCGCGAGCCAGCTGGTGGTGCAGCTCAACACCATCGTCGCGCGCCGCATCGACCCAGGCGAATCGGCGGTGCTGTCGGTCACCCGCGTCGAAGGCGGCCAGTCGCACAACGTGCTGCCGGCGCAGGTTGAGATCACCGGCACCGTGCGCAGCTTCGATGCCGCGACGCAAGACCGCATCGAAGCCGCGCTGCGCGCCACTGCCGCGGGCATCGCGCTGGCCAGCGGCACCGAGGTGGAGGTGCAGTACACGCGCTACTACCCGGCCACGGTCAACAGCGCGGCCGAGGTCGACCTCGCGCTGGCGGCCGCCGCCGACGCCGGGCTGCAGGCCGGCATCGCGCCACGGCCGGCGTTCACGTCGGAAGACTTCGCGTTCATGCTGCGCGCGAAGCCCGGCGCCTACCTCTGGCTCGGCCAGGGCCGCGCCCGGCCCGGCCCCGACGGCGAGCGGCCGCTGCACCACCCGTGCTACGACTTCAACGACGACGCCCTGCCGCTGGGCATCCGCTGGTTCACCGCGGTCGCCGAGCGCGCGCTCGCGCGCGTGCCGGCGTCAGTGCGCTGACGCGGTCGTCTGCGGGCGGGCGGCCGCGGTGAAGCCCTCGCCGTTGACCCCGAACCCGCAGTGCGCGGCGCTCGGAAGTTCATCGCTTGGAATCGGGCGTCAGGGGGCGGGCGGCGGGAACAGGCGCTCGATGGGGTAGTGCGTCTTGATGAACGGCGACTTGATCACGATGTAGCTGAAGTATTTCTCGATGCCGATATTGCGATCGAGCAGTTCTTCGACCACCGCCTGGTAGTGGTTGACGCCGCGCGTCATGAAGCGCAGCAGGTAGTCGTAGCCGCCGCTGACCAGGTGGCATTCGAGGATCTCGTCGACATCGCGGATCGCCGCCTCGAAGCGCGCGAAATCTTCGCGGTGGTGGTCCGACAAGGTCACCTCGGTGAACACCGTCAGGGTGTCGCCGAGCTTTTCGAGCCGCAGCTGCGCGCCGTAGCCGCCGATGTAGCCCGCCTGCTCGAGCCGCTTGACGCGGATCAGGCACGGGCTCGGCGACAGGCCGACCGCATCGGCCAGGTCGACATTGCTGATGCGGCCGTTCTTCTGCAGCTGGCTGAGGATGCGCAGGTCCAGGCGGTCGAGCTTGAAGGAGCCGGTCACGATGTCGGTCCGGGAGTCACGGAATGCCGATTGTGCGTCCGGGGCGGGCCGCCGCTCAGGCCAGCGCCGTGCGCACGTCACGTGCCGCGAGTACGTCGTCGAGCGTCTTCTTCAGGCGCACGGCCATCTGCGCGAACTCGTCTTCGCTGAAGGACAGCGCCGGCGCGCCACGCTTGCTCGCCTTGTCGCTGACCAGCTCGAGCGCGCCCAGCAGGCCGCGGTGGCGCGCATCGCCGACCAGCGGGTGGTCGAGCAAGCGGTCGAGCACCGCCGCGAAATGCGGCGCCACGGCCTGGCCGTTGGCAAGGATGCCGCCTTCGTCGTACAGGCGCAGCACTTCGAGCGCGATCGCCGCGCTCACCAGGTGTGCCGAGTAGGTCGCGCCGTGGCCGATCGCGGCGCCGGCGGGTGCGCCGTCGGCAACCTGGGCTGAAGCGAAGCGCAGCGCCCGACCACCGGCGGGCCTGATCGTCGGCACCGCGGCCGCGCGCAGCAGGCGTCGATGCAAGGGTTTGCGCCAAGCGCGCCGTGCCGATTTTCGTACCGGCGCGGCGGGCCGATTTACGGCATCCCGTAACGCCGCACGCCCGCTGCCCCGGGGCAAGCCTGCGCGAACGGCACTGGCCCCGCTCTTGCTGAGCATGCCGCTGCCATCGGAGCGATCGGCGGGGCAGACGTGCCCCGCGACGCGACCCTCGGCACCCGGGGGTCGCGGCGATGGACGCTCTCATTCTGGCGCGCATGCAGTTCGCGGCCAACATCACCTTCCACATCCTGTTCCCGAGCATCAGCATCGCGCTCGGCTGGATGCTGCTGTTCTTTCGCTGGCGCTGGCTGACGACGCGCGACGGCGCCTGGCTCGATGCCTACCGCTTCTGGACCAAGGTGTTCGCGCTGAGCTTCGCGCTCGGCGTCGTCAGCGGCATCACGATGAGCTT
>Ga0207691_10004699_pt1 | contig 13223 bp, 13 predicted proteins | sample KBSM13metaG_FD_184327 | JGI IMG/M metagenome (GOLD analysis project Ga0207691, IMG submission 184327) | Miscanthus rhizosphere microbial communities from Kellogg Biological Station, Michigan, USA - KBS M1-3 metaG (SPAdes) (version 2) | ecosystem: Host-associated > Plants > Roots > Rhizosphere >... | reverse complement strand
CGGCTCGTTTCCAACAAAAATGGCTGCCGTTTCAAGGTCCGCTGTCGCCAATCCCCCACCTTTGAGAACGCCATCGCGTTTAGATCCTGCCGCCATTATTCCGATTCTCGATCCTCAACGATGAACACTCAACTTTTGGCAGATGTCCGCTCGCTCTATTCACAGGAAGACAACGGCCTAAAAGCCCGTTGGGCGCGCAGGCTGCCAGCCTGTGTTCTATCCGCGCCGATGACCAAACACGATTTCCAAAAAAACTTAAAAATAATAGTTGACTGATTAGTCCAGATGGATAAATAGTGTGTCATGCCAAGAGTAAGTGATATGAAAAAACGCCTGACCGATGCGGCGTTGGATTTGATGTGGGAGAACAGCTACGGCACGACTTCGGTGGACGCCATTTGCGAGCGTGCCGGTGCAAAAAAGGGAAGCTTTTATTATTTCTTCAAGTCAAAGTCCGAGCTAACCGCTGCTGCTCTGGAGGCGGAATGGAATAAAAACAAGGCGAACATGGACGCTCTTTTTTCCCCAACAATTCCACCGCTCGAGCGGTTCGATCGCTACTTCGAACATGTGCACGACCGTCTGGCCGAACTTCAACGAGAGTGCGGCTCCATCCTCGGCTGCCCTCTCTTAAGCATCGGGAGCGAGGTGAGCACGCAGGACAAGGTGGTGCGCGATACCGTCGACCGCATTTTTGATCGGAAGATAAAGTATTTTGAGTCGGCGATTCGGGACGCGCATGCGCAAGGCGTGATCGAGGCACCGGATCCTCAAGCAAAAGCGAAGATGCTTTTTGCTTGTTATCACGGCACGCTCGCGCAGGCGCGCATTCAAAACGACCTCGAATTGCTGCGGAACTTTAAAGAAAGAGCGATGGACGTGCTGGGTGCCAAGCCAGCCGCCACTGCATCCGTATGAAGCATCTCTTTTTTTGCCAAATTTATAGACGACTAGTCAAGTATAAGCCCACTAAAACCGAAAACTCATGATCACTGACCAAACCACCGACACCCTATCCATTTTTCTCCAGAACCTTCCCGGCGCGGTTTCCAAACTGAAAAACCGCCTGCAACGAAACTACGAACGGCTTTACCCCGGCCTGCACGACCTTATTCGAATCGTCCTCGATGAAGAAGAAGCGAACGCGCGGAAGCTGTCTCCTTTTCCGCATTTGCTTCTGCCTGATCTAGTGGATGCACACATCGCGCAGCTCGGGCTGGAACCGGTAAAATACGAGAACCTGTTCAGGCCGGTCCGCAGCGCGGCCGACGAAAGCCATCAGCTCACTCCGGCTTATGCGAATTGCTGAAGAATACATTACAACTTTAAGCCTCGCGCCTCTGCCTCGACCGCCTGTCTCTAAAGTGACAGTGCCGATTATCTCTCGAGTAGGATCGGCCAGTCTCACGGACACGCCATCGCTCGCGACTGATGATCGCCGATATCGTGCAGCATTAGGAATTCACAACCAGCTCCCGGCTCATGTGGATCGTTAAACTAGCCCTTCGCCGCCCATACACTTTCGTCGTGATGGCGCTCTTGATCGTGCTGCTCGGCGTGGTGTCGATCAAGAACACGCCGACGGACATCTTTCCTGAGATCGATATTCCAGTGGTCACGGTTGTCTGGCAATACACTGGCCTCTCCGCCGATCAAATGGCGAAGCAGATCACGACCTTCAGCGAGTACACCATCTCGTCCGCGGTCGATAACGTAAAGAACATCGAGTCACAAACACTGGCGGGTGTCGCGGTCATTCGCATTTCCTTTCAACCAAATGTGCGCATCGATTCTGCCATCGCGCAGGTCACCGCGGTGTCGCAAACGATTTTGCGGCGCATGCCTCCGGGGACGCAGCCGCCATTCATCATCCGCTACAACGCGTCGAGCGTCCCAATATTGCAGCTCGCGCTGGGCAGCAAGACCCTGAGCGAAGCGCAGCTCTACGATTACGGCATTTATCGCGTGCGGCAGGCGATTGCACCGGTGCGCGGCGCGACACTTCCGCTTCCGTATGGCGGAAAGCCGCGACAGATCATGGTCGATCTGGATCCGCAGTCCTTGCTATCCAAGGGCCTTTCGCCGCTCGACGTCGGCAATGCCGTTAATGCACAAAACCTCACCCTTCCCAGCGGCACTTCGAAAATTGGCGAACGCGAATTTACCGTAAGCCTCAACAGCAGCCCGGACACAGTCGCAGCGCTCAACGATGTACCGATCAAGCAGGTGAACGGCTCGATGGTTTACATCCGTGACGTCGCTCATGTGCGCGATGGTTTCGCGGTCCAGACAAATATTGTCCGCCAGGACGGCAGTCCTTCCGCCTTACTGACGATTTTGAAAAACGGCGGCGCCTCGACTCTCGATATTGTAAATCAGATCAAGGCGCTACTGCCGAGTATGCGCGCCGCCGCGCCTCCCGGTTTGGAAATGACCGAGTTGTTCGATCAATCCATTTTCGTGCGGGCGGCAATTAGCGGGGTCATCAAAGAAGGTGTCATCGCGGCCCTGCTCACCGCCACCATGATCCTGCTCTTTCTCGGCAGTTGGCGCAGCACCTTTATCGTCATGGTTTCGATCCCGTTGTCGATCCTGGCATCGTTATCGATTTTAAGTCTGCTCGGCTACACCCTGAACGTGATGACGCTGGGCGGCCTCGCGCTCGCGATTGGCATTCTGGTCGATGACGCCACCGTCGAGCTGGAAAACATTCACCGAAATCTCGCACAGGGAAAACCGATCCAACGCGCGATTCTCGACGGCGCGCAACAGATCGCCGTACCCGCCTTCGTCTCCACGCTTGCCATCTGTATTGTCTTCGTCTCGGTCGTATTCCTAACCGGCCCGGCGAAATATCTCTTCACCCCGCTCGCGCTCGCTGTCGTCTTCGCCATGCTCGCGTCGTATCTCCTTTCGCGCACGCTCGTGCCAGTGATGGTGAAATATCTCATTCGCGGTCACGAAGGCGAAAAACCGACGCCCAATTTTTTCACCCGGATTCAGGAATCGTTTAATACTCGATTCGAAAAACTTCGTCAGCGTTACGTCGATGCTCTCGCCTGGTCCTTGCAGAACCGACTGAGCATTTTCATCCTGTTTCTTATTCTCGTTGGCAGCGCGTTCGCGATTTTGCCGATCGTCGGACGCGATTTTTTCCCAACTGTTGATGCGGGCCAATTTCGTTTGCACGTCAACGCACCTCCCGGAACGCGGTTGGAAGAGAGCCAGAAGATCTTTTCGAATGTGGAAGAAACCATCCGCGAGGTCGTTCCGCCATCTGATCTGGCATTGGTATTGGACAACATCGGCATACCGCAGGGCATCAATCTCGCCTTTAGTGATAACGCCACGATTAGTTCAGCCGACGGCGAAATTCTCGTCTCGCTCAAATCCGATCATCGCGGGTCGACTCCTGCGTATATGAAAACGCTGCGGGAGAAACTCGCCGAACGTTTTCCGCAGTTGAGTTTCTATTTCCAGCCGGCGGACATCGTCAGCCAGATTTTGAATTTCGGTTTGCCTGCGCCAATCGACATCCAAATCGCCGGTTTTGCCGATAAGCCGAACTATGCAATCGCGCGTCAAGTCGAGGCGCGGGTGAAACAAATTCCGGGCGCGGTTGACGTCGGCCTGCATCAGGTGACGAACGCACCAGAGCTACGCGTAAAAGTCGATCGGACGCGCGCGCAGGAGCTCGGCTTTACTGAGCGTGACGTCGCCAACAGCCTGCTGATTTCACTCAGCTCCAGCTTCCAAGTGACACCCAACTTTTGGACCGATCCGAAAAGCGGAATCAACTATCCAGTCGCGATCCAGACCCCGCAGCATCTGGTCGATTCAATTGATGCCATTACTTCGACATCGCTGGCCGGGAACGACCCGGCGCATCCGCAGTTGCTGAGCAATCTGGTCTCGCTCGAGCGCAATGAAACACCAGCGGACGTCAGCCACACCAATGTGCAACCGGTGTTCGACATCTATGCCAATGTGCAAGGCGCCGATCTCGGTCGCGTTTCCGATCAGGTCACAAAAATCGTAAACGAGTTCCGCCCCAAACTTCCGCCCGGAAGTACGATTAACGTGCGCGGCCAGGTTGAAAGCATGAACAGCGCGTTCAGCAAACTGGGCCTCGGTCTCATTTTCGCCGCGGCGCTCATTTATTTCCTGATGGTCGTTAATTTCCAATCGTGGACTGATCCCTTCATCATCATCACGGCGCTGCCCGGCGCGTTCGCGGGCATTTTGTGGATGCTGTTTTTGACGCACACCACCTTCAACGTCGAATCGATGATGGGCGCAATCATGAGCATCGGCGTGGCGACCGCCAACAGCATTCTCATGATCACGTTTGCGAATGAACAATTGCGGGAAGGCCGGAGCGCGCTCGACGCCGCCATCGCCGCTGGCCATACCCGGCTTCGTCCGGTGGTGATGACCGCGCTTGCGATGATCATCGGCATGGTGCCGATGGCGCTCGGGTTGGGCGAAGGCGGCGAACAAAATGCGCCGCTCGGCCGCGCTGTCATTGGCGGCTTGTTACTCGCGACGGTAGCAACCCTCTTCTTCGTCCCGGTTGTTTTCAGCGTGATTCGTCATAAAACGCGACCGCACGAAATAGAGGATCCAGATCTTGTTAGCACAGAACTCGAACCAGTCACTCAACATTAAGGAGAACCAATGACTACGACCGAACATATTGAATCTTTCAAAGCCAACCTCCAATCTCCCGCCAAAAACGTCGGGCCTGGTCTCAGGCGCCGCGCTCTGCTCGGGACGGTTGGCGTCCTGACGATGCTTTTCCTGTTGGGAATGGTGCCCCGCTGGCACGCCAACGCTTCGCTTTTAGATGCGACGCGTGATCAACGCCCGACGGTAAGCGTGGTTTCGAGCCAACGCCCCGATGGCGCCGCGCATCTTGTTTTGCCCGGCAGCACACAGGCGATCCAGGAAGCGGCGATCTATGCGCGGACTAACGGTTACGTGCGCAAGTGGTACACCGATATTGGCGCGAAAGTCGAACCCGGAGATTTACTGGCCGAAATCGAGACGCCTGAAATCGATCAGGAATTGAACCAGGCGCGCGCGACGGCGCAGCAGGCGGTGGCGAACGCAGAACTGGCGCAAGCGACGCTGACGCGCTGGCAGGAACTCGTCGCCAAAAAAGTCGTTTCCGCTCAGGAGTTCGACGAGAAGAAATCCGCGTTGGATGCGCGCCAGGCGGATCTTACTGCCGCCAAAGCGAACGTAGCCCGGCTGGAAAAATTGCAGGGATTCCAGAAAGTTGTCGCCCCGTTTTCCGGGATTGTAACCGCGCGCAACATCGATAACGGTGCACTCGTCTCCGCCGGCAACGGTGGTCAAACTTCGCCGCTCTTTCACGTCGCGCAGACCGACACGCTCCGAATCTACGTCACCGTCCCGCAAACAAACGCGCGTTCGGTTGCTGCCGGACAAAGCGCCGCTGTCTCATTCCGTGAAATTCCGGAGAAAAGTTTCGACGCGAAAGTCGTCCGCACTGCCGGCGCGCTCGATCCCGCGTCACGCACGCTCCTAACCGAGCTCCAAGTGGCAAACAAAGACGGTCAATTGTTCCCGGGCATGTATGCCGAGATCAAGTTCGCTTTCCCACAGGACGCACGGACTCTGCTCGTCCCAGGCAACGCTATCACTGTCCAATCCGATGGCCCAAGGGTCTTGATCGTCGACGCGAAACAAAGCATCCGGGCGCGTTCAGTGAAACTCGGCCGCGATCTGGGCGACAAGGTGGAAATCCTTTCCGGCCTCAATCCGGCTGAAATGCTCGTAGCAAATCCGAGCGGATCTTTGCGCGAAGGCGAGGAGGTAAAATCTCAGCCACAACCAATTCAAGCGAAGAAATGACGTAGCGGATAAACAAACTGTTGAGAATCAACCAAATGAAAGGCACACAATGAAAAATGGAAAACTTGCAGGAAAAATCGCAGTCGTAACTGGTGCGTCGAAAGGAATCGGCGCTGACATCGCAAAACAATTCGCGGCTGAAGGTGCCGCTGTCGTCGTCAATTACGCGTCCTCCAAAGGAGGGGCCGATCGCGTCGTTGACGAAATCGCAAAGCGCGGCGGCAAAGCGATCGCCGTAAAGGCGAACGTCGCCAAGAAGGCGGAAATCGAACGACTTTTTTCCGCAGCAAAGAAGGCCTTCGGTAAGATCGATATCCTGGTCAACAACGCCGGAGTCTACGACTGGTCGCCACTTGAAGAGATCACCGAGGAGCAATTCCACAAACACTTTGACGTGAATGTCCTTGGCCTGCTCCTCGCCACGCAGGAAGCGGTCAAGCATTTCGACTCCACTGGTGGCAACATTATAAACATTAGCTCGACCGTCACCTCATTGACCCCGCCGAGTTCCTCGGTTTACACCGGGACAAAAGGCGCGGTCGATGCCATCACGAGAACCCTGGCCAAGGAGCTCGGTCCGCGCAAGATCCGGGTCAACGCCATCAATCCCGGCATGGTAGAAACGGAAGGAGTACGGGCAGCCGGTTTCGACCAAGGCGATCTTCGCAAAAGCATTGAAGCACAGACGCCGCTCGGTCGCATCGGCCAGCCCGAGGACATTGCTCCCGCTGCGGTCTTTCTCGCGTCTGCCGATTCCGCATGGATCACCGGCGAAACGGTTCGTGTCGCGGGCGGCCTTCGTTAAGCAAACGAGACAATGAATTTAAAAACAACAACACAAAGGAAATCTAAATCATGAAAACTAAATTCTACTGGGTCGCGCTCCTCGCGAGTGCGGCCATGATTGCGCAAGCGAAAGCGGGAGGTCATTATGGAGGCGGAGGCGGCTTTGCCATGGCCGCGCATCCAGCTCCGGCACACGCAGCCGCTCCAGCATTCCAGCCCGCTGCACGCGGTAATTTTGGCGGCGGACGCTACATCGCGCCTGGAGCGCACGTCTCATCGTACTATGGACCGACGACATTTCGGCAACAGCGCTTCGTTGGTTCTGATCGCACGTTTAGTCGCTCGTTTGCAACTGGAACGACCAATCGTCGCTTCGATCGATCTCGAACAGTTATTGGTCGAGAAACCCGTCTCACACGAAACGGAATTGATTCCAGGAATCGTTTCCAAGACCGCGGTTCCAACGTCGGGCGCGAGCGTGTCTTTGCGCGACGCTCAGCGGATTGGCATCGTGATTGGGACCGGCGCAGCGATCATTGGTGGCATGGACATCGTTGCCACTTCGTCAACGGCTTCTGGTTCATCTACGACACGGGATTCTATCCGCACGATTATTGGTATCCGTACGGCTACGCCTACGGCTACTACGGGTCCGCTTACTATCCGTATGACTACGATGCCGGCGTTTATGAAGGCGGCGCCGATTACTACGGCCAGGGCGCCTACGACTCATCGGAGCAATATGCCGATTCCACGGTTGCCACAGCCCAGGAGCAGTTAGCGCGACAAGGTTATTACCGGGGAGAAATCGACGGCGTCTGCGGCCCGGAAACTCGTCGGGCCGTCACACGTTATCAAAGCGACCACGGCTTGCGTGTGACCGGGAGTCTTAACACGGACACGCTGCATGCTCTGGGGTTTCCACAAGTGGCAAACAACTAACGAGGAAAAGAACATGACCAAGACAAAATCCGATGTCATCACCGGCACAGGCTGGGACATTCCATTCTGGTTCGCTGTTCTCAGCCCTGTGCTCGGGATTCTGGCCGGCTTTCTCGCCCTTCTCTTGTTTTACCACTGACAACCGTAGGAGAGAACCAACGGCTCGAGAAAGAAAATGGTGACCTGCCAGGGAAAAAAAGAGTGAATCTCAGCAAATTCGTGTTTCACCCAATGACACAGCGCGTTGCGTCGCCGGCGGATCGATCCGGCTCTATCTCCGAAGAGGGAGTCGCAACCGCTCCTTCAGTGGGATGGCAAAATCCCCCCGACGGGAAATGGCGGCAGATGATGGAGCACTGACAAATTTAAGAGTTAAACAATTTCGAACCGTGCGTAGCCGCACCGAGCCGACCCCGCCCAAAAACATTATGAACAGAATCATTGAAGCAGACTTGCTCCCCTCCAATGGAGCCACCTGAAGTTGCCGTTCGGAACGTTTTCGAACTCGCTGCCGACTATGGAATTCAGTTCGGTGGAAAGGGATCCCAAGGCGTCAATGCAAAGAAACTCTAAATCGTGACAACTAACGAGAACTATGTGCGTAAGTTCGCCAACACCGTGCTAGAGGAGGATGGCCTTTACTTGGCTCGGGAGAAAATGAACCCGCGCACCTTTTTGGCTGAGTTGAAGCGTCGCCACGTCTACAGGGTCGCAATTGCTTACGCCGTTGTCGCCTGGCTTTTGATCCAGGTCGCCACGCAGGTTTTTCCATTCTTCGAGATTCCGAATTGGGTCGTTAGACTCGTCGTGCTCGTCAGTGTCCTCGGTTTTCCGATCTCTCTGATCATTGCCTGGGCTTTTGAAATGACACCCCAAGGAATGAAGCGCGAGGGAGCCATCGCGCCGAACGAGTATATCCCCCATTGGAGCACACGGAAATTCGCGGCCCTCATTGTGACCATCGCGATGTTCGCAACGGGTGTGCTGTGGTTTCAACTGGTGCGCAGCAAGCCAACGTCCCCGGCCCAGATTACTGCCGCTGCAATGCCTTCTCAAAAGTCGATCGCCGTTCTGCCGCTGCTTAACGAAAGCGGCGATCCGGGCGACGAGTATTTCTCGGATGGGCTGTCGGAGGAATTGATCGCCGCCCTGGCTCAAGTCAGAGGGCTTAAGGTAATCGGGCGCAGCTCTTCGTTCCGCTTCAAGGATAAGAAGGAGGAGAGCAAAGCAATTGGTGAGAAGTTAGGCGTAAGCACGCTCCTGGAAGGGACCGTGCGCAAACAGGGAGATCAGGTCCGAATCGTAGCGGAACTGATAAACGCCGCAGACGGAAGCGAGCTGTGGTCGCGAACGTTCGATCGTGAACTTAAAGACATCTTCGCGGTCCAGAGCGAAATTGCGATGGCCGTTGCTACGTCATTGGAGCTGACAGTGCTCGGCGCAAATGAAAAGTCGGCGCAAAACGCTGCGACCAAAAGTGTAGAAGCACATAATGCTTATCTCCAGGGCCACTTTTACTTCGAGCGCCGCAATCTCGAAGACTATCGCAAATCGGTCGGCTTCTTCGATCAAGCGATCCACCTCGATCCCGGCTATGCGCTGGCCTATGCGGAGCGTTCCGAAGCCTGGGCTTGGATCGGCGATTTAAGCAGCGAGAAACAGAAGGAGGCTTGGGCGGCCGCAGGAACCGATGCCGAGAAGGCCGTTGCGATCGACCCGCATCTCGCGGAAGCGCACGCGGCCCTGGGCTGGGTTCGCTTCTTTATCGAGTGGAAATTTGCCGAAGGTCTGGCCGAACTCGGACGTGCGCAGGAGCTTTCGCCATGGAACCCGACTGCCAACGATTTGATGGCGCGAGTAGTAGTTTATCTTGGTCAATTTCAGGAGGCCGAGAAGCTGGCCCGGCAAGCGATTGAACTCGACCCGCTCGGTTATCAAGCCCGCACCAGCCTGGCCCGTGTTCTTTCTGCCGAGGGAAAGCTCGATGAGGCTGAAGCTGCAGGGCGCAAGGGAGTGGAGCTGCAGCCAACCGCAGCGGGCAACCATCGGTGGCAGGTATTCGTGGCAATCCAACGCGGCAATGGCGCAGCGGCGCTACGCGAAGCTCAACTGGAACCTAACGAAGGCTATCGACGTTTCGAACTAGCACTCGCGCACTATGCGCGTGGGGACCGCTCCGCGGCTGACGCAGCTCTAGCCGAGCTTATCGCGAAGGACAGAAACTTTTTGGCGTATCAGATCGCTGAAGTCTACGCCTGGCGAGGCGAAAAGGACAAGGCTTTCGAGTGGTTACAAATCTCCCTCAATGATCATGACACTGGGACGCTGAGCCTTTTGATCGACCCGTTAATGCGCGGTCTGAGCGATGACGTCCGCTACGACGGCCTGCTCGCGAAAATAGGTTTGCCAGTGCGGTTATGAGTGCGGTTGTTCCAACTAAGCCACCTGCAGTTGCATTTCGGAACGTCTTCGACCTCGCTGCCGATTACGGCATTCATTTCGAAAGATCGGAGCGAAGGGGAAGGAAAGGACACAATGATCTTATACAATACGATCGTTGGTTTGGCGGCCGGGGCTGGGTTGCTTGGAGTTGCTCAACTGCTCAAACAATCCGCCAATGGCGAAAAAGTGCAGCCGGAGGGCTTCGTTTTGACGTTTGGCATCACCGGATTTATTCAGACCATCCTTGGCCTAACGATTTCTGTGATGTGGCCATACACGAAGGTCCTTGCTTCCGACTCGTTCTAAAAATCACAATCAACAAAGGCTAATTCCATGAACAACAAAACATTCTCAGGCAAAGTTGCGCTCGTAACCGGAGGAACATCCGGGATTGGCAAAGCAACCGCGATCGAGTTCGCTCGCGCTGGTGCAAAGGTCGTTCTGACCGGCCGCCGCGAAAAAGAAGGGGCGCAGGTCGTCGCTGAAATTAAGAAACTCGGCGGTGAGGCGGCGTTCGTGCGCGCCGACGTGGCGAAAGATGCGGACGTGAAACAGATGGTCGATTTTACGGTCAAGACGTTCGGCCGGCTCGACATCGCCTTTAACAACGCCGGTGTTGAGTGGATAGGCCCATTGGATCAGGCCACCGAGGCCGAATACCGCCGCATCTTCGACATCAACGTTTGGGGCGTTCTCAATTCGATGCGTCACGAAATCCCTGTCATGCTAAAAAACGGCGGTGGGGCAATCGTCAACACCTCGAGCGTGGCCGGGCACGTTGGCATGGGTCAGGTCAGCATCTACACCGCGTCCAAGCATGCGGTCGAAGGCCTGACCAAGGCTCTCGCGCTGGAGTTCGCCAAACAAAATATCCGTATTAACGCAGTGGCCCCCGCCGGTGTCGCAACCGAGATGGTCGATCGTTTTGCCGGAAAAGAAGGCGAGATGCGCGATTACCTCACGTCTCTTCATCCGGTCGGACGAATTGGCGCCAGCGAAGAAATCGCCGCGGCAGTTCTCTATCTCTGTTCCGACAACGCGAAATTTACCACCGGCACTTCCCTCGTGGTGGATGGAGGAATGCTAGCCCAATAAAGAATAAGCGCCACACGAATGAAACCTAACGCGAAACACGCGGGCAAGCTTGAAGGAAAAGTTGCGCTGATTACCGGCGGCAATAGCGGCATTGGCCTTGCCACGGCGAAACAGTTTGTGAATGAAGGCGCCTACGTGTTTATAACGGGGCGCCGTGAAGCCGAGTTGGCGGCGGCGAAAAAACAGATCGGAAAAAATGCAACCGCGATCCAGGGCGACGTGTCGAATCTCGCCGATCTTGATCGCTTGTTCGCCCAAATCAAAAAAGAGAAAGGCAAGATCGACATCGTGTTCGCCAATGCCGGAATCGCGAGATACGCGCCACTCGGGACAATCACTGAAGATTTTTTTAATTCGATCTTCGATATAAACGTTAAAGGCGTCCTGTTCACGGTTCAGAAATCGCTTTCGCTTCTGCGCGATGGCGGATCGATCATCCTGAATGCGTCGATCGTCGCCAGCAAAGGATTGTCGTCGAATAGTGTTTATAGCGCCACGAAAGCTGCCGTGCGTTCATTCGCGCGGACGTGGACAACAGACCTGAAAAATCGCCGCATTCGGGTGAATGCAATCAGCCCAGGCCCCATCGACACACCGGGCCTAAGCGAGTTGCTGGCTTCTTCTGAAACTGGCGAACAACGAAAGAAAATGATTTCAACGACAGTCCCGCTCGGCCGATTTGGGAGACCGGAAGAGATCGCGAAGGCGGTCGTGTTTCTCGCATCGGACGACGCCAGCTACATCACCGGCATTGAACTGTTCGTCGATGGCGGATTCGCACAAGTTTGAAGACAACTAAAAATTGAAAGGAACAAAATGAAAAATTCAAAACTAAATGGGAAAGTTGCGTTCGTTACTGGCGCTAATCGCGGTCTTGGTCTGGAGACCGCTCGCGAGCTCGGCAGAGCTGGCGTTCGCGTCGTTCTCGGGTCACGCGATTCGAAAAAAGGCGAAGCCGCAGCTGCGAAGCTCCGCAACGAAGGCATTACCGCGGAAAGTCTGGGCTTTGATGTTACCAGATCGCAGGACCACCAGAAGGCCTACGATTACTTCGCCAAAAAATACGGGCGCCTGGATATTCTCGTTAATAACGCCGGCGTTTTGAAGGAAAACCAAATTTCGGCAACCGGTTCAGGTCCAAACCCCGTCAGCGCGGTGTCGCCGGAAATCCTGCGCGAAACATTCGAAACGAATTTCTTTGCGCCGGTTGCACTGACTCAAAAACTGTTGCCGCTCATATGCAAGGCGCCGGAAGGCCGAATTGTGAATGTTTCCAGCATCCTGGGTTCTCTCACGCTGCATTCCGATCCGAACTCGCCAATTTACGCGTTTAAGACTTTCGCTTACGACGCATCAAAGGCTGCGCTAAATTCATTCACGGTGCATCTGGCCTATGAATTGCGTAATAACAAAATCAAAGTGAACTCCGCGCATCCTGGCTGGGTGAAGACCGATATGGGCGGCCCGAACGCGATGATGGAAGTCAGCGAAGGCGGCAAGACGAGCGCACAACTCGCCACGCTGCCCGACGACGGACCAAACGGCGGTTTCTTCCATCTCGGCCAGCCACTGCCGTGGTAAATCAAACAAATGAAAGGGAACAAATGAAAAACGGAAAACTAAATGGAAAAGTTGCAGTGGTAACGGGAGCGTCGAAGGGAATCGGCGCGGGCATCGCCAGACAATTCGCGGCCGAAGGCGCGGCGGTAGTGGTCAACTACGCATCGTCCAAGGAGGGTGCGGACAGGGTAGTTGATGAAATTAGCAAGCGCGGCGGAAAAGCGATCGCCGTCCAGGGCGACGTCGCGAAGAAGAAAGATATCGAGCGCCTTTTTGCCGAAGCAAAAAAATCATTCGGCCGGATCGACATTCTGGTTAACAACGCCGGAGCTTACGACTTCAAACCTCTTGAAGAAGTGACGGAAACCGAGTTTCACCGTGAGTTCAATACCAATGTTCTTGGTCTGCTTCTCGCAACCCAGGAGGCGGCGAAGCACTTTAGCGCCGACGGCGGGAGCGTGATCAATGTCAGTTCGGTGGCGAGTTCGGCAACCCCGCCCAACTCGGCAATCTATACC
>Ga0207691_10004697_pt1 | contig 13224 bp, 10 predicted proteins | sample KBSM13metaG_FD_184327 | JGI IMG/M metagenome (GOLD analysis project Ga0207691, IMG submission 184327) | Miscanthus rhizosphere microbial communities from Kellogg Biological Station, Michigan, USA - KBS M1-3 metaG (SPAdes) (version 2) | ecosystem: Host-associated > Plants > Roots > Rhizosphere >... | reverse complement strand
CTCGCCGTCGAGAGCGACCCATTTGCCGCGACCGCTGCGGCGCTGCTCTGCTTCGGTATTGCCGGGGGGATTGCCGGAGAGCATGCGACGGGGCCGGGCAGCTTTCCGGCGGCGATCATCGACGCGCTCTATGCGCTCGATGAGAAGGCCCTGATCGAAAAAGCGAGAGTTGCATGAAAGTCGATGTCCGCCTCAACGCCATCGTGGACCCCGAGCGCGCGAACGGGCGCTCGCTCAGCGAACTGACGCGCATGGTCGTGGCCGGCGGCGCGACGCTGATCCAGTTGCGCGACAAGCACGGCGCGACACGCCAGATGATCGAGGAAGCATGGGCGATCAAGGCGGCGCTCGCCGGTACCGGCGTGCCGCTGGTGGTTAACGATCGCGTCGATGTGGCGCTGGTCGCGGGAGCCGACGGTGTCCATTTGGGCCAGGAGGACATGCGCGTTGAAGACGCGCGGCGGCTGCTTGGGCATGACGCGATCATCGGGCTGTCGATCAAGACCGTGGTGCTGGCGAACGGGGCTCCCCTCGAGCACCTCGACTATGTCGGCGTCGGCGGGGTCTATGCAACGACCTCGAAAGACAATCCGAACAAACCGATCGGCGTGAACGGCCTGCGTGACATCGTACACGCCTTCCACGCGCGCAAACGCGATTTGCCGGTCTGCGGGATTGCCGGGATCGATGCCAGCAATGCCGCGGCGGCGATCGCGGCCGGCGCCGATGGTGTTGCGGTGATCTCGGCGCTCTCGATGAAATCCGACCCCGAAGCCGCCGCGCGCGAGTTGCGCGGCGTGGTCGATGCAGCGCTGAAGGCACGGTCATGACCCCGATCGCCGTCACCATCGCGGGCTCGGATTCGGGAGGAGGAGCGGGCATCCAGGCCGACCTGAAGACGTTTTCGGCGCTCGGTGTGTACGGCGCGTCGGTCATCACCGTGCTGACGGCGCAGAACACCCAGGGCGTCACTGGAATCCACGACGTGCCGGCGCATTTCATCGCGGCACAGATCGATGCGGTGTTCTCCGATCTCGAGGTCAATGCCGTGAAGATCGGCATGCTGTCGGTACCGGTGGCGATCGCCGCGGTCGCGGCGGGACTGGAACGCTGGCAACAGACGCTCGTGGTGCTCGATCCCGTCATGGTTGCGACGTCCGGCGATCGGCTGCTTGCGCCGGCCGCCATCGAGGTGCTCAAGCGCGACCTGATCCCGCGCGCGATGCTCATCACGCCGAACCTGCACGAAGCCGCCGCGCTGCTGAATGAGCCGGTCGCCACGACCGAGGGCGAGATGAGCGCGCAGGCGGAGCGGCTGCTTGGCATCGGAGCCAAGGCGGTGCTGATCAAGGGGGGGCATGCGAAGAGCGCGGACGCAACCGATCTACTCGTCACGCCGTCGGCGGTCGCGCGGTTGACCGCCGAGAAAGTCGATACCGGGAATACCCACGGCACCGGCTGCACGCTGTCCGCCGCCATCGCAGCGGGCCTCGCCAAAGGCCAGCGCCTCTCGGAAGCCGTGACCGACGCCAAGGCTTACGTGACCGCGGCGATCGCGGCCGCCGACGAGCTTGCGATCGGCAAGGGCCGCGGCCCGACGCATCATTTTCATGCCTGGTGGTAAGGAGCAGATCATGGCCAAGCTCACACGCCGCAATCTAGTCGCCGGGGCCGTCGGCGCGGCAGCGATCGCGGCGCCATCCGTCGCGCGCGCGCAGACGAAACGCTGGCGCATGGTGACGTCATGGCCGAAGCGGCTGCCGGGTCCGGGCATGTCGGCGGAGCGCGTCGCCGAGCGTATCGCGGCGCTGTCCGGCGGGCGGCTGCAGATCGCGGTGAGCGCGGCGGGAGAGGTCGTGCCCGCTTTCGAGGTGCTCGACGCGGTCGGCGGCGGGGTTGCCGAGATCGGCCACACGGCCTCGTTCTATTGGCAAGGCAAGACGCCGGCGGCCGCCTACTTCACCACCGTGCCATTTGGGCTGACGCCGAACGAGCATGTCGCGTGGGTCGATGCCGGCGGCGGGCAGGCGCTGTGGGACGAGCTCTACAAGCCGTTCGGCGCCAAGCCGTTCATGGGGGGCAACACCGGCGTGTGCATGGGTGGCTGGTTCCGCCGCGAGGTCAAGTCGCTCGACGACGTGAAGGGGCTGAAAATCCGCTCGCTCGGGCTTGGCGGCGAGGTCTATCGCCGGCTCGGCGCGACGCCGCAGACGACGTCACCCGGGGAGATCCTCACCTCGCTGCAGTCCGGAGTGCTCGACGCCGCCGAATTCGTCGGCCCCGGTTCGGATATCGCGCTCGGGCTCTATCGCGTCGCGCCGAGCTATTACGGCCCCGGCTTCAACAAGCCGAACGGCACCGGCGAGTGCATCGTGTCGCTCAGGGCCTTGGAGGGGCTCGATAGCGAATTGAAGGCGATCGTCGCGCACGCCTGCGCGACGGAAGCAAGCTACGCGCTTGCCGAGATGGAGCGGCTCAATGCCGAAGCGCTCGCCGCGCTGATCGAGCGCCATAACGTGCAGCTGCGCAGTTTTCCGGGCGAGGTCGTCGCGGCGGCGCGGAAAGTCTCAGCCGACGTGCTGGCCGAACTCGCGGGCCGCAGCGAGATGGCGCGCAAGGTGCACGACTCCTATGCGGCCTTCCGCGACCGCACCGCGCCGTGGTCGCGTATCTCCATCAAGGCCGTGCTCGACGCGCGGGAGGGCTAGGGCTTGCGTGGAATTCGCGTGATGCTGACCGCAGCCTCACCCTTGTTGTTGTCGTAAAGGTCTGTCGCATCCTTGAAGAACAGCGGCATCACGTCATTGACGAACAGGAGCACCTCGCCGCTGCGCGAAGCCTCGAATTCCGCGCTGTAGACAGGCCCCTCGCCGCAATTGCAGCGCATGTCGAGCAACTCGATATGTCCGCCGCGCCCGCGCGAAGAAACGATCTTCAGCATCGGCTGGAACCAGCGCCCGCTCAATGAGCGTCGCAGCAGGACCGATGGCCGGATGTACCAGCGCAGGCGGCTCGACTCGAACCCGGCGGGGCTGGTCGGAATAGTGCGGTCGATCCAAGGTTGCGTCACGCGAAGCGTGATGAGGTATCGCTCGCCTTTGGTCACGCTGCCGCCGGACGCCCAGCATTTGTCGTCCGTCTTGAACGGCTTCGCCACAGCGCCTGAGGTTTCGACGATTTCAACCGGTGCCGACGTGAGTTGGCAATACTTGTTCTGCCGCTCGGACCACGCGATCTCGGCGCGCTGTGCACCGATGAGGATGACGATCGCGGCCAGTACGAAGGCGCCGACCAGCACGAAAACGCCGAAGATGCCTGGAAAAATCCGCCATTTGAGCCATTGGAAAAACGTCTGATAGCCTCGGTGCGATCGAATGCGATAGATTCCGCCGGTCGGGCCGCTCGGATATTTGCCGGCGTAGGTCACCGCCTTCTCGGGCTTGAGCTGCCCAAGCGACAACTCCCACAGCTCGCGCATTCCGTCCTGAATGCGGCGCTTTAGGTCGGCGCTTCGCGCCAACAGCAGCAGGATGCCAATGGCGAGGACAACCGAGACGCCGGGCGAGATCGCGAAGGCGCGGATCCACGGCTGCACGAATCCGGGCAAAACCTCGCCGGCTGTCGTGATGATCGGGGCGAGCACGCATTGCGGGCCGACGCAGACCGATGGCGGCCATATCGCATGAATCAGCGGCAGTGCCGCGAGACCAACGGAGACAACAACGGTCAAGAAATAATTCACGCGGCGCCGCCAGACGTCGTTCCAGACCCATTCGGTGCGGCTTACCGCTGGCCGCCCGTCGGCGGCGGCGCTCGGAAGCGGTAGATGGTGAGGAACGAGCGAACCGTCCGATTTGAGCACCTGAAAGCGGTCCGGAAGCACGATCGGCGCGTAAGCGTCGTCTCCCGCGCTGACACGATGCAAAACGCTTTCGTAGATCGTCACGGATGTCAGCAGGCCGACCCCCTTGCGATCCGGGTCCTGCATCATCAGCGTTGTCGGATCGGGATGCTCCAGGCGGGCTGCGATCTTGCGCGGCTGATAGCGATAGTACGACCCCATGCCGCTCCGCGAATTGTAGAGCGGGCCGAAGTCGTCACGCAGGGCCGGCCTTTCGCGCTCTTCGACGGGCAGGAAGCGCAGTCCGGCCGCCTCGCTCTCGTCCATCATCCACTCGAGCGCGCCGTAGGAGAGCGAATCGTCGGCGTACCCGCCGCCGACGTTTGAATGCATCCCGGCGAACCAGACCTGCTTCAATCGGCCTTTCTTCACTTGACCCTTCTCGATCATCGTCTCTTCGGCGACCTCATCCCACAACAGCGGATGGAAGGTGTCGCGCTCGTCGTCGAGCGACAGGGCATGACGTGCCTGCGATACTTTTGGATGCAACGCGAGATTGGGCATCGACAGCGGCCATACCCAGTCGTCGATGCCGCGCGTCATTTCGTCGATCGGCAGGCCATAGGCCGCCACGGTGTCCCAGACGCCGATGAAATCGAGCTGATTGACCAGGGCATTTTGCGCCGCGATCTGATCGTATTGCGGCTTGCGCCGGGCCTTGCGCCAAACTCTGAGCACGCCGTCGCGCAGGTTGCGCAGGCGATCGACGATACCGACGGTCGCCTTCTCGTCCGTGGGGACGGTCTTGTCCTTGCGAATAATGATCGGGAGCTTGTAGCGTCGCCGATAGCGCCGATAGACGTCGCGTGCGTACCGGTGCAACTCTTCTTCGGTCCGGCAGGTCAGGATGCCCTGCGTGGCAATGACGCTGGCCAGCACACGCGCCGTGAAGGCTCCGCGGCTGAAGCCGTAAATGTAGATACGATCTCCCTTCTCGTAGTTGCGGCACAGGAACAGGTACATTTCGATGACGTTGCGCTTCAGCCCAACGCCGAATACGCCGCCGAGGATCGTGAGCGGTTTGAAGGAGGAGGTGCCGACGCCGTCGTGGTAATACGCGATCTGGCGCTGCTTCCCGTCGCGCGGCGGGTCGCTCAAGTCGAGCGCCTTGTAGAGCCGCCATACATTTGATTTGAAAAGCTTGGCGGCGCTGTTGCCGGTGCCGTCCGCGAGCAAGACGATCGTTTTGCCAGCCATCTCCCAGTGCCCCCATGCAATGAAAAAGACACGCCGAGTGTGACGCGGTATGCTTTGTCATTTAAATACAACTTGCAAGGGCGTCTGTGGGCTGGCTCACAAGACCCGATGCGCCATGGTGCCGCGACCTCGGCTGAGGGAGAGCAAAGAAAAACGGCGCCGCTGTTGCGGCGCCGTGGATTCCGTTCGACGAAGCGCTGTTAGCGGTTCGGGCGGCAGCGGCCGATGTAGTTGCGATGCATGCCGGGAGGGCAGGAGCGCGCCATGTAGGCCGGGCGGCAGCGGCCGGCGGCGTTGCGCGCAAACCCGGGCCCGCAGCCCTGCGCGACCTGCGTGGTCAGGCCGTCGGCTGGCGCCGGTGCGACCGGCATCGCCTGCGCGGCGGCAAGGCCCAGCGTGGCAAAGAAAGCGGCAGCGATCAGAGTCTTCATGGACGTTCTCTCCTTGTGGCTCCCCCGAGCTCCCGGCGTCGAATCAAATCCCGACGCCGCACGGCGAAACAAGCACTCGCGCCGAGACAGGTTCAAGGCGAAATGCAGATGAACTGGCATTCAGAATCCGACGCCGAAGACCCGCATGTCGAACGCCGCAACGGCCCCGATCATGCGCCCTGCGCCGGCGAGACGTACGCCTCGCATCCTCACATCTTGAATTTCACGACTTTCTGGCGCTGCTCGCCCAAGCCCTGGATGCCGAGCGTGACCACGTCGCCGGGCTTGAGCCATACCGGCGGCTTCATGCCGAGCGCGACGCCCGGAGGCGTGCCGGTGGTGATGATGTCGCCCGGCTCCAGCACGAAGAACTGCGAGCAGTACCAGACGATGTGCGCGACACCGAAGATCATGGTCTTGGTGTTGCCGCGCTGGCGCTTCTGCCCGTTCACGTCGAGCCACATGTCGAGCTTCTGCACGTTGGCGATCTCGTCCTTGGTGACGAGCCACGGACCAACCGGGCCGAACGTCTCGCAGCCCTTGCCCTTGGTCCAAGTGCCGCCGCGCTCGGACTGGAAGTTGCGCTCGGAGACGTCGTTGCAGATGCAGTAGCCGGCGACCGGATCGAGCGCGTTCTTCTTGGCGAGATAGCGCGCGCGCTGGCCGATCACGATCGCGATTTCGCATTCGTAGTCGAGCTTGGTCGAGCCCTTCGGCACCATCGTGTCGTCGTTCGGTCCGACGATGCAGTTCGGCGCCTTCTGGAAGATGATCGGCTCCTTCGGGATCTGCGCGCCGGTCTCGGCTGCGTGATCGGCGTAGTTGAGCCCGATCGCCACGAAATGGCGCGTATCGGCGACGCAGGGGCCGAGCCGCGTGCCGGGCTTCACCGTCGGCAGCGTGGCGAGGTCGGTCTTGCGGATCTTGTTGAGGCCCTTGGGCGAGAGCGTCTCGCCGGAAATGTCCGGCACGACCTTGGACAGATCGCGGATGCGGCCCTTGTCGTCGATGATGCCGGGCTTTTCGCGGCCGGGCGCGCCGAAGCGGACGAGCTTCATGAGACGGTTTCCCCCTGATGTTGGTGAGTGTCCGGAAATTCAGTCCTGGCGACTATGCGTCGGCGCGCGCATTGGAGCAAGAAAAACAACGCATACGCGTGGCGCGCCAGCCGGAAAAATCTGGCATCCTTCCTGCTCGCCGTTGCGGCAGGTCGCGGGGCGGGCTCGCGCGATGCGGGAGGGACAAGAATGAAACGCGTTCTGTTGGCGGCTTGCGTGTTGGCTCTGGGCGCTTGTGAGGCGCTGGCGCAGGCCTATCCGTCGCGCCCGGTCACCATGATCGTGCCGTTCGGTGCCGGCGGACCGACCGACGCGCTCGCGCGCATCGTGGCGGAGCGGATGCGCACCCCGCTTGGGCAGGCGGTGCTGGTCGAGAACGTGACCGGCGCGTCGGGCACCATCGGTGTCGGGCGCGTCGCGCGTGCGGCGGCGGACGGCTACACGATGGTGCTCGGCAACTGGCCGTCCTTCGTGGTGGCAAGTGCGACCTACGCGAACTTGCCCTACGACGTCACCAGGGATTTCGAGCCGATCGCGCAGCTTCCGAACAATCCCTACATCGTGGTCAGCAAGAAGGATCTGCCGGCGAAGGATTTGAAGGAGCTGATCGCCTACATCAAGGCGAACCCGGGCAAGCTCTCCGCCGGCACCGGCGGTGCCGGCTCGGGCCAGCATGTCAGCGGCGTCTATTTCCAGAAAGTGACGGATACGAGCTTCACCTTCGTGCCGTATCGCGCCGGCTCGGCCGACGTGATGCGCGATCTGACCGCCGGGCACATCGATCTGTCGTTCGATCAGGCGATCAGCGCACTCCCGTTCGTGCGCAGCGGACAGGTGCGCGCCTATGCGATCACCGGCAAGACGCGGCTTGCCTCCGCGCCGGACATTCCGACGGTGGACGAAGCCGGCGCGCCTGGCGTCTACATCTCGACCTGGTTTGGGCTGTGGGCGCCCAAAGGCACGCCGGCGGAGGCGGTCGCGAAGCTGAGCGCAGCCGCGCTGGAGGCGCTCGCGGATCCTGCGGTGCAGAAGCGCCTGAGTGATCTCGGCCAGGAAATCCCGCCTGCCGACCAGCAGGGCGCGGCCGCGCTTGCCGCGCATCTCAAGGCCGAGCTGGACAAGTGGACGCCGATCATCAAGGACGCGAACATCAAGGTGGATTAGGCGCATGATCCCGAAAAGTGGGCACCGGTTTTCGGACAAGATCATGCGCAAATGACCTCCCTCGATCTGATCATCCGCAACGCGCGACTCTCCGACCGGGCAGGGGAGCCGCTCGACATCGGCATCGCGACCGGGCGTATCGCCGCAATCGAGCGCGACATCGCGGCCGATGCGCCGGCCTATGACGCGCAGGGCTGTCTCGCCTGTCCGGGCCTGATCGAGACGCACATCCATCTCGACAAGTCGCGGATCATCGACCGCTGCGCCCCGCAGCCGCGTGCGAGCTTGAGCCCCGTGAAGGGCGTCACGCCGCTGAAAAAGGACATGACGGTCGAGGACGTGCATGCGCGTGCTGCCGCGACGCTCGAGCAATGCATCCTGCACGGCGCGACGCGCATGCGCACGCAGGTCGAGGTCGATCCCGGCATCGGCATGCGCGGCTATGAGGGCGTCGAGGCGCTGATCGCCGAATACAAATGGGCGATCGACATCGAGATCTGCGTGTTCCCGCAGGAAGGACTGATCAGCTTTCCGGGCACCGATGAATTGCTGGTCGAGGCACTGCGGCGCGGCGCCAAGGTGCTCGGCGGCGCACCGCGCTACGACACCGACGAGGCGGGGCAAATCCGGCGCATCTTCGAACTGGCGCGCGAGTTCGACGTCGACATCGACATGCACCTCGACGTCGGCAACACGCCGGACGCGATGAACATCCACCTCGTGCGCGAGCTGACCGATACATACAAGCGCGGCGGCCGTGTCGTGGTCGGCCACATGGCGAAGCTCTCGTTGCTGCACCCGGATCAGCTAACGGCGCTGGCGCGGCAGATGGCCGACAGCGGCATCGCGGTCACGGTGCTGCCGGCGACGGATCTGTTCCTGATGGGGCGCGACCGCGAGCATGCGGTCGTGCGCGGCGTCGCGGATGCGAATGTCTTGTGCGAGCACGGCGTCAACTGCTCGCTCTCGTCCAACAATATCCTCAACCCCGCGACGCCCTACGGCGACTGCTCGCTGATCCGCATGGCGAACCTGTATGCCAACGTGCTGCAGGTCGATGCGCCCTCGCGGTTGCGCGACTGCTTCGATATGCTGACCACGCGCTCGGCGCGGCTGATGAATTTGCCGGATTACGGCTTTGCGGTCGGCAATCCGGCCGACGTGGTGATCATCGATGCGCGGACGCCTGAACAGGCCGTCGCCGAGATTGCGCGGCCGCTCGCGGCGTTCAAGAACGGCAAGCAGACCGTCGTGTGGGAGAGGCCCCAACTCCTGAAAGCGCAGTGATGCGCGGCCGCCGGACTTGTTCGGGCCGTCCCGATCGGGAACACTCGCTGCCATCCTGAGCGAAATCGCCGGGTCAAACCTCGCGACGACAGCGAAGGATCGGGAGCGGCACATGGCGATCGTCGCAAAAGTCCTCATCGCGCTGGTCGCGCTCGAGCACGTCTATTTCCTGGTGCTGGAAATGTTTCTCTGGGAGAAGCCGCGCACGCGCAAGGCGTTCGGCATGACCGCGGAGGCGGCCGGGCACACCAAGGTACTCGCCGGCAACCAGGGACTCTACAACGGCTTCCTCGCGGCCGGGCTCGTTTGGTCGCTCCTCGCGCCCGCCGCGTATGCGAAGGAGCTTGCGATCTTCTTCCTCACCTGCGTGCTCGTTGCCGGGGTGTATGGCGGCTTCACGGCGAACAAGCGCATCTGGCTGCTGCAGGCGCTGCCGGCCGCGCTCGGGCTCGCGGCGGTGCTGCTGATCGGATTTTAGCCGCCGCGCGGCGCCAGCAGATATTCGATCAGGCGCTTGCCCGGCATGAAGAAGTAACCGCCGCCCTTGGTGGTGATAAACGCCGGCATCGGCGACAGGGCGATCGGACCATCGCGGCTCGGGATGGTGAAGCCGCACGCGCCGGCTTCTCCATCGCCGAGCACCGGATCCTTCTCGCACGACAGGCCGTGAAACGACGGGCTCATCAGCCAGGTCTGCTGCACGAATTCGAACTGCCGCTCGATGTCGCCATTGAGGCACATGAACAGGAGGCCCGGATTCTCTCCGGCCTTCTCCTGATAAACGCGGCCGACTCGCATGATGCGGTGGCGGTTGGTGATCCCGATCTGATCGTTCGAGCCGGGATCGAAACTGTCGCGCGGGTTGGCGCGGCGGATGTGCGAGCCATACGGGCAGCGCAGCGCCTCGGGGTCTTCCGTCCCGAACAGGAAATCATTGTCGGACGTTTTGCGGCTCACGTCCGGGATGACGTCCCTGGGCCCTCCGGATTCGGCGATGATCGAGCGAACCGTTTCGCCGAGTTTGGCGAGAGCGGCCTTGGGAGGCGCCGCTTTCTGCGGCGGCTCGATCGGGGCCTCCCGCGTGGTGCGCGTCCGCACCGTGTCGTTGAGCAGGGTCACGCTCCGCCTCGCGGCGATACTCCGGCTTTCGTACGGATAGCGCACCACCGAGGCGCCGTCCCTCCATCGCCCGATCAGCCTCGCGGCAATGAAGTCGGCGTTGACGTTGTAGGGTGCGGGCAACCGGTGTGCGAGGTGCTTCGCCTGCTCCTCGCAATAGCTCCGGAATCCGGTCACGTCTTGCTCGAGCTGGCGGATGACGAGGAAGGTGCCGTTGAAGCCGAGGTCGCGGTCGTTCTCCACGACGTTCTTGTCGAAGCCGCTCACGGCGCCCACGAGCGGGAGTTGATTGCCGGGATCGGCAAGCGCCCGCAATGTCGGCCCCGGCGGCATGTTGCCACGATTGTCCGGATAGCCGAGGATGAACTCGCCCGGCTCCATCAGGTGAATCGGATCGGCATTGCGCATCCCCTTGTAGGTGCCGCGGATCACCGGCTGCGAAATACCGTCGACGAAGCCGAACGGCTCCTTCTTGTCGTCCGTCACCTTCTTCAACGGAATTTCGTGCGGCTGCGTCATGCCCTGCGTCAGCGCGAAATCAATGACGCGCTGTTTCAAAGCCGCAACGCCCTCCGGGCTCGTTCCGTAGACGAGCAAGGCCGCGTCCGGCTGACTGCGTCCCCAGATCCAATTTTCCGAGGCGTTCCGGTCGACATCACCGAGGATGCGCGCGCGCGCCGGCGTCGTCATTCCTTCGAGGAACGCGAACGGGAACGTCGCAAGTCCCTCCTCGGGCAAGCCGAGCCGCTTCAATCCGCGCGCACCAAGCGCCAGCGTCAGGGCCGCTTTCCGGTCGGTTTCCAATCGCCGTCCGTCATTGAAGCCAATATCCTCGAAGATGGACTTGAGCCATGACTGCGCCGCATCGGAGGTTTCCGGCAGATCGAAGAGAAGACAGGTGCCGAACTCCAGGAAACCAAGGCCGCCGAAGACGAGGCTCTGAATGTCGCTGCTGACGAGCTTCGAGGCCGGACGCGCCGCCGATCCAAACAGCGCGAGCCAGCGGATCGCCTCATCCTCGGTCATCGCACCCGACAGGCCGCGCCGGATGTCCGCATTGGTGCGGATGCTCGTGGTGGTGAGTTCGGGGTAGGCGCAATACCAGAACCGGGTCGGCACCATGCTGTGGCGCGCGTAGCGCTTGAAACGCTCGCCATCGGTCGCGCCGCCTTCGATGAGATTTCGCGTACGCGGGAATCCGATCGAGTTCGACCAGATCGCGGTGAGCCCGTCATGCGCACGCGTGATGAAGTCTTCGAGATAGCTTTCCCAGCTGAAGTCGTAGTTCGAGAAGAACATGAGATCGGGGCTGCCCGGCGCCGTGACCCAGCGGGCGAAATGGATCGTGCCGATGGTCCTCAAGAATCCCGGGCGATAGCGATGGGTCGCAAACTCGCCGACGGCCCAGAAGGCAAGACGCGTTGTGAGCCAGCGAACGATGCCCGGCTTGCGCTGCGTGACCGAGAGCATGTGGTTCGCCGCATAGCCGCGCTGATTCTCGCGCTCGAACATCGCCGCATTGACGGCGCGTGGCGGCGCACGCTCCTCCAGCGAGTCGCTTTCCTCGGCTCTGCGCAGCAACAGGTACGTGATGCCCGAAAGGATCGTGAGAAGGAGGAGAGCGATCCAGGATCCGGTCCAGAGCGCGCAGGCAAAGGCGAGCAGGCCTTCGCGGATCATCTCCCAGAATCCGTCAACCTCGGAGGCGGCGATCGCCCCTGCGATGAGCGCGCAGAGAAGCAGCAACAATCCGACCGGCCACAGATACGTCTTCACAAACGACCAGATCAGGCGGGCAACAAAGCGCGGCAATCCCTGATCCTGGAACAGCGGCCCCGGCGTGCCGGGCGTGAGCGCAAACTTGAATTCCTTGTGTGCCGCGAGATCGCGGCGCACGTCTTCGATGCGCGCGAGCGGATCGATGCCGGCGTTCTGACGGGACAGGAGTGCACTGACGTAAGCGCCGAGCTTTGCCTCCCGCTGGATGCGGCCCACCGTCAGTCCCGGCGTTCCCGCGAACACGAGGCCGGGAGTGGAGAACCATCCGCAGCCCACCGCAACGCGGTGGCGTTTGAGATAGGCGAGCAGATCGCCGTTGTTCCAGTCGCTTGCCAGCATGAAGACCGGCCGCAGATGCTCGCCGATCTGGCGATCGATCCGGGCGAGCGCATCATCCTCGGGGCCTTCGGCTGAGAATTCGAATGCCAGGTAGGCGCGCTTGCCGTCCTGCGAGCGGAATGCATGGAGGCTCGCGAAGTGCGTGCCGTGTTCGGCGTCTTCATGCTTGCCGAGCGCCACGCGGATGTCTGCCCGGGCGGGATTGCCCAATGCCTCGATCGCGGCCTCTGCCCCGCCCACCCGGTCGAGGGCGAGCGGCGCGATGATGGTGACGAGGGCATGGCTCATGGCGCTCATCGTCCCAAACGCACTGGAAGGTGGGCGGGGAACGCCCCGGCCCATTGCATCCTGCCGACCGATTTGATCCCGCGCCGCATCAAGGCGCCGACCAGCGCTGGAATCTGGAAGGCATTCACGGCCCGGCCCGCGCAGGGATGCAGACCGCCGCCGAAATGCAGGTAGGCGGCGGGCGGGCGATCGGGACGCAGGTAGTGCGGGTCCGGGAACGCTTCTGCATCGAGCATTGCCGCCTGCGTCCACGCAAAAATCCGGTCGCCTTGCTGAACGTCCTTGTCACCGACCTTGGTGGCGCCTCCAGCCTGGCGCAGAACGATCGGATTGTGCGGCCAGCGCCGCAACGCCTCGCGGCACCAGCCGGCGAGCCGCGCCTCGTCGTCGACGTCGGCGGTGATGCGCTTCGCCAGTTCCCGGTCGCGGGCAATCATGACGACGATCTTGGCGACCGAACTCGCGGTCGTATCGATGCTGCCGACCAGCATGCCGCCCAATGTGCGGCGCACGCCGTCGTCGTCCACCGATTGGGCCGTCATCAGTGCGCCCATCATGTCCGTGCCGAGGTCGCCGGACGTACGCCGCCGCTCGATCTCGTCCTTGAACCACGCCTCCATCAGAGTCGCGGCCCTGAGCGCGCGCTGCCGAATGTCTTCGT
>Ga0207691_10004692_pt1 | contig 13228 bp, 11 predicted proteins | sample KBSM13metaG_FD_184327 | JGI IMG/M metagenome (GOLD analysis project Ga0207691, IMG submission 184327) | Miscanthus rhizosphere microbial communities from Kellogg Biological Station, Michigan, USA - KBS M1-3 metaG (SPAdes) (version 2) | ecosystem: Host-associated > Plants > Roots > Rhizosphere >... | reverse complement strand
GGACTGGCTGATTACCGAGTTGACGGTGATCGTATAACCGGCCCGCGGCAGCGCCTGGGCGTAGAAGCTCGACACCTTGGCCGGGGTCACCCGGTCGAAGAAGACAATGGCCCCCGGGTCGCTGGCGACGTTCTCGACCACTTTCGCCCTGGCCGGAATCGGGAAGCTGCCGGACTCACCGCTCACCTTGATCGTGCGGCTGGCGAGGGCCGGACCCGCTTGGCTCACCGAGGCCGAGGCCGAGGCCGAGGCCGAAGACGAGTTACGAGCTGCGGGGCTCGTCGCGGCCGTGCTGGCCGTCGTGGTCCCGGCGGTGCACGCCGTCAGCGACAGGCTGGCCGCGCACGCGGCCAGGGCCACCGCGGCAGAGCGGTACGTATTCATGGGCTTCCTTAGCAGGCGCCTGAGTGAGGGGGAGGACGTGCAGGCGCTAAACCTAGACGGGTACCATTCCGGGCGTGTCGCGATTGTGTCGCAGGTCGGCGACATCGGGCGATCTTGACACGGCCGGGCTCGGTCCGACGCGACCGCGGTCAACCCGGCCCGTTCGGCTACTCTGTTTTGATGCCCGCCGAATCGGTGTACCCCGACCTTGAGCCGCTGCTGCCGCGCGTGCGCAAGCCGATCCAGTACGTCGGCGGCGAGGTTGGCTCGGTGGTCAAGGACTGGGACGGCGCCGACGTCCGGTGGGCCCTGTGCTATCCGGACGCCTACGAGGTCGGCCTGCCCAACCAGGGCGTCCAGATCCTCTACGAGGTGCTGAACGAGCGCGACGGGGTGCTCGCCGAGCGCACCTACACGGTCTGGCCCGACCTCGAGGCGCTGATGCGCGAGCACGGCGTGCCGCAGTTCACGGTGGACAGCCACCGGCCCGTCGGCGCCTTCGACGTGCTCGGGCTGAGCTTCGCTACCGAGATGGCGTACACCAACCTGCTGACCGTGCTCGACCTGGCGGGCATCCCTCTTTTTTCTTCCGAACGGGCCGGGTCTCACCCCCTCGTGATAGCCGGGGGCCACGCGGCGTTCAACCCCGAGCCGGTGGCGGACTTCCTGGACGCGGTGGTGCTCGGCGACGGCGAGCAGGCCGTGCTGGCCATTACCGATGTGATCCGTGACTGGAAGCGGGCCGGGCGCCCCGGCGGCCGGGACGGTCTGCTGCTGCGGCTATCTGGAATCGTCTACGTTCCCCGCTTCTACGACGTAACCTATCACGCCGACGGCAGGATTTCAAACATAACTCCGAATCGCCCCGGCGTATCGCCCACAGTTTCGAAGCACACCGTGATGGACCTGGACGCGTGGCCGTACCCGCGCAAGCCCATCGTGCCGGTCGCGGAGACCGTGCACGAGCGGTACAGCGTGGAGATCTTCCGCGGCTGCACCCGCGGCTGCCGGTTCTGCCAGGCCGGGATGATCACCCGGCCGGTGCGCGAGCGGTCCATCGGCACGATCGGCTCGATGGTCGCCGAGGGCGTGGCGGCCAGCGGGTTCAGCGAGGTCGGGCTGCTCTCGCTGTCCAGCGCCGACCACAGCGAGATCAACGAGATCGCCGTCGACCTGGCCGACTGCTACGAGGGGACCAACGTCGGGCTGTCGCTGCCCTCCACCCGGGTGGACGCCTTCAACATCACGCTGGCCGACGAGCTGAGCCGTAACGGGCGCCGGTCCGGGCTGACGTTCGCTCCCGAGGGCGGTTCGGAGCGGATGCGCAAGGTGATCAACAAGATGGTCACCGAAGAGGACCTGATCAGGACCGTCACCACCGCCTACGCCAGCGGCTGGCGCCAGGTGAAGCTGTACTTCATGTGCGGCCTGCCGACCGAGACCGACGCCGACGTGATGGCGATCGCGCAGCTGGCGCGCAAGGTCATCGCGGCCGGGCGGGAGGCAACCGGGCGGCGCGATATCAGGTGCACGGTGTCGATCGGCGGGTTCGTGCCCAAGCCGCACACGCCGTTCCAGTGGGCGGCGCAGTGCCCGGCGGAGGTCGTGGACGCACGGCTGCGCGCGCTCGGCGGCGCGCTGCGCGCGGACCGCGGCTACGGCAAGTCGATCGGGTACCGCTACCACGACGGGCAGCCCGGCCTGATCGAGGGATTGCTCTCCCGCGGCGACCGCCGGGTGGGCGCCGTGATCCTGGCGGCATGGCGGGATGGCGCGCGGTTCGACGGCTGGAGCGAGTACTTCTCGTTCGAGCGCTGGCAGCGATGCGCGGACGAGGCGCTGGCCGGGGAGCCGGTGGATCTTGCATGGTATACTACGCGCGAACGTGATTACAGCGAGGTGCTCCCGTGGGATCACCTGGACGCGGGCCTTGACCGCGACTGGCTGTGGCAGGACTGGCAGGATTCCATCGCGCCCGAGGGCGCGGGCGAGGTGGAAGATTGTCGCTGGACGCCGTGTTATGAATGCGGGGTCTGTCCGGCCATGGGCACCGAGATCCAGGTTGGCCCCACCGGAGAGCGTCTCGACGGGAGGCGGCTGCTTCCCGTGGTCGGCGGGAGGTAGCGTGCCAGTGTCGGCCAGCACAGTGTCGGCCAGCGCAACGTCGGCCAGCACAACGTCGGCCAGCACGGGCCCGGCACCCACCAGGCCTGCGGTGCAGTATCTGGTGGTCCGGTATGCTAAGCGCGGGAAGATGCGTTTTGCCAGCCACAGGGACGTGGCGCGCGCCTTCGAGCGGGGAGTGCGCACGGCAGGGCTGCCGATCGCCTATTCTGCCGGGTTCACGCCGCACCCGAAGATTTCGTACCCGGGTGGTGCGCCGACCTGCGTGGCGAGCGAGGCCGAGTACCTGAGCCTTGCGCTGACTGCCCGGCAGGCGGAGGCGCAGGTGTGCCAGCGGCTGAACGCGGCACTGCCTGATGGGATTGATGTGATCGACGTGACCGAACTGGAGGGGGCTTCCGGGGGAGCGTCCCCCGGGGCCGGAACGACCTTCGGTCATCTGGAAGCCTCGGAGTGGGAAGTAGTTTTGCCCGGTGTGGAACCGGCGGCGGCGGGGCTAGCCGTCGCGGCCTTCCTGGCCCGGGACGAGGCGCCGGTGGAGCGCCTCACGGACAAGGGCGTCCGACGGCTTGACGCCCGCGCGGCCGTGCTCGAGATGTATGTCAGCGAGCACGCCGCCGCAATAGGTAATGAGGATTGTGCCATTCTTCGAATGGTTGTTCTACATACGGCACCTGCCGTGCGGCCCGAGGATGTAGTGACCGCGCTGTGCGGACAGGACGGCATCGCGCCGTCGTCGCCGTCCATGACCACCCGCCTGGCCCAGGGCCCGCGAGCCCTGCTGGCCGGTAAGGGCACGTCATGAGCGCGACACGGACGTACCGGGGCGCCGTACCCCTGAATTCAGAGACAGAGATAACGGCCCGGTGCTGCCGAGCCCGCGTGGTGACCGCGCGCGCTCAGGACCGCTCACGCGGTCCCGCCAGGGCCTACGTTGACAAGGAGCTCCCGTGCGGTGCGCGGTACCGCGCGCCCGGGAGCCTGACTGGAGATTGCCCGGATGCTCGACAGCGAGCTGCACGACAGAGAATCACATGACAACACGACAGACGGCCCTGGTGCCGGCGACGTAAACCCGGCCCCGGCGGTGCCCGCGGCGGTGTTCCAGCCGCCACAGGTGGTGTTCCAGCCGCCCGCGGCGCGTCCCGAGTCCGCGGCGAAGTCCGAGTCCGCGCCTCCGGCCCGGCCGGATACCGCGGACCGGGCGGGACCCGCGGGCCATGCGGGATCCGCGGACCGGGCGGGACCCGCGGGCCCGGCCGGCAACGGCGATGGCGCCGGCGACGATGACGACGGCACCGGCACGGGACGGCGCCGCAGGCGGCGTTCGAGCCGCACTCGCGGCCGGACCGCCGACCAGGACACCGCGGCCGAGGGCACCGACGCAGCGCCGGAGTCGCAGGACAGCGAGCCAGGCCAGGACGCCTCCGCCGGCGCAGCCGGCTCAGGCAGCCCCGCCGGCACAGCCGGCTCGGCCAGCGCCGACGGCGGCCAGGGCGAGAGCCGGCGGTCGTCCTCCCGTGGCCGCAGCCGCAGGACCGCCAAGAGCGGCGCCGGCGGGGACGGGACGGACGCCCAGACGGACACATCGGCGGCCGAGGCTCCGGCTGACGACAGCGCCGACGGCGACGCCGGGTCGGCCGACGCCGACGGCGACGCCGGGGGCAGCGGCCGGCGTCGGCGGCGCAAGCGCCGCCGGGGTTCGGCCGGGGACGGCCCCGACGCTCCCGGCTCGGACGACCCGCCGGACACCGTCGTGCACGTGCGTGAGCCGAACGGGAGCGACGACGTCCGCTCGGTCAAGGGTTCCACCAGGCTCGAGGCCAAGAAGCAGCGCCGCCGCGAGGGCCGGGAGACCGGCCGCCGCCGGCCGCCGATCATCACCGAGTCCGAGTTCCTCGCCCGCCGCGAGTCGGTCGAGCGGTCCATGGTGGTCCGCCAGCGCAACGACCGCACCCAGATCGCGGTGCTCGAGGACGGCGTGCTGGTCGAGCACTACGTGAACCGGTCCAGCCACCAGTCCTACGTCGGCAACGTCTACCTGGGCAAGGTCCAGAACGTGCTGCCGTCGATGGAGGCCGCCTTCGTGGACGTCGGCAAGGGCCGCAACGCGGTGCTCTACGCCGGCGAGGTGAACTTCGACGTCAGCGGCCTCGAGGGCCAGCCCAAGCGCATCGAGTCGGCGCTCAAAGCGGGCCAGTCGGTGATCGTGCAGGTCACCAAGGACCCGGTCGGTCACAAGGGGGCCCGGCTGACCAGCCAGATCAGCCTCCCAGGGCGCTACCTGGTCTACGTGCCCGGCGCGTCGATGACCGGCATCAGCCGCAAGCTGCCCGACACCGAACGCAACCGCCTCAAGCAGATCCTCAAGAAGGTGATGCCGGAGAACGCGGGCGTCATCGTGCGCACCGCGGCCGAGGGGGCCGCCGAGGAGGAGCTGTCCCGGGACGTTTCCCGGCTCGCCGCCCAGTGGGAGGCGATCGAGAAGAAGTCCAAGACGGCCAGCGCCCCCGCGATGCTCTACGGCGAGCCCGACCTGACCATCCGCGTGATCAGGGACGTGTTCAACGAGGACTTCAGCAAGCTGGTGGTGTCCGGCGAGGAAGCCTGGGACGTGGTCGACGAGTACGTCAGGTACGTCGCCCCGCACCTGGCCGACCGGGTCACCCGCTGGCAGGGCGACCGCGATGCATTCGCCGAGTACCGCATCGACGAGCAGCTGGCCAAGGCGCTCGAGCGCAAGGTCTGGCTGCCCAGCGGCGGTTCGCTGGTCATCGACAAGACCGAGGCCATGACCGTGGTCGACGTCAACACGGGCAAGTTCACCGGCCAGGGCGGGAACCTGGAAGAGACCGTCACCAGGAACAACCTCGAGGCCGCCGAGGAGATCGTCCGCCAGCTCCGGCTGCGCGACGTGGGCGGCATCGTCGTCATCGACTTCATCGACATGGTGCTGGAGAGCAACAGGGAACTAGTCCTCCGGCGGCTGCTGGAGTGCCTGTCCCGGGACCGGACCAAGCACCAGGTCGCCGAGGTGACCTCGCTCGGCCTGGTCCAGATGACCAGGAAACGGGTCGGCGCCGGCCTGCTCGAGGCCTTCTCCACGCCGTGCGAGTGCTGCAACGGCCGCGGCGTCATCCTCACCTTCGATCCCGACTCCGACGGCCACGCCACGCAGCACACGCACTCCCGCGGCCACGGCAACGGCGGTCACGGCAACGGCGGTCACGGGAATGGCGGTCACGGGAACGGCGGCCGCGGCCCCAGCCCGGCCATGGTCGCCGCCCGCGCCCGTTCCGCCGAGTCCTCCGCGCCCGCGGAGCCCTCGGCCAGCGCCCCCGCCGACACGTCCCCCGCGGACGCCGCTGGCGTCCCGGCCCCGGCCCTCGCCTCGGGCCCGGCCCTGGTCCCGGCCTCGGCGGACAGCGCCGACCCGAACGCCACCCAGGTGGCCAACGGCCAGGTCCCGGACACCGAGCGCGAGCCCGCGCGCTCCAGCGGCCGCCGCCGGCGCCGCAGGCCCGCCGCCGCTACCGCCCCGGCCACCCCAGCCGACAGCTCAGCCACCGCAGCCGACACCTCGGCCGCCCCAGCCAGCCCGGGTACCCCGGCCGCCTCGAATTCCTCCCCGGTCCCGGTGACCTCGGGTGCACCAGAGCCACCGAGACCAGAAGCATCCGCCGAGATGCCCCCAGCCCAGGGCGGCGCTCAGGGCGGTGCCGAATAGCATCCGCACCACCGAGCTCACGCGTTACGCAACGATGCCTTTGTCGCGAGAGCCCGGAAAATAGCGTGGTGGATCGGGGCTTCGTGGTTGATTGGGTGCACTCTGGACCCCCGGATCAACCGCATAGCCCGGATCGACCACATTAAATCGGACAAAAAGGACAAGCTGTGCCCGCCGCAAGCATCAGCCTGCGGCCGCTAGGATCAGTCACGGCAGCCGAACGGCCCGGGTTCGTGTTGGCGCTGAGGTCTGGTAGCCTTGGCGGTCGGGAGTAAGCCCGCTGCGCGGGCGCCCGTGTGCACGTTCAAGCGAGCCCGCCGTGGTGACACCGGAGTTCCGAGGCACGCTAGGAAGCGCAAACGAAAGAGAGAGTTCTCGGGTGTACGCGATTGTGCGCTGCGGCGGCAGGCAGGAGAAGGTCGCGCTGGACGACGTCGTCACCGTCGACAAGCTGCCTGGTGAGGTCGGTTCGAGCATCACGCTCGCGGCCTTGCTGGTGGTAGACGGCGACCGGGTCATCAGCGACCCCGCCGAGGTCGGCCGCTACCAGGTCACGGCGGACATCGTCGGTGACGCGGCTGGCCCCAAGATCAATATGATCCAGTACCGGAACAAGACCGGCTACCGGCGCCGCCTTGGCCACCGGCAGCGGTACACCCAGGTCCGGATCACCGGTATCGGCGACACCAAGCCGAAGGCCAAGGCAAAGGCCACAGCGAAGGCCACGGCGAAGGCAGAGGAGGCCTGAGATGGCACACAAGAAGGGCGCCTCGTCCAGCCGCAACGGCCGCGACTCGAATGCCCAGCGCCTCGGCGTCAAGCGTTACGGCGGCCAGGTCGTGAACGCGGGCGAGATCCTCGTCCGTCAGCGCGGCACGCACTTCCACCCCGGCAACGGCGTCGGCCGCGGCGGCGATGACACGCTGTTCGCGCTGGTCGGCGGGACCGTGAATTTCGGCAAGGTCCGCGGTCGCCGGGCCATCAGTGTCGTCCCGGCCGAGCCGCAGGAATAGCGGCTCGCCGGGCACAGCGTAAAACACGAAGGCGGGCCGGGCTACCTGGCCCGCCTTTCCTATGCGAGAACGAGGAATCACAGTGGCGGAGTTCGCCGACCGGGTCACGCTGCAGGTGCAGGCCGGCCACGGCGGAAACGGCTGCGCCTCGATTCACCGGGAGAAGTTCAAGCCGCTGGGCGGCCCGGACGGCGGCAACGGCGGCCGTGGCGGTGACGTGATCCTCGAGGTGGATGCCAGCTCGGCCACCCTGCTCGACTTCCACCGCCGGCCGGTTCGCCGGGCCGGCAACGGCCGGCAGGGAGAGGGCTCGAACCGCACCGGCGCCGACGCCGCCGACCTGGTCATCCCGGTGCCGAACGGGACCGAGGTCAAGACCGCGGACGGTGAGGTTCTCGCCGACCTGATCGGGGTCGGCACCCGGTTCGTCGCGGCGGCCGGCGGCCGGGGAGGCCTCGGCAATGCGGCCCTCGCGAGCCCGCGGCGCAAGGCGCCCGGGTTCGCGCTCAAGGGCGAGCCGGGGGAGCAGCGCGACCTCATCCTCGAGCTGAAGACGGTGGCCGACGTCGGGCTGGTCGGCTTCCCGAATGCCGGGAAGTCAAGTCTGATCTCGGCGATGTCCGCGGCCCGGCCGAAGATCGCGAACTACCCGTTCACCACCTTGATCCCGAACCTCGGCGTGGTCGAGGCCGGGGACGTCCAGTTCGTCGTGGCCGACGTGCCCGGCCTGATCCCGGGCGCCAGCCGGGGCAAGGGCCTCGGGCATGACTTCCTGCGGCACGTGGAGCGATGCTCCATCCTGGTCCACGTGCTCGACTGCGCCACCGAGGAGCCGGGCCGCGACCCGATTACCGATCTGGACGTCATCGAGGAGGAACTGGCCGCCTACGGCGACGCGACCGGTGCCGCGCTGCTAACCCGGCCGCGCCTCGTCGCGCTGAACAAGATTGACGTCCCGGCCGCCCGCGAAATGGCCGACCTGGTCAAGCCGGAACTCGAAAAACGCGGCTACCAGGTCTTCGAGATCTCCGCCGCCACCGGCGAGGGACTGCGCCCGCTGGGCTTCGCCATGGCCGCGCTGGTCGCGGCCGACCGGGCCGCCCGCCCGGCCGAGCAGCCCGCCGAGCGGAGGCGGGTCAGGGTCAAGGTGCAGGCCGCAGACGAACCCGGCTTCGAGGTGGTCAGGCTCGGCGACAGCTTCCTCATCATGGGCGAGAAGCCGCGGCGCTGGGTCCAGCAGACCGACTTCAGCAACGATGAGGCCGTCGGCTACCTGGCGGACCGGCTGGCCCGCCTGGGCGTCGAGGTAGCCCTCGCCGAGGCGGGCGCCGAGCCGGGTGCCGAGGTCCTGATCGGCGACCCGGATGACGCCGTGGTGTTCGACTGGGATCCCGCCGCCCCGATGGCCAGCGGTGCCAGCGGTGCCCGCGGATCCGGCCCGCGCGGCCGGCACGGCCCGCGCGGCACCGACCCCCGGCTGTCCCCGTGACCGTCCCGGACACCGCGACCGCCGAGCGCGCCGACATCGCCACCGCGACGCGGGTCGTGGTCAAGGTCGGCTCCTCGTCGCTGACCACGCCGGACGGCGAGATCGACGGGATGAGGATCGGCGCGCTCGCCGCGGCGCTGTCCGCCCGCAGGCAAGACGGCGGTCAGGTCGTCCTGGTCTCCTCGGGGGCGATCGCGTCCGGGCTGGCCCCGCTCGGCCTGTCCAAGCGCCCCCGCGACCTGGCCACCCAGCAGGCGGCGGCCAGCGTCGGCCAGGGCCTGCTGATCGCCAGGTACACCGCCGCCTTCGCCCGGCACGGCATCCGCACCGGCCAGGTCCTGCTGTCCGCCGACGACCTCATGCGCCGGACGCACTACCGCAACGCCCAGCGCACCCTGGACCGGCTGCTCGAGCTCGGCGTGCTGCCCGTGGTCAACGAGAACGACACGGTGGCCACCGACGAGATCAGGTTCGGCGACAACGACCGGCTCGCGGCGCTGGTCGCGCACGTCACCCGGGCCGGCGCGCTCATCCTGCTCTCCGACGTCGACGGCCTGTACGACGGCGACCCGCGCCGCGGCGAGGCGCAGCGGATCACCGAGGTCAGGGACCGCGCTGACCTGGACGGAATCAGGCTGGGCCGCGGCCTCAATGCGGGCCAGGGAGCCCTGGGCACCCAGGACAACCGGAAGGCCCAGGGCATCGGCGGGATGGCCACCAAGGTGGAGGCGGCGATGATCGCCTCCGCGGCCGGCATCCCCACCGTGGTGGCCGACGCGGCCAGCGCCGCGACCGCGCTCGGCGGCGGGTCGGCCGGCACCTACTTCGCCGCCGCCCGCGGCCGCCGCCCGGCGACCAGGCTGCTCTGGCTCAAGCACGCGGCCGTGGCCCACGGCAGTCTCCGCCTGGACCACGGCGCGGTCGAGGCCGTCGTGAAAAGGCGCGCCAGCCTGCTGCCGGCCGGCATCACCGGCGTCGAGGGCGCCTTTGACGCCGGCGACCCGGTCAACCTCCGTGACGAGAACGGCGCGATCGTCGCGCGCGGCCTGGTGAACTATGACGCGACCGAGATCCCCGGCCTGATGGGCCGCTCCACCAGATGGCTGGCGAGCAAGCTGGGCCCCGAATACGAACGCGAGGTCGTCCACAGGGACGACCTCGTGATCGTGTTAGCAGCGCCAGCCCGGGGGACGACCCCGACCGCTAGTTATCGTCATTGCCGCTGTTGCCGCCAGGGCCGCCCGGCCCGCCGGGCCCGCGGTTCTGCAGGCGGTCGAACAGGCCGCCAGCCGCCCGGGCCCCGGTCTCGGCCACGCCGCGGAAGATCCCGATCAGCGGGTCCTGGGACCGGTTCCACGATTCCTGGTAGGACTTGGCCGCGTTCCTGACCTCCTCGCCGACCGAGGCGCTGCCGTCGTCCTCCCGGCGCGGGTAGTCGCCGTTGAGGATGCGCTCGTACTCGCCGTGGGTGGCCCAGTAGTCGAGCTCGGCGAACCTGACCACCGCGAACGGATGGGTGGTGCCCTGCAGCTGGAGGATCTTCAGGACGCTGTCACGCAGGTCGGGCACTGCGTCGTACTCGTGCGCCTGCTCGCGGAACGCGTCCGGGTTCAGTTCGGACAGCTGCGCGCCGCCGGCCAGCTTCATCAGTACCCGGCGGGAGGCGTCCAGGTCCTGGCCCGCCAGCAGCCCCGCACGGTCACAGGACAGCTCGGACTTGCGGAACCACTCCTCCAGGCCCCAGATGATCGCCGTGAGAGCGAGGGCAATCGGCAGGAACGCGGCCCGCGCCGCCAGCCTGAGCAGGATCACCAGCATGGTGCGGTAGACCGCGTGCCCGGACAGGATGTGGCCGAGCTCGTGCCCGATCACCGCGCGGAGCTCCTCGGCGTCGAGCAGTTCCACCATGCCGGTGTTGATCACGATGAACGGCTTGTCCCGGCCCAGCGCCATCGCGTTCACGAGCGGCGTCTGCATGACGTAGCACTCGGGCACCTCGGGCAGGTCCAGGATGTACGCCCCGTCCCTGACCATCTCGTGGATGTGCGGGAACTGGCGCTCGGAGACCCGGACGCTGCTCCCGAGGTACGTCAGCCGGAAGGCCCGCTCATTGAACAGGCCGAACAGCCTCTTCAGCAGTGTGTCGAACCCGCTGAGCTTGCGCAGCGCCACTAGCGCGGAGCGGTCGGCGGGATGCTCGTAGGCGCGGGACGAGATGCCGGTCAGCCGGACTCGCGCGCGATCAGGCACTGAAGTCATATCTCGTATGGTAACCCCCACGCCGGCCCGTTGGGCCGGTATGCGACGCCGGTACGATACAACGGCATGAGGGACCGCTAGGCATGCGCCGGATCGGAGTGATGGGCGGCACGTTCGACCCCGTCCACCATGGTCACCTGGTCGCCGCGAGCGAAGTCGCGCACGACTTCACCCTCGACGAGGTCATCTTCGTGCCGACGGGAGAGCCGTACCAGAAGGACCACCGTCAGGTCTCCCCGCCCGAGGACCGGTACCTGATGACGGTCATCGCCACCGCGTCCAACCCCAAGTTCAGCGTCAGCCGCGTCGACATCGACCGGGGCGGACCCACCTATACCATCGATACGCTGCGCGACTTGCGCGGCGCGGCCGCGCCGGAGGACGAGTTCTTCTTCATCACCGGCGCCGACGCGCTGGCCGAGATCCTGACCTGGCACGACGCGGACGAGCTATTCACCCTGGCGCATTTTGTAGGCTGTACCCGACCAGGACACCGGCTGTCGGGGGCGGGCCTGCCAGACGGGAAGGTCAGCCTGGTGGAGATCCCGGCGCTGTCGATCTCCTCGACCGAGTGCCGCGCCCGGGTCGGCGCGGGCCAGCCGGTCTGGTACCTGGTCCCCGACGGGGTGGTGCAGTACATCGCCAAGCGCGGCCTGTACGCCAAGGTGGATGACACCCCGGCATGAGAGGGTAATAAAGGACTCAGGACCCCTACCGAGGAGGCCGGCAAGCACTCGTGACTGCCACACCGAGGGCCGTCGAGCTTGTGGAGACCGCGGCGCTGGCCGCGGCGGACAAGCTGGCCGACGGCATAATCGCCTATGACGTGAGCGATCAGCTCGTTATCACCGACGCGTTCCTGCTCTGCTCGGCGCCGAACGACCGCCAGGTCAAGGCCATCGTCGACGAGATCGAGCTGCGGATGCGCCAGGCGGGCGCGAGCCTGGTCCGCCGCGAGGGCGAACGGGAGGGCCGCTGGGTGCTCCTTGACTACCTCGACGTGGTCATCCACGTGCAGCACTCCGAGGAGCGCACCTACTACTCGCTCGAGCGGATCTGGAAGGACTGCCCGGCGATCCAGCTGCCTGAGCTAAGCGTGAACCCCGGGAGGACGCCCTGAGCGAGCCGTCGCGGCCCGTCCGGCTGGTGCTGTGGCGGCACGGCCAGACGGTGTGGAACGCCGAGCGCCGGTTCCAGGGACAAAGCGACATCCCGCTCGACGAGGTCGGCCAGGCGCAGGCCGGACGGGCCGCGCGGCTGCTCGCCGCGCTGCGCCCGGACCTGATCGTCGCCTCCGACCTGAGCCGCGCGGCCCAGACCGCGGCCCCGCTGAGCCGGCTGACCAGTCTCGAGGTGACCCTCGACAAGGACCTGCGGGAACGGTCCGGCGGCCGCTGGGAAGGGCTGACCGACACCGAGATCAGGACCCGCTACCCGGCCGAGCACGCGAGCTGGACCCCGCCGGACGGGGAGCCGTCGGCCGTGGTCGCCGAACGGGTGGCGGGCGCGCTGCTCCGCGTGGCCGAGGCCGTCTCGGATCCCGCGATGACCACCGGCCTGGCCGTCGTGGTCAGCCACGGCGCCGCGCTGCGGCTGGGCATGTCCCGGCTGCTCGGCATGCCGGAGGACCTGTTCGGCGTGCTCGGCCCGCTGTCGAACTGCTCCTGGTCGGTCCTCGGCCGCCGGCACGGCCGCTGGCGGCTGGTCGAGCACAACGCCGGCACGCTGCCCGAGCCCGTCGTGCTCAGTGACGACCGTTGAACGACATTAGTACCGAACGGGCCGGGCGATCCGTCTCCCTGACCTGGTACGGCCAGGCCGGGTTCCGCCTGGCGGCGGGGAGCAGCCGGGTGCTCATCGACCCGTTCCTGACCGACCGGGACGATCGCAACTACCGGCCGCCTGCCCGCGCGGCGGACTTCGCCGACGTCACCTTGGTGCTCTGCACCCACGAGCACGTGGACCACCTGGACCTGCCGTTCCTGCGCGAGTTCTGCGCGGTCAACTCCGCCGCGCCGATCGTGGTGCCGCTGCCGGTGGTCGAGGCCGCGGCCGCGGGCGGGATCGACCGCGCCCGGCTGGCCGGCGCGGCGCCGGGGGAGGAGCTGCACGACCGGGACGTGACCGTGCACCCGCTGCCGGCCCTGCACGGGATCGGCGGCGACGAGCCCGTGGTGTACGAGTTCGCCCGGGACGGCGGCCCGGTCAGGTTCCTCGGCTACGTGCTGGAGA
>Ga0207691_10004691_pt1 | contig 13235 bp, 9 predicted proteins | sample KBSM13metaG_FD_184327 | JGI IMG/M metagenome (GOLD analysis project Ga0207691, IMG submission 184327) | Miscanthus rhizosphere microbial communities from Kellogg Biological Station, Michigan, USA - KBS M1-3 metaG (SPAdes) (version 2) | ecosystem: Host-associated > Plants > Roots > Rhizosphere >... | reverse complement strand
GCATTTTCTGACTCTTGAATTCCTGATGTGATTATCCGGAAGTCTGTGGGTGACTGACCACGGAGGGAGAACCCTACAAGTCATTTGGCGTCTTTCACGCAGCGAAATCCGACGTGATTACTCGCGGAGCTAACTTCTCCCTTGCCACGCGTCCCAACCATGTACCGGGTGCAGTACTCGTCGGTGCAAAGAAATGAACCACCGCGCTGAACTCGTTTAGTCTCTTTGGGCTCAGCTGGGTCAAGACTACTCGACGGCCCTTTCGGATTACGGGCGACGCCGCCTTGATCCGCGAGTTGTTGATAGTAGTCTGCGCGATACCAGTCGCTCGTCCACTCCCAAACATTGCCGGCAACGTCGTACAGTCCGTATCCGTTTGGTCTAAACTGCGCTACTGGCGCCAAACCTTTGAACCCATCTTCGCCGAGATCAGCATCTTTGACCGGAAACTTGCCCTGGTAGATGTTCGCCGCAAATTTCCCATCCGGCTTCAGCTCATCTCCCCAGGCATATGGTTTACCAGTTAGTCCACCGCGAGCGGCAAACTCAAACTCTGCTTCAGTCGGCAGTCGTTTGCCGGCCCACTTCGCATAAGCAGCTGCATCGTCGTAGGCAATTTGCACCGCCGGATATTTTTCTCGGCCTTTCAAATCACTTGTTGGTCCAGTCGGATGACGCCAGTTCGCACCAGGTACGTAGCTCCACCAACGGTAATGATCGTCGAGCGGGACAGGAACGGGTGCTGGCGAAAACACTGCGGAACCGGCCACGAGATTTTCCTCAGGAACAGTTGGAAATTCTTCTCGCGTTGGCTTACGTTCAGCGATTGTCACGTAACCAGTTGCTTTTACAAACTGCTCAAACTCTTCGTTGGTTACCTCGGTCGCGTCCATGAAAAACGCGTCGACATATGTGCGGTGCAGCGGACGCGCATCGTCCATCGGTTGGTCACCACCACAGACCATTTCAGTTGGATCGAGGGAGCCCATGGAAAACTCGCCGCCTGGAATGAAGACCATGCCGACAGGCAAAGAAGCCGGGGCCGCAGCAGAGTTTGTGACGGTCGCCTCAAAATTTGGCTGGGCGTTCGGTTTCAACCGAGCAGTGCTTCTCGATGCTGATTCAGACACGTTCGTGAGATTGGAGCCTCGCAACAAGAACCAACCTGCGACACTAGCCGCGAAAAAGACCAGAGCGACAATGACCACGCGACGGTTAACTATCGGAGTTTCCTTTTCGAGGTTTTTTGCCTTCACAACGACTGACATGTTACTCGCTTACTTTGCTTCCGACCTATTCCTAATTGAAGGCTACGGGGTAACTGCCACGACGAAGTATGTCCACGCAAATCCTGCCGCGGGAACGCGGCAGGATCGTTTCACGGGTTCAACAAAGTCGGCGCTTCGGTTACTGAACCGTTACTGAACTAGGGGAATGCCTTTCGCCAGGTCATAGCGAATGGCCGCTCGAATCTTGTTTTCGATTTGCAGATAACGCGCGACCTTGATTCCCGGTATGACCTTTCCGAGTTGGTCCGCGTATGTCTTACGCAGCGTGAGTTCGTCCTGATCAATCGCCTGGACCTCATTCGACAACTGCATGGCCTGTGCGTTGGTTAGCGTTTTCTTATTGTACGCATCAGCATATGCAAGGATCGCTTTGCCAAGGCGCTCATTTATGGCTTGAAGGTCTTTTTGATAAGCATCATAGATTGGCCAGAACGCCTTTCCCTCGACTTCGTTCAGATCCATGTTTGCTGCGATGACTAGCTTCTTATCAGCCTTAACCTTGTCGCGCAGGATCTCCATGTTGGTGTCTGACTGCGTGTCCTGCGCAACCGCGGGAAACGCAGTCAACGCAACGATGCATAGAATCACGGCTTTCATAAGGGTCACGGATTTCTCTCCTCTCAATAAACTGCGTGAAATGGATCAGCGTGGCAGGAACACAAACGATTCTATTCAGCGACAAAGCTGACCACGATCTTTCTTTTCGAGGTGTTACTGGTCCCCTGCATCGACAACTTGTCGATCGACTTTCCATCGGGTTTTAGCAAAAGCTTTCCCGAACCACTTGCACCACTCGAGGTCGTGCCGCCGGTAATGTTCAGATCAATGCCTTTACTAAGATCCTCGGGCACTGACCAAGTGCAACTCACCATAAGCTGTAGGTCCGCAACGAGCGTTATTGCACCGGTGCCGTCTTCTTTCAAGTTCACGACGACGGTACCAATCTTCATTGCTTCCCTTCCCACGGTCAGTGTGCCCTGGCCACGGGCATTCGTGTTGAGCGATGTCAGCGCCTGAGGTCCCGCTAAAGTGTTGACCGGGAAAAGTGTCAAAAGCATAAGCGCGACAGCTACTACGACGAGTTTGCGCATAACTTTCATTGAGACCTCATTTCTCAACATCATCGAGTCTTGCCAGCCCTAATCGATCACGACCGATAACATTCTGGCGTGAAAAGGTCGGGTCACCACTGTCAAAAGTTACAGCCCCTTTGAGTTGAACGGCTGTAACGCTGGAAACGTCGCAAACTACTTCCTGACTTCGATAGTCACTTTATTGAGCGTTCCTTTGAACTTCGGCGAACCGCCATATTCAGTAACCGGAGTTCCATCATCCGTACCGACGTCTGCAAGATCATCGACGGAGAAAATCCCAGGCTGTGTTTTCCCGATTCGACCTTCTCCAACCTTGTTTCCATCGACAGTCATCGTGCCCATTCCTCCAGCGCCCAAACCACCATCCGACTTAAAGTCATAGACGACTGTATGTTTACCAGGAGATAAGCCGCCAGACCCTGCGACTTCGAATTTCTCCTGTCCCAGATAGTTGTAAGTAAACGTTGGCCGCCCTTTATTGATGAAGAAAGTGAAGCCGCCGAATCTACCACCCTGACAAACAATGACTCCGTTTCCATCGGCTCCTACCTCGACGTCGGCCGTCATGGTGTACGACTTGCCGACTGTGGCGATGAAGATGTCGACTCCCATGCCCTTCATTCCTGGGCCAAGCGTCACCGAATTTCTGCCTTCCATCACAGTGGGCCGCCCCACAAGTTCAGCATTCGTTCTCTCGAACAACCGGTCGTCGATTGGCAGCACGTGATACTTTTCTGCTTCAGCCATGAATAGCGCTTGCAACTCTTTCAACTTGTCCGGATTTTGAGAGGCCACGTTAGTCGACAGGCTGAAATCGTTGGCTGAGTTGTAAAGATCCCAGGGATCTTCTGCGAGACCCTGTGAAGGTTTCATTTGCCAGGCTGGACGATGGATCGTTCGTGCGTACCAGCCGTCGCTATAGATGGCCCGGTTACCAAACATCTCGAAGTACTGCACGGTGTGTGTTTCTTTAGCGTTCGAATCCGCAAAGGTGTAAACGAGACTTCTGCCTTCGATCGGATCCTGCTGAATTCCATTGACCGTCTTCGGTGCGGGAACATTACAAGCCTCGAAAACAGTTGGAGCTATATCGATGACGTGTCCAAACTGCGAACGCACCTCACCGTTGGCCTTTATTCTTTTCGGCCAGTGAATGACCATACCGTTACGTGTGCCCCCAAAGTCTGACGCAACCTGCTTGGTGTAGGAGAAGGGCGTATCCATCGCCACGGCCCATCCCGCTGCGAAGTGTGGATAAGTGCTCGGGCCACCCCATTCGTCATAGTGTTTCAACATTTCCGGTACACCTTCCGGGACGCCATTGAAAAACGACATTTCATTGAAACATCCATTCATCTGACCCTCAGCGCTGGCGCCATTGTCGCCAACGATGTAGATGAACAAGGTATTGTCAGCCTGACCCGTGTCTTCAACCGCCTGATAGAGCCGGCCAATTTCGTTGTCGGTGTGCTCGGCAAAACCCGCATAGGTTTCCATTTGACGAGCGAACAACTTCTTCTCGTCAGCCGAGAGCGCGTCCCAGTCTTTGATGTCTTTTGGTTTTGGCGCGAGCTTGGTATCTGCCGGAACAATCCCTAGTTTCTTTTGACGTTCAAGGGTTTCCTCCCGAAGCTTGTCCCAACCTTGATCGAACTTGCCTTTGTATTTGTCGCGCCAAACCGCGGGTACGTGATGCGGAGCGTGCGTAGCACCGGGCGCGTAGTACATAAAGAACGGTTTGTCAGGACTTAATGCCTTTTGAAACTTCATCCACGAAATTGCATGGTTAGTCATGTCAGTCGTGAAGTGATAGTTGGGATCTTCAGGAATTTCGACCTGCGCGGTACCGTCGTAGATCAATGGCGCGTATTGATTCGTTTCTCCACCAATAAATCCGTAGAAATTCTCAAAACCTGAGTGTGTGGGCCAACGATCATATGGTCCAGCCTGCGATATTTCCCAGGGCGGCGTTTCGTGGTACTTACCGTATGCTGCGGTGCTGAAACCGTTCTGTCTCAGGACTTCGGCCATCGGCGTTATCGATTGTGGTCTTACCCCATTATTACCGGGAAACGCAGTCGCGGTTTCCATGATCGATCCTGCATTGTTGCTGTGATGGTTGTAACCAGTCAGCAATGCGACGCGCGTCGGTGAACACAGCGATGTCGTATGAAAGCGATTGTATTTGAGACCCGTCGCAGCAATCTTTTCCAGGTTCGGCATGTTGATCGGCCCACCAAATGTGCTGGAGGCTCCGAATCCGATGTCGTCGATCAGGACCACAACTACGTTTGGAGCTCCCTGCGGCGCTTTTACCTCCCAACGCGCTGGGGCCTTGGCGTTACGCGCATCGAGTTCTTTGTATGTCTGTCGGGCTGGTTCTTTGATTGGAAGGTTAGTTCGGTCTAGTCCGTCAGAAGAAGTTGAGGTGGAAGTTTCAGTTGCTTCTTTAGTACAACTGAAGACAAACAGGGTTATCGCACCAAACAATACTAATTGAATCACGGTTCTGAGTTTTGGCGACATAGCGTCTCCTTAGAGGGCCTTGGTCTCTTTTCTACTGGGTTGCGCGGAACAACAGTCCGGTGGCTGAGCCCGGTGATTCTGCCCAAAAGTGAGGGAAGAGGTACCTGTCAGTTTTGACAGATGCGCGGTGTGCGGATTTTCATCGCACTCTAAAAATACTTGTCTTGATCGCCAGGCTCTGACTGCGGTATGGGCCCATTCCTACTTCCAGTTTGATCCAAACACCACGCCGCTTTGTTATCCGACCCAATAAGAAACCGGCTTTGTAACTGGTGTGATTATCTCGGTTCCAAAAAGTCTGAGTTTCCGAGTCGACTTGTACCCAGTACGGTTTGTTCTTCAAGCGCCACACCAGCAACGGCGTGATCGTCAGGTAGTGAAGATCGGGTCGGTCCTTCGCTCCCGCAACCGAGAAAAAGTCCTGCACCTTGACTAAAAAGAATCCGCGCTTCGGAATAAACCGGACGGGGGCGATTACTGGAGCAATCGTTAGCTTCCCTGTTCCCAGCCTCCGGCTTGTAGCGGTTGGTATGAAGACCCCAGAACCTGCAGCCCAAACGAGTTTTCCCTGACGGTAAGGCAGTACGAATGCTTGCGCGTAGATGTCCCCTAAACCTGCACTAGTTCCATCTGCGCGGTGCGCCACGACGAAAGGGATATCAAGCCGCGTAAGAACTCCGCTTTTCCCAAGTGGTCGGCGACGCTCTTTAAAAACGGCCCGGTCTACCCGAAAAAGAAACGCGTTGTTCCAAGCTTGTCCCTGAAGGTTGTAGTACTCCTCTCGCAGACTCCAGACGACCGGCCTTGTGGGATCGGAATCATCGCCGGCTGGCGGCGGAGGTGCTGTGGTCGGCGATCCTCCCTGCGCCGCCGCGATGGCGCTCAAGCAGAGGATCAATATCTCAGCTTTAACAAATCGCGCGATCCTGAACATTCGTAAGCCTAAAAAGGAGAACAAAATGATGGCACTGGCAGATTTCACGCCCGCATCGAAAGAGTCTATCGGGCCGACTCAGATGCGACTCTAGGGCAGAGTAATCAGCTTCATACCTGTCAACACTGACAGTCTAAAATCGGAGTGCCTACCTGTATTTTTTGCCAGTAGCGATATCAGCCGTGAGAACTAGACTCCACGATGAAGTTAGAGCGAAACCAATGTGTTCACTAGCGGTCGGTTTTGTGAAAAAGAAGTCGGGGAGCTTCACATTGGTTAGCGTTTACTCGATCTTAGACTAGCTCGGGCTATGGGACGCGCATATGGGGCATGCGTTTCCTTTCTGTAGAGGCAGGCGCTAGTCCAAGGGTGCTCTCTAGAATGGTTGGGAGCACATCTCGTCCCGGTCGTCGCCGTTTGGCGTCGGCCGGGACGTTCGATCACAAACCCTGGGCCTTAGAAGGTAGTACCGATGAATCGAAGTGAGCTTACAAATCACGAGAAAAATACGCAGGAGCTATCAGTTCCAACAGTGACTAACTCCAAGACCAGGCCGGCTTCATCACAAGTAAAGGTTGAAATTGCTGGAGCAACCCACTGTGGCCACGTTCGCAAAAACAACGAGGACCATTTCCTGGCGATGCGTTTTCAGCGATCGCTTGACACCCTCTGCACGAATCTTGGTGACGAGACTCTTAAGAATAGTTACGAGGAAGTTGGGTATGGCCTACTGGTCGCTGACGGTATGGGTGGAATGGCCGCCGGAGAGGTTGCGAGTCGAATGGCCCTTTGCAAACTAGTCGAGCTTGTCGTCAACACTCCCGATTGGATTATGCAATTGGATCATCGTAAGAACGAATCTCAGGTGATGGAGAGAATGACTCAACGGTTTCGATTGGTCGATGAGGCATTGAGAGACGAGGCTCAGCAGGAAACTTCAAAGCTGGGCATGGGAACTACGCTGACAGTTGCAGTTAGTCTTGGTAGCAAGCTTCTGATGGGGCACATCGGCGATTCCCGTGCTTATGTATTGCGAGGCGGCTCACTGCATCAGTTGACCAGAGATCATACGCTGGCGCAGGCCTTAATCGATGCTGGTATTGCTAATCCTGGCGATGCGGCGACACACGCACTTCATCATGTTTTGACAGCGGCGTTGGGCGCAACGTCGGAGCGCGCTGATCCACAGGTGCTGAGTTTCCGACTGTCACACAATGATCAGATCCTGCTTTGCACTGACGGCCTAACCGAAATGGTTCCGGCGGAATCCATCGCTTCTATTCTCAATGAGGAAACGTCATCATCCGCAGCAGCGTGTGATTCGTTAATCGAAAAGGCGCTGAGTGCCGGTGGTGTCGACAACGTCACCGTCGTATTAGCGCGTTACCAGTTTCCGGAAGGTTCTTGAGAGCAGTCCCTCCACTGAATTGAACAGTAACCTTCCCAATAACAAATACTAAAACCTCGCCAGACAAAAAGAATGAGCGGGTATCTTGAAAGAGATACCCGCTCAGTATTTAACAGGAAGGGCCAGACGCTGCCTCATGTTGCTTGCCCCAGCGCCTGGCCCTTCCCGCTCGTGGCCACTTACTTAAGCGGCCTATGAAAAGTTACGATGTCAATCAGCGGAGCCCTCATCAGTTTTGCTCATTTTCTTCCGGTTCCAATCGAAACAGAGTAGTTGGTATCGCCTTTGATTTTCGTTGCTCTGTAATCCAGGAACTTACTACGGAGACCATGGCTCGTTGTTGCTGTGCGTCAGTTAGCAAATCTCTAGTTGCCAACGACGATTGCTCTTGCCTTCGCTCGACTTGCTTAACAACTCTGACTGGTTTTGTTATTGCCGCTGACATGCCAACTAAGCCTCACTCGCATCTCGAGTATCTTTCGAACTGGTCCAATGCTAACCGAACGCTATGCCAATTAGTACTGGCATTATTTACAGGTCTAGTGTAGATGGCCGTGGGTACACGACCTCATGCGGGCGCGAGCGAGCTTCTCATTGCGTACTCGATGAGCTCTGCACTACTCCGAATGTGTAGATGCTCCATCATCGAATACTTATGAAAAGCGACGGTGCGTGGCGATACGTTGAGCACAAATGCCACTTCCTTCATCGAGCGCCCCTCAGCTAGAAGTTGAAGAACTTCCTTCTGCCGCAAGGTCAAACTATATTTTGCTTTTCGTTGTTTGAACTTGCGGATAAATGATCCGTCCATGCCCTCGGTCATGAGTGGAGTCACGTAATAACCGCCACGTACTACCTCGCGTATGGCCTGAAGTAATTCTTTGGCGGCGGAGTTCTTGAGCACGTACGCTGAGGCTCCCAATCGAAAGGCCTCGCCCGCAATGTCCGGATCCTGGTTCATCGTCAGGTAGACGAGTTTCACCAAAGGCATCGTTTGCTTAAGCCTTGCACCGGCATTCAAGCCATTCGTTTTTGGCATGCCGATATCGAGGACGATCACGGTTGGCTTCAGTTCGGCTGCGCCTTCAAGTAGAGCCAGCCCATCGCTGAATGTGCCAACTACGTCAAATTCAGGTTCGATGAGTTTCTTAAGGGCTTCCAGAATAAGGGTATGGTCATCTGCAAGAATTATTCGGGGACGGATCATAATTCCTCCAATTCAGATTCGAAAATTCAGCACATCGGCGACGGGTCTTCTACCAATGTGCGGTACCACTTGGTTCTCACGGCCACCGTGTTCGATTTCCTCGGTTTCAGTTTCGATGTTCAGGGGAACCGAAACATCAATCCGAGTTCCTCGAAGTGGGTGGGAAAAAATGTTGATTTCACCGCCAACAATTCGGACACGTTCCTTCATGCTGATGAAACCGAGTCCTCTCTCCATTACGTCTGATTTCATGTCGAATCCGAGTCCGTTATCGGAGACGGATAAGCGAATGACTTGGGAGTCTCTTGTCAGCACTACCTGAGCAGATTGCGCGCCGCTGTGTTTGACGCAATTCCGCAGCACTTCCTGTGTGATTCTGAAAATACAGAGCGCGGCGTCCTTGGGGATGTCGGCCGGGAATCCACTTTGATGGAAGTGAATTCGGGGCTTACCACTAGGCGTCGCAGGCAACTCATCACACAAACTCTTAATGGCTGCCGCCAATCCAAGGTGGTCTAACTTTGCCGGATGGAGTTTGTACGACAGTCGATGAATGTCGCTGGAAATTTCCTGGGCCTGGCCCTGCAGTCGTTGAATTCTTTTCCGCAGCATCGAGCGGTCCAGGTTACCCTCAGCCAGTTGTTCAAGTTCGATTGAGATGACGGCCATGCGCTGGTTCAAATCGTCGTGTAGCTCGCGCGCGACTCGTTTGCGCTCTTCTTCCTGCGCAGCGATCAGGCGGCCGCTGAGATACTTCAACGCTTCTTCGCTCTTTTTCCGCTCGGAAATATCGATCAGGAAACCGTGCATTCGAGTCGGTTTGCCATTTTCTTTTGTGACACTGACCAGGTTTTGTACCCACACGACTTGTCCATCTGCACCCAGCATCCTGAAAGTTAGATCGAAGTGTTCCTTAACCTCTATTTCAGTTAGATGAGCGGTTATCACTCGCTCCTCATCAGCGGGGTGGATATGCGACGCAAGGAAATTCGGTTCGCACCAAACGCTTGCCGGATAGCCAAACATTTTGAAAGCCTGTTCGCCGACGTGAGTGAAACGCAAACCCTCAACTTCACCTTCCCACGCCAGAATTCTGGTGGTCTCCAACAACTGGGTTAGCCGTTTTTCGCTCTTCTCAACATCCTCTCGAGCGACGGGCATATCCTCATGGGTGATGAGCACTCTAAAAATCGACCCCGGCAGATTTAATCTTGCCGCGTGCATTGTGAAAGGTCGCTGTTCCTTAAAAGAACGGCAGTAGTACTGTTGATGAAATTCCTTTTCCTCGCTAAATAGAATTGCTTGCAAATCGTCCTTCAGACTAATCTCCGCGCCGCCATCGGCTTCGGACGGATGCAGTCTTATGCAACTCTCAAAATAGTAAGGAGCAATCTCGAGGGATTCCGCCCCCATGGCGGTGGGCTGTTGAAGCAGACGCCATGCTTTGCTGGCATAGAGAATGGTTCCAGATTCGTCGAGTACTGCGACGTTGGACACACAAGCATCCACGATAGCCTCCAGGAACTCATCTAATTCGTCGGGTTTCCTGGGTCCGCCCCACTTCGGTGTCTTCTCAGTATTAGTTAGGACTGAAATTAGCGAAGGTGACCAGTGTCGCTCCGACTGCGCCTTCAATTGCGGCTTATATGAAATCTTTGCCTGGGTGTTCTTTAACATAAGTCCATCCATTGGTTCGTTCGTTTTAAGCCTCGTTCCGTACGGCAGTTACGAAGGCCTTCGCTTCAATGCTACGAAGGCTTAAGACCTTGATCGCACCATTTAGAATCGCGAACGTGTTTGACTGAAGATAATTATTGAGGTCGGCTTCGGTTTCCCATTCGCTGAAAAGTAGCAACGAATTTTCATCGGCAGCATCGAGATAGAAACGAAATGATCGGCAGCCCTTGATGTCCCGTGCTGGTTCAACCAGACGGCCAATCGTTTGTCCGAGTTCGTTTCCATTCTCTGGCTTCACGGTAATCCTTGTTGTGTTCAAGATCACGATGACACCCCCAAACACACGATCCCCTTGAATCGGCCCGCACTTTCCGACGTCAGCTATCGCATCTGGCGAAAACTTCGTTAGGTGAAATGAGAACTGAACTGAACTGATTGACTCTGACCTTGCTCCGTTCTCCAGTGCAATCGGCGTGCACAAACGTACGAAGAAGCCGCGGATAGGTGTGGTTCCTTTGTTATGAGCAGGTTAGAGATATTTATAGTGTCGAGCGGTGATGTGTGGGCCGGATCTGACCACTATATTTCGCGGGAACCGCTTTAGTCCGTGGCGGTGAAGATGAATTCGCTTTATTACAACGAAGTTACGGTTTTCCACGGAAATATTTTCAGGCTTGATTCGCACGTCGCCGCTGTATTCCGAGCTTTTGCAGTCGCGTGCGAAGAGTACTTGGATTGAGCCCCAGGATCTTTGCCGCACCGTATTGGCCCTCGATGCGCCAACCGGTGTTTTCCAAGGTTCGAACGATGTAATCGTGCTCGAGTTCCTGTAGCGTTTGCAGTCCAGAAGGTTCCTCTTGCAATACCGGCTCGAAACGATCAACCAATTTCAAGACACCTCCCTGCGTATGAATGGCTGCCCGCTCAATAACGTTGCCCAGCTCTCTGACATTTCCCGGCCACGAATGAGCTTGCAGTATTTGCATCGCCCTGGGTGAGACTTCTGTGATCGTTTTGCCCGATTTTTTGGCGTAACGTCGGACAAAATGTTCGACGAGGAGCGGGATGTCTTCCTTCCGCTGTCGTAAAGGCGGGACCGTTATGGGAAACACACTCAATCGGTACCAAAGATCTTCACGGAACCTTCCCGCCTCGACCTCCTGTTTGAGATTACGATTGGTTGCGGCGATGATTCGTACGTCAACTTGCAGGGTTTTAGTACCGCCCAATCTCTCGAACTCGTGCTCCTGTATCACGCGGAGAAGTTTCACCTGTAACTCAGGAGCAAGCTCTCCAATCTCGTCGAGAAAAATCGTTCCTCCGTTTGCCAGTTCAAAGCGACCGAGCTTGCGACTACTTGCACCCGTAAAGGCCCCCTTTTCATGGCCAAATAATTCACTCTCGATCAGTGTGGGAGACAAAGCTCCACAGTTGACCTTAATAAGAGGACGATCCTTCCGCAGGCTTTCACTATGAATTGCTCGCGCGACAAGCTCTTTCCCGGTACCTGTCTCGCCTGTGATCAGAACAGTGGAATCTGTAGCAGCGACCTGTGTAACTTTGAAAAGTACGTACTTGATCGCATCACTCTGGCCAACGATCTCTCCAAACGTGCGGTCTGACAACAACTCTTCCTGGAGATAGATATTCTCTGCTTCCAACTGGTTTTTCAGCTGATGCAGTTCTTTGTGGGCCTTCTGCAAAGCCACTTCGGATTCTTTTCTCTCGGTGATATCGATGCATGAGCCGATATAACCGAGAAATACTCCCTCCTCCGAAACCCATGGCTTGGCTGAGTCAATTATCCACCGGTATTGGCCATCATGCCGCCGCAGTCTGTATTCAAACTCAAACGGTTTTCGTTCATTGAAGTGCGCGGTGAATGTCTGGAGACAATTTTCGTAATCGTCTGGATGAATTCCTTTTAACCAGCCCTCACCGATTTCCTCTTCTATTCCGCGTCCGGTGAAATCGAGCCATTGCTTATTAACGTAGGTGCAACCCTTCCTATCGTCCGCGAGCCACATCATGACGGGTGCCGTGTCAGCCATATTTCTGAAGCGCTTTTCGCTTTCACGCAAAACTGCCTCAGCGTTTTTGAGATCGTTCACGTCCACGGACGATCCCACGTATCCGAGAAAGGTTCCGTCTGGTGTAAAACGCGGCAAACCTATGGATTTAAACCAACGGTATTCTCCATCTGCACGCCTTAAGCGAACTTGAGTTTCAAACTGTCTGCGCTTCTGAAGACTCTGTTCGTATTCTCCAAGATACGATTCGAGATCATCGGGGTGCACAACGGAAGTCCATTTCATTCCCAGTAGCTGCTCCATCGAGCGACCCACAAATTCGAGATAGCTTCGGTTCACAAACTCACAGCCATCCTGACCATTGATCCAAATCAGCACCGGTGAACTGTCAGCCAGAAGGCGAAACCGTTCCTCGCTCTCCTGCAAAGCCTGTTGGGTTTCCACGCGTTCCGTGATGTCGCTCGAGGCAACGAGCAAGCACTGCTGACTGCCAATCTCGAATTGCTCCGCTGACGAAAGCAAAACTCGAAGGGTCCCTTTCTTCGTTCGAAATTTTGACTCTAAATTTTCAATTGATCCCAATTCCCTCAATTTGTTTAAGAAGTTGGTCCTAGATGCGGGAGTTTCCCAAATGTTCAGTTCCAGGGAGGTATGACCGATCACCTCTTCGCGGTTATAACCGCTCATTTGTAGAAAGCTGTCGTTGACATCCAGGTATCTGCCCTCGGTAATCGTGGTCAACGACATTGGTTGTGGGTTAGCTCTAAACGATTTGGCGAAACGCTCTTCACTAAGGCGTAATTCATCAACCCCACGTTTGCGTTCAGTAATATCGCGAAGAATTATTGTGTAGAAGCTCTGACCGCTGAGTTCGATGTGGGAGATTGAGGCTTCAATCGGAAACTCCTCGCCCGACGCTCTGAGAGCGTACAAGTCTCCGCGCAATTCCATTGCTCGTTGCTGTAGTTTGTTCTCGCGAAACGATTGGATATCTTGCCGATAAGCTTGACGGTACCGCACGGGGAAAAACCGATCTAGTGACTGACCTAACGCGTCTCCGGCTGAACAAA
>Ga0207691_10004690_pt1 | contig 13237 bp, 12 predicted proteins | sample KBSM13metaG_FD_184327 | JGI IMG/M metagenome (GOLD analysis project Ga0207691, IMG submission 184327) | Miscanthus rhizosphere microbial communities from Kellogg Biological Station, Michigan, USA - KBS M1-3 metaG (SPAdes) (version 2) | ecosystem: Host-associated > Plants > Roots > Rhizosphere >... | reverse complement strand
GTGCTGGAGGTCAGTGATCGGACGTCACGGCGATCGCGCCGGAACACCACTCCGATCTATAGGATCTAGACGGACGCGGTTTGCGCTTTCTCATGTTCTCGTGCGAGGCGCACGGCGCGCACTACATCCGGACGTCCATACCCGTAGAGCGGGCCGTGTCCGCGCGCGTCGTACGTACCGCTCGTCGAATCGGCCGTTCCAGCCGAGCGCATCTCGGTTGCGAGCGTCGACAGCTTGCCCGACTGGACCCAGGTGGCAGGCCGGGCGTCGGCGCGGACGAGGCCGGCGATCAGCATGTCGTTAGGCACCGCTGCCTCGCAGGCCGCGTACGTGAATCGGCTCGTGAGGCGGGCTCGTGTCACGCGATGAGCCCCGACGGCGTCGGCAAGGCGACCCAGCCAGACGTTTCCGCCTCGCGGTGTCGGCCGTACGAGGAACGCGGACGCGACAATGCCACCGATCACGGCGGTCGAGAGCAGCACGACCAGCGCGCGGCCAGCACGAAAATCACGTGAATCGAACCTTCCAACCCGCATGGACCCTCCATGCGTGGGTTACAGCAGTCGAATTGCCTACCCGCCGTGACGCTGAATGAGCGTCAGGAATAACTGCCGTATCGTGTCATATTCCCCGTCGGAAACACCCTGCGCCGCGAGGCTCCTGATCTGGCGCAACGATGCAACGTCGCTCGGCGCGAGCTCTCCCCGCTCGATCGCCCAGTCGAGAAATCGTGTCGTTCTGTTCGACGCAAAGAAATCCGGAGAGTGCGTGCGAGCTGCGAGCTCCCCGGCGGCGAACCACTTCCCGAAGTCGAACCAGCGAGAGCCGAGGAACGCATCCATCGCCTCCTCGGATCGGGACGCACTTGCGACGACCTGCTCTCGCGGCGCAGTGCTCGTGATCCGCGTGCGAAGCGCGGAATAGTCCGCCATCACCGACTCGGAAAGCGGCTCCATCTTCAGCGACTCGACGATTTCATCTGTCACGCGAACCGCGGGAACCGTATCCGCTCTCACCAGTGCAACCTGCAAGTCGACCACGCGCACGCCGAGTCGGAAGGCGACGGTGGACTCGACCAGGCGTGAGGCGGCGCCGCGTGTCACCGACCAGTTTCGCTCTTCCCAGCCAGCACCTAGTGCTCCCGGCAATTGCGCGCGCCCCATGACTGGCTGCACGATCGACATCGCCGTCGAAGAGAATAGTGCCTGATCACGGCGCGCCTTCACTGTCGGAACGATCGCGATCAACAATACGGCCGCGGCGGCCAACGGAGCGATTGCGAGCCACCGGCGAGTCCCGGCCTGACGACGAGGGACGAGGGCGACGACCTTCTCCGGGGCAAGGTCCGCCTGAACGCGCAACGCATCGGTATAGATCTCGAGCGCGGCCTCGGAGGAGCTCACCAGCTCGATCGCACGCTGGCGTTCCGCCCCTGCGAGACGGCCGTCAATGAGCGCCGCGATCAGCTCGAGATCGATATCATTTTCGGACGATTGCATTGGCTCCCTGACGTGTTTTAGCCTGCCGCCGCCGTACGCGGGCACTGCCCGAGACGGACGTGAGACGCACCCACAAGTAAGTGACGGACGCGAGTGAACATTTCCGTCGTCACACGAGTGCCTCTCTCACGGCTTGGAGGTAGTCAGGCCCTATTCCTTCACTCACGAGCTGGCCGGCCAGTGCATCGAGCAGTCGCTTGATCCGCGGATACAGCGGCTTCGCCGGCAGCCCGAGCGCACGGGCAATGTCGGCGATGGAGATTCCTTCGAAGAAGTGCATCGTGATGATGAGCCGGTCCTCGGGATCGAGACGCGTGAGCGCGCGCCTCAGTGCACTCTCGGCCGCGAGCAACCGGTCCCGGCGCTCGTTCTCGAGCACGAGGTCATCGGTCTCCTCGGTGGTGGCGACGGAGTCCAGGCTGGCGTCATCGTCCTGGCGAACGCGGATGCGACGTGGCAGCTCGGCCATGATTCGACGCAGCTCTCCAGCGTCCACGTCGACCCGTCCGTTGCTCTGGAGCAGGCGGCACGCGTCGTCGAACGAACGGCCGTCGCGATAGACGGCCGTCTCCAGGAGAACCGCCGCCTCGCCACGCCGTTTCGCCTCGGCCGACGGGCGCCATTTGCCCCAGCGCTTGATGCGGTAATCGCGGAACAGGTTTCCGATGACCACTGTCAGAAACGTGGGCATCGAACTGGCGCCGCGATACTTTCGAAGGACCGCGTAGTCGTCCTGCAGCAAACGCAGGCGGACCTCGGACGTGAAATCCTCGGCATCAGCGCCACGGACTCCGTGGCGTGTGCAGAGTGCTTCCGCGATACGGTTGATCCGATCGAGATGCTCGAGGTATAGCGCGCTAGGATCCATTGCCCTGGGTCCCAGAGCTCGCAGCGCCACCATCTCCACCGATCGCCGCACCGCGATCGATATCCGCTGCGCGGGACGAACATATGTATCAACGTAGTGGCCCGCGAGGGTGGTCTGACCAACCGGATGCTCACAACATGCGACTGAGCCTGGCAGGCGTTTTCGTGATCGGCGCGATGGCCTGCAGGCGATTGCGCCGCGCTGGCATACTCGCCCTCGCATGCGCGGCGATTTCGCCGGTCACGGCGCAGGCTCCGCGTGCCTCCGCCACTCAGGCATCCGATTCCACGGTCGTCATCCGCGCCGGGCGTCTCTTCGACAGCGAGCGCGGCGTCTTGCTCCCGGCTCGCGATATCCTGGTGCGCGGCGGGCTGATTGCCGCCGTCGGCGAGCACCTGGCCGTCCCCGCCGGCGCGCGCGTCATCGACCTCACGCGGTACTCGGTACTGCCGGGGTTCATCGACGCGCACACCCACCTCCTCATGGAGCACCCCGGCAACGAGACGTCAGGCCAGACCGCGGTGCGCGAGCTCGTGCGCGAGGGCGACGTGCTCCGCGCGCTCCGCGGCGCGGCGCGCGCCCGCAGCTATCTCGAGGCCGGGTTTACCGCGCTGCGCGACCTGGGCAACAGCGGCCGGTTCGCGGATGTGGCGCTGAAACGAGCGATCGACGAGGGGAGCCTGCCGGGACCTCGGCTCTACGTCTCCGGGCCGGGCCTCGCACCAGAGGGCGGGCAGATGGAGGGGATCGACGCGCGGTACCACACCCTGGTGGACGACGAGTACCGCGTAGTGCGCGGCCCCGACGACGCGCGACAGGCGGTACGGGAGAACGTCATCCACGGCGCTGACGTCATCAAGCTCTACTCCAACGGATCACCTAACGCGACATATCTGAGCGTCGCCGAGATGCGTGCTGCCGTTGACGAAGCGCATCTCATGGGCGTGCGCGTGACGGCGCACGCCACGACCGATCTCGCCATCCGCCGTGCAGTCGAGGCCGGGGTCGATGCCATCGAGCATGGACGGGGTGCGGCAGACAGCACGTTCGAGCTGATGCGACAACGTGGCGTCATCCTCGTTCCTACCGAGTGGGACCGGTGGCTTGTGGACCGCCAGCTCGCCCACGTGCCGGCGGCCGAGCGGCCATCGGACGCCAACATCGAAGCGCTCCTCGCCCCCGGGTACAACCGGGTCCGCGCGGCGTCCCGCGCAGGCGTGACGCTCGCGGCCGGCTCGGACCTGTACATCGACGTCGGTGGTCCTCGCGGCACGGCCGCGAAGCACATGCTGTTCGCGTATGCGAAGGGTGGGCTTCAGCCGGCCGCCGTGCTGCAGAGTACCACGATCAATGCCGCCCGGCTCATCGGAGACTCGCGTCTCGGCGTCGTGAAAGCAGGGGCGTATGCAGACCTCGTAGCCGTCGACGGCGACCCGCTCGCTGATCTCGCGGCAATCGAGCGCGTGCGGTTCGTGATGCGTGGTGGTAGCGTTGTGTGGTACCCACCCTTGTCCTCATCACCACGAGAGAGATGATGAAAGCGCCCGTTGCTGCCGCCCTTGTTCCTGCCTTGTTGCTGCTCGCCTCCTGCGCGCGCACGCCGGCCCCCGCCGCGGACTCGGCGTCGGTCGCACGCGCGTCATCACCAGACGCAGGCGCGGTCGTGCGACCCGGCATCGAGGTCTTCCTCGCCGATATCCCTGCGGCGCTGCGCGGAAAGCGCGTTGCCCTCATCACGAACAACAGCGGGATCGACCGGTCGAAGACGCTGGATATCGATCTCATCGCGCAGCGCAAAGACCTCAAGCTCGTCGCCCTTCTGGCCGCGGAGCATGGCATCCGCGGCGACGCGCCCGCCGGGGAGACCATCGGAGATGAGAAGGATCCCAAGACGGGCGTCCCGGTCTACTCCCTCTACAAATCGGAGGATCACGGTCCCACGCCCGAGATGCTCAAGGACGTGGACGCGATCATCTACGATCTCCAGGAGGTCGGGGGACGCACGTGGACCTACGTCTCCACGATGGCGCTGGCGATGCAGGCCGCCGCGAAACAGAAGATTCCGTTCGTCGTGCTCGACCGACCGAATCCGATCGGTGGAGAGATCGTCGAGGGCGCGCTGCTCGACCCGAAGTTCAAGTCGTTCGTCGGCATGTACCCGATCCCGGCGCGTCACGGGATGACGGTGGGCGAGCTCGCCACGCTGTTCAATCAGAAGTACGGTATCGGCGCGGACCTCACCGTGATCCGCGCGGCGAACTGGCGGCGCTCGCAGTGGCTCAATCAGACGGGGCTGCCGTGGGTGAACCCGTCTCCGAATCTCCGCTCCCTGGCTGCCCTAACGAGTTATCCCGGGACCGTCTACTTCGAAGGCACCACCCTCACGGAGGGCAGAGGCACGGACCGCCCGTTCGAGCAGATCGGGGCGTCGTGGCTCAACGCGCCGGAAGTCGCGAAGACGATGAACGAGAAGCGGCTCCCCGGCATCCGCTTCGAAGCGATCACGATGGCGGTGGCGCCGACGGCAGCGAAGTTCAAAGGCCAGACGATCCCCGGCATCCACTTCGTGATCACGGACCAGGAGGCGTACCGGCCGGTGCGCACGTCGCTGATCCTGATCGACGAGATCCGGAAGCAGCACCCGCGCGACTTCGCGTGGACCACGACGATCGACCGCCTAACGGGTTCCGACAAGGTGAGACTCGCCATCGAAGGCGGCACGCTGCCGGCCCTCCTGGACGAGTGGGACCGCGAAGCCGCGGAGTTCCGCGAGAGCCGGAAACCCTACCTGCTCTATCCCTGAACGCGCAGTTGCTGTTGTGCCTGCATCGCCTCGACGCCCGTTTGCGGCCGAGTGGTCGGATGGCCCCCTTCGTGCAACGTCGTTAGGCCCCCAAGGATGTCTCGGCAGGGCCCGCTCCGTTCGCGCACGACGTTGCCACAGGCAAACCCGACGCACTCCATACCACGAGGCGCAGTATGAGCATTTTCGGAACGCTGATGTCCAAGATCATGGGCCGGAGCCACGACGCTCCCGCGCCAACGGCGACACCTGCCGCTGCGCCGGCAGCAGCGAATAAACCAGCAGCGCCAGCGGCCGCGGCCCCTGCCGCCGCGCCACCCGTCGTCGACGTGGAGGCCGTGCTCGAGGGACTGGCCTCGAAGTACTCGCACAAGGTCAACTGGCGTTATTCGATCGTCGACCTGATGACGCTCCTCGGGATGGACAGCAGCCTCTCTCAGCGGCGTGAGCTCGCACACGAGCTCGGGTACACCGGCGACACGGGCGACACCGCCACCATGAACATCTGGCTGCACAAGCAGGTGCTGAAGAAGCTGGCGGAGAACGGCGGCAAGGTGCCGGCGGACCTGCTGGACTGATTGCGCCGATTGCACTGCAGGCTCGCAAATCCAGGCGCTCGAAACCACCGCAGTCCCGCGAGCTGGCGGCAACGAACGTGCGTCTGGGCCTCTCCACGTCACGAGAGTGAAAGGAGCCTACCACCCAGAACACCGCGGAGCGCGCGATGGAATCTTCCGAGCACACCGAGCCCCTCTCGCCCGAATCCCCTCCGACCGAGTCCGGATCTGCGTCGGGGTCAGCATCCGCCGGGAGCGCCGCACCCGCTGCGCCGCCTCCGCCTGACATCGAGGTCACGCCGTCGGCCGACGTCGCGAACGGGCCAGTGGACGTGGCGGCGGCACCGCCTGTCGCACCGCGCGCCAAGACCAAAGGCGTCGCCGACATCGTCTTTCTGATCGACGTCTCGGGCAGCATGACGCCCATCATCGATGCGCTGCGCAAGAACATCGAGATGTTCATCGACTCGTTGAGCCGAGGTGATGCGAACAACGCGGCGCCCGTGAAGGACTGGCGCGGGAAGGTGGTGGGGTATCGCGACCTCGAGCATGCGGAGGCCGAAGGTCTGCCGTGGATCGAGGACAACCCATTCGTGCGCGACGCCGTGGCGCTCAAGGCGCAGCTCGCCAGCCTGCGCGCGGCGGGAGGAGGCGACGAGCCCGAGTCCCTGCTCGACGCCCTGTACAAGGTCGCGACCATGGAGGCCTCTCCCAAGGGCGCGCAGGGCGAGGAGCCTAACAAGTGGCGCTACCGCAGCGACGCGGCGCGCGTGGTGGTCGTCTTCACCGACGCGTCCTTCAAGGAGACGCTGTCCGTGCCGGAAGCGAAGGGCGGCAGCCTGCAGGACGTGGCGAACGTCGTCATGGCCAACCGGATCATCCTCAGCCTCTTCGCGCCGAACTTCGAGGGTTACGACCGACTGAGCCAGATCGACAAGTCGGAGTGGGAGGTCGTCGAGTACGAGGGGCTCTCACCGCAGGAGGCGCTGCAGAAGTTCACCGCCGATCCGGAACACTTCCGTACGACGCTCAAGCAACTCGCCGCGAGTGTGTCGAAGTCAGCCGAGACGGTCGCGCTCTGACGGGGGAGGTCGGGCGTGGCGAAGAAGCTCAAGGTTGGCGACGCGATCCGTGGGTATCGGGTCACGAAGGTCTTCGGGCCGGGTGCGATGGCGATCTCGTACGCCGCCCAGGCCCCGGGCGGGACGACGATCTTCCTCAAGCAGTACAAGTCGCCGTCGCCCGCCGTGATCTGGTATCCATCGTTCGTCGACTATCAGCAGGAGCTCGCCGCCCGGGTGCGGAACGGGAAGGCGGCCCAATACGCCGTCCGACTGGTGGATGCGTTCGAGGAAGTGTGGGGAGGGCCGTGCTACTTCCAGGCCTACGAGTTCGTGGAGCACGGCAGCGACCTGCAGCAGATGCTCGATGCGGAGCGCGAGGTGCACCAGCGCACGGGCGCGTCTCCGTTGCGCGACCCGGCGGTGTGGGCGCGGCACGTGACGTGGTCCAAGGTGTTCATGGCGGGCATCGCGGCACTGCACGAGTCGAAGATCGTCCACGCCGACCTCAAGCCGCCTAACGTCTACCTCATCCGTGATCCGTCCATCGGCTCGGGCTACCAGCTCAAGCTGATCGACATGGATTTCTCGGTGCTGGCCGACCACCGCGCGCCGTGGCACGGCTACCAGGGGTATGTGGGTTCGGACAACTACCGGTCGCCAGAACACGTCACGCGCGGCGCGATGCCGGGCCTGGCGTCCGACGTGTTCACCTGCGGGCTCATCCTGTACGAGCTGCTCGCCGGGACGCATCCGTACTGGCGCGAGGACCAGGCGGAGTACGCGAGTCTCGTGCGCGCGTACTCCGCCAAACCGCCCGTGCTCGCCGGGACGATGCCGGCGCCCGCGACCAACGCCGAGGTGAGCGCCGCGCTGCACCGCTGCCTCGCGCCTAACGCGGCAGACCGCCCGACGGCGGCCGAGCTGCGGGCGGTGCTGAGTGGCCGCGGGCCTCGCTCGGAGGTACGCAGCGCTGCCGCCGCGACAACAGGCGCCGCGCGCACTAGCCCGAGCGCTGGCGCGAGCGCATCGGCGACCGCGGCGCCCAAACCTGCTCCGGCCGCGAAACCAGCAGCGCCGGGCATCAGGCGAGGCGCGCCGCTCATCGCGGATCGCGTTCAGCTCGTGGGGAACGGCGGCCGCGCGCTCGAGATCGGCGTGCGGACGGAGGTCGGGAAGCACCTCGCTCAGCAGTTCGGGAGCGACGCCCAGTTCTGGGACGTGCGACAGTGCGTGCTCGAGCGCCGACCCGACAGACGCTGGCAAGTTGCCCCCACGCCCGGCACGGCGAACGAAACGCTGTTGAACGGCGACGTGCTCGCTGCGCCGCAGCCACTCCACGACGGCGACGTGATCGCGGTCGGTCGGAAGGCGGCGGGGATCGTCAAGTTGCCGCTCACGGTTCGTGCAGTGTGATGCAGTCTGATGCAGTCTGAGCCCAACGGCGGCACACCGCCGGATGCGTCGCAGAGCGACGTCATACCGGACGCAAGCGAGCCGAACGCCACCACAGCCGCCGCCCCGGCGCCTAACGTGCCGGCATCGGATACAGTCGCCGATGCAACCACCGACGCTACTCCGCCCGACGCGCCCGCCGTCCCACCCGTCCCGCCAGTCCCGCCAGTCCTCGACATCGAGGATCTCGACTGGTCCGCCGTGCGGGACGCCGTAGACCCCGCCGGGATTCGCGCGCGCGTGCGCACCACGGTGGAACAACTCGAGGCGCTGCTCGACCACGAGGGCGGACCCGGGTTGCTCTTCGACGCGGACCGCGCCAACGCGGACGATCGCGCGGTCCGCGTCGTCGATCTCGAGCCTAACGCGCCACTCTGGTTCATCGGTGACTTGCACGGCGACCTCCTCGCCCTCGAGGCGGCGCTCGCACTCATCCGCCGAAACGCGCCCACCGAAGACGGCGCGCCTCGCGTCGTCTTCCTCGGCGACCTCTTCGATGACGAGGGCTACGGGCTGGAAGTGCTGCTGCGCGTCTTCGAGCTAATCGTGGAAGCGCCAGGGTCCGTCTGCCTCGTTGCCGGGAACCACGACGAGGCGCTGCACTACACCGGCGCGCACTTCACGGCGACCGTGAGCCCGTCCGACTTCACGGACTTTCTGAACGCACACCTCGCCCACGAGTGGATCACCCGGACCGGCAAGCTCGCGGTGCGCCTGTTCGCGTCGGCGCCGCGGGCGCTCTTCTTCCCGGACGGTCTGCTCGTCACCCACGGCGGCTTCCCACTCGTCGACCTGCACGCCGATCTGCGAGCGACGGGCGACTGGAACGACCCCCGCTGCCTCACCGACTTCACGTGGACGCGCGCGCATCCGCGGGCTCGCAAGAAGATGCCGAACCGCACGTCGCGCGGCAGCGAGTTCGGGCACGAAGACTTCGCCGCCTTCTGCGACCTCAGCGCGGAGCTCGGCCGCCCGGTGACGCACATGGTGCGCGGGCACGACCACGTCGACGAGCGCTACGAGATCTACCCGGCCTACGCGGCTCACCCGGTCCTCACGACCGTAGCGCTCTCTCGACGCCTGCCACGTGAGGCGTTCGGGGCGTTCGAGCGCGTACCGACGATCGCGCGGTGGGTGCCGGGTACGCTGCCACAGGTGCACCGACTGCACGTGCCGGCTGCGCTGGTACGCGACGTCTATTCGGACGACGGCGAGCCCGATGGCCGCGAAGCGGACACCGGCGGAGCACCAGTGTGAGCGACGTCGTGAGTGATGTCATCATCCGCTGCCCGAATTGTGGCACGACGCAGGGCGCGTTAGGCGAGTGCGAGGCATGCCACGAGGCCGACACACGCTACTTCTGCACGAACCACGTGCCGGGGCTCTGGCTGGACGGGCCGGTGTGCTCCACGTGCGGCGCCCGCTACGGAGTCGCACGTGAAACCCGCCGCCCTCCGCCTCCTCCTCGCGCACGCGTGGAGCCGCCGGTCCGGCCTCGCTCACGTCCCGTCCCGCACGCAGAGCCGGAGCCCGTCCCCGTCGACGTGTGGCACGATCCAGAGCCTGTGCGAGGCAGGCGCGAGGTCCGCGAGATCGAGACCGTCCCGATCGAGACAGTCCCGATCGAGCCGCGTGGCGGCTGGTCGATCGAGCCGCCATTCTCGCCGGATAGCGTTAGGCTGGCGACGGCGGTCGGGTGCGCGCGCCGGCTCGTTCTCCTTATCGTGATCTTGCTGGCGCTGGCGGCGCTTGCTCTCTTCGGACTGTTGAGCGGCGGCTCGAGCTTCCTGTTCAGTGCAACCAACGTCGCACCCGTCTCACCCATCTCGGATCGAGCAGACGCTCAGGACCGCGTCCGCAGCCGCCGCGCCCCCTTCAGATACGCGAACCAGCACACGATGGCAGCCAACGCGATCGGCGCGAACACCAGCGGGTAGTCGCTGGTTGGCTACAAACAAAGCGGTGCGCGCTATCAAGCGCGCACCGTTAGGCGACCCGATCGCGGTGACCGGGTCAGCGCGCCGTCAGGTCTTCGAATGCCCGTGCTGCTCGTCAGGCAGGACCTTGATAGCCGCGCGCATCCATGAGTGGATACAGCACTGGAAGCGGTGCGTGCCAACGGCCAACGCGTCGACGGTGAGGGTAGCGCCCGGCGGGAGCTCGGCGCTTGGCGCCATCGCGAGGCACTCCGGGGCGGGGATCAGCCCAACCCTCAGTGGCGGGACGCGTCCTCCGCCGAAGGCCGCGACCTCCGTGAAGGTGTGCAGCCGGCCGCCTTCGTTCGTCACGCGTACGCTCTGGCCGACTTCGATCTTGATGTAGGAGGGCTCGTTCCGCCACGCTGGATGACCGACCACAGTCGTCGGGGACAGCGGCGACGTCAGAAACGCGGAGAACTCCGCGTTCGTCACGGCCCCGTCTTTCAGCAGACACCCTCCCGTTGGTGCCCACGCTGGGTCCGTGGGGTCGCAATCGTCCTTCACGGCGATATAGCGCTTCGGTCCACCATTGCCCACCCCATTGCCTTCGTTGCCGTTACCTCTGTTCGACGAGAGGCTGGCGCCCGTGGACGTCGCAACCGACGCCCGCACGTTCTGACTCACCGGGTCGTCCGAGCACGCCGCCGTGAGGGCGATGATCGTCAGCGTTGCGCATCGAAGCTGGACTCTGGTCATGGTCGCTCCATTGAGTCGAGGTGGCGGGATCGGCGGCGGAGAACGTTAGGCGTGGCCACCGCTCCAAACGCGTCCGAGCCCCGACTGTGCGACTACCGCAATCCGGGCCCGCGGGCCGCCACGATTGGGCCGCCTTGGCGCCGCCGGCAAGCTCGGTGCGGCGGGAGACGGGTGGGTCACGGTGGAGGCCTTGTTCAGACGGCGAGCGCCGCAGCTCGCTCCCACCGACCCGCAGCCCGCGTCTTGCAGGACTGGCTCCCATGCAATCGGTCCCGACATCCCGCAGGACCACCGCACTGGTGGCCCTGGCTACCCCGTTCATCACCCTGTCCATCCTCGCCTGCGGTGATGGGCCCACCGGTACGCGCTCTCAGGTAACGGGCGAAATCGCGTTCGCCAGCAATCGCGACGGCGCGAGCTATGGCATCTACCTGACGGATGCTGCGGGTACGCGCGTGACGTTGCTGGCGAAAACGCAGAACATCCCATTCTGCCTCTCATGGTCGCCAGACGGGTCACGACTCGCGTTCGCGGAGACGCTCGACAAACGCGACCAGATTCTGGTACTCGACGTCGCGGCAGGGAGTCAGACGCAAATCACGCAGGGTCCGTTGTTCAACACGTGCCCTGCCTGGGCCCCTGACGGTCGTCACATTGCGTACTACTCCGGCGAGCAGGCGAACGCGCCGGGCGGCTTCGATCCAGGGTACCCTCGCCGCTGGCGAATGATGCTCATGGCCCCGGACGGGTCCGCGGCGACCGCGATCGCGAACCGGGATTACATACCGAATCCCACGAGCTGGTCACCGGACGGAACGCAGCTCATCGCCGAACGAGTCAGTGATTTCACACTCGTCATCGTCGACGTCGCGAGTGGCGCCGAAGTCGCGTCGCTGGCCGCGACACCCCCGGCATGGTGGCCGACATGGTCACCGGACGGCGAGACGATTGCCTTCTCGAGTCAACAACGCGGCGATCTGGCCGTGTACTCGATTCGCCGCGACGGGACTGCGCAACGTCGCCTGTCGCCGGACACCGTCGGCGGGAACACAGCAGCGAACTGGTCGCCCGACGGGAAGCGAATCGTCTTCCAACAGCTCTTCGACACGCGCGCGGACCCAGCGGACCCCAAGTCCGCACTCGTGACGAACTGGGAGATCGTCATCGCGAACGCGGACGGGAGCAACCCGGTGAACATCACCCGGCACGTCGCTAAAGACGAAGGCCCGGTATGGCGGCCGCGGCGATGACTCCAGGCCGCGCGGATCAGAACTCGATCTGCGCGCCGAGCTCCACCACGCGGTTCGTCGGCAGACCGAAGAACTCCGTCGCCGACCGCGCGTTCCGCGACATGAACACGAACAGCTTCTTCCGCCAGCGCGACATCTGCGACGTCCCATACGGCAGCAGGCGCTCGCGCCCGAGGACGTAGCTCGTCTCCGCGCTCGCCGCGCGAATGCCCGACGCGCGAGCGCGCTCGAGCACCGCCGGAACATTCGGCGTCTCCATGAAGCCGAACGTCGCGATCACCTGGAAGAACCCCTGGCCTAACGACTGGACGCGCACGCGCTCGGTGTCATCGACGTCGGGCACCTCGGCCGATTGAACCGAGAGCAGGATCACTTCCTCGTGCAGCACCTTGTTGTGCTTGAGATGATGCAGCAACACCACTGGCGCGCCGTCCGTGCCCGACGTCATGAACACCGCTGTACCGGGCACGCGAGGAATTCGGCGCCGTTTGAGGTCGTCGAGCAGCAGCTCCATCGGGAGCGCGCCCTGACGCAGGATCCCCGCCAGCAGCTCGCGACCCGCCTTCCACGTCGTCATGAGGGTGAAGAACACGACCGCCAGTGCGAGCGGCACCCACCCGCCGGCGACGATCTTGACCGCGTTCGCCGCGAAGAACGCGAGATCGACGATCAGGAAGCCAGCCGTCAGCAGCGCGACGTTTCTCTTCGACCATCCCCATCGGTTGCGGGCGACGATCGCGAACAGGACCGTCGTGATCACCATCGTGCCCGTGACCGCGATGCCGTACGCCGCCGCCAGCGCGCCGGCCGAGCGGAACGTCACCACCAGCGTTAGGCACCCGATCATGAGCGCGCTGTTGACCTCGGGGATGTAGATCTGCCCCGCCTCCTGCTTGGACGTGTGGACGATCGTCACCCGCGGGATGTAGCCGAGCTGGACGGCCTGCTGCGTGAGCGAGTACGCGCCCGAGATGTGCGCCTGCGACGCGACGATCGCCGCGGCGTTTGCGATACCCAGGAGCGGGTACAGGAACCACTTGGGCGCCAGCAGATAGAACGGATTCTCCGC
>Ga0207691_10004689_pt1 | contig 13238 bp, 12 predicted proteins | sample KBSM13metaG_FD_184327 | JGI IMG/M metagenome (GOLD analysis project Ga0207691, IMG submission 184327) | Miscanthus rhizosphere microbial communities from Kellogg Biological Station, Michigan, USA - KBS M1-3 metaG (SPAdes) (version 2) | ecosystem: Host-associated > Plants > Roots > Rhizosphere >... | reverse complement strand
CAGGAGTTTCTGCACAGCCTCAAGGAGGATTTGTTCACCACTTCGCTCTACGTGTTCACGCCCAAAGGAGATTTGCTGAGCTTTCCCAAGGGCTCCACGGTGATCGATTTTGCCTACCGCATTCACACCGAAGTCGGGAATCGTTGTTCCGGCGCGCGCGTCAACGGTCAACTGGTATCGCTCAAATACATTTTGCGTAGCGGCGACACCGTCGAGATTATCACCACCCAACAACAGTCGCCGAGCCGCGACTGGCTCAAATGGGTGAAGACGCCTCGCGCCAAAGCGAAACTGCGCGCCTGGTTGAAGGCTCAACAACGTGATCGAAGTGTGCTCCTGGGACGGGAAATTTTCGACGGCGATCTGCATCGCTATCAACTCGACTATTCCGCCTTGCGCGATGAAGGCAAAATCGCGTGGCTCAGTAAGGAGCTGGGCATGAAGGATGAAGAGACTTTGCTGTCGGCGATCGGTTACGGACGGATTACCACGCGCCATGCGCTCTTGAAATTGTTATCACCGGAAAAGCTCGATGCCGGGCCCAAGAAGGCGGATGGGGCGCTCGAGTCTTTATTTCGTCTGGTTTCGAAACAAAAAAGAGGTTTGGGCATCCGGGTGAAGGGGGTGGATGACGTTCTGGTTCGATTCGCGCTGTGCTGTCATCCTTTACCAGGAGAGCAGATCGTGGGATTCATCACGCGCGGACGCGGCGTCACCGTACACACGGTGAGTTGTCCAACGGTGCTGGAGAGCGATCCGCACCGAAAGATCGATGTCAGCTGGGAGGAAACTGATCAAGCGCCACGGCCGGTCAAGATCGAAGTCACCTGCGTCGATCAGCCCGGTTTACTGGCCGCGATCAGTTCCGCAATCACCAGCGCAGAAGCCAACATTGCCCGCGCGCAGGTCCGGACATTTTCCAGCCACAGGGCGATCAACACCTTCGAGGTGATGATCAAAAACTCGGAACATCTCAATCGCGTCCTGCAAAACGTCACAAAGGTTAAAGGTGTTTACAAAGCGGTGCGCGCACGCGGCAGAACCGGCGGCAAGGTCGAGCTCGAGCAAGCGCCCAAGGAAGAATTGCACTGAAGCAGGCCCTGCCGGCATCACGCAACTTTGTGCACGCGACCCGAGTGAATGCAATCCGTACAGACCAGCGCCCGTTTCACCCGACCTTCAAAGCTCGCACGGACCCGCTGTAAGTTCGGCTGCCAGGTGCGCTTGGTCTTGTTATTCGCGTGACTGACGTTGTACCCGACGGATCGGCCTTTACCACAGATGGAGCATACTCGCGCCATTTTACTTTTTTATCCTTTCGATGATTTGCGTGGTTGAAAATCCCGGCAAATAAGGAATCACCGCGACCCGCCCGCCATTTTGCTTGACGACATCCGCTCCGACGATCTTGTCAGCGCCCCAATCGCCGCCTTTCACGAGCACGTTCGGCTGGATAGCAGCGATGACGCGATAAGGATCCGGTTCGTCATAAGCGACCACGTAGTCTACCATCTCTAGTGCGGCGATCAACTCGATCCGGTCGACTTCCGGCGTGATCGGACGCTCCGGCCCTTTGATAGATTTAACGGAGACGTCGCTGTTGATCCCGACGATCAAAATCTCTCCCAGCGCCTTTGCCTGGCGCAGCATATGAATGTGGCCGCGATGAACCAGATCGAAGCAGCCATTGGTAAACACGACGACTCTGCCGGCTTTCCGAGCTTGAGCCGAAATCGCGCTGAGCTCGTCGACGGTTTTGAATTTGGCAGGCACCGTACCCGTGGGTAGCATGGCGCCGTTCGGAATTCAATTAAATCATGGAACGACTCGCTGATTGCAATCTTGACCCTCGTCTAAAACTCCGCTAAGGTCCAAGCAATATTGGCGGAGTCGTCAGGAGGAAAAATGGAATACCAGGATCTGCGCGAATGGATCCAAATTGCCGAAGAAATGGGCGAGCTTAAGACCTTGAAAGGTTGCGATTGGAATCTCGAAATCGGCGCAATCACCGAGATCGTCGCCCACAAAGAAGACGGCCCGGCGGTACTTTTCGACGATATCAAGGGATACCCCAAAGGTTATCGCGTGCTATCCAACTCGCTGTCATCGCGCAAGCGATTGGCGTTGACCTTGGGGCTTCCTGCAGGCGAAACCAAGATGGATTTCGTCAAGATTTGGAAAGACAACTACAAAAGCATCAAGCCAGTGCCGGCAAAATTCGTCAAGAAGAGCGGTCTTTTCGACAACGTCTACAAAGACGGCGACATCGACATGTTCAAATTTCCGACGCCGCTCTGGCATGACAAGGACGGCGGCCGTTATATCGGCACGGGCAGTGTCGACATCACCCGCGATCCGGACGAGGGTTGGGTGAACTACGGTACCTATCGAGTGATGATCCACGACAAAAACAAGATTGGTTTCTACATCTCCCCTGGTAAGCATGGCCGAATTCAGCGCGAAAAATACGCCGCCAGCGGAGAACCTTTTAAGATTGCCATGTCGTTTGGCCATGATCCTTTGACCTTTCTCGCCGGCAGTATCGAAGTGCCGTACGGCGTGCCGGAATACGAATTCATCGGTGGTTTGCGCGGCGAACCGTTCGAGATGATCGAAGGCGAGTATTCAGGTTTGCCCATACCGGCCAACGCCGAAATCGTGATCGAAGGCGATGTGCATTTCGATAATCCCAAGGTCGAAGGACCCTTTGGCGAATGGACGGGGTACTACGCCAGCGCCGAACGCGCCGAACCTTGGGTCGAAGTGAAACGGCTTTATCACCGCAACGATCCCATTATACTTGGCTCGCCTCCGGGGAGGCCGCCCGCGGAGTTGGGCTGGTATCGCTCGTATTTACGCTCGGCCTTGATTTGGGACGAGATGGAGAAGGCGGGCGTCCCTGATGTGAAAGGCGTGTGGCTTACCGTTTCTGGCGGCAGCCGATTGATGATGGTGGTGTCGATTAAACAGCGCTACCCCGGTCATGCCAAGCAAGCCGCGATCGTTGCTTCGCAATGTCATGCCGGCGCATATCTCGGACGTTTTGTCGTTGTCGTCGATGACGATATCGATCCATCCAACACGGATGACGTGATCTGGGCGATGTCGAGCCGCTGCGAGCCCGAACAGGATATCGACATTCTGCGGCGCTGCTGGAGCGGACCGCTGGACCCGGTGATTCACCCGACGAAAAAGGGTTTCAACTCGCGCGCGATCATCGATGCCACTCGGCCGTACGAATGGATGAAGGATTTTCCGCCCGTCGCTGAGTCGAGCAAAGAAGTGCTCGATGCCACCACCAAAAAATGGGGCGCGGAGTTATTCGGCAGCAACGGTAAAAAGTAAAACAAGCAACCTGGCTGTAGAAAGGCAAGTCGATCACCATCTGGTCGACTTGCCTTTTTTATTTCGAGCTTTCGACTAATCGGATTGAGGCATTGCCGTTTAGAGTGATGATCGGAAACCTTTTGCAATACCTTAGTAAGATTGAGTGCCGAGCTTCGCAAATTCCCGGCGCGCGTTTTTATTGAAAATGTTATCTTGACCGCGCAACAACCTCTCAGTATTGTCTGCCTCTAGAGAATAGAATCACGGTGAAAATCCAAATTTTGTCCGATGACCTTGCCAGCCGGATTGCGGCCGGCGAAGTCGTTGAGCGGCCGGCTTCGGCGGTGAAGGAGCTGATCGAGAATGCGCTCGATGCGCGTGCCAGCGAAATTGTCGTCGGAGTGGAAAAAAGCGGCACGACGCTGATTCGCGTGGCCGATAATGGCGAAGGCATGGGCGCCGAAGACCTGGCCATGGCCGTCGAGCGCCATGCTACAAGCAAGTTAACCGTCGAGGCGGATCTCTTTCGGATCGCCACCTTGGGATTTCGCGGCGAAGCTTTGCCGAGCATCGCTTCGGTATCACGAATGGAAATCGTATCGCGCCCGAAGGACGCAGCAACTGCACATTTACTCTCTTGTGCGGGCGGGGCTAGGAAAGAGCTTCGCCCGACCGCAGCAGCTACCGGCACGACGGTTTTGGTCCGAGATATCTTTTTTAACGTGCCGGCGCGTCGCAAGTTTCTCAAATCGCCAGCGACTGAATTGAGCCATATCTGTGATGTCATTAATCGGATTGCGCTCGCTCATCCGGCGGTTCATTTTCGTTTGGAGCACGACGAACGTACGGTAGCCGATTATGCCGCTGTTGCGCAGCCGCGCGATCGCATGCAGCAGGTGTTGGGGCGCGAGGTGGTTAGGGACATTGCACCGTTTAACTGCCGACGGAGCGAACTATCGGTGCAAGGCTTTTTGAGCGCGGCGCCAGGCTCTTATCCGAACTCACGGTATCTCTTCACTTATGTGAACCGCCGGTACGTGCGCGACAAAGTGCTCACGCATGCGGTTCTCCAAGGCTACGAAAATCTCTTGATGAAAGGGCAGTATCCCGCCGTTGTGTTGTTTTTGGATCTGCCCTTCGAAGGTGTCGATGTCAACGTCCATCCGGCGAAATACGAGGTGCGGTTTCGCCATCAAGCCGAAGTGCATACAGCCGTGGCGAGCGGGGTGCGCGACGCCTTAAAACAGGCAGCAAAAGAACCTGCCGTGCGCACAAGCTTCACCTGTGCGGAGCCGTTCCAAGGCGTGCGCGAGGTGGCGCTGCCCTACCAGACGGGATCGACGGCCGCGCAAGATTTCGCCCATGCCGCCGGGGATAACTTCGTCACCCCGCTAAGAACGAACGAACGTAATGGTTATTTTTCCTCGCTGCAAATTCTCGGGCAAATCCTCGGTTGCTATATCGTGTGCGCATCGGCGCACGGGCTTGCCCTGATCGATCAGCATGCCGCGCACGAACGCGTCGCCTTCGAAAACCTTCGCCGGCAGCTCGAAACGGGACAGGTTTCGACACAGACGCTTTTGCTGCCGCAGACGCTGGAGCTCAATGCCGGCGAAATCAGTCTGATCGAGGCCAGTTTCGAAGCTCTCAAGACCTTTGGCTTCGCTCTCGAGCCTTTCGGACCCGGAACGTACGCGATCACAGAGGCGCCCGCGCTGCTGCCGGAGGGAGACTACACGCAACTGGTGCGGCAGATGGTCGCCGATCTCGCCGACGTGGATACTTCGACAAAGCTCCGAAACCATCTCGAAGAGCGACTGGCGACCATCGCGTGTCATAGCGTCATTCGCGCCAATCGTTCTCTAGAATTTGACGAAATGGTAGCTCTGCTCAGGGATCTTGACGAAATCGATTTCGCGACGCAATGCCCTCATGGCCGGCCGGTGCGAATAGAGATCAGCCGGGAGGACCTCGAGCGGATGTTCAAGCGCGTCCTTTAAAGGTTCAACGTTTCCAGTCAACGCTCAACGCTAGGATCAGCATTGTTCTTTGAACATCGAACGTTGAGCTTTGAACCGCGTCGTAGATGAAACCAAAAATTGTGATTGTGCTTGGCCCCACGGCGGTTGGCAAAACCGAGTTGGCGCTCGCCGTCGCGCCAAAAGTCAATGCCGAGATCGTCAACGCCGACTCTCAGCAAGTCTATCGTTATCTCGACATCGGAACTGGGAAGCCATCGAAACCCGAGCGCGAGCGAGTGCGACATCATCTGATCGATGTGGTCAATCCCGACGAAGATTTCAACGCAGCGCGATATCGCCAATTGGCTGCAGCGAGTATCGACGAGATTCACAAGCGCGGTGCAAAGGTGTTGGTTAGCGGCGGCACGGGGTTGTACTTGAAGGCGCTGACTGGCGGTTTATTCTCGGGGCCCGGTCAGGATACGGAACTGCGCGCGAACTTGGAACGCGAAATCGCCCAGATCGGGCTGGCTGCCTTATATGACCGGCTGATTGCGATCGATCCTGGCGCCAACACAAAGATTCATCCCAACGACCGCCAGCGTATCATTCGCGCTTTGGAAGTGTATCAAAGCACCGGCCGCCCATTGAGCGAGTGGCAGAATGAGCACCGATTTCAGGAGGAAGCGTTTCAGGTTCTCAAAATCGGTTTGGCGCGCGCGCGCGCCGAGCTTTACGATTTGATCAATCGGCGCAGCGAGAGCATGATCCGCGCCGGCTTGCTCGACGAAGTGCGCGGCTTAATGGAGCGCGGTTACGAACTGGACCTCAAACCGCTGCGCAGCGTTGGCTATCGGCAGATGGGCGAAGTCATAGAGGGAATCAAAGGCTTGCCGGAAGCTATGGCGGAAATGAAACAGGAAACCCGCCGCCTCGCGAAACGGCAGCTGACTTGGTTTCGCAGCGATCCGGAGATCCGCTGGTTTCATCCGGAAAAACAGGAGCGGGAGATTGGCGAATTGGTACAAGCATTTTTGCTATGACGACTGGGGTATTCATGAACCATAGGGTGCGAATAGAAATTTGGCGTACCGTAGCACTAATTGCTTTTCTGATACCCAATACAGGTGGAGGCGCGGAACCTGTTCTCGAGTGGGGAACCATCGAGCAGGAAGCCGCCTCATTTTTGAGCCGGTATATTCAGATCGACACGACAAACCCACCCGGCAATGAGATTAAGGCGGCCGAATTCCTCAAAAGCATTTTTGATCGTGAGGGCATTGAAGCGAGAATCATCGAATCCGCGCCCGGACGCGCTAATCTTTATGCCGTTCTCCGCGGAGATGGCTCGCGAAAATCGATAATTTTGCTCAATCATATGGATGTTGTTCCAGCGGATGAAAAACTCTGGAAGGAAAAACCATTTGGCGGCGAGCTCAAAGACGGTGTGATTTGGGGCCGCGGCACGCTGGACGACAAAGGGCCTGCGATCATGGAACTCGCGGCGCTGCTGGCGCTCAAGCGGCACAAAATCGCTTTGAAAAGCGATGTGGTCTTTCTTGGGACTGCTGACGAAGAAGCCGGTGGCGCGCTCGGAGCTGGATACCTCTTGGCGAAACATCCCGACCTGTTCAACAATGTCGGCGTGGTGTTTAACGAAGGCGGCGGCATTCGTGTCGGAGAAGACGGCCACGCGCGAGTTTACAGCGTGAGTGTGGCCGAAAAGACGCCGCTTTGGCTGAGGCTTACGGCAACCGGAACGCCAGGCCATGGCTCCGCTCCCGGAAACGACATGGCGCTGCATAAACTTATCGCCGCGCTAAATCGAATAATGAGATACGAAAGCCCGATCAAAGTCGTTCCCGAGGTGCAAAAGTTCTACGCCGATACGGCTCAAACGGCGCCTGAATCCCGGCGCACCGGCTATCGCGATTTGCGTCGGGCATTGGAAGATTCGGCTTTTCGCTCGGAGTTTCTCGCCGATGCGCGCGAGCGCGGCACTGTAAGCAATACGATCGCGATCACCCGGATCACGGGATCGGCCAAAGTCAACGTAATTTCCGGCATGGCAACGGCCGAGATCGATATCCGATTACTTCCCGGCGAAGACCCAAAAATCATGATTAATGAACTGCGGCGACTGATCGACGATGATTCGATCAATATCGAGGTGCTCTTATCATTTCCGGCAGCGCTCTCGCCGCCCCATCCCGAAGCGATGCGGGTTATTACCGAGTTCGCCAAGAGCCATGACCCCGGAGTGCCAGTGGTGGCGCCGCTCGTGCGCGGGTTTACCGATTGTCATTTCTTCCGGGAAAAGGGCATTCCGTGCCTGGGTTTCATGCCTCGTCGGACCCCGCCGAGCAGCGAAGGCTTGGTTCACGGCGTGGATGAACGAATACATCTCGAGAGCTTTAACTTTGGCATTCGCGCCATGTATGAAATCGTGCGTCGGCTCGCGGCTGAGTAGTCTGTGCGGCGCTTCCTGGCGAGCCCTCACCCGCCGCTTCGCGGCGGCCTCTCCCAGAGGGCGAGGCGGAAAAATGAATTACTGGATCTGTAGGTTTCGAACGCTAGACGAGACCCAAAACGAAAGATCCTTCCTAGCAGCAGGGCAGGGGGTTTTCTATCAGGTTGTAAACGTGATCGAAATTCACTTCGTTGATGCGCGCCAAAATTTTGAAGGTGCGCGGCGGCTCATTTTTTAGAAAAACCATGATCGCGGTTTCCACGGGCGGGCATCCGGCCTTCACGCAGGGAACTTCTTTGACGACGATGGGCGCGTCCGGCGGAAAACTCAGAATCGTTTGCACCCAGTATCGAATTTGATCCAGGGTGAAATTCGACACGTCCTGCTTGCGACCGAAGGGGTCGACATCTTCGGCAGACGACGCACCGTTACTGGTCGTGATGCAGTTTAAAAAGCCCTGGGTGATTTTTTCTTTATCCAAATCGCGGCCGATGAACACCAGGCGATTCAGACGGTCCTCATGCTCTGCCCACGGCCGACCCGGCCGACCTTCGAAGAGCATATGAACGCCTTGGAAGACGAACTGATCGGGATCCTTGCGCAGGTTGAGAATTCCTTTCATGCGCATGATGCGCTCGCCAGATTCCGCCAGCAATTCGCGAAACCAGTGACTTAGCTTGAGTCCGTCGAGGTCTCCCGCTGTCGAGATCGCCACAGTGTCGATGTCGTCGGTGTGACGATGATTGTGGTCGTGCTTTTCCGCTCTCACTTCGACGTCGAGACTTCTGAGATCCAAAACCGTGCCGATGTCGACATCGGAATTGCGCGTCTGACAAATACGCGCCGCGCCGTTTAAGTTCCGCAGGCGAAACTCCAGCTCCGGCAGGTCCTCGGGATTGATCAGATCCGTCTTGTTGAGCAACACCATATCGGCAAAAGCGATTTGTTCTTTCGCCTCCGGCGAGTTGCTCAGTTGTTGGAAGATGTGCTTGGCATCGACCACGGTGACCACGCCGTTCAGCTGATACTGGCTCTTGATTCGCTCGTCGATGAAAAAGCTCTGCACGACAGGCGCGGGATCCGCGAGCCCGGTGGTTTCGATCATCAGCGTGTCGAATTTGTCGCGGTGCTCGAGCAGACCGAATAGGCTTCGCAGCAAGTCGCCGCGCACGGTGCAACAGATACAGCCGTTGCTCATCTCCACCACTTCCTGATCGGAGGAAATCAGCAAATGATGATCGATGCCGACCTCGCCGAACTCATTGACGATCACGGCAACGCGGCGGCCGTGATCCGCCGTTAAAATCCGGTTCAGCAGTGTCGTCTTTCCAGCCCCGAGAAAACCGGTCAGAACAGTCACCGGCACGCGTTGATCATTAACTTCTGCCATGCACTTGAAATCCTTCTGCGATTGTTTTCTAAAGGTAACAACCAGTCAGAATCGAGTCAACTTACAGGATTTCTACATCGGCATTGAAGTGGAACGAGAATGAAGCTCAAGGGGAAAATAGCCTTTATCACAGGATTCGGATCAGGATTAGGGCAAGCGATCGCGGTCCTGTTCGCACGGGAAGGGGCAGCGGTGGCGGGCACATCGCCGACCGCGTCGAAGGGCCGGGAGACCGTTGCCCTGGTCGAAAAACTCGGCGGAAAAGCGCTCTATTGGCCGGGCGACGCTTCGGATTCGAAGCAAATGAAAAACATCATCGCTGAAACAGTGCAGCGGCTTGGTGGCATCGATGTCCTCGTGAATAGCGGCGGCGTCCGCACCAACGGGAGCATTACTGAAATTACTGAAGACGAGTGGGACCGAACACTGGACGTGAATCTCAAAGGCGCCTTTATTGTCTCAAAGCTCGCGATTCCGGAGATGAAGCGGCGTGGCGGCGGCGTGATTCTTCATATCGCGGCCCGCTCGGGAATGCTCGGCCAATCGGGGCGAGCAGCGTATTGTGCATCGAAAGGCGGCATGGTTCGCTTGACCGAAGCGATGGCGATGGACCACGCGAAGGATCATATCCGCGTCAATTGTATTTGCCCGGGCCCAACGCGCACGCCGATGGTCGATACCTCAACGCCTGAAAAGCTCGCGCGCTATAAAACGCGGGTGCCGATCGGCCGGATCGGCGAGCCCGACGATGTCGCATACGCGGCTTTGTACCTTGCTTCGGATGAAGCTTCCATGGTTACCGCAGCGATTCTGCCCGTGGACGGCGGCATGCGCCTGACCGGCCCGTAAGATCCGCCCGTTGCTCAAACTTTCGACCTTACATTAGGAAGAACTAATGCTTGATATTAGGCCCATAGGTATTGAGGATTATGCGGAACGCTGCAGCAAGCCGTTATCGGAACTGCATGACAAACTGTGGGTGGAGACCTATGCAAAGACCCATAGTCCCGGCATGATGGTGGGCCCAGTCGAAGGACAGTTTCTGAAGATGTTGGCGCAGTTCACGGGTGCGCGGCGGATTCTTGAAATCGGCATGTTCACAGGCTACAGCACTTTGGCTTGGGCCGAAGCGTTGCCTAAAGACGGCCGCGTCGTCACCTGCGAGGTGAGTGCGGAAAGCGCTGAAATCGCCAAGCGTTACTTCGCGGAAAGTCCCCACTCCCAAAAAATCGAGATCAAATTAGGCCCAGCGCTGGAATCGCTCAAGCGCATTTGGGGTCCGTTCGATATCTGTTTCATCGATGCCGATAAGGAAAATTACAGTGCTTACTATGACGCCTGCTTCGAATTGGTCCGGCCGCGCGGCCTGATTATTCTTGATAACGTGCTGCGCAGCGGCCGTGTGCTCGATCCGCGCGACTCGGCGACCAAAATTGTCGATGCCTTGAATCAGCGTATTCGGAATGATCCACGCGTGGAAAACGTGCTTTTGCCATTCCGCGATGGAATCATGCTGGTGAGAAAATTATAGCTGCCCTCCATCTCGCTCGGTGCTCAGAGTTCCTGGGTTGATAATCTATTCAAAACTTCATTTAAGTCCTCCGGCAACGGCGCAGTCCACTGCTTCAGTTTTCCGGCATGCTGGAGCGCCAACTTCTCGGCATGGAGAAATTGCCGCTTCAAGCCGAACTGTTTTCGAAAGCGCCGGTTGTAAGCAAAATCGCCGTGCTGCTCGTCCATGATGACAGGATAGCCGAGCTTGGCGAAATGGAGACGGATTTGGTGCAGGCGACCGGTCTCTATTTTTACGCGCACCAAAGTCGCATCCGAAAACTGCCTCAAGACATGGTAGCGCGTCAGCGCATGCACTGGATTGCCTTGTCTGCCCGGCAATGGAAAATCGATGTGGCCCTCATGCAGGCGTAATCGGCCCTTCACAAGACAAAGATATTCCTTTTCGACGTCGCCGTGTTGAAAGCGGGTTTCCAGTTCCTTGGCGGTCGCGGAATTCTTTGCAACCAGCAACAACCCGGACGTATCTTTGTCGAGACGGTGCACGAGTTGAGGTCTGATATCTGTTCCGCGATAATTGGCCTCCAACACGCCCAGCACCGAATCTCCCTTGCGCACGGATTTTCCTTCGTGAACAGCGATCCCGGCTGGTTTGTTGAGGACAAGCAGCAAATCGTCCTGGTAAATAATATCGATCTCCGCTAAGCTTTGGGTTCTATCCCTTGAGGCTTTTTTCTCGAACTCGACGTAAAGCTGAATGCGGTCTCCGGGACAGACTAGATCCTCGGCTTTGGCCCGTCGCCCGTTAATTCGTACGCCATTTTTCCGCAGTAGCTTTCGGATATACCCGATGGGGAACTCCTTTTTCAAAAAATTCTCGAGCTTTTTCGCTGATTCCTGAGTCCGCACCACAATCTCATGCATCGCTTTAATTGAATAGCGACAGGACCGGTTTCAGTCAAGCGGTGGATGCGTTGCAATTGTCCAATTATTAAGATAGCTTACGTCGACGGCGCCAGGGCGTTGAGCCTTGCTTGGCCGCGCCGGGTGAGGTTGTCATTGAGCCGTAATGAGCCGGTCGATGTTTTAAGAAACAAAATCGATCAAATTGATGCAAAAATAGTAAGCCTTCTAAATGATCGGGCGTCTTTAGCGCAAAAGATCGGCCGTTCCAAAAGCGATAACCATCAAGAAGTCTATGCTCCCCATCGCGAGAAGGAAGTTCTCGAGCGCGTTTGCGAGCTGAACCGCGGACCGCTCTCGGCGCAAGTTGTCGGCGCGATTTTTCGGGAAATCATTTCGGGTTGCCGGGGTCTCGAGGGACCACTGAACGTGTCGTTCTTTGGCGCCGCGGCGACTTACACGCATCTCGCTGCGCGCGAGAAATTCGGCTCGTCGGCCAACTTGCGATCCACCGCGACCATCCCGGAAGTCTTTCAAGACGTCACTCGGGGCCGAGCTGATTTTGGCGTTGTGCCGATCGAAAATTCCACGGAAGGCGCGGTCACTCACACCTTCGATTTGCTGGTCGATACGGAGCTACAGATCTGCGCGGAAATGTTTTTGGAGATACACCATAATTTGTTGTCGCGATCGGGCCGAGCAGCCGATGTAAAAGGCATTATCTCGCATCCACAAGCCTTGGCGCAGTGCCGCGGCTGGCTTGCGCGCCACTTCCCGTCGATCCCAATCGATGAGGTGGCGAGCACGGGTCACGCGGCAATAAAAGCCGCTGCGGACGGCTCCTTGGCAGCCATTTCCAGCGCGATGGCGAGGGAAGTTTACGATCTGCAGACGGTGTCTGCGAACATCGAAGACCAAAGCAACAATATCACGCGGTTTGTGGTCATCGGGAAGCTGTATACCAGGCCGAGCGGCGATGACAAAACTTCACTGGTTTTTTCCGTTCAGGACAAGCCCGGCGTGCTGCATCGAATGCTTCAGCCCTTCGCCCGAAGCCGCATCAACCTGACGAAGATCGAATCGCGGCCAATAAAAAACAAGCCTTGGGAATACCTGTTTTTTCTCGACCTGCGCGGCCATCGGGAGCAAAACACGGTCAAAAAGGCGATCGCCGGCCTAGAAAAAAACTGCTTGTTTCTGAAAATTTTGGGCTCTTATCCGAGCGGTAGATGAAGCTTGTCGAACATGTGCCGGACTATATTCGCTCGTTGATTCCTTACGAACCGGGAAAGCCGATCGAAGAAGTCGAGCGTGAGTTTGGAATTTCCGGCTCGGTGAAGCTGGCCTCCAACGAAAACCCTCTAGGACCGTCGCCGCGAGCCCTCGCTGCCCTGCGCGAGCGACTGCCGGAACTCCATCTGTATCCGGATGGCGATTGCTTCTACTTAAAACGCGCGCTGGCGCAGAAGCTCGGTGTCGAGCCCGATCGCTTGATCTTTGGCAATGGCTCCAACGAGATCATCGAGCTCGCGGTGAGGACGTTTATGCGCCCGGGCAACGAGGCCGTGATGGCGGAGCAAGCGTTTGTCGTCTACGAGTTGATCGTTCAAGCGGTCGGCGGCAAGCGCACGACTGTCCCGCTAAAGAATTTCACGCACGATCTGGCCGCGATTGC
>Ga0207691_10004688_pt1 | contig 13243 bp, 10 predicted proteins | sample KBSM13metaG_FD_184327 | JGI IMG/M metagenome (GOLD analysis project Ga0207691, IMG submission 184327) | Miscanthus rhizosphere microbial communities from Kellogg Biological Station, Michigan, USA - KBS M1-3 metaG (SPAdes) (version 2) | ecosystem: Host-associated > Plants > Roots > Rhizosphere >... | reverse complement strand
GCGTCCGTATCAACGGCAACTCCACGCTCGCCTGCAAGACCCAGCTCGGCGACGCCCAGGCCGAGGCCGACCGGACGGCGCGGAACGGCGAGAACGTGCCGATCACGGTCGAGCCGATGGGGAACATGCCGGTGATCAAGGACCTCGTGACCGACATGGAGTCGACCCACTGGGAGAAGTTCCGCCGGGTCACGCCGTGGCTGCTGCCGTCCGGGCCGCCGCCGGAGCGCGAGTACATCGTGCCCGCCGAGGCGATGGTCGACGTGACCCAGTCGGTCGCCTGCATCCAGTGCGGCGCCTGCGTCTCCTCGTGCCTCTCGATGGAGGCCGATCCCGAGTTCATCGGCCCGGCGGCGCTCGCGAAGGCCTACCGGTTCGTCGGCGACCCCCGCGACGGGCAGACGACCGAGCGGCTCTACGACCTCGCCAACGACCCGCACGGGATGTACGACTGCACCCACTGCTTCTCCTGCATCGACGCCTGCCCGAAGGGCGTCGCGCCGATGAACCAGATCATGCGGCTGCGGCGACTCGCCGGCGACGAGCACGACATCGACGACGTCAACAACGGCCGCCGCCACGAGCGCGCCTTCGTGAAGATCATCGAGAAGAAGGGCACGCTCGACGAGTCGGCGCTGCTGCAGGACTCCTACGCACCGGGGATCAAAGGAAAGTTGAAGCCGACGGTGGCGTCGATCCGCGGCCTCCTGCAGTCGCTTCCGACCGCGGTCCGCGGCGTCCGCACCGGCAAGATGCGCTCGATCCCGAAGCTGATCCCCGGCGTCCATCACAAGCTGCCCGGCGACGCGCAGGGGCACGTCAAGAAGGCCTACGAGCGGGCCGAGGAGAGCAACATCCAGCTCAACCTCTACGTGATCGGCGAGGGCGGCGAGGAGGACGTGACCGCCGAGGCCGTCGAGCCGGAGGCCGTCTCCGAGGAGGCGAGCACCTCATGAACCCCCCGACATCACGAAGCAGGAGCAACGAATGAAGCTCGCCTACTGGCCCGGCTGCGTCTCACGCGGCTTCACCCCCGAGCTGCACGGCTCGATGGCGCTGACCGCGGAGGCGCTCGGGATCGAGCTGGTCACCCTCGACCGCGCCAACTGCTGCGGCGCCGGCGTCATCGCCGAGCACAACCAGGAGCTCGCGGACACCCTCAACGCCCGGACGTTCGCGCTCGCCCAGGAGACCGGGCTGGCGATGATGAACATCTGCTCGACCTGCCAGGGCGCCCAGTCGGAGTGCCAGGAGCGACTCGACGCCGACTCCGCCTACCGCGCCCACATCAACGAGACGCTGAGTGGCGAGGGCCTCGCCTACACGAAGGGCAAGGACGGGTTCACCAACAAGAACTTCCTCTGGCTGCTCGTCGAGGACTACGGTCTCGACGAGCTCGCCGCCAAGGTCAAGCGCCCGCTCGCGGGCCTCCGGGTCGGCCCCTTCTACGGCTGCTACGTGCTGCGCCCGAAGACCCGCCTCGGCTACGACGAGTATCCCGACCGCGACCTCTACCTCGAGCAGGTCATCGAGGCTCTCGGCGGCGAGGTCGTCGACTACGACGGCTCGCGGCGCTGCTGCGGGTTCCCGGTGATCACGATGAACCGCGAGACCTCGCTGCGGCAGGCCGGCACCCACCTCGGCGACGCGATCGACGCCGGCGCCGACTGCCTGGTCACCCCCTGCCCGCTCTGCCACCTCAACCTCGACATGCAGCAGCCCGAGGCGGCGAAGGTCGTCGGCCGCGACCTCGGGCTCGCGGTCCTGCACCTCCCTCAGCTGGTCGGGCTGGCGCTCGGGTTCGATCCGAAGCAGCTCGGCATGCCGCTCCACATCGCCTCGACGCTGGCGGTCGACGAGCGGGTCAGCGCCGAGGCGGCTCGCTAGGGCGGTCGGCGCGCTTCTCCGCGTCCTTCGACCTCGTGGCCCGCAGCTCCCTGCCGGCGTACGCGGCCTGAACGATGACCGCCGCGTCGAGAACTCCGAAGCAAACTACGACCGGTGACATGCACAACCTCCTTGGGCGCTCTGTCGGTACGTCCACAGTTACGCGCTCGCCGGACGTTGTCCACCCCCGTGCCGGAACCCTTAGCGATCATTTAAGAAGCTGCAACGGACGAGCCACGGGCCCCGTACGCGCGGGCCCGGAACCGATCATCTAGCCGGGCCGGTACCAGTCCACGTACTTGCCGCAGGTCTGCCGGACCGGGATCCGCTCGGTCGCGTCGTGGTCGAGCGGCGTCGCGGTCAGCGAGCGCAGGTGCGCCTCGTTCGGAGCGCGCAGCACCCGGGCGATCAGGTTCGGCCGTTCGGGCTCGACCGTGACCTCGGCATCGGTCGGACCGTCCACCCGCACCTCGGCGACCGGGAACGTCGGCGTCTCGCCGCGGAAGTCGAGGTTCGCCGCGACCGTCGTGTCGAGGCCGAGCTGCGGAGAGCTGACGTGGAGCGGGCGGCGGCTGTCGTACTCGAGCGAGATCAGCCAGCGGCCGGTCTCGGGGATCTCGAGCTTCATCGTCGCCGGGGTGCCGTCGGTCGCGGTGTCCGACGGAGTCCAGCCGGACGGTTCGGCGATCACCGGCTTGACGTTCCAGATCAGCGCGGTTCCCTTGCCCTTCGCGACCGGTCGCTGCTCGGGGTCCTTGCAGTCGAGCACGGCGCCGGGGGCGGTGCCCTCGTCGAGAGTCCGGCGCTTGCCGGTCCGGCCGGTGTTCTCGTAGAGGACGTAGTCGCGGGTCCGCGCGACCTCGCGGAACCGCGGCGGGACGCCGGAGGCCGGGCCGCCGGTCGTCGCGAGGATGTAGCGGAAGCTGTCGAGCGTCGAGGGGAAGACCGCGTCGACGTCGAACTTCTCGCCTCCACCCTCCCCCTTCTTGAACCGCGGCCGCGCGTCCTCGACGTCGTAGAAGTTGGTGACGATCCCGGTGATCTCGCCCGAGCCGCGCAGCTCCCAGCCGATGAAGTCGTCGCGGCCGAGGAAGAGGACGGGCTCGTCGGCGACGATCCCGCGCAGCGACTCGAGCTGGCTCGCGTGCGAGTCGGGGCCGACCGGCGCGTTGCGGATGACCAGGAACGAGGAGCCGGCGGCGGCGAGGACGAGGACGATGCCGAGCGCGAGCGCCGGACCGCCGCGGGCGGCGAGCGTCCCGCGGAGGGCGATAGCGATCACCACCGGGGCGAGGATCGCGAGCGCCTTCGCGGCGATGTAGGGGCTCCCGAACAGCGCCGCGAGGACGTAGACGCCGGCCATCGCGACGAGCAGGGCCGGCAGCGTCCAGTCGCGCTCGCGACGGTCGCGGAGCAGGCCGAGGACGAGCGCGGCGAGCCCGATCAGGGCGCCGAGGTAGAAGAGCGCGGCCGGCGCCCCGGCCGACGTCGGGGTGGCGTCGAACTCCCCGGCCGGCCAGATCCCGAGCGCCTCGAGCGGCGAGAGCGCCTGGGCGAGGTTGCCGAGGTCGGAGCCGAAGCGGTCCGGGTTGAGCGCCGAGAGACGGCTGAAGCTGGCGATCCGGCTCCACTCGCCGGCAGTCGCGATCGCGACGACGACGATCAGCCCGAGCAGATAGGGGGCCAGCCTGCGCGGCCAGTCCTCGGGCAGCTCCGGCCGCGGCGCGACGAGGAACCAGCGGGCGACCACGACGACGACGCCGACCGCGCCGACCCAGAGCAGCCCCGGGAGGCTGTAGTTGAAGACCGACGCGGCGGCGATCACGGCGAGCGGCAGGACGCGGCGGACGGGATGGACGGGCTGGCGCCGCTCGAGGGGCCCGATCTCGTCGAGTGGCGTCCGCATCCCGACCAGCGAGGCGAGCGCGATCGCGAAGCCGATCAGGAGCATCGCCTGCAGCGGCTCCTTGAACGCGCCCTGTGTCAGGTAGGCGGCGCCCAGGTAGGACAGCGCTACCAGCGACGCGCCGACGATCAGGCGCGGCCGCGACATCTTGCCGAGCAGGCCGATCCCGAGCAGCCCGAAGAGCGGCGCCAGCGCCATCGTGAAGCCGGCGAACACGTCGACCAGTCCGGCGCCGGTCCCGCGCGAGACGGCGGCGACGACAGCGTGCGGGCCGATCGGGTAGCCGCCCTTGATGAAGCTCGGCACGACGCCCGAGTAGTCGCTGACGAAGTCGGCGATGATCAGGTGCGACGCCATGTCGTCGTTGACGAGGCCGACGCCGAGGATCCCGACGAACCCGGCGATCGCGAACGGCAGCGACGCGGCGAGGATCGTGATGACCACGACGGGGATGCCGACGGAGGCGGCCTCACGGCGACCGCCGACGCGGCCGCGCAGCCAGATCGCCGCAGCCAAGGTGAGCGCCGCGAGGACGATCGCGGCGGTGGTCGCGTGGCCGGGCAGCCGGATCGCGATCCCGCCGGCGAGCAGGAGGATCGCGAGGCCGTAGGCGGGCGCGAGCCAGGTCAGCCCGGTCGGGCGATCGCGATCCGCCCCCGCCGCGAACGCGGCGAGCGCCTGACCGAGCACCAGCGCGGCGGCGAGGACGAGGAGCAGCGTGACGTAGGCGCCGATCAGCTTGGTGCTCCGTTCAAGCGGGCTCCGCGATCGCCACGGCGGGCAGCGCGGCGGCTCGGCTCAGGCGCCGCCCAGGGCGGGCTCGGGGACCCGGACGAGGCCGCGCTCGACGAGGACCTCGGCGACCTGAACGGCGTTCGTGGCGGCGCCCTTGCGGAGGTTGTCGCCGACGATCCAGAGGTTCAGGCAGCGCTCGTGGGAGGGGTCGCGACGGATCCGGCCGACGAGGACCTCGTCGCGGCCCGCCGCGGCGGTCGCGAGCGGGTAGATGCCCTCGGCGGGATCGTCGAGCACGACCACCCCCGGTGCTGCCGCGAGCAGCTCGCGGCAGCCGTCCGGCTCGAGCGGCTCGCGGGTCTGCAGGTTGACCGACTCCGAGTGCGAGTTGAAGACCGGGACCCGTGCACAGGTGGCGGCGATCCCGAGCTCGTCGCCGGCGCCGAGGATCTTCCGCGTCTCGGCCATCATCTTGCGCTCCTCGGTCGTGTAGTCGTCGCCCTCCTTGAAGGTCTCGACCTGGGGAAGCACGTTGAACGCGATCTGATGCGGATAGACGTGGGCCTCGACCGCGTCCCCGGCGAGGATCGCCGCCGACTGTGCGCGGAGCTCCTCGATCGCGCGCCGGCCGGTCCCCGAGACCGACTGGTAGGTCGAGACGATCAGCCGCTCGATCCCGACCGCGTCGAGGATCGGCTTCAACGCGACGACCATCTGCATCGTCGAGCAGTTCGGGTTGGCGACGATCCCGCGATGGCCGTCGGCCGCCTCGGGATTGACCTCGCTGACGACGAGCGGCACCTCGTCGTGCATCCGCCAGAAGCTGGTGTTGTCGACGACGACGGCGCCGGCGGCGACGATCCGCGGCGCCCACTCCGAGCTGACCGCGCCTCCGGCCGAGGAGATGACGATGTCGAGGCCGGCGATCGACTCGTCGGAGAGCTCGCGGACCTCGACCTCGCCGCCGGCGAACGACAGCTTCCGCCCGGCCGAGCGGGCCGAGGCGAGCGGGACGAGCTCGGCGACCGGGAACGAGCGCTCGGCGAGCACCTCGAGAACGGTCGAGCCGACCGCTCCGGTGGCGCCGAGTACGCCGACCCGGAAGCCGGCCCCGCCGGCGGCGCTCATCGGCTCGCGGCGCGAGCCTTGTGCTCGCCGGTCGAGTCCTCTTCGTGGATCGTGTCGGCGCCGAGCTCGAAGGCGCCGTGCAGGGCGCGAACGGCGTCGTCGACGCGATCGGCCGCGATCACGCAGGAGATCTTGATCGGCGACGTCGAGATCATCTCGATGTTGATCCCCTCGTCGCCGAGCACCTGGAAGACCTTGGCGGCAACGCCCGGATGGCTGCGCATGCCGGCGCCGATGATCGAGACCTTGCCGATCTGATCGTCGGTGAGGATCTTGCCGGAGCTCATCCCGTCCTCGCCCTCGATCGCGGCCACGGCGGTCGCGAGGTCGGCGCGGCCGACGGTGAACGAGAGGTCGGCGCCGTGCTCGGTCGAGACCGGCTCGTTCTGGATGATCACGTCGACGTTGACGTTCGCATCGGCGAGCGCGGTGAAGATCCGGCCGGCGATGCCGGGCTCGTTACGGACCCCGGACAGGGTCACGCGCGCCTCGTCGGCGGAGTGGGTTACGGCTGTGACGAACGGGTTCTCCATGGTCTCTTCCTCGGCGATCACGAGGGTACCGGTGCCCTGCTCGAACGACGAGCGGCAGTGGATCCTGACGCCGTGGTTGCGGGCGTACTCGACGCTGCGGAGCTGCAGGACGCGGGCGCCGGACGCAGCCATCTCGAGCATTTCCTCGAAGGAGACGACGGGCAGCTTGCGGGCGTCGGGGACGACGCGCGGGTCGGCGCTGAAGACCCCGGCGACGTCGGTGTAGATCTCGCAGACCGAGGCGCCGAGCGCGGCGGCGAGCGCCACCGCGGTCGTGTCGGATCCGCCGCGGCCGAGCGTCGTCACGTCCTTGGAGTCGGTCGAGACCCCCTGGAAGCCGGCGACGAGGACGATGTTGTCGCGCTCGAGCGCCTGCTCGATCCGGCCGGCGCGGACGTCGACGATCCGCGCCTTCGTGTGCGACGAGTCGGTGACGATCCCCGCCTGCGAGCCGGTCAGCGAGATCGCCTGGTGGCCGAGGTCCCAGATCGCCATCGCACAGAGCGCGCAGGAGATCCGCTCTCCGGTCGAGAGCAGCATGTCCATCTCGCGCGGGCTCGGGCTGTCCGAGATCTCGCCCGCCATCGTCAGCAGCTCGTCCGTCGTCTTCCCCCGCGCCGACAGCACCGCGACGACCTTGTTGCCCCGCTGGCGCTCGGCGACGATCCGCGCCGCAGCCCGCTTCAGGTCCTCGGGCCCGGCGACCGACGTGCCGCCGAACTTCATCACCACGGTCTCACCCCCGGAGCCGACCCCGGGGGTGCTCGCCTGCGGTCCCTTCGTCGCCTCGGTCGCCACGATCGATGAGGATAGAGCGAGGCCCCGCGTCACTCCCGGCGGCAAGGCCGGTCAACTGCAGATAGCCCTGCTATAGCGTGGCCAATCCGCAGTTGACCACGTCAGCCGGCCCCCCGTCGGCTAGACGCTGCGGCGGCCGGTCAGGGCGCGTCCGAGGGTGACCTCGTCGGCGTGCTCGAGGTCGGCGCCGACCGGGAGGCCGCTGGCGAGGCGGGTCAGGGTGACGCGATCGCGGAGGCGCTCGCCGATGTGGTGGGCGGTCGCCTCGCCGGTCGTCGTCGGGTTGGTGGCGATGACGACCTCCTCGACGCCGCCGGCGTCGACGCGGGCGACGAGCTCCTCGATCTTCAGGTCGGAGGGGTCGATGCCGTCGATCGGCGAGAGGGCGCCGCCGAGGACGTGGTAGAGGCCGCGGTACTCGCCGGTCCGCTCGATCGGGATCACGTCCTGGGGCTCCTCGACGACGCAGATCAGCTCGCGGCTGCGGCGCGGGTCGGCGCAGACCTCGCAGACCGGCCCCGCCGCGAGGTTGAAGCAGGTCTCGCAGAGGCCGATCTGCTCCTTGACCTCGCGGATCGCCGCGGACAGCGCGAACGCATCCTCGTCGCTCGAGCGGAGGATGTGAAAGGCGAGCCGCTGCGCGGTCCGGCGGCCGATCCCCGGCAGCTTGCCGAGCTCGGCGATCAGCCTGTCGACGGGGGCGGGATGCAACTACGTTCCGGGCAGGCCGAGCCCGCCGCCCATCCCGCCGAGGCCGCCGGCGATGCCGCCCATCTTCGCCTCGGCCCGCTCCTGGGCGGCGCGGATGCCCTCGTTGACGGCCGCGAGGACCATGTCCTGGAGCATCTCGACGTCCTCGGGGTCGACCGCATCGGGATCGATGACGATCTCCTGGACGACGAGGTCGCCGCTGACCTTGACCTTGACCATGCCGCCGCCCGCGCTCGCGTCGACGACCTCGTCCTTGAGCTCCTCCTGGGCCTTCGCCATGTCGGCCTGCATCTGCTGGGCCTGCTTCATCAGCGCGCCCATGTCCATCCCGCCGGGGCCCGGCATCCGTCCTCTCGCCATCAGCTCGTCTCCTCGATTCGCTCGTCTGCTTGCTCGGGCTCATCGATCACGACCTCGGCGTCGAACTCGACGACGAAGCGCTCGAACAGGTCGTCCTCGCCGGCCGCGACGGCGCCCTGGTCGGGTTCGTGACCGGGCTCGCCCTCCTCGTGCATGGTGAAGACCGGGCGCAGCGGCGCCCCGAGGACGGTGCCGATCGCGTCGGCGACCAGCGCCCGGCTCTCCTTGTCGTCGGCCTTGCGGAGGTGGAAACCGGAGTCGGGCGGGAAGGCGATCGTCAGGGTCCCGGACTCGGGGTCGACGGCGACGGGGCGGGCGGCGCCGACGACGGCCGAGAGCATCCCGGCCCCCTCCTGCCGCATCTGGTCGAGGACGCCGGGCCAGAGCTCGACGACCCGGCCGAGGTCCGGCGCACCGGCGTCGGCCACGGCAACCGGGCCGGCCGGTTCCTGGCCGGTGGCGGTGCCGTCGGCGACATCGGCGGTACCGCCCTCGACGGGCTCCTCGGGCGGCGCCGATGCGGTGGGCTCCGCCTCCGGAGGCGCGGGCGAACCGGCGGGCTTCGCCTCGGCGACCGGCTTCGCGGCCGCCGGCTTCGCCTCCGCGACAGGCTTCGCAGCCGGCGCCGGCGCGTTGCCGGCGAGCGCCTGCTCGAGGCGCTCGACGCGCTGGCTCAGGGCCGCCCGCGAGGGATCGATCTCCGGCTTCGCCGAGCGGAGCAGCGCCAGCTCAACGGTCATCCGCGCCTCATCCCCTTCGCGGATCGCCGTCAGCGCCGCCGAGAGCTCGTCGATCGCGCGGAGCAGCGCGACCTCGCCGAGGCGGCCGGCCTGCTCGGAGAGGCGCGCCTCCTGCTCGGCGACGACGAGGAAGTGGTCGGGGATCTCGCCGAGCGTCGCGATGACCAGGAGCTGGCGGAGGTGGGCGACGAGATCGGCCGCGAACCGGGCCGGGTCGTGGCCCGCGCTCGAGATCGCGGCGCTGACGCGGAGCGCCTCGGCGCCGTCGCCGGCGGCGATCGCCTCGGTCGCCCGGAAGATCAGCTCCGCGTCGGCAACGCCGAGCACGGCGAGGACGTCGTCGGTGGCGATCTCGGTGCCGCTGTAGGCGACGAGCTGATCGAGCGTCCCGAGCGCGTCGCGAAAGCTGCCGTTGGCGGCGCGGGCGATCGCGCCGACCGCGCCGTCCTCGACCGCGATGGCGTCGGCGTCGGCGACGCGGCGGAGGACGATCGCGATCTCGTCCGGCGAGGGACGGCCGAAATCGAAGCGCTGGCAGCGGTCGACGATCGTCGGCATCACCTTGTGCGCCTCGGTCGTCGCGAGCACGAAGACGGTGCGCGGCGGCGGCTCCTCGAGCGTCTTCAGGAACGCGTTCCACGCCTCGCGCGTGAGCATGTGCGCCTCGTCGAGGATGTAGACCTTCCAGGTCCCCTCCGGAGGCGCGTAGCCGACCCGCTCGCGGAGCAGGCGGATGTCGTCGACCGAGCGGTTCGAGGCGGCGTCCATCTCGATCACGTCCATCGAGCTGCCGTTGGCGATCGCGACGCAGGAGTCGCAGACGCCGCACGGCTCCAGGGTCGGGCCGTTGACGCAGTTCAGCGAGCGGGCGAGGATCTTCGCCATCGACGTCTTGCCGGTTCCCCGCGATCCGACGAACAGGTAGGCGTGATGGACGCGGTCGCGCTCGATCGCGTTGCTGAGCGTGCGGACGACGTGCTCCTGCCCGACGACGTCGGCGAACGACTGCGGGCGATGACGACGGTAGAGGGACTGCTCGGCCACCAGCGGCCAGTCTAGATGTCGAGCCGACCGTCGCGATGACGGTCCCCATCGATCCCCATAGACTGCCGCCGACGATGGCGAGGGCCCGACAGATCCGCTCGATCGCGGCCGGCGCTCTCGCCGCGGTCGCGACGTTCGCGACGGTTGCCGCGACCGCGGCGCCGCAGGCCTCCGCCGACGGCGGCAGGCTCGATGCGGCACTCGACCGGATCATCGACGACCCGCAGGGGCCGCCCGGCCTGTCGGTGCTGATCCAGCGCGGCAAGCGGGTCGAGTTCCGGCGCCGCGGCGTCGCCAACCTCGAGACGGGCGCGAAGCCGAAGCGACGCTCGCCGATGCGGATCGCGAGCATGGCGAAGGCCTTCAACGGTGCGATCGCGATGTCGCTCGCATCGAAGCGGAAGCTCGGCCTCGACGACACCGTCGGCGAATGGCTCCCCGGCGTCTGGCCGCTCGCCGACGCGATCACCGTCAGGGAGATGCTCGGCCACACCGCCGGGCTCCCCGACTACATCCGCCAGCAGGCCTTCATCGACGAGCTGATCGCCGATCCGGCCCAGTACATGAGCCCGCTCGAGCTGATCGACTTCGTCAACGGACTCGAGCCCGGCCTCGATCCCGGCGAGGACTACCACTACTCCGACAGCGACAACATCATGGTCGGGCTGATGGCCGAGGCCGCGACCGGCAAGAGCTACGAGCGGTTGCTCCGCAGCGAGATCTATCGCCCGGTCGGCCTCCGCGACACGACCCTGCCCGACACGGTGAAGATGCCGCGCGGTTACATGCACGGCTACGACCGCAACAAGCAGGGCGAGTTCGAGGACCAGAGCAAGTTCATCAACCCGGCTCTCGCCTGGGCATCGGGCGGGATCGTCTCGACGCCGGTCGACGTCAACCGCTTCTTCCGCGCCTACGTCGGCGGCGATCTGTTCAGCAAGAAGATCGGCCGCGCCCAGGACGTCTACGTCCACGGCCGCTCCTCCCCGCCCGGCCCGGGACGGAACGACGCGACGCTCGCGCTGTTCCGCTATCGGACCCGCTGCGGGACCGTCTGGGGCCACACCGGCTCCTACCCCGGCTACCGCCTGTTCGCCGCCGCGAGCGCCACCGGCCGCCGCTCGGTCGTCTTCTCGGTCAACTCGCAGATCGTTCCCGGCCAGGGCTCGCCGCGAGTCTCGGGGCTGATCCGCAAGGCCCAGGCCGACGCCGTCTGCCAGGCGCTGCGCTGAGGCGACGGATCGGGGTCGGAGCCGCGCGATGCCTGCCCCGATCAGCCTCGACAAGACGCCGCCGCCGGCCGCGGTCCGGATCGGCCTTCGCTTCCGGCGGCTCCTGCGGCGCGCCGGCGACCGGTTGCTGCCGCCGGAGGTGCTCGCCTGGGAAAGGTTGATGGCGTTCGCGACGACGCGCGTGATCGGTGCCCTGGTCGAGGTCGGTGCGATCGAGGCCCTCGGGGCCGGTCCGGCGACGGCGGCGAAGCTGGGCGGCGACCTCGACCTCGACGCCGACACTCTCGAGCGGACGCTGCGACTCGCCGCCGACGACGGGATCGTCGCTCGCGGGCGCGGCGGCGCCTGGTCGCTGACGGCGACGGGACAGGCGCTGCGGGAGGCCCACTCACCCTCGATCTCCTTCTGGGCGCGGCACATCAACACCGACGCCGTGCAGGACGCCTGGGGCAACCTCGCGGCCTCGATCAGGACCGGCGAGCCGTCCTTCCCGGCGACCCACGGGCGCTCGGTCTGGGACCACTTCGCCGCCAATCCCGACGAGGAGCGGCTGTTTGCGAGTTCGATGCGCGAGATGACCGGTCTCGTCAAGGCTTGGGTGGTCAGCGGCTATCCGTGGCCCGAGCGGGGAACGGTCTGTGACGTCGCCGGCGGCTCCGGGCCGCTGCTCGCCGCGATCCTGGCGGCGCGACCCGGGCTGAACGGGGTGCTCGTCGAGGCTCCCGGCGTGCTCCCCGAGGCCGACGCCCACCTGCGCGGCGCCGGCGTCCGCGACCGCGTCGAGCTCGTCGAGGGGAACATCTTCGAACGCGTCGAGGCGAAGGCCGACCTCTACCTTCTCAAGGACATCCTCCACGACTGGGACGACGAGCGGTCGCTCGTGATCCTCGAGACGGTGCGTGCGGCGATGGCGCCCGGCGCGAAGCTGCTCCTGGTCGAGACGCTGCTCGACCCCGACGACCCGAACCCGATCGCCGTCCTCGTCGATCTGCACATGCTGACCCAGTGCGACGGCGGCCGGCAGCGCTCGCTCGGCGAGCTCCGCGGGCTGCTCGAGCGGGCGGGCCTGCGACCCGGTGAGACGTACCGGACGGGCGGCCCGGCCCTCGTCGAGGGCATCGCCTGAGCCGCGCCGGGCTGATTGAAATCCCGGCGCTCGGGCAAGTGACGACCGATGGCCTTCGGCGAGGGAACCGAACTCGCAGGCGGTCGCTACCGCCTCGAGCACAAATTGGGCAGCGGCGGCATGGCCACCGTTTGGCTCGCCGAGGATCTGCGACTGGCCCGCCGGGTCGCGATCAAGATCCCCTCCGAGGCGATCCTTGCCGACCAGGCCTTTTCAGTCCGCTTCGAGCGCGAAGCCCGGACAGCGGCCGCGCTCTCCCATCCTCACCTCGTCCCCGTCTACGACTACGGCTACGAGGACGAGCGCCCCTACCTCGTCAGTGAGCACATCGACGGCTGGAGCCTGGCCGAGCTGCGCCAGCGCGGCCGTCCACCCGTTACCGCGGAGCTTGCGGCGACGCTGCTCGAAGCGCTCGCGCACATCCATGCCGCGGGAATCGTCCACCGCGACATCAAGCCGGGCAACGTCCTCGTCGACCGCGGCGGACGGATCTTGCTGACCGACTTCGGGATCGCTCAATCGGCCGACGCGACCGGCCTGACCAGCGAGGGTCTCGTCGTCGGGACGCCCACCTACCTCGCGCCGGAGCTGAAGCGAGGCGGGAAGGCGACTCCGGCGTCCGACCTCTACTCACTCGGGGTCCTGCTCTCGGAGCAGTACTCGCCGGAGGACCCGGACCGGATCGGAAGGCTCATCGACGCCCTGACCGCCACCGCGCCGGCAGATCGGCCCGCCGACGCCGAGGCGGCCCAGGAGATCCTCGAGCGACGAAATGTCTTCGTGACCTCGGTGAACCCGGTCGAGGAAAGCCTCGAGCCGACGGAGCCGATGGTAAGCCGCCCGCTCACGTCAAAACGGAAGACGCCGGCCGGACCCGGCGCCGGTCGCATGCGCGCCCTCGTGATCGGCCTCGCAGCGCTCGTCGTCGCAGCCGTGGCGACGATCGCGCTCGCGTCGGGGGACGGGGACGGCGGCGGTGAACGGCGGGCGGCCAAGGATGCCCCAGCGGCGAAGAAGCCTACGACGACGACCGAGGAGGTGTC
>Ga0207691_10004686_pt1 | contig 13245 bp, 14 predicted proteins | sample KBSM13metaG_FD_184327 | JGI IMG/M metagenome (GOLD analysis project Ga0207691, IMG submission 184327) | Miscanthus rhizosphere microbial communities from Kellogg Biological Station, Michigan, USA - KBS M1-3 metaG (SPAdes) (version 2) | ecosystem: Host-associated > Plants > Roots > Rhizosphere >... | reverse complement strand
ATGCTGAAACTATCTATAAGAAAAATATTAAAAACATTTATGAAACTAAAGTATTGGATAATTCTACTCGTATTTAGTTTTATTCTCGGAGTTATTGGCTCCTGGATGAAAGTACTACATAAGCCCTACGCAAATAGTATTCTGGTTTTTTCAATGATCCTGAATGTAACGGTAATATTTATTGTTATAAAGTTTACGGGGAATCAGAAGAAGAACTTTTTGAAAAAATAAGAGATCTTTTAGAATCTGCATCCTGTCTGCATTCCTCTGCGTCTCTGCGTTGCCTCCGCGTCTTTGCGTCCCTATCGCGTTAATAATTCACAATGATATCATGCAAAAATGCAGCAACACTTTTTCTCAGCCTGGCAGCTGACTGGCGATGGTTGTTGATCATAATGGAAAAAACCAGCACCTTGTTTTTTTGCGTGATTACAAAACCACTTAATGCCATAACTCCGGAAAGTGTTCCTGTTTTAGCATATATCCTGGTGCTGTCCTGCTGGTAAACAGTTCCTAATGTACCGCGGCCGCCGGTTGGGAAAATTGTAGTGATCCTGTCCCAGTTAAATTCAGTTTTCATTTTCGACAAAATCCAAATGAAATCATCCGGCGTAAATAAATTATACCTGCTGAGCCCGCTTCCATCCACCCAGCGCGGCTTATCGGGAAAACCGGCAAGATCCGTTTCCAGCAATCTCTTTACACCATTTTCAATATTCATTTCACCCGTAAGTTTCTCACCGGTCATCAATAAGGTCTGTTCCGCAAAAAAATTATCACTGCGGTGCATCATCGGCTTCAGCATGGAATCCAAATTACGACTATACATCACTGTTAAGTCATTTCTCCAGGCAAGCGGAAATTTTCCCTCAAACGGTAATATTTCTTTATGCAGGCTGTCTTTAATTAATTCAAGTGCTGTTGTAATACCATCAGTTACAAATGGAACTTCCACTTCTGCTTTTCGCTGACTTCCTTCATGAATGATGAATGCATTCTGATCACGTTTTCTATCTACAGAAAAAATCTTGTTGGTTGCCGGCTTTCCAAAATCCACGTCTCCTTTCAATTCAGGATCAGAGTAAATAAATGTATCTACAGAATCTGCAGCAGTTGTGGGATTTTCTTTTGCGGTTTTTACCTGGTACCAGCGGATAATATTTCCATAGATCGGAAAGGGACTTCGCTCCGGCATATAGCTTTCACTGTAATCATCCCAACTCCATCCAGGACCCAGTGGAAGCTCATTCCAGCCCAATGGATACATATATATTTTCTTTCCTGCAGACCTGATAAAGTCAGCTACCGGTTGCTCAATAAAATCTTTATGAAGGAAAGTTGGATCTCCTGATGGAACCAGGATTAATGCAGTATCATTTTCGGTATAATACATTCCGGTGATCTTTTCACCAAGGTTTTTCATCGCAACATAACAGGTAATTATTTTTGTATTGCTGGCGGGTACAAAATATTTTTTATCCTGGTAACGAAACAGGTATTCATTTTTTTCCGGATCAAAAACTGCAATACCTGTATGTGCTGCACTAAAAGCAGTGTCCTGAAGTATATTTTTATCTGCTGATTTCGAAATGAGTTTTGATGGTGAACAGGACCATGCCAAAATCACCACAGCAATCATTGTCATCAGCAAACTCGCAGACTTAGCTCTTAACATAGATACATTTTGTTTAAATGATCAGCATTGATCAGTTTAGCGAAGTAAAAACATTGTAAGATAAATGCCGCATTTTTAATGGAGCTGCATCAACTTCTTTCCTGGGCACGCAACCAGCGCTCCGGGATTTCATTGCTGCTGGCCTGCATATAGTCGTCATAAGAACAGGCGATATAACTATTGTTTGGAAGTTGCATCCACCAGCGACCTGTTTTTTTACTTTGGAGGAAAACCGTGTCCACTTCAGAAAAACTGGTATGAAATTCAAAGAATGAATCCTTCTCCTGCAATGAAGATTCCTGCTTGCCCTTATTCCGGCCATCAATAAAATACCAGACCATTTGCGCGATCTGCTTTGCCGTGAGTTGCTGAATATCACTTTCCACCCTGTAGCCATAGATGCCTAGTGTATTCAAAGCATGGCTCATTCCTGCAAAGCGGGTGAGAGTGCACATTTCCTCACCATTCAATCCATTAGGGGACACATAATTCGACATAGCAGCTGCATATTGCAATGCGGAAATGTCGATGCTCACCATTTGTGAATTACGGAAAACGGGCTCCATCTGCTCAATATGTTCTTTCACATGTCCAAGTCGGTAACAATCAAACCTTAGCTTGTCCATGGTCTCCAGCATATGCGGATGCACCAGGTAGCTCTGAAAAGCAAGGTGATTGTAATGGCGGATCATGTTTGGCTCGCCTGTAAGCATCTCCATGAGAAAATTATCACTTCGCAATGGACTCTCGATAGTGAGGTCTATCATTGCATCAATACAACTGGCTTCTATTATAGTATTTCTGCTCCTGTAACTCTCATATTGTGCAAGTGTAAGATCGTGGGACCCGCCGAGTATGACCACCGTCTTTCCCAGGCCAACAAGTTCACTGAGTACGGTTTTTAAAGCGGCGTAAGTATCTGTCATGGTGGCACCGCTCTTTACATTACCCACATCAGCGAGCTTTACTTCTTTGTGCCAGTAATATAAACTGTAGATCTGTTGACGGATGGCATTGGGACCGTTGGTGTCAAATCTTCCGGCGTTGGTTCCCCGCTCCTCTCCACATCCTACGAGGACAATATCTACTTCCTCGAGGTCAGGAAATTCGTCTTCATAAATCCTGATAAATTTGCCGATCTGCCCTTCTTTGTATCCAAGGTCATGCGATAGCTCATAGGGTTTTACGGGCTCCAGGAAATCAGTGATACTGAACAGATCATCCATGGAAAAGCATTTTGACAAAGCTATGTAAATAAATCTCTTAATATGAAATCGGATCGAACCTATAGACAACAAGATTCGCCGCAACAACGATCAGCACGCAGAAAATACGGTCAATAGCCCATTTAGTTTTACTTTTGAGACATTGTTAAATTATTCTCAGAAGGGTATGGACCAGATATTAAGTCAGATTGATCAACTTAAAAATGAAATCGCTTCAGCTAAAACAGAAAATGCAGAAGCGTTGGAAAATTTTCGCACGCGCTTTCTCGGAACCAAAGGCCTGGTAAAAAGCCTGATGGGGGAAATGAAAAATGTTCCCGCTGAACAAAGAAAAGAATTTGGCCAGGTATTGAATGCCTTCAAATTGTTCGCCGAAGAAAAATACGAAAATCTTAAAGCCGCTCTCGGTAACGGGGAATTAAAAGGAGGTTCAGACAAAGACCTTAGCATGCCGGGAGATCCGTTTCCCGCAGGTAGCCGACACCCAGTAACGCTTATGCGTAACCGAATTGTTTCTATTTTCCAAAGACTTGGGTTTGCCGTAGCAGAAGGACCGGAAATTGAGGACGACTGGCATAATTTCACTGCCCTGAATATTTCAGAAAATCACCCTGCACGTGATATGCAGGATACTTTTTATCTCTCCCAGAACCCCGACTGGTTGCTGCGTACACATACCAGCAATGTGCAGATCAGGGAAATGGAAAAACATAAACTTCCGATTCGGATCATCTGCCCGGGCAGGGTATATCGTAATGAAACCATCAGTTCAAGGTCTCATTGTTTTTTTCACCAGGTAGAGGGATTGTATATTGATGAAAATGTTTCTTTTGCCGACCTGAAGCAGACACTATACTTTTTTGTGCAGGAAATGTTTGGGCATGATGTGAAGATCAGGTTCAGGCCAAGTTATTTTCCGTTCACTGAACCCAGTGCAGAAATGGACATCAGTTGCCTTTTGTGTAATGGTAAAGGGTGCTCGGTCTGTAAAAGAACGGGGTGGCTTGAAATTCTTGGCTGTGGAATGGTACATCCGCACGTACTTGAACATTGCGGTATAGACAGTACAAAATATACCGGGTTTGCTTTTGGAATGGGTGTTGAACGCCCTGCACTCCTGAAATACGGCATTAATGATATCCGCTTGTTCAGTGAAAACGACGTCAGGTTTTTACAACAATTTACAGCAGCTACATGACCATTATTGTTTGCGGGGCCGGCACCATGGGTCGCGGCATTGCCGAAACCTCTGCCCGGTCAGGCTATGACACCATACTGTTTGACCTGGAAGAAAATGTTTTGCAACATGCAAAAATCATCATAGAAAAAAGTCTGCAACAACAGGTGATCAGTAGCAGGATGAATGAAGATGATAAAAATGCTACCCTGCAAAGAATCCATTTTACCAATAATATAAGTCAGTGCAAGGGCGATATTGTAATTGAAGCAATCGTAGAAAGTCCTGAACCAAAGATTGAACTGTTCACCACCCTCGCCCTGATAAATGATAACAAAACAATTTTTGCCAGCAATACATCTTCTTTATCTGTCTCCCTTATAGGCAATAATATTCCCCATCCCGAAAGATTTTGCGGTATGCATTTTTTTAATCCTCCGCAGGTCATGAAACTCGTTGAAGTGGTTGAAGGAGAAAAAACTGCACCGTGGGTAACCGAAAAAATCAGCGGGTTGGTTAAAGCGATGGGGAAATTTCCTGTTTCGTGTAAAGATTCACCGGGATTCATTGTAAACCGGGTGGCCCGGCATTATTACCTGGAAGCACTAAAACTTGCGGAAGAGGGCATTGATATAGAAACGACAGATCGCATCCTGGAATCATGTGGATTTAAAATGGGACCATTCCGTCTGATGGATCTCATTGGTAATGACATTAATTATGCAGTGACAAAATCTCTCTATGAAGCATGCGGAAAGCCTTTAAGGTTCAAGCCCTCATCATTACAGGAAAGCAAACTTAATAACGGAGAATTAGGAAGAAAGACAGGGAAAGGATTTTACTCATATTAAATACAGTCCATGGTTTTTGTTACAGGCGGAACCGGTCTTCTTGGTGGCTATCTGCTTCGGGAGCTGGTCCGGAAAGGTGAGAAAGTCAAGGCGCTCTATCGTCAGCATTATCCTTTTCTACTCAGCCAACAGGAAATCAATTCTGTTGAATGGGTTAAAGGAGATATCCTCGATACCGTTTTACTTCACCAGATCTGCAGCGAGGCAGATGAAGTATATCATTGTGCGGGAATGGTTTCATTTAACCCTGCCCGTAAATATGAAATGCTGAACATAAATGTAGTGGGAACAGCCAACGTAGTGAATGCCTGTATAGCTGGTGGTGTTAAAAAACTATTGCACGTAAGTTCCGTATCTGCCCTTGGTCGCAAAAGGAATAATGTTATTGTAACAGAAAATGCAAAATGGACGGAAGAAAATAATCTTTCGAACTATGGCAAAAGCAAATATCTATCTGAGCTGGAAGTATGGCGCGGGATCAGCGAAGGCCTGGATGCAGTAATAGTAAATCCAACTATAATACTTGGCGTGGGTAACTGGGATGATAGTTCAGCGGCAACGTTTAAAAATGCATGGAAAGAATTTCCCTGGTATTCAGAAGGTATCAGCGGTTTTGTGGATGCAGCAGATGTGGCTTCGATAATGTACCAACTAATGAAATCTGAAATCAGTGCAGAAAGGTTTATAATTTCTGCAGAGAACCTGAGTTTTCGACAGGTTTTTACCATGATGGCAGAAAATTTTAAGAAAAACCCTCCGAAATGGAGGGTTAGGCCTTTTATTACCTCCCTTGCCTGGCGTTGGGAAAAAATTAAAAGCAGGTTTACTAAAGAAGACCCCTTACTCACAAAAGAGACAGCCGAAACAGCGCTGATGAAAATATATTTTGACAACGGTAAACTGAAAAAACATCTTCCGGGATTCAGTTACAAGCCTTTGGATCAGAGTATTGCAGAATCATGCCGTGAATATTTGCTCAGGCTTAACAGTTAGCGCACAATATTTGCCTTTACTGGCCTGTTAATTACAGCATACCATCATGATGAAATCAATCCTTTTTATAGCCACTATAAGCTTATTCAGCTTAACAGTGAAAGCTCAGGCATATGTTATCAGCGGTACAGTGATCGATCAGAAAACACAGCAACCGCTTGGAGGAGCATCCGTATTTTGCCAGAATACCACTATTGGTAGCTTGACAAATGTTAATGGAGAATTCAGACTAACGGTTCCGGCAGGGGGTTATGATATTGTGGTAAGTTATACCGGTTATGAGACTCAAAGTTCCAGGATAAATCAGCAGGCCGATAATCTGCAGTCGCTCCGTTTTATCTTAAAAGAAAAGGACAAAAGCATGGAAGAGGTTTCTGTTGTTGCTACAACCGAAGTGAAAGACGGGCTGGTAAAATATGGCAGCTTTTTTAAGGAACAGTTTATTGGACTAACACAAAATGCATCCCAGTGTACCATTGAAAATCCGGAAACACTGAAATTTTTCTTCTCCAAGAAAAAGAATCGTTTAAAGATCACCGCAAAAGAAGATATCATCATCAACAATCCGGCACTCGGTTATAGGATACGATACCAACTGGATTCATTTACCCACGAATATGGCACTGGCATCACACAGTACACCGGCTATCCATTGTTTGAAGAAATGAAGGGTACAGAAGAGCAGATGAATACCTGGAATAACAATCGTGAAATAGCCTATTATGGTTCCATGTTACATTTTATGAGAGCATACTATGATAGCACTTTGGGTGAAAGCGGTTTCAAACTTGAATTGGTAGACGAGAAGACAGGAAAGAACAAGAGTCTTTATAACCCTTATGACAGTTTAATTGCGACACTGGAAGGCAATGAACTTGATATCCATGGAGGCAAAAAAATGAGGGTAGTGTATGGTGATGAAAAACCCGAACAACTTTATCTGCAGAAGAACAAACTATCTCCAAATACCACCATACAGATCTCACAGGTAGATTTTGTGGATGATATAGTAATTGAACAAAATGGTTATTACTATGATCAGCGCGACCTGCTCACACAGGGTTATTGGAGTTGGGAAAAGCTTGCTGATTTCCTACCTTATAATTTTATTCCCAAAGAATGATGCTGATTCTATTAGTGAACATCTGCATTATAAATTTCTGATCTTTTCCCAGATCTCTGGCAGCCGTTTTAAATAAATCAATTCCCGTTTTTTAACAGTGGCATCCGAAGCCGGACTTCCAAAATAAACTTTACCTGCTTCAAGGTTTCCTGGTATTCCGCTTTGGGCAAGTACTACTGCATTCTCTCCTATAGTAAGCGTTTTACTTACACCAACCTGTCCCCATAACACTACACCATCTTCTATAGTAACTGCTCCGGCAATTCCAACTTGAGCAGCAAAAAGACAATTCTTACCTACTACGGTGTCATGGCCAATATGAATCATATTATCCATTTTAGTACCGTTTCCAATGATTGTATCATGAGTTACGCCGCGATCAATGGTACATCCTGCTCCAATTTCCACTTCATCCCCAATAATCACCCTTCCACAACTTTCCATTTTACGATACCATATCTCCCGGGTTTTCCGGGTATTGTAATAGAAAGCATCGGATCCAATCACTGTTCCTGATTGTATGATTACATTATTACCAACAATACAATGGTCCATGATACTAACGCCAGGAAATATTTTACAGTCATTTCCGATCACAACATGATGTCCGATAAATGCACCGGGAAAAACAGTTGTTCCCTTTCCAATCTTTGCAGATGAGCTGATCATTTGAGTTGCAGGTTCAAACGGTCTGAAATGCCTGACTAATTTCAGGTATGCATCAAATGGTTCACTCACTACCAGCAAAGCCTTACCGGGTGGGCATTCAACAACATTGTTGATGATGATGAAACTTGCAGGTGACTGCAAACATTTATCATAATATTTTGGATGATCAACAAAAACGATATCTCCTTCTTCAACTTTATGAATTTCGTTTATACCTGTTGCACTGGCATCTTTATTACCGATAAGTTCTGCTTCAAGGAATGTTGCAATCCATTTTACGGCTACAGGAGATGGGAACTTCATGTTCTTTTATTTGATTGTGTACAAATGTACAATTGCTGACAGCAGAAACAGTAAACTGTAAAATGATGACCGAAAAGGTTAAAAAGGAGGAGGTAATTAACATCTTTAGAAAAAATGTTAATAAAATTCCTTAAAAAAATTTTCCATATAGCAAAAATTCTTTTTAATATTGTGCAGGGAAATTTCTTTCCCGTACTTACTAACCCATCTATATAACAAAGCTCAGTGTAAACTGAGCTTTCTTATTTTATGTCCGCAACATATATTTCCTTCTTACTTTGTAGAAAAATCACCAGGTATGCTCAAATCAATGACCGGCTATGGAAGATCAGAACAGGCAGTAGAAGATAAAATTTTTCTCATCGAACTCCGGTCGTTAAATGGAAAACAATTTGAAGTATTGTTGAAAATGCCTCAATTACTCAAACCATATGAATTTGAAATACGCAATGTATTATCCTCTTCATTAATTCGCGGTAGCATTGAGTGCGGTATCACGTTAAAACAAAATGGAGCTGCAAGGCCTGTTAGTATTAATACTGATCTGATAAAATCATATTATCAACCACTGGCTGAATTGTCAAAACAACTCAACCTGGATCCTTCTCATATACTTAGTACGTTACTTAAACTTCCTGAAGTGATTTCTCCATCTACAGAAGCACTCACTCCTTCAGAATGGGATTCATTCAAAAAAATTCTCGACAAAGCCATCGGCAATATAAATAAGCACAGGGAAGAAGAAGGTAAGGTTCTCGAAGAAGACCTTAACCTGCGGATCAACAATATCATGCAATACCAGGAATCCCTTAAAGAACTTGAACCCCTGCGAAAGCAACGCATCAGGGACAATATGATCAAACTTATGGAGGAGCATGTTGGCAAGGATAATTTTGACGGCAACAGGCTGGAACAGGAACTGGTTTATTATATTGAAAAAATAGACGTTACCGAAGAGCAGGTCAGATTGAAAAATCACTGTACGTATTTTAAGGATATACTGAGTGAAAACGATGAGGCAAAAGGCAAGAAGCTCTCTTTTATCCTTCAGGAAATCGGTCGCGAGATAAATACCACCGGAGCCAAAGCCTATGATTCTTCTATTCAGAAATTCGTGGTCATGATGAAAGATGAACTCGAAAAGGCGAAAGAACAGGTTCTGAATGTACTGTAGATTACATTTGCAGAAATAAAAACGGCAAACTTGAAATATCTGTCCATCATTTTTTCCATAACGGTTCTTCTGGGATCCTGCGCACGTACCGACCTTTTTGAAAAAAACATTTCATTTCCTAAGCATCAATGGGATTATGCCAACAAACCCACCATTAGTTTCGACATAACTGATACTGTTTCTTATTATAATGTTTTCCTGGTGGTAAGGCACACTGACGCTTATCATTACAATAATCTCTGGGTCAGGATGAAAAGTATTGCTCCCGGTGATTCTGCTTCTTCTACCCAGCAGTTCGATCTCCCATTGGCATCCCAAACCGGATGGATGGGAACAGGTATGGATGATATTTATGAACACCGAATCCTGTTGTTCAGACGCCCGGTAAAATTCATGTTCCAGGGAAATTATACCATTACCCTTGAACAGGTGATGAGACAAAATCCACTGGAAGAAATTATGAATGTGGGCATCCGGCTGGAAAAAGTTCGGCAACAATGAAACTAACTGCTTTTTATAGCAAGCATAAATTGTCCATCATCACCTGGGTTTACTGGTTTCTTCTTTTATATACTTTAGCCGCGTTAGTATGGTGGTTTGTTGAACTACTTCAGCAAAACGATGAAATGTATTCTTTCAAGAAAGGACTTATTTCACTTCAGGATCCTAACTACCAGGCAAAACTCAATTTCATTGAATTAGAAAAAAGCAGGAATATAGCCCAATACCTGGGTGAGGGTTTCATTTTCATGTTGATCATGTTGTTGGGTGCTTTGTTTGTATACCGCTCTGTCAGAAAGCAGATCCTCCTAAATGAACAACAACAGAATTTCATGATGGCCATCACTCATGAACTGAAAACTCCTATCGCTATTACCAGGCTCAACCTGGAGACTTTGCAAAAAAGAAAGCTTGATGCTGCCCAACAGGAGAAAATACTCTCTAATACACTGCAGGAAACAGACAGGCTTAATGATCTCTGTAATAATATACTATTGGCATCGCAGATGGAGTCAGGTAAATACCTGCATGATTGGGCCGATGTTGATATCAGTCAGTTATTGGAAACCTCTGCAACATTTCTGAAAAAAAGGTTTCCGGGCAGGCCCATAACGGCTAATGTTGTACCAGGTATAACTATTCCGGGCGACAAATTGCTGTTACATCTCCTCTTTAATAACCTGCTTGAAAATGCCGTTAAATATTCACCATCATCTTCGGAAATTCAAATTATTTTGGAACAGTCACCGACCATCAGGTTTAGTATTGCTGACCAGGGAAGCGGCGTACCGGATAAAGAGAAACAAAAAATATTTGACAAATTTTACCGCACTGGCAATGAGATCACCCGTAAAGCCAAGGGAACCGGCCTGGGTTTGTATTTATCCCGAAAAATTGCAGCAGAACATGGCGCTGATATTTCAGTAAAGGATAATCAGCCGACAGGGAGTATTTTTGTTATCGAATTCAATAAGAAATGGAGTTAAATCAGGAAAACAGGCGCCCCACTATATTAATAGTAGAAGATGAAGAAAATCTTCAGGAGGCCCTGAAACTAAATCTTGAGCTGGAAGGCTATGAAGTTTCCTGTGTTGGCACCGGCCTGGAAGCGCTCAAAAAACTGGAAGGCGAAATGTTTGACCTGGTCATTATGGATGTAATGCTTCCTGAAGTTGATGGCATAACCGTTACCGAATCTTTGAGACTTCAACATAACGAAGTGCCAATTCTGATTGTAAGCGCTAAAAGCAGCGGCGCAGACCGTGTGCTTGGATTGAAAAAAGGCGCAGATGATTACCTGGTTAAACCTTTCAACCTGGAAGAATTATTCCTGCGGGTTCAGAAATTGATTGAGAAGAACAAAAGGATCTCTCAAAAGTCAACTTTAGGTGATCAATTTGAATTTGGTGGCAACCTTATAGATTTCAAAGCGCAGGAAGCAAAAAATTATAAAGGCGAGATTATACATCTGAGTAGAAAAGAGGCGATGCTGCTCAAACTGATGATAGAAAATAAAAACGAAGTTGTTTCCCGCGAAAAAATCCTTCAGTATGTGTGGGGTTACCAGGTCTTCCCTACCACTCGAACCATTGACAATTTTATACTAAACTTCAGGAAATATTTTGAAGGCAATTCCCGTAATCCCCGTTATTTCCATTCTGCGCGTGGAGTAGGATATAAATTCTCAGAATAAATTTCAGCCGATTATTTTTTGCAGGCTGTCCAGGTCTTCGATCATTTTTTTATCCATTACGAATGGGGTGTACATAGCCATTCCGGCATCATATTTCAAAGATTCAATTTGCACGACAATTTCATTACTAACGCCTGATGCTAATAATGTCTGCTGCCAGTTGCCTTCACCATCGGCACCATATTTTTTCTTTAACCACTCATTGATCACCTTGTTTAACTCCCGGTAAAACCGTTGGTAGTCGCCCTGTTCAAATGCTGACCTGATCTTCAGTACAGGATCATTATCAACTATCGAAATAGCCGGATCCGGCAAAGGCTCTACAACTTTGACAACCGGTTTAGGTTTGACCTTGCCCGCACTATTTTGCCGGAGGATTGCATATAGTCCGCCAAATACCGCTAACAATCCAATTAATGAAATAGTCCATTTCCATGCATTTCCCGGAGCTTCGGTTACGGGTTCCTGTAATGTTTGTGAAACAGCAATAGTCTTTGAAGGATCTACATGAAACTTAATCGAATCTGATGTCGCGACGTTATATTTTCCGGTTTCGGGATCGAAATAATAAAGACTCACAGGTGGTATAACCACATCCCCTTCTTTCCTGAAAGAAACCGGGTAAGTAAAAATTTTTGCTCCCGTAATCGGACTAACAAATTTATTGAACTGTTCTTTAACGGTTGATTCATATGCTTCAATAGAATCCGGCCACTCTATTACTGGAGCAGCAAGTACAGGGAAATTACCTTTTCCGGAAACCTCCAACTGTATATCCACCACATCGTTTTTCCTGATCACGCCACCGGCTATGCGCGTTTTCAAACTAAACTTTCCAATGGCTCCGTTAAATGAAGGCAAAGCCGTTTCAGGCAAGGGTTTGACGTCAATTGTTACCGGGTTGCTGGCCAGGGTAACCTGCTCTCTAATGACGCCTTCACGCTCCACATTATTATTTGCGAGTGCACGCATCAAATTAGAAATTCCATAGTCTGTCCCCATGTTTTCTTCTTTGATAAAAGTCAGGTAATTGTCCACTTCTACCGGATCCAATTCCAGTTTGCCCGACTGCAACGGATAGAGTTGAACTTTTCTCAACAAGTAAACATTATATTCCCTGCCGTTATACATTTCCCTACCCGCTTCCTCCCTTTCGGGATCTACCATATCATATACACTGAACCCATTGAATGAAGGTCTTTTGGTAACTTTTGATTCTGATTTTAGACGTGTATAGAGTTTATATGTAGCCACCAGGGGTTCGCCTTCAAAAACGTGAGATTTGTTTACGTCGAGTTTTACAAAAATATTGCTGCTGATTTTTTTGCTAAGATTTTCCCCTTTTTTCAGGATGAATTCATTTACCAGGGAATTGTCTTCCACCTGCCTGGTAATTCCGGAAGCTCCAACATCTACCCAGGAAGAATTAGAACGATAGACTTTGCCGTCAACCTTAATGGACGCTGCAGAAATAACAAAATGACCGGCTTTGACGGCTTTCAACAAATAGGTAAAACTGATATACTCTGTAAGTACGCCATTTTGCAAGCTCCAGCCGGTAGCTTGTTCCGGCCCTTCCAAAACAGCGAAATTGCTAAATGATGGAGGAATGAACTGGCTTACTTTTTTTCCATTCTCAATCGTAAACTGTACCTGCAGATAATCCTGCAGGCTGATTCTCTGACTGCTCAACACCAGTGTAAACTTTACTTCCTCTCCTTGGCTTCCAAGCTGAAGTAAGATTCCGGTCAGCAGTATAAATAGTTTTTTCACCACATTCAGCAAATCAGGAAGATAAAATTACGATGCCAGCAGGGATTCAAAGTTTCCATTCATCAATTAACGACATTTTCAGATATC
>Ga0207691_10004685_pt1 | contig 13245 bp, 11 predicted proteins | sample KBSM13metaG_FD_184327 | JGI IMG/M metagenome (GOLD analysis project Ga0207691, IMG submission 184327) | Miscanthus rhizosphere microbial communities from Kellogg Biological Station, Michigan, USA - KBS M1-3 metaG (SPAdes) (version 2) | ecosystem: Host-associated > Plants > Roots > Rhizosphere >... | reverse complement strand
ACCGCCCAGCACGTCACTATCCAGAACTGCGAAATCCAGTACGGCTCGCAGCAGGGTGATGACCCGAGCCTCAACTGGGGCCTGGCCATTCACGTCAGCAACAACAACGTGCTGCGAAACAATCGCATCTACAACATGCGCAGTTCGGGTAACAACTCGGAGAACACCGGCGCGGTCATGAACTTCGCGTCCGCGTACAACCTCATCGAGAACAACGACGCCGATGCCGGCAATGGCATCGTGTACAGCGCCTTCGGCCAGAAGGCCGGCAACATCCACGACAACGTCTGGCGCAAGAACATAGCGCGCAACGCCGTTGCCGGGTTCGAGGGCAAGGGCGGCACGGGCGGCGATTCGTTCTGCGACAACGAAACCTTCTATAACAACATCATCATCAACTCCGAGCGCGCGTTCAGCCTCAACCACAACAGCCGTCACTGGAAGGTGTACAACAACACCGCCTACAACGTGGATTACTTCCTGAATCAGTGGCAGCTCAACTCGGTCGACAATCAGTTCTGGAACAACCTGGTGGTGAGCGCCAGCAACAGCGTGTACCAGATCGAAGACCTGACCACGTCCAACTTCGGACCGTACATCTCGTACTCGAACTACAACTTCCTGATGTCGAGCGCGAGCCAGTTCGCGCGCTGGTCGTACGGCGGCTCGTCGCTCTCGCTGGCGCAGTGGCGCACGACCACGGGGATGGATGCGAACACCCTCACGGGCGACGCGCTGTTCGTGAATGCCGCGGGCAACAACTTCAAGCTGCAGTCCGGTTCGCCTGCGATCGGCAAGGGCCGCAATGCCGAGAACATCGGCGCGTATGCCACCGGCAACGAAACCATCGGGGTGAGTCTCGGAGTGCGCCCTAACCCGCCGGTGGTCGCGGTGAACTGAGCCGCACCGATCATCGGAGCACTTCGAAACGGGGCGCCATGGCGCCCCGTTTCTTTTTGCGCACCTCAATGCGCGGGCCGTGCGGCCTTTGCGCCAGCACCGGCCTTGAGCAGCGAAACCACGGCGCGGAATTTTCCAGCCTTGGTGCGCGGAATTTCCTGCAGGATCTCGACCTTGATGGCAATGCGTTCGCCCACGCGCTTGCGCAGCTCGCCAACCAGGCGCTCGGCCATCGATGGCTCGAAGCCGTTTCCGGGCACGATCTTCACCACGAGGAGCTCGAGCGACTCCTGCACGATCTGCGTCTCGCGGATCGCGGCCAGTCCCTTGAAGATGGGATCGAGGCGCCCGACCCGGTTGCCTTCCGGGGTGATGATCACATCGTCGACGCGCCCTTCGATCTGCGCGATCAGCGGGAAGTGCCGGCCGCAGGCGCACTCGCCCGCCGCGAAGCGCGCGGTATCGCCGATGCGATACCGCACCAGTGGCATGGCCGTGCTCAGGAATCCCGTGCACACCAGCTCGCCGATCTCGCCCGGCGCGCACGGCCTGCCGTCTGCGTCGACGATTTCGACGATGCCGTATTCGGGATTCACGTGGTACGACCCATGCTCGCATTGCGCGATGAAGGCCACGGCCTCCGCGTTGCCGTACTGGTCGAACACGCGGCAACCGAGCGCGGCCTCGATGGCGGTGCGCTGGTAATCGAGCAACGTTTCCGACGAGGTCACCACAGCGCGTGGCGCTTGTCGCAGCCGGATGCCGCGTTCGAGCATGAAGGTCGCGAGCGTGTAGATAGCCGATGGATACGAGTCGATGTATTCGGGCGCAAAGCGGTCGAGTTCACGCACGTAATCGCCGAGGAAACGCGGCGACAGGTGATACGAGGAAAACAGCTGGTTGCGCATCACCAGGTTCTTGCGCCAGAACGGCGGCGACTCCTGCGACTGCGGGATGATGATGCGGCCCGCGAAGGTCGCACTGCGCAACCGTTCACGCACCCCGGCCCAGCGCAGGAAGCGCGCAAAGAAGGCGTAGTTCTCCTGCACCGCCTGCGGTGTGGTGTAGAAGGTCAGCGGCGAGCCGCTGGTGCCACTGGTGTTGATGGTGACGAGGTCGCGAGCGTCGACACCCTCGGCGAGGAAGCGGCGCGGATCGCGGTTGATGTCGGCCTTGGTGACCGGCGTGAACACGGCGCTGAAATTCTCGAGCGTGATGTCCTCCGGAGTCGCGCCGCGCGACTTCAGGTGGTCGCGGTAGTGCGGTACGCGTTCATGGAGCAGGCGCGTAAGCTCCGCAAGCCGGCGCCGCTGCAGTTCGAGCAGTTGCGCGGCGGAGAAGCGTTCGCTCTGCAACAGTTCTCCTAGACGCCGCTCGAAGTTGCCGCGGAAGCGCAGGCGGTACAGGTGCAGCCCGTACGCCGACAGCAGCGCGTTCTGCAGGAACACCGGGCTTTTCTGGTAAACCTTTTCGGCGAGCGACACGGCAATCAACCCTGGGTGGCGCTGGGTGAGCCGGGAGTTGCCTGCGCGCAGACCGACTCGATGACCCCGACGAGCACCGCTATGTCGTGCTCCCAGTTGTAACGCGCGCGCACCGCGGCCCGCGCGCGTTCGGCCATCGACGCGCGCAGTTCTGGTTTGGCCAGCTTCGCGAGTTGCGTGGCGAAATCCGCAGCATCGTAATCCTGGTAGACCAGCCCGCTGCCGGTTTCAGTGACGATGCGCGCGACCGGCCTGGTGTTCGAGGTCAACACCACCACGCCGCTTGCCATGTAGTCGAACAGCTTGTTAGGCACGGTGTTGTTCCAGTGCCCGCTTACGTGATGCGGCACCAGGCCGACGTCGCTCGCCAGCACGTACTCCACCACCTGCTCGTTGCCGAGCCAACCCTTGAAGGAGATCACGTCGTCGAGACCCAGCTCGTGGCTGCGCGCGCGGCATTCGGCCTCGGCATCACCGGTGCCAATGACTATCAGGCGCACATCGCGCCCATGTTGCTGCACGTAGGCGGCCATGCCTTCGACCACCGTGTCGATTCCGCGTCCCCGGTTGACCCACCCCGCGTACACCACGGTGAGGGGCCGACTCGCGGCCGTGCCGTGCGCGACCCCCATGAGCGGCTCGAACTTGCCGCGCGGCGGCGTGTTGCTGACGATGGAGAGCCTTGCGGGATCGGCGCCGATGGCCTGCAGACGGTCGCGCGACTCCTCGACCATGACGAAAGTGTGATCGAGCCGGCGCACTGCCATGCGCTCGATCCAATCCGCGAACAGCGGGTTACGCGCAAACACGTTCACGATGTTGAAATTGCCGTAGCGCCACATGTTGCGCAGCAGCTCCGGGTAACACTCGGCCATGTCCATCATCACCGGCACGCGATATAGCCAGCCGACGAAAATGCCGGTAAGCGCCAGCGGCAGGTCGCGCACCACGATGGCATCAGCGCCGCCCTTGCGCACGCAACGCGCGATCGCGAAGAGCCAGAATGGATTGAAGAAGAATGGAAAGTTGATGACGCCGTTGAGGAACCGGAAGATTCCCTTGAAATGCGGCAAGCGCAGGACCTCGGCTTCGGGCAGCTGCTCGCGCCGCGCCCGCCCCTTCTCGTTGGCGGACACCAGCGTGACGTGGTGTCCGGCCGCGGTCAGGCCGCGCGCGATCTTCTCGACGCGCACGTCCCACGGATAGTCGGTCTGGTAGACGAAACAGATACGCACTGGTTGGTTCTTCAGGTTGTTAGGCGAGACATTCGCGGTAGGTTTGTTCGACATCGCGCACGAACCGCGCGGCGGTGAAGTCGCGCAGCACGCGCTCACGACCGCGCGCACCCATGGCGGCGCGTTCGACAGGCGGCAGCGCCAGCATGGTTTCGAGCGCGCGCGTGAGGCCGGCCGCGTCATCGACGATGTGGCCGTTGACGCCGGGTTCGACGACCTCATCGGCACCGGCGACGCGCGTGGTGACCACCGGCAAGCCGGCCGCGAAGGCTTCCAGCATGGCCGTGGGCAGGGACTCGTGCAGCGACGAGAGTACGAATATGTCGGCGCGCCGCAGGATGGCGGTCACGTCCTCGGCGGCCTGCCAGCCCCAGAACTTGACCGATGCCAGTCTATACGCGCGCGCACGCGCTTCGAGCATGGCGCGTTGTTCGCCGTCGCCGACGATCCACAATGCGGCCTCTGGCACACGGCGACTGACGTCGCGCCAGCAATCGATGAGCATTGCGTAATTCTTCTGCTCGGACACGCGTCCCACGGTCACGACCACCGGGCCACCCGCGTCGGTGACTCCGGCGGCTTCCGGTCCCGGCGTGCGGATCGTGATGCCGTTGTGGATGCGGCGCAGCCGCGCCGGTGGCAGCCGGTAGCGACTGGCAACCGCCGTGCGCACCTGCTCTGAGCCGCAGATGGTCAGCGTGCTGCCCGAGCGCAGGCTCAGGGCCTCGCTGCCGCGCTTGAAGCGGCTGCGCAGCGTCGCAGCATGGAAATACGGGTAGTCGTTGTGCATGGTGGACACGCGCACGAACCTGCTGCCGGTGAACGCGGCCGCCGCCGTCAGCACGCGCGGCACGTAGGAATGGGTGTGCACGACATCCGGTTTCACCTTGCGCAGCAGCTGGAGATAGCGCCACGGCAGCCCGGGCAGGCTGCTGCCAAGGACGTGCAACCGTACGCCGAGTCGCTGCGCTTCGCGCACCAGATCATCCGAGTGTTCCAGCACCGCGAGGTGATACTCGATGGCGGGGTCAGCCGACTGAGTGATCTGGGTGAGGACCACGGTCACGATTCCGCCGCGCGCGTAGTGCAGGAAATGCAGGACGCGCACTAGCTACCTCTCGCGCCCGCGCGCGTTCCCGCAGGCGCGATGCCGAGCCGGCGCAGCAGCTTGTCGAGGAACAATACGCGCCAGGTCGCCGAGCGCACGCGGTGCGCACTGCGAACCACGTGCAGGATCTTGCGGCGGTTCAGGTCGCGCTCGCGCTCGGCGGTCATGCGCTCGATGGCGTCGAGCGGCAGACTGGCGATGCCCGTTTGCGCCTTCTGGATGTGGTCCAGCCGTGCCAGGAATCGCAGGCGTTCGGCTCCATCGAGTGGTTCCGGCTGGTACGCCGCGTTGATTCGCACCGGGACCACTTCGTGCGTGATGTGTTTGGCGCCATCGCGCAGCATCAGCGTGATCTCGACAATGGCGCTCTGCGTGCTGTACGGCTCCCACAGGGTGTCGAACACGAAATTGCCGAGGCTGTAGCAGATGAGTCCCTCGGCGTAGCGCTCGACGCTCTGGAAGATATGCGAATGATGACCGAGCACCACATCGACACCGGCATCGACGAGCGCGCGGGCCGCCTGCACTACGTCGACAGGTGCGTAGTCGATCTGCTCGATTCCCCAGTGACAGGACACCACCAGGAAGTCCACCTGGGGTCGCAACTGCGCGATGTCCGAGAACACCTGCTCCGGGCGCCAGCGCGCATACAGCGGTTCACCCTGAAAGAAATTCTCGGCAGCCTGTGAATACGCCAGCAATCCGACACGCACGTTGTTCACGGTCTTTATCACTGGCGCGCAGTGGAAATCACCCGCCGCGGCCACGCCCGCGGCAGCGATGCCCGCGCGCCCGATAGCCTGCAGCGTGTCGTGGAATCCCTCGGCACCGTACTGGAGGGCATGGTTGTTGGCGACGTTGACGACATTGAACCCGCCAGCGGCGAGCGTGCGGACCCCGGCCTCGGTGGCCCGGAAGGTGTCGGTCAGCGGCCGCGCGGGATCGCTTCCCGCTTCGGTGACAGCGCACTCCAGGTTGCCGAACACGATGTCTGCAGAACGCAGGCGCGGCGCGACGCGCGCGAACAGGTGCTCGGGGCCGCGACGCGCAATCTCGCTGCGGACGCCGAAACCGAGCGTGAGCAGGTGATCACCGAGACTGATGTCGCCGACTGCGGCCAGCCTGAGTTGCGTCATGGCGCCACCGGCATTGCTTTATCATGGCCGCCTTCGCGGGCGGACACATGCAGACGATCACAAACTACTTCGCAGAAAATTTCGGCGGCAAGCGTGCCACGTTGCGGCATCTGCGCAACCTGGCCGCCTATGTCGCCGGCAGGTTCAGCCGTCATGAGCGCCTCGACGCGACGCGAATCGAGCGGCTGGTATTCGTTTGCAAAGGCAACATCTGCCGCAGCGCCTACGCTCATGCGGTCGCCAGCGCGCGCGGGCTGCGCGCGGCTTCGTTCGGACTCGACACGCCAGGAGATGAACCGGCGGATCCGGTCGCGGCGCGTAACGCGCTGGCGCGCGGCGTTTCCCTCGCTACTCACCGGACGAGTTCCTCGCGTAGCTTTGCGCTCGAGCCCACCGACCTGCTGGTGGTCATGGAGCCCGAGCAAGCGCAGGAACTCGAACTGCTCGAGGGCCGGCACCAGGTGACGTTGCTCGGCCTGTGGTCCAAGCCGCGCCGCCCGTTCATCCAGGACCCGTACGGGCGCAGCGACGAATACTTCCAGACCTGCTTCGGGCTCATCGACAGCGGTGTTCATGGGCTGGAGCGCCTGCTGAAATCGGCCACGACTATATCCACCCGCTGAGGCGCGCGCGAAAAGCCGCCGGACTATTGCTGATGTCCTCGTGCACGCCGATGCGCGGGATCAGGAACGGATCGGCGCCACGCGTATGCCAACCACGCTCGGTGGTCACGGCCCCGATATAACCTGAGCGCACCATCTCCAGCGCCGCACCCGAGTAGTCGCCGTTGGGATAACAGAAAAGTGTGGGGCTACGCCCGAGTTGGCGCGCGATCTCCTCGCGCGAGCCGATGACCTCGTCGCGCAACACCTCAGCCGACGCCACGCGCGAGAGCCGCGTGTGCCGTCGAGTATGCGAACCGAAGCGCACCAGGCCACTGTCGGCAAGCTCGCGCAGCTCGCGCCAGTCCATGAGGTCCCGCGCCTCGACCGCAGAGCTCTCAGCGCCGGCCTCGCCGAGGCCTCTGACGATGTCGAGCATCTCCTCGTCCGAATGCCCTTCCTTGCATGCGACGATGATCCGGTCGATGCGGCCAGCGTCGAGCCTGCCTGCATGCGGCGAGCCGGCGACGTCGGTCACCAGGTTGTTGAGCCACGTCGGCATGGCCGCAGTCCCAACCATCGCGGATCCTTGCAGGTGCCGCGCGAGGGCGTTCGGCCAGAACCCGTACTGACTGCCGACCAGGTCCGACACCAGGAAGATGGTCGCCGGCGCGGCTGCGCGTTTCAGCTCGGGAAATGCAAACTCGTAGTTGTCGCGCCAGCCGTCGTCGAACGTGATGGCGCAGGCGCGCTCAGGCACGGTCTCGCCGCGCACGGATGCCTGCAGCCATTCATCGAGATGCATCAGCGTAAAGCGCTGCGACAGGATGTCGAGATGCATGGCGAGCGTCTGCGGCGAGACGTACATGCCGGGTTGCTCCGTGAGACGGTCGGGATGGCCCGCGGGCAGAACCCGGTGATACATGATCACGAGCAAGGAACGCCGGCGCACATGCCAGAGCGCAGGCGCGATCATCGCCACGCCGCTGTTCAACAACTGCCTGAGCACGCTCTTCATACCGTCACCAGGGCAACGCCGGACTGACGATGGGACCGAGCGCGTTCGCAAGGCGCAGCGGCAAGCGCTGCCACACCGCGGTCGCGAGCCGCATCACGCGGCCCGGAGACGCGGGTGCGCCGTCGGTCGCCGGCCGCCGCTCCCATCGGTACCAATTGAGCTGCAACGGCTGCGCGCCCCACTGCTGCTTGAATCGGTACGTGCCGCTGTCGACAGTCGAACGGCCGAAGTCGAAAGTCTTGCAACCGCGTTCGATCGCCACCAGCAGCACTTCCCAGTAAAGCTTCATGTTGACGCCCAGCGGCTTCGCATCTGCGCGGCAGGAAGCCCAGGGAATCTCGGCACCATTGCCACCGAACACGAGAAAACCCGCCGCCAGCGGCGTACCGCCGCGCTCGACGATCACCAGGCGCGTGTCGTTCGGAAAGGTTTCGAGAATGGCGCGGAAAAATCGCCGCGGATACACCGGCGTGCCGAGCTCATGCATGTTCCGGCAGAAGACATCGTAGAACGCATCGAGCAACTCGATGCCGCCGGCGCGCGCCTGCACGCCCTCGCGATCTGCGCGCTTGATCTGCGAACGCAGCTTCGAGCCCAGGCGCTTGCCAAGTGCCTCGGTGGTGTCGGGCAGCGACAGCACCATGCTCACCTTGTCGGAACGCACCTGCCAGCCTGCCGCCACTGCGGCCGGGCGTCGTTCGACATCGCGCAATTCTAGATAGGAACAACCGGCATCGCGCGCCAGTTCGCGCGCCCGCTCCATGAGCAGCAACGCGTGGTCATCGCTGTGTGCGAGCACGCCGCCGTAGTTGAAGAACGGTACCGAGGTCGCAAAGTTGCCGATGAGGCTGCGCTGTTGCAGCAACGGCAGCACAGCCACGAGGGAGCCCTTTGCGTCACGTGCCTCGAGATACCAGGCCCGCAGACGGAACACCTCACGCGCCAGAGCGGTCCAGGCGCTACGCAGGTACACGCTGGCAGCGGGGAAGCTGCCCACGAATTCATCCCAGTCCGCGGAGGGCGCCGACAATACGGTGAGCGACGGCGGCGACCCATACTGCGAGGCAGTGGCGACGCTCATTGCGCGATTGCGGTTTGGGTTCCGGCGCCCCAGCCTGCGGGTGTCGCGGTCAGGAGGTGCTGGGAGCTCAACACGTCGCGCACCGCGGAGAAGCGGAATTCGCTGGTCAGACGGCGCAGGCGCCCATCGACACGGTCGAGGTTGGTGTAGTGACGCAGCCGCGACTTGAACGTCGTGGGCACGCGCGGCTGACCGGGATCGATCTCCCAGGGGTGCAGGTAGAAGATGAATGGACGACGTTGGTCGTGGTTGAGCTTGCGCAGCCCTGCGCGGGTAAGCCAGTACGGCAGCAGCCGAAAATAACCGCCGCCCGACACCGGCATTTTCATGCCGAACATCGGCGCCGTGGACATCGGGAATTCCACGATGCTCGCGCCCTTGGGCGTAATCATCGGCGCTGGCACCGGCGAGGCATCGGGGATGCCGTACATGTCGTGCCGGATCGGGAACACGCTCGAGTCGTACAGAAAACCCGCCTCGAGGATGATATCGAGCGCCCACAGCGACTTGCTCGTGATGGAGTAGGTCGACGCGCGGTAACCGAGCACCGGCGCGCCAATGATGTCCTCTAGCAGCGCCTTCGACTCGCGCGTCTCGCGTTCGAATTCCGCCGGAGTCTGGTTGTAAATCAGCAGGTGGCTCATGCCATGGCTCGCAACCTCATGGCCGCGGTCATGGATCTCCCGGATGAGATGGGGGCTGCGTTGCGCCACCCAGCCAAGCACGAAGAACGTGGATCGCACGCGCTGTTCGTCGAACAGGTCGAGCAGCCGGCGCGTGTTCTCGACCACGCGGTACTCCATGTCGTTCCAGCGGGCGCGATCAATGCTGCCGGCGAGCGCCGCCACGTGGAAGTAATCTTCCACGTCGATGCTCATGGCATTGACGATGCGCGTGTCCGCGGCCACTCAGTTCGCCTCCGGGTTACGGCGCGAACGATCAAAGCGGTTCATGACCGAGTGGCGCGGATTGCCGCGCTGCCAGCCTACGGACAGCCACACGCGGTTTTCGTCGTAGCTGGCGCTGGCCAGTTCGCTGTCGCGCTTGGCGTACTGATAGGAGAACCACAGACCGATCGTGCGTGTCATGCGCCAGTTCAGCCCCACCGTTGCATCTATTTCGTCGTAGTCGCCACCGGGCTGGTCGAACTTCACGTCGAGATACGAGGCGCGAATGTCCAGATCCAAAGACGGCGTCATGTAACGCTGCGTTTCGGCGGCGAACGAAACGAGCTGCTGATCGAGTTCGGGCCGCATACGGTAATCCTCGTCACGGTAACCGCCCGACAACGTGAATCCGGAACGCGTGCCTTCGTAGTCCCAGCGCAATGCCGCGCGTGTGTTCATGAATGGGTCGACAGTCTGTCGGCCACCGACCATCTCGAGATCGAGGGGCAGACCGTTCTGCATTTGCGAGTAGACGATGCTCGAGTTCGAGAACTCGTGGCCGGCATTGAGGATCAGTACCGATCGCGCGGTGAGCTGGCGCGTGACGTCGAGGCGGAATATCGGGCCGCTTTCCGTGTCTGGCGCGAAATCCTGGTCGAAGCTGGAGTAACCCGCGTCGGCGATCAGGTGCGTTCGCGCGCCTTCCGCGTCGTAACGCAGGAACAGCTCGTCCTGGGTGTAGCTGTTTTCCAGCAGGTCGATATCGTCGAATTCCACGTCCATGTAGCGCGCGTTGAGCCCGAGTCCGCTGTGCTCGGAGAAATCGTGCGTCAGGGAGATGTGCGCCAGAACGCCGTTCGCGTCGAACGGGCTGATCTCGTAATCCGAGCGCGAATACTGCGCGCCGAGACCGAGGCGCAGCTGCCCGCCGAGCTGGAACTCCGCCTGCGGCCCGGTGGCGAAATAGTTGAAATTCTCACGATTGGTCGGTGTGGCCGGCGTGAACGGATCGGTGAGCACCTGGCCGAAATTGTCGGTGAACAGCCAGCGCAGGTAGTCCTCCACCAGCGTCACCTTCATGTCGGCGGCGACATTGCCGAGGAACTCCGGATCGAAGGTGTCGTCGAGATACCGGTAATAGCCGACATTACCCACCACGTCGACGAACAACCGCGGCGTGTTTTCGTCTATCGAGAAGCGGCTTTGAACGTTGGCGATGGTGTCGTCGGCGGTGTTCGTGGCGCGACGGCCGACGTTGTCACTGTAGCCGAGGCCGGTGGTCACGGTGGCGTCCCAGTCCGCGCGCGCGGGCGCCGCGATCAGACACCCCACGAGTGCGAGGATCGCCAATGGCTGGTTTGCGCCCATGCGTTGTCTGTGTTTTTCCATGTCGAGTTTCTCAGCGAGTCGTCGGATTCCAGACCACCACACGCTTTCCTGCCAGCAACTGCACACCGGCGGAAGCCAAAGCGACGTTTGCCTGCACGAAGTAGTAGGCGAGTCGCACGAGCGCGAACGAGCGCATTTTCGGCACCAGGTGCGCCGCCACGATCAGTAGATAGCCGGCGATCTGCACACCCAGCATCAGCCGGTAGAAGTAGCCCAGGTCACGCAGCAACCACGACGCAATGAAGAGCCCGAGCAGGAACCACGGCACCAGCCAGCGCATCACCTTGTGGCCCCACACCTGGAACGAAAAAAAGCCGTAGCGAAGCGGATTGAGCACCCCGGCGAGGCGCACCACCGCGGTCATGCCGCGGATGGCGGTGCGCACCTTGCGCCCGTATTCCTTGCCAGGATCAGCGACGTCGCGATAGATGCCGTTCACCCGAGGATTGGCGACCGCGCGCAAGCCAGCCTGCACACTTTTGAGTGCACAGGCGAAATCGCTCGGGATGGACGGATCCCATGTGTGCACCACGCTGCGACGCACGGCGAAGAACGAGCCACTGAGGCCCACGAGGCCGGCGCGCGCCGATTCCTGCTGCCGCAGCCACATTTCGTAGCGCACATAAGCGCCCTCGCCTGCGATGCGGCCGTCGGCACTCACGAATTTGTCCTCGCTCGACACAGCGCCGACCTGCGAGTCGCGGAAGCTTTCGACGAGCTCGCCAATACTGTCGGGCGGAATGTCGGTGCCTGCATCGGTGAATACGAGGATCTCGCCGCGTGCCGCCTGGATCGCCAGGCCCTGCGCATTCTCCTTGCCGAGTCGCTGCGGCGAGCGCACCAGGCGCACACCCGAGGCTTCGAACTCGCGCGCGATGTCGTCGGAACCGTCATCCGATGCATCGGATGCGACCAGGATTTCGCGTGGTTGGTAGTGAGTGGCGAGGGTGTTCTGAATCTTGGTGCGAAGGCGCCGCTCTTCGTTACGGCAGGCGATGACGATGGTGACCAGCGGCTGGAACGACTCGTCGCGCTTGCCCGCAGTGCGCTTCGGCACCAGGCGCAGCAGCAGTGGATACAGCGCGTAGCTGTATGCCGCACCGATGAGGCACACCCAGAAGAACGCTCTCATCGCCGCTCCTACCGTCCTTCGTCCGCATGCGAATCCGCGCCGTCGTAACCCCCGTACTCGCCGTAGCCGTAGCCACCCGACAGGCCTACGCGACCCTGGTTGAGGATCAGCGAAACTTCCTTGTTCTCGCCGAGCAGTCCGATGGCATCGAGAACCGCTGCCTGTGGCGTCGAACCCGCGCGCACCACCATCACCACCTGCCCTGCGATCGCGGCAAGCGCTCGAGACTCGCTCGATACGAGCAGCGGCGGTGTGTCGAACAGCACCACACGGCGCGGATTCTGGCTGATGAGACGTGCAACGATAGCCGCCATGCGGGCGCTGGCGATCAATTCGGTGGCACCTTCATGCGAATTGCCGGCCGGAAGGATGGACAGCGATCCGATGTCGGTAGGTAGTACCAGCGACTCGACATCCAGGTTCGAATGGAGCAGCGCGTCGAGAAGCCCAGGTTCGCGTTCGACGCCGAAGATGCGGCTCACGTGCGGCTTGGGCACATCTGCATCGACGAGCAGCACCGAAATATCACGCTCCCGCGCCATGCTGAGCGCGAGATTGATGCTGGTGAAGGTCTTGCCATCGCCTGGCAGGGCGCTGGCCATCATGATGAGCCGCGGGCTCGCGGTCGCGGAACTTGCAACCGCAGCCTGCGCGCGTGCGATCAGCGGGCGCTTGATGAGACGGTAGTGGCCAGCGAACTGCCTGTCACGGCTCGACTCTGGCAGATACCCGGCGAGGCGAAGCGCCTCACTGTCGATGTGGATGCGGCGCGCCGGCGTGGCGGAAGGACTGCCTTCAGGCGAACCGTCGGGCCGGTCTTGCACCAGCGAGCCCACGGCGGCAGTCGCAAGGGCGCTGCCATCCTTCGCGGCGGCGGTACGCCGCATTTTCTCGATTGCGCGCTCTACCAATGTCACAAGCTACCCCACTCCGGACATGGAACCGAGCCGCATGCCGGACCAATTGAGTCCGAGCACGATCAGGAATCCGACCAGCAGGCAGCCGACACCGGCCGCGAAACGCCAGAGATCGCGCCGTGCCGAAACCGCACGCGTGGCGGGAAATGCGCCGCTCACGACGCCCAGCACCTGCAGACCCGTGAGCTCGGCGAGACTTCGCGCCGACCCGACCACGGGCTTGAGCATGTGCAACAGGTAGGCGATCGCCCCGCCGATGGCGAGGCCGCCCGCGAGCACGACGGCGAGCAACATCGTGCGGCGCGGGAACACCGGACTGTAACTGGCTGTCGGCGGCTGCACGATCTCAAAGCGGA
>Ga0207691_10004684_pt1 | contig 13246 bp, 10 predicted proteins | sample KBSM13metaG_FD_184327 | JGI IMG/M metagenome (GOLD analysis project Ga0207691, IMG submission 184327) | Miscanthus rhizosphere microbial communities from Kellogg Biological Station, Michigan, USA - KBS M1-3 metaG (SPAdes) (version 2) | ecosystem: Host-associated > Plants > Roots > Rhizosphere >... | reverse complement strand
CCCAGACCCACATGCCGAGTTGCGGCAAGGCGTCGAGCGGCACCGCGCGCAGCCGCGGAGCCGTCGCATTCGCGGGAAGACCGGCCTCCGCCGCCGCGAGCACTCCGATCCGTTCGAACTCGGCCCGGTTTTCTCCGGCGGGTAACACTTCGGCGCCCGAGTCGGCGTCGAAGACGTGAATCTTGCTGCCAAACCCCATTGCCATTCGCCGGCCGCCCGGGTGCCAGGCGATGCACCGGATACCCGGAGTCGCTTCGGCCGGCCGCAGCGGCTTCAATTCGTGCCCGGTGTTGGAATCGAAAACCCGCACGACGTCGGCGGTGGCGACGGCGAGGTGATCTTCATTCGGGTGGAACGTCAGCTCGATCACTTCGCCCGCTGGCAGCAGTTGCCGCCGGGAGGTGTCGAGGTCGACGACGGTGACGTCGCCCCCCACGTGGGCAAACGCGCACCTCCGCCCGCCGGTCTGGAACGCGAACGCGGACAGGTCCACTCCCGCCGGTTCGTCCAGAACCACGGCGGGGATGGAGCCGTCGAGCTTCCAGACGCGGAGGGCGCCGCCCGCCTTGACGTCCCCGCTACTGTAGCCGCAGGCGAGGAACCGGCGGTCGTCGCTCCACCAAAGCCCGCCGGTGACCGGACGCCCGGGCCCCGCCAGCATCGGGCCCGGCACCTCGCGCCCGCCAGTCACTCGGCCGATGGTTACTGCTCCCTGCTGACTCGCCCGGGCATAGTGGATTGCCGCGCCGTCGAACGAAAGCGCTAGCGGGTCCGTAGAGTCGGCGTCGTCCCACTCCTGCGCGAGCTCCATGTCGGGCAGCGCCAGCGCGGCCGCGGCCACGTTGCGCAACTCAGGGGTCACGCGGATTTGAGCCGCCTTCATGACGGTCTCGAGCGCGCCGAACCGCTGCCCCGCCTGGCCGCTAACGCGCTGAGAACTGGCAAAGCTTACCAGCGCCAGGAACTGCTGCTCCCTCGCCCGCAGCATCCCCCACGTGGTCCCGATGATCCCGACGACCAGCGCCAGGATCAGGAGCGAAGCCGCGATGACCGGACCCCTGTGCTTGCGCACAAACTTCTGAACGCGGTAGGTCGCCGACGGCGGGCACGCCTTCACCGCCTCGTCGCTCAGGTAGCGCTCCACGTCCGCGGCGAGGCTGCTGACCGATTCGTAACGCCGGGACCGGTCCTTCTCCAGGGCCTTCATCACGATCCAGTCCAGCTCCCCCCGCACCACCCGGCCGAGCTTCTTCAACTCGCCGCGGCGTCCGACGGACGAGGCGGGAAGTCCACCGCTCAGTGCGATGATGCGGGTCGACGGGCGCGGCGGTTCCTCCTCCCGGAGGATCCGCCGCACTTCGTCGAAGCCCGCCTGCTTGAGGCGGTGCCGGTCCACCGGCGTGGTTCCGGTCAGCAGCTCGTACAGCATCACGCCCAGGCTGTAGACGTCGCTGCGCGTGTCCACGTCCTGCCCGCTCATCTCCGCCTGCTCGGGACTCATGTAGAGCGGCGTGCCGACGATCTGCGCGACGCTTGTGAACAGCGTGCCGTCGGCGAGCTGCTGCAGCCCTGTCGCCTTGGCGACGCCGAAGTCGATGACCTTGGGGACGGGCCGGCCGTCGTGCACGGCGACCAGGACGTTGGTGGGCTTTAGGTCGCGGTGGATGATCCCCCTGGTGTGGGCGTGCTGCACCCCGCCGCACACCTGGACGAACAGTTCCAGCCGCTGCCGGGGAGCGAGCCGGCTGTTGTTGCAGTAACCGGTTATCGGGACGCCGTCGACCAGTTCCATGACGAAGTAGAGCCGGCCGGCGTCGGTGGCGCCGGCGTCGAGGACGCGGGCAATGTTCTCGTGGTCCATCAGCGCCAGCGTCTGGCGCTCGGCCTGGAAGCGGTCAATGACCTGCTGGGTATCCAGGCCGGGCTTGATGACCTTCAGCGCCACCTTCCGGCGGACGGGCGTGAGCTGCTCGGCGAGAAAGACGACGCCGAAGCCGCCCTCACCGAGGCGCTCGATCAGTTTGTATCGCCCGATCGTTGAACCGAGTTGCTCGGTCGCGGGAACAGCTTTGACGCCGGGGCCGATCTCCGACTGCTCCATGGCGAGCAGGCCGGGGAAGAACTCCCGGACGCGGTTGGCCAGGGCGGGGTCTTGTTGCGCGTACTCCTCGACGGAAGGGCGCTCGCCGCGCCGGTAACGCAGGAAGAAGTCGTCGGCGAGGTCCGCGAGGCGTTCGTCGTCGGAGGCGAAGCCGGGCCCCGGCCCTTCCGTTGCGGGCGGCGGCGGCTCGGGCGGCGTGGGCCCGGCGGGAGTGGGTGCGGGCGTCATGGCCGCAGCCCCGTCAGGCCGCCCGGCATGTCGGCCAGGGCTTCCCTCAGGCGCCGCATCGCGCGCACGTAGCGCTCCTTGGCGGCACGTTCCTGGATGCCGAGGACGGCGGCGGTCTCGCCGTTGCTGAGCTGCTCGAAGTGGCGCAGCGCGAGCACTTCGCGGTCGATCTCGCCCATGCCCGCCAGCGCCTCGCGCACGCGGTCCTTGGCCTCCGCCCCCGCGGCCGCGGTGCCGGGGCCCGAGCCGTGGCCGGTGAGTCCGGCGAGCAGCGCGACGGACGTCGCGTCGGCGTCCGAAGCGCCCGCGACTTCCCGGCCGGCGTCGCGCATCCGGGCGCCCAGGTGGTGCCGGTGGGTCTCGTGCAGCTTGTTGACGACGATCTTGCGCAACCAGAGAAACAGCGGCACCGGATCCGGCTGGCCGAAGTAATCCGGTCGGTGGTCGGCCGCCTGGAGGTAGGCGTCCTGCATGACGTCCGCCGCGTCGACCCGGCCCCGCAGGCGCGGGTCGAGTCGGAAGGCGACCATGCGGGAGAGGCGGTCGTTGTATTGGGTCAGGAGCGAGCCCCAGGCCACCGCGTCTCCGGCGGCGGCGCGAGTCCTCAGTCGATCGATCTCCGGCGGAGCCTCAACCACGGCACCCACCATACCATGCTTTTTGGGCGCGGCGGCAAGGAATGGACAGTTGACGCGCCGGGCCGGCGTTCGCCCGGGGCGTCGGGCCGGAGGGTCGCCGGGGGGGACGGAACAATCGCCGTGGCGCCTGCGCCACCCGCCGCCCCAAAACGTCCGCCGCGCCGGGGGGTACATAACCTCGTGCGGGCGCCGGCGCGCGTGGACGGTGGCCCCCGGCCGCCCCGAAGCGCATAATCCTTTGCTTCCCGGCCCCTCTTGAAGGCCCCTTTCGCTCGTCCAAGGAGAACGTTCCATGAACCCAGGTGAGAAAAACCAACTGTCCCGGCGCGAGCTGGGTGTTCGCGTCGGCCAGGCGGCTGCCGTCTCGGCGCTGGCGGGGATCGCCATCCCGGCGGTGCACGCGGCGGGCGCCGAAGGCACGGTCCAGATCGCCCTGATCGGGTGCGGGGGGCGCGGGTCGGGCGCGGCGGTGGACGCGATGAAGGCCAAGGGCGTCCGCCAGAAGCTCATCGCCATGGCCGACGCGTTCGAGGACCGCATGAAGACCTCGTTCGGCAGCCTGTCGCGCAACGAGGAGGTCAAGGAGAAGTTCGACGTCTCGCCCCAGCACAAGTACATCGGGTTCGAGGCGTACAAGCAGGCGATGGACGTCCTCTCCCCCGGCGACGTCGCCATCTTCGCCACGCCGCTCGCGTTCCGGCCGGTCATGTTCGAGTACGCCATCAAGAAGGGCCTGAACGTCTTCATGGAAAAGCCCCTCTCGTCGGACGGCGCGGCCAGCCGCCGGCTGCTCAAGCTCGCGGAAGAGGCGTCGGCGAAGAACCTGAAGGTCGGCGTCGGGCTCATGTCGCGCCACGCCCGGCCGATGCAGGAGCTACAGAAGCGCATCAGCGACGGGGAGATCGGCGACATCGTGATGATGCGCGGCTACCGCATGCACGGGCCGGACGGGACCTTCAAGTCACGCCCCAAGCCCGCCAACATGAGCGACCTGGAGTACCAGGTGCGCCGCTTCCACAGCTTCCTCTGGGCCGGCGGCGGGTGCATGAGCGACTTCAACATCCACATCATCGACCACCTGTGCTGGATGAAGAACGCCTGGCCGGTCAAGGCGATGGGCGTGGGCGGGCGGCACTACCAGCACGACGAGGACGGCACCCCGTTCGTGGACCAGAACTTCGACTCCTACGGCATCGAATACACCTTCGCCGACGGGAGCAAGTTCTTCTTCGACGGGCGGTACATGAAGGGCGCCCAGCCGACCTACTACAGCGCCGTCCACGGCACCAAGGGCTGCGCCATCGCCTCCCGCAGCGGCGACTGCGGCGCGCCCTCCGCGATTTACAAGGGCCAGGACCCCAACGACGCCAGCAGCCGGCAGTGGCAGTCCACGAACAGCACCAACCCGTACCAGAACGAGTGGAACGACCTGATGGACGCCATCGTCAACAACAAGCCCTACAACGAGGTGAAGCGTGGCGTGGAGGCGAGCCTGGTCACCAGCATGGGCCGGGCCGCGGCGCACATCGGGCAGGAAGTGACCTTCGAGCAGATGTTGAACAGTGAGCACGCGTTCGCGCCCGACGTGGACAAGATTACGGATAAGAGTTCGCCCTCGCCGCTGCCGTCGGATTCGAAGGGCATGTACCCGCAGCCGGAGCCGGGGAAGAAGAAGACGGAGTATTGATCGCCGGCGCGGGCGGATCGAGTGCGAAAGTGACTTATCGTCCCCGGGGCGCGATACAATCGCGCTCGGAGGCTCTGTTGCGCATGACCTATCACGGGATTGAATTCGACCCCGCACGCATCGCGGAATTCTGCCGGCGGCACCGGATCGTGCGGCTGTCGCTCTTCGGCTCGATCCTCCGCGACGACTTCGGGCCGGACAGCGACGTCGACGTCCTGGTCGAGTTCGACGGCCCCTCGCCGAGCCTCCTGGACCTGGGCGGGATGCAGGTGGAACTGACGGAGATGCTCGGCCGGTTCGTCGATCTCAAGACCTGGGGCTTCATCCACGACCGCATCCGTCCCCGCGTCGAGCGGGAGCGACAGGTGCAGTATGCGGCGTGACGAACGACCGCTCTCCGACCGGGAGCGGCTCGAGCACATGCTCGCCGCCGGCCGCGACGCCGTAGCGATCGCTCGGGGGCGCGCACGTGCCGACATGGACGACGACGTCATGCTCCGGCACGCGCTGGTCCGGTGCGTCGAGATCGTCGGAGAGGCCGCCGCCCGCGTCGCGGACGAGACGCGCGGGCGTGTCCCCGGGCTGCCGTGGCCGCGCATCGTAGGGATGCGGCACATCCTGGCGCACGCTTACTACAAGGTTGACCTTGACGCCGTGTGGCGTGTGGTGGGCGAGCACATCCCCCAAATGGTTCCGCTCCTGGAAGAGGTGCTGCGGAATTGGGACGTATTGACGAATCGCCCCGATGGTACGGAAGAGCAACCGCCAGGGTGATTCGTAACCAGCAATGAGTTTGCCCGAGGTGACGCGATGCCATACACCGTCCTGACGCAGCACGTCGCAGCAACGCCAATCGCCGTGGTGCGCAGGCGCGCGGCCGCCGGGCAGCTTTCGACGGTGGTGCCCGAAGGGTGCGGGACGGTGTGGAAGGCGCTCAAGGCGCTCGGCGTCACGGGGGCGGGGCGTCACGTCGCGGTGTATCGCTGTGAGCCGGGAGGAATGATCGATGTGGAAGTCGGCGCGGAGGTGCGCGAGCCGTTCGACGGGGGCGGGGAGGTGGTCTGCTCGGCCACGCCGGCGGGCGAGGTGGCGACCGTGACGCACTTCGGCCCCTATGGGCAACTGGGCGCCGCCCACCGCGCCGTCCGCGACTGGTGCGCCGCCAACGGGCGAACCGCCTCCGGCGAGAACTGGGAAGTCTACGGCCACTGGCTCGCGGCGTGGGACCGGGACCCGGCCGCGATCCGCACGGACGTGTTTTACCTGCTCAAGAATTGACCTTGTTCGGCCGCGAGCGCTGCCGGGCGCGCGTGGAAAGCCGGCGCCCGCGGGCGGCGGGACGCGGCTCCTTCGAATCGGGCGCGCCTTTGACCGGCCCGACCTTCGCCGCCGGAACTGAAGCCGGCGCCGTTGTTTGCGCTGAACCCGGCGATCCGCCGCGCAGGTGGGTGCGGATGAGCTGTTCGACCGCCGGTCGCACGACGCGCGCCGCGTCGTTGCGGCCCTGCGTCTGCCGCAGGACCAGCGCGCCCTCGATCAGCGCCCAAAAGCAGTCGGCGAACGTCTCGGCCCCGGCGGCGTCGGCGCCGCCGGCACGGGCCAGGTCGCGGAAACGGTCGCGGCTGCGCTGCTTGTACGCGGCGGCGGCGCGGTGGACGGGGTCGTGGGGGTTGGGGAACTCGGCGGCGGTGTTGGTGAACATGCACCCGTGGAAGTCCGGGTTGTTGAACCACAGGTCCATCACGTCGATCATCGCCAGCAGCTGCGCCGCCGGGTCGTCGCCGGCGATCTGGCGCACCGCGCGCCCCCACGCCTCTGACTCCCACTCGTCGCGCCGCTGCACCGCGGCGACCATCAGGTCGTCCTTGCCTTCGAAGTGCTTGTAAAACGTCGACTTCGTCACGCCCGCGGCCGCGATCACCCGGTCGACCCCGACCGCGCCAAACCCGTTGCGGTAGAACAGCTCCACCGCCGCCGCCACCAGGCGCTCGCGCCCGGTGCGCGGCGCGTCGGGGAGTCCGAACAGCTCGAAGAGCGACTTCTGAATTGGCGGCGTCATGTCGAAACCTTAGTGCGGGGGTGTACCGGAAGTATACCCGGGGGTGTACCCGCAGTGCACTGTTCGCGCGTCCCGAGCCCGATAGAGTCCCTCGACCGGTGCGGATCACCCGTGACGTCACGGGCGGCCCGCCGGAGAGAAACTTTGATCGAGGAGACTTCAATGAGCGCGACTCTGACCCCCACGGCCCGGCCCGAAACCACCCTGAACGGGATTAACGTCACCGCGTTGCAAGGCGTCATCGAGACGGTACGCCAGAACCCCGAGGCCGCCCAAACCAGCTGGGCGGTGAACAGCCGCTGGGTGGGTGGGACGCGGTCCGACCACGCCGTCGAGGGCTGCCGGATCGGCGGCAACGCGGTCGACCGGCGCTTCGTAATTCGAACCGACGAGCCGGTGGAACTGCTCGGCACCAACCAGTTCCCCAACCCGCAGGAGTACCTGATGGCCGGGATGAACGCGTGCATGGTAGTCGGCTACGCGGCAGTCGCGGCGCTCATGGGCGTGACGCTGACGAAGCTGGAGATCCGTACGACGGGAGACATCGACCTGCGCGGCTTCCTGGGCGACGAGTCCGTCCCGGCGGGCTACGAGTTGCTCGAGCAGACCGTCACCCTCGCCGGCGACGGCACGCCCGAACAGTTCCGGCAGATCCACGAGACGGTCAAGAAGACCAGCCCGAACTACTTCAACATCACCCGGGCCATCGCCACGCAGTCGCGGCTCGTCGTCGAGTAACCGCGCCGCCGCTTCAACCACAACCAGGCGTCCGGAAGTTCCCCGTCCGGCGCGCCGCACCACCCAAGGAGATTCACGTGTACGACATGAAAAACCTCGGCAAATTCGGCCGATTCGGCGAGCTGGCGCCCGAGGCGTTCAAGGCGTTTCAGGCGTTCGACCAGGCCGCCTACAAGGCCGGGGCCATCCCGCACAAGTACAAGGAGCTGATGGCCGTCGCGGTCGCGCTCACGACGCAGTGCCCCTACTGCATCGAGATCCACACGAAGGAGGCGCGCAAGTCCGGCGCGACGGAGCAGGAGCTGGCCGAGACGACGATCGTCGCGGCGGCGCTGCGGGCCGGGAGCGCGATGACGCACGGCACGCACACGCTGGAATGACGCACCCCGGAATCGACTAATGCGAATGCAGAATTTGCATCAAGTTTGTCGGCGCCACCGCGGGGGCTCTAATGCCCCCGCCGGTGGCCCACACGAGGCCGATATGCAGAGCACCTTCGAAAGAACCAACAGCCGAGACTTTTTCCAAAGCCCGGCGCCGACGATTTCCGCCGACACGATCCGCCTCGCGCGGCTCGCCGACGCGCGCCAGATTTCCGACCTGATCGAGCACTCGTTCCTCGCCGCGACCGACGGCGCCGGCGAACGAAAAGAGGCGTGCGGCCTGCTCGACGCAGTGTCCGAATCGCTGGAGACGGCCATTCGCAACGGCACGTGCCACGTCGCGGAATCCGACGGCCGTGTCATCGGCGTCTGTGCGTGGATCGGGCGGGAAGATACCGCGGGAGCGGACGTGTACCGTTCCGCCGCCATCCGATCCGGCGGGCCCCCTTCCGCCGCCCCCGGTTCCACCGCCCGCGTCGTCGCGCTGGCGGTGCACCCGGCACACCCGCCCCTGGCGTTGGCGAGGCTGCTGCTGACCCTGTCCGAATCGGCGGCCGCGCGCCAGGGCTTCTTGTCGTTCGACGCCGTCCTCGCCCGGCCCCAGCGGTGGCTCTATCTGGCGTGTGGATTTCGGGCGCTGGCGCCGGTGGAAATCGCGTGCCCGAACGGGGTTACCGCCCCCGGCCTGCTCGCCCGCAGGCCCTTTTCCACCGCGCGCGTGGCCCCTCCTCGGCCCCGCCGACTGCCCGCCGGGCGATCGCGCTCTTACCGATCTTTCACCGCAGCATTATGACTCGGCACGGCTGCGTGCCTTAGGTTCAACACCGTTGGCTCAACGCACGGCGACGCCGGCGCCAACGCAGGGGCTTACTCACCGCATTCCGCCGCCCCCGTGGGCCGCATACGCCGAAAGGTTGAACCAATGTTCCGCACGAGTCCGACTCAGGTCCGAAGACGCTCCGCCTCCTCCGCACCGCAACTGGAGCCGCTGGAAAGCCGCACCCACCTCGCGGCGCACGCGGTGTTCCTCCGCGGCCCGGGGCTGCTGGCGGTGTTCGGGGACGACTCGGCGAACGACATCAGCGTCGGCCGAAACGCGGCCGGGACCATCGTCGTGAACGGCGGCGCGGTGCACGTCTTCGGCGGCACGCCCACCGTCGCCAACACCCGGTTCATCCGCCTCTTCGGCTTCGGCGGCAACGACCAGCTCGCACTCGATGAAACCGGCGGCGCACTCCCCAAGGCGACGCTGTTCGGGGGCGCCGGCGACGACGTGCTCACCGGCGGCTCCGGCCCCGACCTGGTCTTCGGCGAGGCCGGCAACGACTTCCTCATCGGCAAGGGCGGCACCGACTTCCTCGCCGGCGGCGCCGGCGGCGACACTCTCACCGGCGGCGCCGACAACGACCAGGTCTTCGGCCAGGCCGGTGACGACCACCTCGCCTGGAACCCCGGCGACGGCTCCGACGTCAACGAAGGCGGCGCCGGCAACGACCAGGTCCTAGTCAACGGCGCCGTCGCCAACGAAGTTTTCAACGCCATCCCCAACGGGGACCGTGTCCGCTTCAACCGCACCGACCCGACGCCCTTCAGCCTCGACATCGGCTCGGTCGAAACCCTCTTCCTGCGCACCAACGCCGGCGACGACACTTTTACCGGCGCTAACGGACTGGCCCCGCTGATTCACCTGACCATCGATGGCGGGGTCGGCAACGACACCCTCACCGGCTCCGACGGCGCCGACGACCTGCTCGGCCGCGACGGCAATGACGTGATCGACGGCCGCGGCGGCAACGACCTGGTCCTCATGGGCGACGGCGACGACGTGTTCACCTGGAACCCCGGCGACGGCAGTGACACCGTCGACGGCCAGAACGGCAACGACGCGATGGTGTTCAACGGGTCGAACCTCGCCGAAAACATCGCGGTCTCCGCCAACGGCACCCGCGCCCGCGTCTCGCGCGACCTCGGCAACATCGTGATGGACGTCAACGGCCTGGAGCGCGTGGACGTCAACGCGCTCGGCGGCGCCGACACCGTCACCGTCAACGACCTGTCCGGCACCGAACTCACCGCCGTCAACACCGACGTCGGCCCCGCGGCCGACGGCGCGGCCGACGCGGTGGTCGTCAACGGCACCGACGGAAACGACACGATCGACGTCCGAATCAATCCCGTTACGGTGAGCGGCTTGCACGCGCTGGTGACCGTCGCCAACGCCGGATTCGCCGACTCGCTCACCGTCAACGCCGGGGCCGGCGACGACGAGGTGAACGCCGCCAACGCGTTCGCGTTCGGGTTCAAGCTCATCGAAAACGGCGGCGCCGGCAACGACACGCTCGTCGGCAGCCGCGGCGACGACGCCCTCAACGGCGGCGACGGCAACGACTTCTTTATCGGCTTCCGGGGCAGCGACACCCTCGCCGGCGGCGCCGGCGACGACACGTTTGAGTGGGACCCCGGCGACGGCAGCGATCGTCTAGAGGGCCAGGCCGGCCACGACACGATGCTCTTCATCGGCTCCAACGACGCCGAGGGCTTCGACCTCTCGGCCAACGGCAACCGCGCCCGCCTGGTCCGCACCGTCGCCGGCGCCCCCAACGTCACCATGGACGTGAGCGGCGTCGAGCAGGTCGACCTGCCCGCCCGCGGCGGCGCGGATACCGTCGTCGTCAACGACCTGACCGCGACCGACGTGACCCTGCTCAACCTCGACCTCGACGGCGGCCTGGGCACCGGCGCGGGCGACGACGCGTTCGACTCCGTCACCGTCAACGGCACCGCCGGCGACGACACCGTGCAGGTCGCGGCGTTCGACAACAACCGGCGCATCGCCGTCGGCGGCCTGTTCCCGTTCGTGAACATCGCCGGCTCCGACGGGTCAATCGACCGTCTGACGATCAACACCCTCGGCGGCGTCGACGCGGTCGACGCCGCGAGCCTGCCCGCCGGCCTGATCGGGCTGACGCTGGTCGGCGGCGCCGCCAACGACGTTCTCGTGGGCAGCGCCGGCGCCGACACGTTCGTCTGGAACCCCGGCGACGGCAGCGACCGCATCGAAGGCCAGGGCGGCCGCGACACGCTGACGTTCAACGACCCGGTGACGACGCCGGAAACGATCGAACTGTCCGCGAATGGGCCCCGCCTCCGACTGGCGCGGCAGGCCGGCAACATCGTGATGGACGTGGACGACGTCGAACAGGTCAACGTGTTCACCGGGCACGCGTCGAACACCGTCACGGTCGACGACCTGGCGGGCACCGACGTCACCGGCGTGAGCGTGAACATCGATCCCAATCCGGGCGACGAGGGCGGCGGCTTTCCAGTGGGCCGCGTCATTGTCAACGGCTCCGCCGGCGCCGACCGCGTCCAGGTCGCCGGCTCGGGACACGGCCTTTCCGTCACCGGCCTGGCGGCGACCGTCGTGGTGAACGCCGTCCACGTGAACGACATTCTGCTCGTCAACGCCCTCGGCGGGGACGACGTGGTCGACGCGTCGGCCCTCCAGTCGGGCGTGGTCGGCTTCGCCCTCGACGGCGGCGCCGGCAACGACACCCTACGCGGCAGCCAGGGCGGCGACATCATCGTCGGCCGCGCCGGCAGCGACACCGTCTTCATGGGCGCCGGCGACGACGGCTTCGTCTGGAACGCCGGCGACGGCAGCGACGTCGTCGAAGGCGAGGCCGGCCGCGACATGCTCTCGTTCAACGGCTCCGACGACGCCGAAACGTTCGGCGTCTCCGCAGGCGCCGTCTCCGCTGGCGGCAACCGCGTCCGACTCACCCGCGACCGGGGCAACGTGACGATGGACGTCGGCGGCGTCGAACGCCTGGATCTGAGCGCGCTGGGCGGCGCCGACAAGGTCGTCGCCAACGACCTGGCCGGCACCGACGTCGGCGAAATCAACGTCAGCCTTTCCGCGGAGTCCGGCGGAAACGCCGGGGACGGCCAGGTGGATTCGGTCGTGGTCAACGGTAACGACAAGGGCGAGCTGATCCCCGTCCTCGGCACGGCCGGCGGGATCATGGTCAACGGCGGTTTCGCCGAGGCCGCGTCGCTGCCGTACGTCATGGTGATCCGCGCCGTCGATCCGGCCGACGTGCTCCAGGTCAACGGCAACGGCGGGAACGACTCGATCGACGCCACCGGCCTACAGACGCCCGTGAAGTTCCGCGCCGAGGGCGGCGCCGGCGACGACATCCTCCGCGGGAGCGCCGGCGACGACGTGCTGCTCGGCGGCGACGGCGAGGACGGCATCGACGGCAACGGCGGCGCCGACTCCGCCTTCCTCGGCGCGGGCAACGACATCTTCGTCTGGGACCCCGGCGACGGCAGCGACCTCGTCGAAGGCCAGGACGGCGCCGACACCCTGGTCTTCCGCGGCGCGAACACGCTCGAACGGTTCGACCTCGCCGCCAACGGCGACCGCCTGCGGCTGACGCGCTCTCCCGGAAACGTCGCCATGGACGTGAACGACGTCGAGCGCGTGGACGTCATCGCGCAGGGCGGCCCGGACAACATCTTCGTCAACGACCTGGCCGGCACGGACGTCGTCGCCGTGAACATCAGCCTGGGCGCGGGCGGCGGACCGAACGGGGACCAGTTGGCCGACGCCGTGTCCGTCAGCGGCTCGGCCGGCGCCGACCGGATCGTGGTGACCGACGTGGCCGGGGTCCTGGAAGTCATCCGACCCAGCACCCTCGTCCGCATCACCGGCGCCGACCCGGAGTTCGACACCCTTACCGTTAACGGCCTGGCCGGCAACGACTCGATCGACGCCACCGGCCTGACGCCGGGGATCATCCAACTCGGCGTCCTCGGCGGCGAAGGCGACGACACCCTCCTCGGCGGCCCGGGCGAAGACTTCTTCGACGGCGGCTTCGGCAACGACACCCTCACCGGCGGCGCCGGCGACGACGTGCTCATCGGCGGCCCGGGCGTCGACGTCCTCGACGGCGGGCCGGGCAACAACACGCTGATTCAGGACTGAAACGTCCGGGCCGGCGAGGCGCATTCGCTGGGGAGGGCGTTCGGCATTCGAACGTCCTCCCCTTTTTCATGCACTCGAAGGCCTGTGAGCTATTCGTGGCACGGGCGGCCCGCCCGTGTTTCTTAAAGCAAGAACATGGGCTGGCAGCCCATGCCACGGAAGAGTTAACGGCTCTCAGTCAAACGAGGGGACGTCGCCGGAAATATTTGCCGCATACCCCGTCGCGATAATCGTTTCGGCCAATGTCATCGGATTTCACTTGCAATGATGTACGGTGTATGTTAGGTTATCGTTTTCTTTCAGTCGGCCCCGCCTCCGCGAAAAAGCGCCGCGGGAATCGGTTCCACCGGCCGGCCCTTCCCCCTCCACCGCTGACAGAGGAGTCCCCGTGCCTCCCGAGTCCCCTGATCCCGCCCCCATCG
>Ga0207691_10004682_pt1 | contig 13248 bp, 6 predicted proteins | sample KBSM13metaG_FD_184327 | JGI IMG/M metagenome (GOLD analysis project Ga0207691, IMG submission 184327) | Miscanthus rhizosphere microbial communities from Kellogg Biological Station, Michigan, USA - KBS M1-3 metaG (SPAdes) (version 2) | ecosystem: Host-associated > Plants > Roots > Rhizosphere >... | reverse complement strand
CCTTTACCTCTATAGATCTGCGCCAGTTCAATGTAGGTATCACTTAAAACATTCAATACATTATCATTTGCCGCATAAGCAATTGCTTTATACAAAAGATCCGTTGCTTTTTCGTAATTGCCCTTTTGTACTTCAATCTTGCCAAGGCTTCTATATACAATGCCCAGTATTCTTCTATCCTTTAAACTGTCCACAAGTTGATACGCGTCGTTGAACGCTATTGACGCGGAATCCAATTCGTTTTGCTGTAAATAGCTATCGCCAAGTTTTACCAGTGCATTGGCCTGCTCAAAGATGTTTTGTATTTTAATCGCAATTTGAAGATGCCTGTTATGATAATAACGGGCTTTGGAATACTCTCCCTGTTCTGCATATATTGTTCCGATATGACCCAGTGAAGCGCCAATGCCAAACAAATGATGTATGCTCTCACTGATCTCAAGGGATTGCTGAAAAATATCCAGCGCTTCAGGGTATTTGCCCTGGATGTAGAGCACTATTCCACTTCTTCTCAGGCAATCGGCCTCCCCGCTTTTAAAATTTAATTTTTTTGCGAGCGAAATACCTTCCTGTGCAAATTTCATGGATGAATCAACGTCTTGCTGAAGATAATTGATAGCCAGGTCGCTTAATATCGTAACGCGATTCGTGTCTGGGAGCGACAAAGCCAGTCTTTTTTTTAAGCTGTCAATCCTGGGTTGCGCTCCAGCAATGAAAACGCCGGCAACCAGCAGCATGATTAATGCTGTTCTCTTGATATCATTATTCATACAGAAAGATAGACGTTGAAAATTGTAAATTCTTCTGCCTTTGAATCAACCTCAATAGAGCCATTCTGTGCTTTTACGATATCATAGGCCAACGAAAGCCCCAATCCTGTACCCTGTCCTGTCGGTTTAGTGGTAAAAAATGGTTGAAATATTTTGTCAATGATGTTTTGGGAAATTCCATTGCCGTTATCTTCAACCATAATTTGAATCTTACCAACAAAGCGCTTTGTACGGATCGTAACCGTTGGTTCAAAACCGGGTACCTTCTGCTTGGCTTTTTCATTAACTGCATAAAAGGCATTATTATATAAATTCAATAACACTCTTCCCATATCCTGGGGAATGATACTGATTTTCCCGATGCTGTTATCAAATTCCGTTTTTATCGTTGCATTGAAACTTTTGTCTTTCGCTCTCAGGCCATGATAAGCCAATCGCAAATATTCATCACACAACGCATTTATGTCTGTTGGTTCTTTTTGCCCGCCGGTCGCACGTGAATGCTGCAGCATACCTTTTACAATAGCATCCGCTCTTTTGCCATGATGGTTTATTTTCTCCGAGTTGTCTCTTATATCATTTGCTATTGCTTTTACTTCTTCTGTATTTCCCTTATCAGCTTCACCAACCAATTCAACAATCAACTCTTTATTCACTTCTGAAAAGTTATTCACGAAATTCAATGGGTTCTGTATTTCATGCGCAATACCGGCGGTGAGCTCGCCCAGTGAAGCCATCTTTTCCGATTGGATCAATTGCGCCTGCGTGGATTGTAAATTACTAAGAGAGGTTCTTATCTCGATTGTTTGCCGCGCAACTTCCTCCTCCAGTATTTTTTGCTGGTTCATAGCCTGCAACTTTTTTTCTTCCGATAGCTGAATGACCTGTTGTGCATTGTCTTTCACTTCCTGTATAAACTCCCGGAACCGCAGTGATACATAAGACAGTAATGACAATGGAAATGAAAGGTCAATGCCTGCAACCAACCCGATGTACGAAGGCTTTGACCAGTGGACGTTCGGCATATTGATCAGTAAAGCACAAACCGGTGGTATCAATACGCCGGACACGACGACCCATTGTGCGCCACCTAATGTTTTGCGGGAATTAATGATATAGTAAAGCGCAATGCCGATGGTTACTACGGCCCTGAATACACCGATGTTTGGAATATTAAACAATAAACTATTAAAACCAGAGACCAAAACCATTAATAGCAATCCGATCAAAAGCAAGCTGATCTTTTGCTTGAAAATCGTCACGATCAACAACAAGGATGAAATAATAGCAAATGATATCATCAAATTATTAATAAAGATGAGCGACGAAGAAAAGGCGAAAGAAACCTGCGCTTGTTGAGATAAAAGTGCGCAAATAGTCATACCGGAAAATATTGTTGTAACGCCGGCAATGTAAAACAGCTCTTTTTCGCTGCGGTTATGCAAGGCAAGCAACCAGAAAAATAAGCAAAGAATGATATTTACGCACGCTGCCAACGTCGGGTAAAAACGATTTTCCGAAACCTGGTTAAATACAATGGTTCTGTTTGCAGGCAATGCTAACGTAAAGAATTCACCAAGGCTGCCCCGGGATCGTAATTGGCGGGGCGGATGTGACGAAATATAATCTACAAAATGAATAGTGAATATATGTTCCTTTGCATTTTCCAGGCGTATGGGAACAGATAATTGGTACCGGAATCTATTTTCTTTAAAAGGCTGACCGTTCGAACCTGTATTGCCAAACCGGTTTGTCAGTACACCATCTATATATATATCGGTGGCCGCCCAAAAGGGCATTGCTAATTCCAGCGGTATGTCATTAAAAAAAGTATCCAGCTTAACTTTTATTCTGAACCAGCCTTCCAGCTTCCCGTTTTCATCTGCCATGTTTTCGGTAAGCCCGACAGGCTTTAATTTTTGCCAGGTACTTGTGTCTGCATCATTTCGGGCAAAGACTGTATCGTTACCTTTTTTGAAGAACCATCCATCGGTGCCGCCTAACCGAATTACCGAATCAGCAGGATCAATCATTGATGGTGATATCCGTACAGCCGTAAGCTGGGTGTGGCCCTGGTTTAAAAGTAATAAACAGAAAGCAATAACAATAAGAGATCTCATTAGCGATAAGGTAATTGTATGGCGAATAAAGAACCGTTATTCTCTTTAGTTTCCACTTTCAATTCTCCACCATGCGCTCTAATAATATCATAGGACAATGACAAACCTAACCCGGTTCCCTGACCTGTCGGCTTGGTGGTAAAAAACGGCTGAAAAATCTTATCCAGGTTTTTTGCGGAAATACCAATGCCGTTATCTTTGACCTTCACCTCAACATTTCCGTTAAGATGAGCTGTACTGATAATAACAGTTGGCTCGTATTCTTTCCCTTCGGTTTTCTGCCGTTGACTCACTGCATAGAAAGCATTATTGATTAAATTCAGGATCACTCTGCCAACGTCCTGCGGTATAATATTTATTTTATCAATTGTATTATCGAAATCAGTTTCAAACTTCGCGTTGAACGATTTATCTTTTGCACGAAGGCCATGATACGCTAACCGCAGGTATTCGTCGGCTAACGCATTAATATCTGTCAATTCCTTTTGGCCGCTGCTGGTTCTTGAATGTTGCAGCATTCCTTTTACGATAGAATCTGCCCGTTTGCCATGATGATTTATTTTCTCTAAATTCTTTTTTATGTCATCGGCAATGGCTTCAGCGTCTTCAATATTGCCTTTCTTTACTTCTTCAAGCATTTCTGAAATTAACTCTGTATTTACTTCCGAGAAATTGTTAACAAAGTTTAACGGGTTTTGTATTTCATGGGCGATACCGGCTGTAAGTTCTCCCAACGACGCCATTTTTTCTGATTGTACCAGCAGTTGCTGCGCTTGTTTTAAGTCCACCAGCGTATTATCCACCTGTCGTTTGGCCGCCTCCAGCTTGTTGAAGTCCTCATAACGGGCATAAGCAGTTGAAAATGCATCGGCCACCGAATGGATCAATTTCATTTCTCCTTCGCCAAACCTGATCGTGTTGCCTACGTAGAGCATTCCCTGCAGGAAGGGGAAGAAATGAAGATAAAATCCTTCGGTTGGCAATGCGTGGATATATTGTTCTCTCGTCGCTATCGCACCCAGCTTCACCAATGTGTCCGCCATCACGATATATTGTGGTTCGGTCCAATGATCGATATAGTTTTCGTTCCTCCGCCAGTGGTTTATAACTTCTGCCGTCAATTCCGTTGCGTCGTAGGGCAGGTGAAAAGCGGCAATGGCTTTCCCTTCGGGTGTAGCAAGAAAAGTGTGTGTGACTTGTTGCGCGTCGTCCATAATAAAAACGCCGCAACGGATGAAGGGGATACCAAGTATCGAAAGTTCGTTCCAGATCAACGGCGTAATTCTGTCAAGATCACTCACCGTGCGCATCGATGCGATGTCTGCACGAATGCGGTCAAGTGCTGCCTGCTTTACCGCTTCTTTTGCATTCAGCTCCGACTGCTGCAATTCCATATACCGCCTGAACGTGAGATCAATGATGCCTGCAAATCTTTTTAGGATTTTTATCTCTTCACTATTGTAAGGAACGTCTGACCATGCATACAAACATCCGATGGAAAAAGAAAAGAAATTGCCGTATTGAATTTGCCCGTCTTTCCAATCCGGAATATTTACCGAAAGCCCGGCCAATAACAGTTCATAATAAGATCTGAGCTGTTCGCCTGTCAATACCGGGAAATAATCTTCCTGCTGCTGCCATGACTGGTAAATTTTTTCCAATACAGGATGACCACTCAGCATCACCCATCCTACCAATGAAAGGCTGTCGCCTTGCGGCGATGAAGTAGCGGAATACAACGGTGCTTTCAGCGACTCATTATTCAGCAATCCTACACCGCACCGTATCGGTTTAATGCCAAGCTTTCTTAATTCGGTAAATACCATGCTGGCGGTAGCGGAAACATCATTGCTGTTGTGCATGGCCATTGCCCTTGCCCTTACCCGTTCCAGTGCTGCTTCAATTGTCGCTTCTCTTGCATTTGCCTCGGCCTTCTGCAAATCAAGGAATCGTTTATACGTCAAATCAAATACGGAAGCAAACCGCTTCATCACTTTCTTTGCTTCATCTGAAAATGCTGTATCCTGGAAAGCAAATAATCCGCCGCCATGATACACGGCTACGAAGCAATGTTGTTCTTTTTCTCCGTTGACAGAAGAAACAAATTGCGATTCCGGTAATTCAAACTGTTCCTCCTTCACCGCCCTGTAATATGCATTGAGATCATCACCGCGCAACACATAATAAAAATCTTCCTGCCTCAGCCACGCTTCAAATGCGCCGTGCAACAGCGGATGAATATCAAATGATTCATCACCCGAAACCTGTATTGCGTGACCCTGTTCCGTTGCAGATGTTAACCACACATTACCGCATCTTTTTTGTTTATTTAGTACACTGATGCCGCAACGCAGTACACCCAAATTCAATTTTTCCAATTCTTCAAATACCACGGCCACAGCAGAATTGAAATCATCTGTCTGATGCATAGCCATCGCTTTGGAACGAACTCTTTCCAATGCCGCTTCTATCTGTGCTTCTCTTGCCTGCGCTTCTGCTTTTTGAAGATCCAAAAAGCGGGTATAGGCCTGGTCAAAAACATGAGAAAATCTCACCAGTATTGAATTCTCTTCGTCACTATATGGTATAATGTCATAATTGTATATCGCAAGGGCTGTATGCTTTGCTATAGCAATGGATCGAGCCATTCCTTTTCCGCTAAAGATGTATTGTTTTCTTTCTTCCGGTATATATTTTAGAATGGTATGTTGAAATACGTGGTCAAAAAAACTATCCTTTTCCTTTTTTGAAAATGTATCGACAAAAAAAGCTTCTCCTTTATCCAGCCTCTCATAACTCCGGGTAAATATGGGATGATCGATATAGGGTATAATAATTTTCGCAGGATATTGTTCCTTTCCCGGAACTGAAATCCAAAGGTGCATATCAGGGTCTCTGTGAATGTCCAGGTTCACATCAATATTTGCACTGTCAATTTTGAATCCGAGGCGTTGAAACTGGTTGGCGACTTCCATAATCACATCCTGCACGTCAGTACTGACATGCATAGCCATAGTTTTTCCTCTCACTCTTTCCAGCGCAGCTTCGATCTGTCCTTCTCTTGCCTGTGCTTCTGCTTTTTGAAGATCAAGAAAGCGGGTATAGGACTGATCGAATACTTTCGTAAATCGCTTAAGTATTTCATTGTCTTCTCCCGAAAAAGATCTTTCATGATGTCGTGTGATCTGGATGGCTATCTTATTTGTCATAGCCATTGAAATGCTTACCGCGTCACTTTCAAAAATAAATTTTTGACGTTCCGGGGGGGCGTGTTTAAAATCCGTTTGTGTAAAAAGATAACGGAACAATTGATTCTTTGCTTCAGCCTGATAAGTTGCTGAAAATATTTCTTTACCCTGCTCTTTAGTTTCAAACATTTCTTTCAAAATAGCAAGATCGGTGTATTCAACAAGGATCCTTGAATACTCTCCTTTATCTTTATTGATAAGCCACCATTCGGTATCACGTGAGTTTTCTTTGAAAGTAATGATGAATGCAGTGTTCAATTCAATATTCAATTCATTCAATCTATCAAAAACAGCTCTCACAACTGCCAGAATCTCTTCACTTTTATGCATAGACAGGGAACGGGAACGTACTTTTTCCAGTGCCGCTTCAATCTTTGCTTCCCTTGCCTGCGCTTCGGCTTTTTGAAGATCAAGAAAACGGATATACGATTGTTCAAAAACCTTTACAAACCGCTTTAGTATCCCGTTATCGTTTTCCGACAATAACCTGCCGGTATATGTACTTATAAAAATGCCTGAATGTTCGAGCCATGCCGATGAAACGCCGAAACCTTCGCCCGGTGCTTCCAGTATCCATTTCTTTACATCACCAGGCAGTTGTTTATAACCGGAATGAACCAATGCCCATTCGAAGAATGATTTCTTTATTTTATCACTGTATGATCTTGCTATAAAATTTTCACCGTTTCCCTTCGCCTGCCAGAAATCGGTGAGCATGGGATGATCGGCATACGGAACAATCACATTAAAAGCGCCACCCATTGGTCCCATGCTCCAATGCGTGACATCTTTTGAGTCTTCTGTCAGGGTGAAAATGGTAGCCGACGCATCATCTGCTATAACGTTAAGCTCTTTTAATTTTTCAAATACTATTGTAACAACATTGCCCAGCTCGCTGCTGTTATGCATAGCTAACGAATGGCTGCGCACCTTTTCCAATGCAGCTTCGATCTGCGCTTCCTTTGCCTGTGCTTCGGCTTTTTGCAAATCGAGAAAACGGGTATAGGATTGTTCAAATGCGGTAGCAAAACGTTTTAATATCGCATTTTCTTCTTCTGTGTAGGGGATGGCATCCAGGTTTGCTATTCCCAGCGAAATAGACTTCATTAACACTTGAGAACCCGCATAGCCTTTACTGTTATATACCCATTTTTCTGCTTCCCCGGAGTTGCCGATTGTGTTTTTAAAAAAGTGATCGAAATAACTGTTCTTCTCTTCGAAACTTAATTGCTGTACTAGAAAATCCGCGCTGCTTTCTTTTGCCTGGATAAAATTGTTGAATAAGGGATGATCGAAATACGGTACGTGTATTTTGGAAACATCGGGACTGCCCGGTACTGCCATCCAGAGATCGAAGTCATTTGTTTCCTGGTAGTTTAATGAGAAAGTTGCAGCGCCAATTTTAAAATCAAGGCTGAGTAATTGTTGCGCTACCACCTTAATCACATCCAGCAGCTCATCACTTTTTTGCATGCCCATGGCTCTTGCACGCACTCTTTCGAGCGCAAGTTCAATCTGCGATTCTTTTGCCTGCGCTTCAGCTTTATCAATGTCAATATACCTGCGGTAAGAAAGTTCAAATACATTTTTAAAGCGCTTAAGAATTTCTATTTTTTCATTGTTGATGGCTTCAAACGTGGAAATGCCCAGCATGCCGGTACCAACCGAATGTAAATAAAAACACATGGATGTTGCAGCATCCAGCTCGGGATGAATACCCTGGTCCATTTCGTCCTCAATAGTTTTTCTCCATTTTCTCCAGGCTTTGAATTCCTTTCCCTTTATTTCCTTTTGATAAAAAGCTGAACTGGATCTCTTCATCTCATCCGCTATTTCCCGGAACAACGGCGAGGCATCGTAAGGAACATTATTGAACCGGTTTTGATAATGTTCAGAATATTCAACGCCGCTATAAATGTGTTTATCGTCATTTTCAATTGCAATCTGCACATTGCGTATGCGGTCAAATCCCAATATGATGAGCTGTTTATAGATTACTTCACTGATATCCATAAAATCTTCCGGTTTGCGCATGGCCATTGCAACGGCTCTCACTCGTTCCAACGCCGTTTCAATGTGCGATTCCCTTGCCTGTGCTTCTGCTTTTTCAATATCCAGGTAGCGACGATAGGATAATGCAAAAACATTACGGAACCGGTTGAATAAATCCTGTTCGCTCTTGCGCAAAGGCTCGTAGGATGAAATGCCCAATGCAACCGGCCCTAATGAATACCAGTAATAATTAAGTGATGTTGCTTTTGCCAGGTACTTATCGGCAAACTGGTTGGTTGTTTTTTGAAAATTATACCAATCCTGTACCTTTTTTCCTTTCAAGCTTCTTTTAAAAAATCCATTCGGCCCGCTGAGCATTTGTTTTATAAATGCTTTCTGCATGGGATGATTCGTATAGTCTACTTCTGTAGTGAACTGTCTATTATGCTTTGCGTAGAATTCATAATTTAAGTAAGTGCCCCTGTGCTGATAAACAATAGCCGTTTGAACATTGCGGATTTCCGTGACGCCAAGAGATTTCAATTCAAGAGAAATTGTTTTGCATACCGCCAGCATATCAGCCGGTTCTTTCATGGCCATTGCAATGGCTCTCACTTTTTCCAACGAGGCCTCTATTTCCAGTTCCCTGGCCTTGTACTCCAACTCCGTCATTCTTCGCTTAATCTCATTGCGGAGAAAAGCGTTTTCTTTGGCAAGACTCTTTTCGGTTGCAGTTCCACGTTTTTTAATCGGTCTCATCCAGCGTTGATTAATAGGAAATTTACCGGAATTTATTCAAAAAGCCGGAGAAACCAGGTGCAGATTGGCGGCGCCGGATTGAATGTGCGCGGAATAAAGTATTTTCGAAAAACAAGCCCCGCCATACGTTTGAATTTTTTTCAAAAAATACGTAATGCTTTCACCCGCAACCGTTCCCCAAAGACCGTTCCCCAACACCGTTTCAGTAACACACTTAATCTCGAACAGGAACAACCGTACAGGGTGATCAAAGAATTTATAGATTATGACAAAGAAGTGCACCCGGCAGGCGAAACCTGGATTTATATCGGAACAGCATTTCTCCCTTATGAAGATGGCCTTTCTCTTTTTGTTAAAAAGGATGATGTTCAGATCATGTACAGGTTGCAATGGAGAAAGGAGGAGCAGGCGGATATTATTGACAATTTCAAAGACTATGTAGAGCGTTGTTAACTATTTATCGATCACTGTCCCTGCCCTTCACAATTATTTTATTCAATTCTTGTATAACATGGAAATTATCGGCTACTGCTTATCGGTTTTAATCGGTTTTTCACTGGGTCTTATTGGTGGGGGCGGATCTATTCTTACGGTTCCTGTATTGGTTTTTTTCTTTGATATCGAACCGGCGATGGCTACAACTTATTCTTTATTTGTCGTGGGCCTGGCAGCAATAGCAGGCAGCATCAACCACTACCGGATGCACAATATCAGTTACAAAACGGTTTTACTATTCGGCATCCCATCAGTTATTATACTTTTTATTATGCGGCATTGGCTGTTGAAGATGATGCCATCAATTATATTCCGGTCAGATAAATTCGTTGTTACAAAATCATCATTTATCCTCGCAATGTTTGCTGCCTTAATGCTGATAGCAGGCTGGACGATGATCCGTCAAAGAACATATGCGCCGTCAAAAGAAAAACAAAGTTTTACCCGTCTTATTTTACAAGGGGCAATTACCGGTGCAGTGACCGGCTTTATAGGGATTGGCGGAGGGTTTATTATTGTGCCTTCGTTGGTATTATTTGCCGGTCTTTCCATGAAAAAAGCGATCGGCACCAGCCTTGTTATTATTACGGTAAACTGTATCGTTGGGCTGCTCGGAAATATTGAAACCACTGTATCCATTGACTATGCTTTTCTGTTTATTTTTTCTGCGTGTGCCATTGCAGGTATTATTCTTGGCACGCAGGCTACACGGGTTATTCCCGATAAAAGATTAAAACCGGCTTTTGGATGGATCATTCTATTAATGAGCCTTATTGTTTTTGCAAGGCTATTCAAATAAGGAAACATTTATGACTTCACCCGGAAATCACAACGTGGTATGATTTTTAGTTCATAAAAACTTTACACTATAAATAAATTGTTATGATCATCGTTCACGACATTTTTATTGCCAAACCCGGCAACGCTTCAAAACTGGCTAAGAAGTTTAAAGAAGCAATGAGCAAAAGTGAAGAGCTTGTCAACATTATGACAGACATGACCGGTCCGTATAACAAAGTGGTAGTAGTAAGTAAATTTGAAAACCTTACTGCTTATGAAAAGAGCTGGGAAAAATACAAGGAAGACACCGAAGAAATGAAAAAAATGACCGAAGCAATGGCCGGTTATCACGAGATGTATCTTAGCGGATCGAGGGAAATATACCAGGTGTGGTAACAACTGTCGGGCCGGTAACGATCGGGTCGATATTCAATAAACAAATACCGGTTTTAATTGTCCGGCCTGACCGATAATCTATCCGCCAGGCCGGTTAAAATTATTAACTGTTGTGGAAGACCGGCTGCGGCAAATCACTCAACACTAAACGCAACCACATAATCTCCCTGCTTTGTTTTTAATTTACCGTGACCACCCGCAGCGATAACTATATATTGTTTACCATTTATTGAATAACTCATCGGCGTTGCCTGTCCTGCAGCCGGCAACTGGTATTCCCAAAGCAATTCACCGGTAGTTGTATTAAAAGCTCTGAAATAACCGTCAAGTGTAGCCGCAACCAAGGTTAGATTTCCTGCCGTGGTAATCGCTCCGCCAAGATTTAAAGAACCCCAGTTTTTTGCATCGGGATATTTGGCGGGGTTCAGCATAAACCCGAGAGGAACTTCCCATTTCTTCATGCCATTTTTCAAATCGATGGCGAGCAATGTGCCCCAGGGTGGTTTGGATTGTATGACGATACCATCATTGTTTATTGTAAAAAGATAATCTCTTTTCAAAATGTAAGGCGTTCCCTCCTGCCTGCCGGTTTCTGCTCTCAAAATTTCCTGGCTTTCCTTTTCCGCCTGTGAAATCTGTTCCCTGGGTATTAATCGTATGATCGCCGCTAACCGGTTAATATTTGTAATCAATAATCCCCGTTGCGGATCGTAACACATACCTCCCCAATGAATACCCCCCACATTGCCGGGTGTCACCAGCGTACCATCAAGGCTGGGTGGTGTAAATATTCCTTTATTGACAAATCTTGCTATCCTTTTTTCAGCTTCAGCTTTTGCTTCCGGTGTTAAACCCCAGGCATCTGCAGTAGATATACTTTGTAAACCTAACGGTGCCGGTAAAACGGGAATGGGTTGTGTAGGAAAAGACTCTTCCCCTGCTATAGTAGATGAAGGAACAGGTTTTTCTTCCACCGGGAATAATGATTCACCGGTTTCGCGGTTCAATATGAAAATATGACCCATTTTGGTACCTACAGCGACCGCCGGAATATTTTTTCCATCCCTGGCAATGTTGATCAACATCGGTTGTGCCGCAATATCATAGTCCCACAGATCATGATGTACCACCTGGTAATACCAAACTATTTTTCCAGTTGATGCACGAAGCGCTACGATTGAGTTACCATATAAGTTTTGGCCGAGGCGTTCACCGCCATAATAATCCGGGCTCGGACAACTGGTGGGAATAAAAACAAGATCACGGTCAGCATCAGCCGAAATCGGTGCCCACGCATTTGCCGCACCGGTTTGATGCGCTTTGGTCCCTTTCCACGTGCTCCATGCTTTGTCAGTCGAATCTTCCGGTATGGGATCCCAGCTCCATTGCAACTTACCCGAAAGAACATCATAGGCTCTTACAGTGCCTTTGGGATAATTGAAACGGCCATTATCGCCGAGCGATGAGCCAACGATCAGCCTGTTTCCGATTATGGCAGGCGGCGATGTCACGCTCAAATCTTTGCCAATGCCTTCTTTTAAATCTACTGTTCCTTCTGCGCCAAAACCGCTTATTGGCTTTCCTGTCGCAGCATCGAGTGCAATCAATCTTCCGTCGATAGTCGCGACAAATATTCTGAGTTCATTCTTGCCCGACCATGCAGAAACACCACGTGAACTTATTTCCGAGTAATCTTTTTTTAAGTTGACTTTCGGATCATACACCCATTTTTCTTTACCGGTTGCTGCATCAATTGCAATCACCCTGCATGTTGGCGTACTGAAATAAAGTGTCTGACCAATCATCAGCGGGGTAGCTTCAAATGCCGCTTTTTCCATAGTGCGTGTGCCTTCATATGTTTTCAATTCGCCTGTCTGATAGGTCCAGGCAGGTTTCAGGTTTTTTATATTACCGGTATTAATTTGTTGCAATGGAGAAAAACGATCCCCGCCGGCATCATGACCATAGGCTTTCCATTCTCCATTAATTTTATCCTTTTTTTTACCGGAAGATGGTTGACCTGATACAAATTCTATGACACAGGTGCAGGCGAACAGCAGAAATAGTTGTAAACGCATAGGTAAATCAATTTACAACAAACCTACCGGTTCGGCATGGCGGGTAACAATTTGTTTGACCAATAGACGTACAGCAACGGTGAATGGATAGAAATCTTTATTTATTACCTGCTATCATTAACCGGCACATCTATATTATATGGGACTGAACCTGAATTTTATTTGTGAAATATTATTTATCAGCTTACTTTAAAGCATTGGAATTGTCTTTTAAAAGTCTTTATCATGAAAAAACTGCTTACCGCTTCTTTGGTTATCATTATTATTTTTTACGGTTGTTCGGGCACCAAACAAAAAACCGATCGTCTCTCAAAAGCTTCGCGGGAAAATAAAAATGGCTGGATTTATGTTCATCTCGAAGGATCGCCCGCAGATATAGGCTATCAGCACGGCTACCTGCTGGCCGATGATATTGACACGAGTATACAAGCCGTTGCTTATTTATTTCAACATGAAACAAAAAGAGATTGGCAATTTTATCGTAATGCGGCTAAATCTTTTTTATGGGATAAACTTGACCGTGAGTATAAAGATGAAATAAACGGAATTGTAGAAGGATTGCAGGCTCAACATAAAAATTATGACAGTCTTGATATCACCGCGTACAACG
>Ga0207691_10004680_pt1 | contig 13249 bp, 10 predicted proteins | sample KBSM13metaG_FD_184327 | JGI IMG/M metagenome (GOLD analysis project Ga0207691, IMG submission 184327) | Miscanthus rhizosphere microbial communities from Kellogg Biological Station, Michigan, USA - KBS M1-3 metaG (SPAdes) (version 2) | ecosystem: Host-associated > Plants > Roots > Rhizosphere >... | reverse complement strand
GTCCCACCGGCTTTCGCAACGCGCATGGCTGGGGCGCGCTCTACAGCCTCGCCGCGACGTGGAAACCCGCGGGCCGCTGGACCTGGCAGCTGCGCGCCGACCGGATCCAGGCGCGCGATTCGTTCGACTCGACGCAGCTCATGCTCGGTGCGTCATACCGCCTGAGCGCCGATCCGCTTCATGCCGCCGATGGCGCCTCCTGGGCGGCGGGCGCGCGCAGGTACGAGCTCGACGTCATGGCGGGCCAGACGATCCTGAACAGCTTCGAGTCGGAGAACGCCACGGCGCGCCTGGTGGAGCTGCGTGCCGCCCTCACGCCGGCGCTGCGCGTGACGATCGGCGCGCTGGACGAAGGCCACGCCGGATTGCTCGACCGCAACGGCCTCGTCATGCAGCTCTGGCTCGAGCCGAGCTTCAGCGGCGAGCGCTTCACCATCGGCGTGGGCGCGGGGCCGTACTTCGGCAGCGACCGCGATCGCTCCGCCACGCACGTGCACGCGCTGGTCGGAACCACGTTCAGCTGGCGCTTCGCGGGCGCGTGGACCGCGCGCATCACGTGGAATCGCGTCGCGTCGAACTACGATCGCGACAGCGACATCATCACGGCGGGAGTGGGGTACCGCTTCTAGGCCGCCTACGCGGCGACCGATGAAGGCTTGTCCAGCGTGAGCTCGTTGCGGTAGGCCACGTGCGACTTGCCGTCGCGCCGCGAGAGCTCCTTGGCGGCGTACATGGCCTTGTCGGCATCGGCGATCACGCCCGAGGGGCCGTCGCCGAAGCGATACTCCGCCACGCCGCACGCGACCGACAGCCGCGTCTCGAGCCCGGGGGCGATCTCGCACGGCGTGCTCTCGATCGCCTTGATGATGCGTTCCATCACCATCTTCAAGGCGCGGTTGCGGTGCAGGCCGACGATGAACTCGTCGCCGCCCCAGCGCGCCACCCAGTCGCCGCGGCGCGTGTTGAGCTCGAGCAGGGCGGCGAGGTGCGAGATGCACGCGTCGCCCGCGCTATGGCCGTGCTTGTCGTTGATTTCCTTGAAGCGGTTGATGTCGAAGAAGGCGAGCTGGAAGGACTGCAGGTCGCGCTCGGCGCGCGCCACTTCCTCGGCGAGGCGCTTGTCGCCCGCCCGCCGGTTGTAGATCCCGGAAAGCTCGTCCGTGTCGGACACCCGCTCGAGGCGGTTGATGGTCTCGTGCAGCTGGGAAAGGGTGTACTGCGTGCCTTCCATGAGGCGCCCGGCGCGATCGGGAAACGAGATCGGCAGGTCGGGCATCTTGCGGCTGTCGATGTAGCCCCTCAGCGTCTCGGCGGTGAGGTCGATGGGCACCAGCAGCTCGCGCAGCAGCCACAGCGTGCCGAGGAAGCCCATGAAGCTCGCCAGGATGAGGGCCGCGATCACCGGGTACATCGCCTGCCAGTCCTGCCGGGTCACCAGCAGGTAGACGATGAAGATGACGAGCGGGATCATGCCGCCGATGAAAGCGGCGAGCGCGAACTTCCCGGCATAGCTGCCTCGCACCGGCGAGAACTCCGCGAGGATCCGGTAGATCCCCATCCGCTCCAGGGCGGCGCGGCCGGGCTGGACCTTGGACACCATTGTGTGGCTCCCCCTTCAACCCATTGTAACTTCAGCCCACGGGATTGCGCAGAACGCCGATGCCGCCGATCTCCGTCTCGAGAAGATCGCCGGGCTTCATGAACTCCGGCGGCGTGCGCGCGAAGCCCACGCCCTCGGGCGTGCCGGTGGAGATGATGTCGCCCGCTTCCAGCGTCATGCCCGCCGAAAGGTCGGAGACGAGCCGCGGGATCTTGAAATACATGTGCTTCGTGTTGGACTCCTGCTTCACCACGCCGTTGACGCGGCATGCGACGTCCAGGTTCGCGGCATCCAGCTCGTCGGCGGTCACGATCCACGGTCCCATGGGGCAGCTGCCGTCCAGGCTCTTGCCCTTGTGCCACTGGCCGCCGTGGCGGCGCTGCAGGTCGCGCCACGAGACGTCGTTCACCACGGTGTAGCCCCAGACATGCTGCATCGCGTCGGCCTGCGTGATGTCCTTGCCGCCGGGACCGATGATCACGCCCAGCTCCACTTCCCAGTCGCACTGGTTGGACACCTGCGAGTGGAAAGGGACCGTGTCGTAGGGACCGATGACGGTGGTGGGCGCCTTGCTGAAGAACACCGGCCACTCGGGGAGCTTGCGGTCTTCCTGCAGCTTCTTGGCGCCCTCCTCGAAGTGCGGCAGGTAGTTCCAGCCCACGCAGAAGACGTTCTTCGACGGCCGCGGGATCGGCGCGTGCAGCTTCACGTCCGTGAGGTCCACGCCGCTGGCGCCCGGTTTCGTCGCGAGGGCGCGCAGCTTGTCCAGCATCGGCGCGCCGGCGCGGATGATGCCGATCACCGTGTTGGTGTCATCGGAGGCGCCGAGGGCCGCGGGGATGTCGATCACGCGCTTGTCGGCGGTGACCAGCCCCGGGCGCGGTGTCCCGGAAGGAAGGGGAGAGTACGTGGCGAGCCTCATGGATTCCTCTTATTTGAGCGATGCGAGCGGGTGCCGCGCCGGTTCCCAGCGCGGGCGAAAGAAAGGGTCGGCGGGGCCGGCGGGCTTCCAGCGCGGCTGGTTGTCCTTCTCGATGATGAGCGCGCGGATGCCTTCCTGCATGTCGCCGTGCTCGAAGCAGGCGTGGATGAGATCCAGCTCCATGCGGAAGCATTCGGCGAGCGATTGGCGAGCGCCGCGGCGCAGCTGCTCGAGCGTGACGGTGAGGAGCGTGGGCGAGCGGCGCGAGAGCGTCTCCACGGTTCGTTGCGCCCAGTCCCTGTAGCGCGCGTCGTCCTCGCGGCGCAGCGACTCGACGATCGCTTCGACGCTCGCGTGCGCGAAATGGCGGTCGATGGCGGGACGCAGCCCTTCGAGCTCGCCCGGCTGCGCTTCAGCCGCACCCGCGTGGACGTCGGCAAGGCCCGCGTAGATCGCATCCGCCGCGTTGATGGTGGGCCCCGCGAGGCCGAGATAGACGCCCAGCTTGCCCGGCGTGCGCGAGAGGAAGTAGCTGCCGCCCACGTCGGGAAAGAGGCCGATGCCGGTCTCCGGCATCGCCATGCGCGTGCGCTCGCCCACGATGCGCACCCGCGCGCCCTGCGAGATGCCCATGCCGCCGCCCATCACGATGCCGTCCATCACGGCGACGATCGTCTTGGGATACGTATGGATGCGGTAGTCGAGCGCGTATTCGACCTCGAAGAAACGGTGATGCTCGGTGCTGCCGGACGCGAGCTGCGCGTATAGCGCGCGGATGTCGCCGCCCGCGCAGAACGCCTTGGGGCCCGCGCCGCGCAGCACCACCATGCGCACGCCGGGGTCCTTCTCCCAGTGGTCGAGCCAGTCGCGCAGCGACTCCAGCATGCCGAACGTGAGCGCGTTCAGGGCCTGGGGGCGGTTCAGCGTGACGGTGGCCACACCCGAGTGCACGTGGGCGGCGAGATCGCCGCCCGCGCCACTCAATCGTTCTTCCATTCGGGCTTGCGCTTCTCGAGGAAGGCGTTCACGCCTTCGGCCGTGTCGCGGTATTCGAAGAGGTCCATGAAGCGCTCGCGCTCGCGCCCGAGGCCCTCGGTCTTGGCGATGCCGTTGCGCGCGTTGTGGATGAGCGACTTGCAGAACTCCACCGATCGCGGCGAAAGCGTGGCGACCCGCTCGGCGAGCGCCGTGGCCGTGGCGAGCGAGGCGCCCTTGTCCACGACTTCCTGCACGAGGCCGATGCGAAGCGCCGTGGCGGCGTCCACGCGCTCGTTGGTGAGGATCATGCGCTTGGCCCAGCCTTCGCCCACGAGCCACGGCAGCATCTGCGTGCCGCATCCGGCCGGCAGCAGCCCCACCGCCGGTTCGGGCAGCGCCATCTGCGCGTGCGATTCGGCGATGCGGATGTCGCAGGAGAGCGCGCACTCGAGGCCGCCGCCCATGGCATAGCCGTTGATCGCGGCGATGGTGACGAAGCGCGCGTTCATCCACGCCTCGAAGGCGGCGCCGAAGCGCTGGATGAAGTGCCGCGACTGCGTCTTGTCGTCCTTGAAGCGCTTGAGATCCGCGCCCGCGGAGAAGAATTTCTCGCCGGCGCCCGTGATGACCGCGGCGTACACCGAGCGGTTGGCCGAGAGCTCGCCCACGAGCTTCTCCAGCGCGGTCAGGCTCTCCGGCGTCCACGTGTTGGCCGGCGGGTTGTCGATGGTGACGAACGCCGTGTGGCCGCGGATCTCGTGCCTCACGCCTTGCCTTCCTTCATGTACTGCAGGATCACGCTCGAGAAGTCCTTGAGGCCGTTGCCGTCGTTGGAGTGCTTCTGGTAGATCTGCTGCGCGAGCGCGCCCAGCATCACCGGATGCTTCGCCTGCTTCGCGGCGTCGGTGACGAGCGTGAGGTCCTTCAGCATGAGGTCGGCGCCGAAGCCGCCGGTGTAGCCGCGCGAGGAGGGCACGTTCTCCAGCACGCCGGGGAACGGGTTGTAGGTGTCCGAGCTCCAGCAGCGGCCGCTCGAGGTGTTCACGATCGATGCGAACACCTTCGGGTCCATGCCGAGCTTCGAGGCGAGCGTCATGCCCTCGGAAGTCGCGATCATCTCGATGGCCAGCATCATGTTGTTGCAGATCTTGGCCACCTGGCCGTTGCCGATGCCGCCGCAATGCACGATGTTCTTGCCCATGGCCTGCAGAACGGCCTTCGCCCGCTCGTAATCGGCCGCGTCGCCGCCCACCATGAAGGTGAGCGTGCCCGCTTCCGCGCCGCCCACGCCGCCGGACACCGGCGCATCCACCATCGGGCAACCCTTGGCTTTCGCGTCCATCGCGACTTCGCGCGCGGTGAGCGGGTCGATCGTGGACGAGTCGATGAGGGGCGTGCCCGGCGCCGCGCCCTTGAGGATGCCGTACTCGCTCAGGTAGACGCTGCGCACATGGGGCGAGGAGGGCAGCATCGTGATGATCATCTCGACGCCGCGCGCGCAGTCGGCTGCAGACGTTGCCACCTCGCAGCCTTCCTTCTCGAGCTTCTTCACGAGCTCGGGCACGACGTCGTAGATCCTGAGCTTGTGGCCGTGCTTGAGGAGGTTCCGGCACATGGGATTGCCCATGTTCCCCAGGCCGATGAAGGCGATTTTCATGGTCGCGATTATAGCCGCGCCATGGCTCTTCCTAGCGTGCCGGGATGGTCAGTCCCGGCGCCTTCATTTGAGGCTGATGGTGGTGTGGATGCCCGGATTGACGGTCTGGTCGTCGAACCAGCGTGCCGTGATGGTCTTCACCTGCGTGTAGAACTGCACGACCTGCTTGCCGTACGGGCCGAGGTCGCCCAGCTTGGAGCCGCGCGAGCCGGTGAAGCTGAAGTAGGGCACGGGCACCGGGATCGGCACGTTGATGCCCACCTGGCCCACGTCGATCTCGTTCTGGAACTTGCGAGCGGCGGCGCCCGATTGCGTGAAGATGCCGGTGCCGTTGCCGTACGGGTTCTTGTTCACGAGCTCGATGGCCTCGTCGAGCGTGTTCACGCTCACCAGCACCAGCACCGGGCCGAAGATCTCCTGCTTGTAGATCTCGTGCTGCGGCTTCACGCCCGAGAACACCGTCGGGCCGATGAAGTTGCCCTTCTCGTATCCGGGGACCTTCGGGTTGCGCCCGTCCAGCTCGAGCTTGGCGCCTTCCTTTTCGCCCTGCGCGATGAAGCCCTCGATGCGCTGTTTCGCCTGCTTCGAGACCACCGGGCCCAGGTCCGTGCCGCTCTCGGTGCCGGCGTTGATCTTGAGCGTCTTCGCCTTGGCGACGATGTCGGGGATCCATTTGTTCGCGTCGCCCACCAGCACCGCGACGCTCGTCGCCATGCAGCGCTGCCCCGCGGCGCCGAAGCCCGCGCCCACCAGCGCGTTCAGCGACTGCTCCTTGTTCGCGTCCGGCATCAGAACCGCATGGTTCTTCGCGCCCATCATGCATTGCGCCCGCTTGCCGTGCTCCGACGAGAGCTTGTAGACGTGCTCGCCTACGCCGCACGAGCCGACGAACGAAACCGCCTTGATATCGGGATGCGTGCAGAGCGCATCGACCGCTTCCTTGCCGCCGTGGACGATGTTCAGCACGCCCGGCGGGACGCCCGCTTCCATCGCGAGCTGCGCGAGCAGCATCGGCGTCATCGGGTCCTGCTCCGAGGGCTTCAGCACGAACGTGTTGCCGCAGACGATCGCCATGGGGAACATCCAGAGCGGGATCATCGCGGGGAAGTTGAACGGCGTGATGCCCGCGCAGACGCCCAGCGGCTGGCGGATGAAATAGGTGTCGACGCCGTTGGCCACCTGCTCGGCGAATTCCCCGAGCGAGAGCGTGCCGATGGAGCAGGCGTGCTCGACGACTTCCAGCCCGCGGAAGACGTCGCCTTCCGCATCCGGCAGCGTCTTGCCCTGCTCGGCGGTGAGCGTCGCGGCGAGCTTCTTCATGTCGCGGCGGATGAGCTCCTGGAGCTTGAGCATCACGCGGGCGCGCGCACCCAGCGGGGTGTTGCGCCAGGTCTTGAACGCCTCGGCGGCGGCCTTCACCGCCTCGCCGACTTCATCCGCGTCGCACATGGGCACGCGGGCGAGGACTTCCTGCGTGGCGGGGTTGACGACGTCGCGCCAGGCCTTGGCCTTCGATTCGACGAATTTCCCGTTGATCAGGAGTTTTACGGTCGGCGCGGCGTCGGACCGGACCTGGGGATTGGCGGCCATGGGATCTCCTTAGCGGTATCCCGGAATTATAAGGCTGCCGCTACTGCTTTTCGACCTTCGGTCCGCGGGGCGTTTGCTCGATGCGCACGATGTCGCCCACGCGCAGGGTGTGGTCGGCGTCCTGCGTGACCTTCACGACCTGCTCGTTTCGCAGGAGGACCACGATCCGCTGGCCGGGGGACTGCTCCTCGTTCGGGTCGTTACGAAGCCGGACCTCGTCGATCTTCATGATCTTTCCCACGCGGGCTTCCTGGATCACGACGGTATTGGGCGCCGCGCAGGCCGAGACGCCGGCGGCGACGACGAGCGCGAGCAGGGCGGTGCGTTTCATGAGGAGCCTCCTATGGCGTGCCGATGAAGAAATAGATGCGACCGGCCCGGTCGCCGGCCGACGTCCCCGACCAACCGATGTAGAGCGGCCCGAACGCGGAGGTCGCGCCGAGGTAGAACCCGTACGAGTCGATGTTCCCGCGCAGGCTGGGCTCCGTGGTGGGGTTCTTGATGTTGGCCCGCTCGTAGCGCAGTCCCGCGAGCACCGACAGGCCGATCACGGGGATGGGCTTCAGGAGCCGGTACTCCGTGCGCACGGACGCGTAGGTGTACTTGTCCGTGAGGATCTGGCCGGGCGCGAAGGCCGAGAGCTTCCCGAGGCCGCCCAGCGCGAAGCTGTCGTACAAGGGCAGGTTGCCGCGCAGGTTGTCGCCCGCCGCGAGCGTCGGCAGGACCGAGAAGCGGCTCGTGATGGGGATCGCGGCGCTGATCTCGGTCTCGACCTTGGCGTAGGGACGGCCCTCGCTCGTGTTCTGCACGTCGAGGTAGTCCACGTCGAACTTGTAGCCCTTCGAGGGGAAGAACGCATAGTTGTACTGGTCGATGCGCAGCGACGAGACGATCGCGCCGATGCGCGCGTGGGATTCGGGAAGCTGCGGCGAGCCGGTGTGCAGCGTCGCGCCGACCTTGCGCTCCACCCAGCCCGCCTGCAGCTGGCCGTAGGGCCCGAGGTTCGCGCCCAACGACAGCCCCATCTTGTCCTCGCGCACGATGTAGTCGGCCACCTGGTTGCCGTCGAAGAAGGCGCCCACCTTGCGCCGCGACGCCGCGAAGTACGGCCGCACGAACCAGCGCTGGCGAAAATCCACGGGCTGGTAGAACTCGGTCGCGATGACTTCCTCGCTGCCGACCTGGCCGGTGGTGAGCCACTCCCCGCCGTAGCCGTTGATCCAGGTCTTGCGGTAGAGCGCGCGCAGGTTGAACGACGAATCGCTGCGGAAGTCGGTGGCGAGGTTCAGGCCGAAGCGCAGGTAGTCCGGCCCCCACGCCTTCTCGATCGGCACGAGCTTGAGGATCGTCTTGTCGCGCTCCTTCAGCACGGAGTAGTCGAGCGACTGGAGGTCGCCGCGGCTGTAGATGTTGACGAGGTCGTGGACGAGGCGCGCGGAGTCGAGCGGCTCGCCTTCCTTCTGCTGGACGCTCTCGCGCAGGTCCTTGGGGTTCACGTAGCGCGTCTCGGCGACGACGACCTGGTCGATCACGGGCGTTCCCGGCTGCGGCGACATGTGCACCGTCGATCGCCACGCCACGTACTCGGCCTCGGGGACCGAAAGGGCGCGAAGCTTGTCGGCCTGCGCGAGCGCCGTGGCCCTTCCGATCGCCGCGGCGTCCAGCTGCTTGCCGAAGTCCATCGCCGAGATGTCGCCCAGCTCCGGGCGCATGTAGACGTCGCGCGGCGTGAGCAGCGCCAGCGAGCGCTGCACGTTCTGCTCGGTGAGGAGGTTCACCATCTGCGCCACGACGCTTACGGCGCCGGCGACGTTGTCGCCCTTCAGCATGGGGGATCCCACGTTGATCGCGATGACGACGTCCGCCTTGCAGAGATCGCGGACTTCCTGGATGGGGACGTTGTCGACCAGGCCGCCGTCCACCAGCTTGTGGCCCTCGCGCACCACCGGCGCGATGGCGCCGGGAACCGACATGCTGGCGCGCATGGCCGAGGTGAGGTTGCCGCTTCGCATGGCGACGCGCTCGCCGGTGACGATGTCGGTGGCGATGAGCGTCAAGGGCAGGCCGAGCTGCTCGATGTTGCGCTCGCCCAGGTCGGCGCGCACCAGCTCTGAGAAGAAGAGCTTGATCTTCTCGCCCGCGATCGCGCCCTCGCGATAGCGCAGCCCCTCGTCGGTCACGCCGAATTCGAGCCCGGAGAAGAACCGGTCGTCCATCGCGCGGCGGCGCAGGTTCTGCAGCTCGCGGCTCGAATGGTCGTCGAACATCGTCGTCCAGTCGGTCTTGCCGATGCGCTCGCGCATCTCCGTGGGCGAGACGCCGGCGGCGTAGGCGCCGCCGATGAGGGCGCCCATGCTGGTGCCGGCGATGCAGTGGAAGGGGATGCGAAGCTCGTCCAGCACCTCGAGCACGCCCAGGTGCGCGCCGCCGCGCGCCCCGCCGCCACCCAGCACCAGGCCGATGACGGGACGGTCGGCGGCGAGCAAGGGGGCCGCGAGGGTGCCGATGACGAGCCCCAGCAGGACGCTTCGGCAAAGCCGGTGAGGATGGCGCACGGCCAAACCTATCCGCAGGTCACCCCGGCGGGTAATGGGACGAAGGTGCCGGGACCGCTAGGCGCGCAAGGGCAGCACGACGCGGAACACCGAGCCGAAGGGTTCGCCTGGCTCGGCCGAAAGGGTCCCGCCGTGCCGCTCCACGATCGACTTGCAGATGGCAAGCCCCATCCCGAAGCCGTCGGGCTTCGTCGTGAAGAAGGCGTCGAACAAGCGCTGCCTGTCCTCGGCGTTGATGCCGGCGCCGGTGTCGGCGACGGTGATCGAGAGGTGATCGGCGCCGGTCCGCGCCGACGTGATGCTGAGCACGGTCGCGTGATCGGTGATGGTGCGCATGGCGTCGGCCGCGTTTCGCACCAGGTTGACCACCACCTCCCGCAGCTGGACACGATTGGCGACGATCTCGGGCAAGCCCGCGTCCAGGTGCACCTGCACGCCGATGGAGGCGGCGCCGAGCTCGGCGCGCAGCATCGCGACCGCTTCCTCGATCAGGCGATTCACGTCGAAGCGCGACTGCTCGTCCCCGCCCCGCGCGAATATCCCGCGCACCGCGTGCAGCATCTCGCTCGCGCGCCTGGACTCGGCGGCGATGTCGCCCAGCGCCTCGCGGGCCTCGCCCAGGTTGGGCGGCGAGTGCTCCATCCAGCGCCGCGCGGCCGATGCGTTGGCCACGATGGAAGCCAGCGGCTGGCGCACCTCGTGCTCGATCGCGGCGGACATGGCTTCGAGGCTCATGGCGCGGCTCTCGCGCTCGTGCTGCTGCGCCAGGATCGAGGCGGAGATCCGCGCGTAGAGCCGCGCCGATTCGGCGAGGAGCACGAACAGCACGACGTTGGCGGAGACCACCCGCACCACGCGGTTCGCATACCACGCCAGCGTGAAGCGGCTTTCGGTGAAATAGGTGAGGAAGGCGTCGAGCAGCCACGCGAAGGCCACGACCAGCAGCCACAGGTCCAGCACCGAACGCCGCCGCCGCCATAGCACGAGCACCGCCGTGAAGCTGCACAGCACCACGGGGCTCAGCAAGGTTCGCTCCCCGATCAGGTGCACGCCATCGACGAGCACCGGCGGCAGCCGGTCGTGCAGAGCGGTCGTCGCCCAGCTCACCACCAGCGCCATCGCGGTGGCGATTCCCCCTGCGAGCATGATCGCCTTGGGGACCGGGAGGCGCGCTTCACGCTGCGCGGCCGGCGCGTTCTCGAGAAGCGCGTAGGCGAGGACGGTGACCGGCAGGCCGAGATGCCATGCGAGGAAGATCCAGCCCGCGGTCTGGATACCGGCGCCCAGGAGCCCGTCGGGCGCGAACGCCCCGGGAAACGTGAGGGCATAAGTGACCACGATGAGGCCGGTGAAGAGGTAGCCGCCGGCGAGCACCAGCAGGGCGCGCGTGCGCAGCACGGCGAACTGGCCGAAGAGAAGCACCGCGGTGACGCAGTCGCCGACGAACATCGCCGTGGAAACCACCGGGATGATCGAGTCGACGCGGGGCAGCGGCGTGCGCGCCACGGACAGCGCTGAAACGAAGAGCGCCAACAACAGCAGCGAAACCGTGAGCGCCGCCCGCTCGTGCCGCCGCGAGGGCGGCAGCGTGGAAATCAGCACGGCCGGTGGCGTCGTCACGATGCGCATCCCTTCACGATCACGCCCTGCGATGGTACTTTATGAGATCCCTTCCCGAAAAACAAAATGGCCCGCAATACCCAGGTCGCGGCAGACCTCAACGCGCCGCCCGTCACGTCGATCCTCGCGAAGTTCGTTTCCTCGCATCCCTCCCGCGGCTGGAACGACGCCGTCGAGCACGAAGCACACCGCACGTTCCTGAACTGGGTGGGCTGCGCCGTCGGCGCGTCGCGTCACGAGTCCGCGGAAGCCGCGCTGGCGGGCGTGCGCATGCTCGACCCCGCGCCGCAGTCGAGCATCCTCGGCCGCGCCGAGAAGGTGGACATGGCAAGCGCCGCGCTGGTGAACGGCATCACCTCGCACACGTTCGATTTCGACGACACGCACCTGAAGACGGTGATCCACCCCGCGGGGCCTGTCGCCTCCGCGCTCCTCGCGCTCGCCGAAGTCACCAACGCGAGCGGGCGCGACCTCATCGATGCGCTCGTCCTGGGCGTGGACGTGGAGTGCCGCATCGGCAACTGCATGTATCCCGAGCACTACGACCGCGGCTGGCACATCACCGGGTCCACCGGCACGCTGGGAGCGGCGGCGGCGTGCGCGCGGATGCTGGGCCTGGACGAGCTTCGCACGGGCTGGGCCATCGGCATCGCCGCCTCGCAGCCCATCGGCATGCGCGAGCAGTTCGGCACCATGACCAAGCCTTTCCATCCGGGCGCCGCCGCGCGCGCGGGCCTCACCTCGGCGCTGCTGGCGAAGAACGGGTTCACCGCGAGCAAGAAGGCGCTCGAGGCGCCGCGCGGCTATTGCCAGGTGGTCTCCACCAAGAACGACTGGAACGAGATCACCGACGAGCTGGGCAAGCGCTTCGAGATCTCGTTCAACACGTACAAGCCGTTCGCGTGCGGCATCGTGATCCATCCGCTCATCGACGCGGCGGCGCAGCTGAAGAAGCAGGGCGTGAAGGCCGAGGAAGTGGAGCGCGTCGAGGTGCGCGTGCACCCGCTCGTGGTCGAGCTCACCGGCAAGAAGGAGCCGCAGGCGGGCCTCGAAGGCAAGTTCAGCTTCTACCACGGCTTCGCGGCGGGCCTCATCTTCGGCCGCGCCGGCGAGGATGAATACCACGACGACATCGTGCGGCGCGAGGACGTGGTGGCGCTGCGCCGCAAGGTGAACGCCACGGTCGACCGCTCGATCGCCGAGGACGCGTGCGACGTGACGGTGCACCTGCGCGGCGGCAAGCAGGCGCATCTTCGCGTCGACCACGCGGTGGGATCGTTGGAGCGGCCGCTCAGCGATGCCGACCTCGAGGCGAAATTCCGCGGCCTCTGCGAGCCGATCCTCGGGTCCGACCGCTCGCATGAGCTGCTGCAGCACTGCTGGAAGCTCGGGCAATCCAGGGACGTGCGCGCCCTGGTGGCCAGCGCGCGCAAGTGAGCTCGATCTCGATCGGCCCCGGGCCGGGAGAATTCGCCGCCTCCGGGCGCAGGAAGGTCGTCGTGCTCGACGACTACGAGGATTCGCTGCGGCGCACCGCGGACTGGGCGCCGGTCGAGGCGAAAGCCGACGTGATGTTCTACACGGAGAGGTTGCGCGGCGACCGGTTGGTCGAGGCCGTGAAGGATGCGAACGCGATCGTCCTCATCCGCGACCGGACGCCTTTCAAGGCGGAGCTCCTGGACAAGATCCCCAACCTGGAGCTTTTCATCTTCACGGGCGGGCGCAATACGCAGCTCGACTTCAAGGCGCTCGCCGCGCGCGGCATTCCAGTCGCCAACACGGCGATGAGCGATTCGAAGCCCGCGACCTGCGAGCTGACCTGGGCCCTGATCCTCGCCGCGGCAAAGCGCCTCGAGTCTTACACGGCGCTGCTGCGCAAGGGCGGGTGGCGCGACGGCAAGGGCTTGCCGCAGGTGCTGAAGGGCCAGCGCCTGGGGCTCATCGGCTTCGGCGAAATCGGCAGGATGGTGGGCACGGTGGGCAAGGCATTCGGCATGGAGCTCGTCACGTGGAGCCCGCACATGACGCCCGAGCGGGCGGCGGAAGGCGGCGCGAAGCCGGTGACGCTCGAAGAGCTGCTTTCCACCTCGAAGGTCGTTAGCCTGCACCTCGTGCCTTCACCGGAGACGAAGAAGCTCCTCAACGCCGAGCGGCTCGCCATGATGCGGCCGGATTCGATCCTCGCGAACACCGCGCGCTCGGCGCTGATCGACATGCAGGCGCTCGAAGCCGCGCTGGAGAAAGGGCGGCCGGGATTCGCGGCGCTGGACGTCTACGACGACGAGCCCGTGGCGCCCGGATATTCGCTCGCGAAACGCGAGAACGTG
>Ga0207691_10004678_pt1 | contig 13254 bp, 12 predicted proteins | sample KBSM13metaG_FD_184327 | JGI IMG/M metagenome (GOLD analysis project Ga0207691, IMG submission 184327) | Miscanthus rhizosphere microbial communities from Kellogg Biological Station, Michigan, USA - KBS M1-3 metaG (SPAdes) (version 2) | ecosystem: Host-associated > Plants > Roots > Rhizosphere >... | reverse complement strand
GATGATGGGCAAGGCGCTGGAGAACCCCAAGTTTCAAAAGGGCGAGGAGACGACGATCAAGGGCGTGAAGGTGATCGTCATGAGCGACCATCGATTGCCGCTGGTCGACTGGAACCTCACCCTGCGCCGCGGCTCCGATTCCGACCCCAAGGGCAAGGAGGGGTTGGCCAACATCACTGGCGACCTGCTGCGCGCCGGGGCGGGCGACCTGAACCGCGACGCGCTGAGCATGGAGCTGGAGTCGCGCGGCATCTCCGTCAACGTCGGCAGCGGCAGCGACACCACGTCCGTCAGCGGCTCGTCCACCACGCCGCAGCTCGAGCGGGGCATCGAGCTGACGCGCCTCGTGCTGCTCAAGCCGACGTTCCCGGCGGACGAATTTCGCAAGCTGCAGGAGCAGACGGTGAATTCGCTGAGCATGCGGCGCGAGGACGCACGGTTCGTGGCTTCGCGCGACCTGACCGCGGCCCTGTTCGGTGACACGCCGCTGGGCACGGCGCCCACGCCGGAGAGCGTGGCGTCGATCACGCTGGAGGACGTCAAGGGCTTCTACAAGACTTACTTCCGCCCGCGCGACGCGATCCTCTTGATCAGCGGCGACGTCAGCGTCGAGCGCGGGCGCGAGCTGGCGAAGAAGTTGTTAGACGGCTGGACCGCCGGCGACGCGACGCTGCCGGAGGTGGACTACAAGCTGCCCCCGGCCGCGAACAAGCGGCGGATCATCCTGGTCGACCGCCCCGGCGCGAAGCAGAGCGTCATCAACATGGGCATCCGCGGGTACGACATTCACACCGACGAGAAGTTCGCCGGGTCGCTGGCCAGCATGATCCTCAGCAGCGGCATCGAGTCGCGGCTGAACAAGTACGTGCGGGCGGAGAAGGGGTTGACCTACGGCGTGAGCGGGCGCTTCTCCCCGGGCCGCCACGCCGGCGTCTTCACCGGCGCCACCGACACGGCCGTCGAATCGACGGCCGACACGGTGGAGGCGATGTTCAAGGTGTTCGAGGACATGCGCAAGGCCGAGGTGACGCCCGTCGAGCTGGCCGAGGCGAAGACGCGCGTGGCCGGCGGGATGGTGATGGGCATGCAGACGATCGGTCAGCAGGCGGGGTACCGGGTGGACGCGATCCTGAACGACTACCCGATCGACTACTACGACACTTACCCGCAGAAAATCGACGCGGTCAACGCGGCGCAGGTCCGCGACGTGATGAACAAGTACGTGAAGGATGGAGAGATGGTGATCGTCGTCGTCGCGCCCGCGGACGCGGTGAAGGAGCAGCTCAAGCGGGTGGGGGAGGTGGAAGTGGTCCCGATGCCCGCGAAGCGTGAAGGCGCCAAAGACCTGGGCAAGAACGAGCTGCTGCGGAAAGCGGCATAGCTGCAAAGCGCGCTGGGCTCGCTCACGCCGGGGCAAGCTCTGCGCCGCCCCGGATGCGGATGCTGTTCCCGACGGAGGAGCATGCGCATCCGGGGCGGCGCAGAGCTTGCCCCGGCGTGGGAAGAGAGTTTCAACGCCCCCCGCGACCTTTGCGCGCGGGGGTCTTTTTCTTCGCAGCGACTTTGGGCTTCGACTTCGACTTCGCCACGCGATTCTCTTCGCGCTGCGTCGACTCATTCTTCGGGGCAACCGACGTGACGGGTGCGACCGGAGCTGCTGGCGCTGGCTTCGCAGGCAACGTGCCCATAGCGGCGGCTTTGCGCTTCGCCCCCGACAGCGCCGCGCGGATCGCCTCCTGCACGTCGCCCGGCGTCTCGCAGGCGAGGAAGTGGCTCTGGTAGAACCCGCGGGCCGGGAGGTTCAGGCCGCGCGCGGTGAAAGCCTCGACCGTGAACGAGAACAGGGTCTTGCGGCCGTTCTCACTCAGCCCAAGGTCTTCGTCGAAACGGCTCGACGCGGCGGCCGCGGGCTGGCTGGTGTGCTTCCGCACGACGTCGAGGACCAGCGTGTCCAGGTCGAATTCACCCATAGTTCCCCGATCCTCGCTTGAGGCGTTGCGGATGCGTTCGTATCACGTCAGGCGGCACTGGCCTTGGTCGCCCAGGACGGGCCGGCCGGATGGGCCGGGGCCTGTGGGTGTTCCGACGCCGGCGCGGTTTCCGGCGGTGGCTCGGTCAACTGGCGCGGCTCGTTTGCCCGTGCCGGCCCGGGGGTCGGTGCGGGGTGTGGTTCGAGCTCGGAAGACGCGGCAACCGTCGGCGAACGATCGATCGCCGCGGGCACCGGCACTTCGACCGGCCCGCCGCTTCCCGGGACCATCGGCGCGGTTTCGGACGCACCCTCTACCGGCTCGGAAGCGGGTTTGGCCCGCTTGGCCCGCGGCTTTCCGGCGGCGGGTTTCTTCTTGGATTTCACGCCCCGCGCGGGCTTCCTGGCCGCGGCGCCTTTCTTCGTCGCCGACTTTTTCTTCGCCCCGGACGCCTTCTTCGTGACCGTTTTCGTTCCCTTCTTCGGCGCCGCGGCACCGTCCGCCGCCCTGGCCGGTGAGGCAGGGGCCGCATTGGCAAATGAGAATGGCGTGCCCACCGCCCCCGTCGGCCGCATAGCGGCCAGCGCGGCGATGGCCGCAGGCACGGAGAACGGCGCGGGTGACGGGGTCGCGGGCATTTCGACCGCCGCGGGCATTTCGACCGCCGCGGGCATTTCGACCGCCGCGGGTGTCGCAGGAACGGGCGTCGAGGCGACGTCGATTGCCGCGGCCGTCTCGGGCTCGGGCATCGATTCGATTGGCGCAAGGGGGTCGAGTATCGCGACGACTTCGGCCGACGCGACGGGCACCGGCGGTTCGACCGATCCGGCCGCTGCCGTGAGTTCGGCGGCCACGACAGGTTCCGGCGCGGCAGCGCCTTCAACGGTCGCGTGCGCCGCGGCTGGTAATTCGATCGCGGGATCAATCGTGAGGACTTCGGCGGCGGCCGACGGGGGCGGGATGACCGGATCGCTGATGGCCGGTTCCGCGCTGAAAGAAGGTGCGGGCTCGGCCGCCTCCAGAATCGCGGCGAGTTCCGTGATCGCGGCGGCTTCCGTCGCCGTCGCCGGTTCCATGACCGGTGCGGTCACGGTGTCCGTTGCGACTGACGCCACCGGCACCGTCGGAGGTTCGATCGGCTCGGCAATCACCGTGGGCGCTCGAACCGCAGCGGCATCAATCGCCAGAGGAGGGGGAGCAGCAGCAGCAGCAGCAGCAGGAGCAGGAGCAGGCACTGGCTCGGGCGCCAGTGCCTGCGCCACTGTCGGCGTCTGCACAGCCGCCGCTGTCGATGCGGATTCGGCAGGCGCCTTGTGGCCGAAGGCGCGCCGGACGATGCCCAGGATCTCGCCGGCCGTGTTGCACGGCATGAACGTGCTGACGTAGCAGCCGCGGGCCGGCAGGTTTACGCCGCGGGCGGTGAACGTCTCCATCATGTAGGAGAACATCACCCGCCGGGAACTCTCGCTGAGGCGCAGGTCCTCGGCGAAGCGCGTGGACTCTCCGACCGCCTTGTTGCCGGTATGGCGGCGGATCGTTTCCATCACGATCGCTTCGTTATCGGACTGACCCATCGCCCAACCCGCGGGTAAACGACCGTCGCCCTCGCTCTCGCGCCCTCGCGGAGTGCCGCTTTAATCCGCAGCACCCCGGCATCTGATTTGATCGGTCCGTTGGGGGCGGCGGTTGACTACCTCATCCGCCCAGGTATGCCTTCTTCACGTCCGGGTCGTCCAGCAGGACCGAGGCGCGATCCGATTTGATCACCCGGCCGCTCTGGAGCACGTACGCCCGGTGGGCGACGGTGAGGGCCATGTGGGCGTTTTGCTCGACGAGGAAGATGGTGACGCCCTGGGCGTTGATCTCGCGGATGATCTGGAAAATCTTCCGGACGACCAGGGGTGCCAGCCCCAGCGAAGGCTCGTCGAGCAGCAGCAGCTTGGGCCGGGCCATCAGCGCCCGGCCGATCGCCAGCATCTGCTGCTCGCCGCCGCTGAGGGTGCCGGAGCGCTGGTCGCGCCGCTCGGCCAGGACGGGGAAGAGGGTGTAGCAGCGGTCGAGGTCCGCCTGGATCTCCTCGCGGGCCGACCGCTGGTACGCGCCCAGCAGCAGGTTTTCCCGGACGGTGAGGTTGGCAAAGATCTGCCTGCCCTCGGGCGCGTGACTGACGCCGCGGCGGACGATCTCGTGGGGCTTGAGCCGCGTGAGGTCTTGCCCGTCCTCGAAGACGGCCCGCCCGCGCTTGGGCCGGAGCAGGCCGCTGATGGCGCGGAGGAGCGTGGTTTTGCCGGCGCCGTTGCCGCCGATGAGCGTGACGATTTCGCCGCGGTCGACGTCGACGGACACGTCCTGGAGCGCGGAGATCACGCCGTAGCAGACTTCGAAGTTGCTGACCGACAAGAGCATCAGGGATTGCCGATTGCCGATTGCCTATTACCGATTGCCGGGCGGCGCGGTTTGGTGATTCGCGACGCCGCCGTAAGGCGGGAGGCGCCCATGATCGCCACCAGTTCGTTCGCCTCCGACGCCAGGGGCCGCACGACACTTTCCTTCAGCAAGCGGCACTCGACGACCATCTCCAGCCAGTACGCACTCTCGTCCGCCTCTTCCTCCACGATGCCAATCTTGGCGACAAACTCGGCGCGAGACCTGCTCTTGCACGCGGCCCGGTAGTTGGCGCCGACTGCGGTGCCCGAGCGGCCCAACTGATTCGTGATATTGCGTGCCGACACACGATCCTGCGGAAGCGATTCGACCAGGTTCAATACTCGGATTGCAAACCGCTTCGTCCGGCTCTGCAGTTCCCGCTTATCCATCGGACCTCCAATCGAATTCGGCAATCGGCAATTGGAAATCGGCAATCACGCCACCGGCTCTCCGAGGTACGCCTCGATCACGTCCGGGTTGCACTGCACTTCCTGCGGCGTTCCCACCGCGATCGTCTCGCCGTGGTCGAGCACCGTGATCCGTTCGCACACGCTCATCACCAGTTTCATGTCGTGCTCGATGAGCAGGATGCCGACGCCGAAGCGGTCGCGGATGAAGCGGATCAGCTCCATCAGCTCTGCCTTTTCCTGCGGGTTCATCCCCGCGGCCGGCTCGTCGAGCAGGAGGATCTTCGGGGCCGTCGCCAGCGCGCGGGCGATCTCCAGGCGGCGCTGGTCGCCGTAGGGCAGGTTCTTTGCGACGAGAGCGGCCTTTTCATCGAGGCGGAGTGTTCGCAGCAGGTCCATGCCGCGGTTCTCGGCCGCGCCGCGCTCGCGGGAGAATTTCGGCGTGCGGAGGATGGTGCGCACGAGGCCGTGTTCGGCCGAGCGGTTGAAGCCGACCAGGACGTTGTCCAGGACAGTGAGGTTCTGGAACAGGCGGATGTTCTGGAACGTGCGGGCGATGCCGGCGTGGTTGATCTTCACCGGCGGCAGGCCGTCGATGCGGCGCCCGGCCATGCGGATCTCGCCGGCGCTGGGGCAGTAGACGCCGGTGATCAAATTAAAGCAGGTGGTTTTGCCGGCGCCATTCGGACCGATCAGGCCGACTAATTCGCCCGGGTCGAGCTGGAGGGAAAAATCGGTGACGGCGGCGAGGCCGCCGAAGTTGCGGCTGACGCGGTCGATGACCAGCAGCTTTCCGCCCGCGGCAGTTTTCGCCGGCGCCGCGTCGCTCACGACACCACCGCCGTTTCCAGGTCGTCCCGGTCCTGCGTCGCCGCCGCCCGCGGACGCGGCCCGCGCCGGCGAGGCCACAGCTCGCGCCCGCCGAGCAGTCCCTGTGGCCGGAGGAGCATCATGAAGACCAGCAGCAGCGAGTAAATGATCATCCGGTATTCCGCGATCGGGCGGAGCAGCTCCGGCAGGAGCGTGAGCAGAATCGCGGCCAGGATCGCGCCGCTGATGCTGCCCAGGCCGCCTAGCGTGACCATCACGACGATCTCGATCGACTTGGCGATGCTGAAGTAGCCGGGCGTGATCGACCGCTCGTACAGCGCGAACAACGCGCCCGCCACGCCGCCGAAGAACGCGCCGGTGACGAAGGCAAGCACCTTGTGGTGCGTGGTGTCGATGCCGCACGCGGCCGCCGCGACCTCGTCCTCGCGCACCGCCATGATCGCCCGCCCCTTGGCCGAGTACGCGATGCGCCAGACGACGGCGGTGGTGATGATCGCGGCGCCGTAGAGCCAGGCGAAGTTGGTGTATTTGGGGATGCCGGTGATGCCCAGGGCGCCGCCCAGCGGTTGCGAATTCTGGATCAGGATGCGGATGATCTCAGCCAGCCCGAGGGTGGCGATGGCGAGGTAGTCGCCGCGCAGGCGCAGCGCCGGCAGGCCGACGATCAGCCCCGTCGCTGCGGCGAACGTGCCGGCACCGAGGATCAGGATCACGAAGGTGACGGGGGCGCGCGCCGCCGCGGGCAGGGCGGCAGATATATTTACTGCCGCCGGGCCGCCGTGTTCCATGAGCCACGCGAACGCCCGCTGGACGGCGACGATCCCCTTCGACCAGACGAACACCGCCGGCGGGTTTTCGTGGCGCGAGCCCTGCGACAGGTCGGCCACCACCCACACCGCCATCGCGACGAGCAACAGCGTCGGCACCGCCTCGTGCAGCCGGCGCGACTGGCGCACGAGCAGGAAGATCCCCAGCACCACCGCGGCCGTCACCGCCGAAACGAATGCGAGACTCAGGTAGAACCAGAGGGTTGAGGCCGGATCGGTCATCCGGTTGGAGATTTCCCGCGCCGGGTAGGCGGCGAGGTAGGCGCCGACCATCATGAACCCCGCGTGGCCGAGGGAGAACTGCCCGCTAAAGCCGTTGATCAGTTGCAGGCTGACAGCCAGCACGATGTTGATGCCCACGAGCATCACGATGCGCGCGTTGTAGGCGCCGAACCACCGTGAGTCGACCAGCGGCATGAGCAGCGCGACGCCGAGCACCGCCAGCGGCAGGGGGGCGTTGGCCTTGAGCGTGTCGGCCCAGCCGGAGGACGCGGGGGCAGGGGCGGCAGTGCGGAGCGTGTCGGCGCCGTCGCGCGATGCGGGGGCGCCGCGGGTGTCGGAGGGGCCGCGCGAGTCGAGGATGTCGGGCTCAGACTTTCTCGACGACATGCTTGCCGAACAGCCCCGAGGGCTTGATGAGCAGGATGGCGATCAGCAGCACGAACGCGATCGCGTCCCGGTACTGCGAGCCGTTCTCGACGTACCCGACGACCATCACCTCCACCAGGCCGATGATCATCGCCCCGGCCACCGCGCCGCCGATGTTCCCGATCCCGCCGAACACCGCCGCGATGAACGCCTTGATCCCCGGCAGCAGCCCCATCAGCGGCTCGACCTTGGGGTATTTGATCGCGAACAGTACGCCCGCGATCGCCGCCAGCACCGAGCCGAGGACGAAGGTAAAACTGATCGTCCGGTCGATGTTCACGCCCATCAGGGCGGCGGTGTCGAAGCGGTACGACACCGCGCGCAGCGCCAGGCCCGGCTTTGTTTTGAGCACGACGTACGACAGCCCGACCATCAGCAACACGGTCACGCCCAGGATCAGCGCGTCCACCCGGCTGACGTAAATGTCGCCATACGAAAACAGCGGCTGGCGAATCCCCGGCACCATGCCGACCGGAAACGGCTGCGGCGTGGGCCCGAAGACCGCGCGGTGCTGCCCGCCGAATTCCAGCAGCAGCGAGATGCCGATCGCCGTGATGAGTGAGTTGATGCGCGGCCGGTCGCGCAGCGGGCGGTAGGCGAAGCGCTCGATCGTGAACCCCATCGCGCCACACACGAGGATCGACGTGAATGCGATCAGCGAGAACGCCATCCATGACTCGGTCGTGTGCCCGGGCGTGACGAACCCGAACATGCGCGCCGCGACCAGGGCCACGACCGCACCGACCATGAAGATGTCGCCGTGGGCGAAATTGATCAGCTGGAGCACGCCGTAGACCATCGTGTAGCCGACGGCGATGAGAGCGTAGATCGACCCGACGGACAGGCCGTTGATGAACTGTTGGAGGAAATACTGCATGGGAGGGTTCAGGGTTCTGGGTTCAGGGTTCAGCAAGGGCGGAGGAAGATTCCCTTCCTGAACCCTGAACCCCGAACTCCGAACCCTCTCACGGGTTCGCCCTCGACACGTACCGGAACTGGCCGTTGGTGATCTTGAGGATGATGATCGGCTTCTTGGCGTTGCGGTTTTCGTCGATGGTGATCGAGCCGGAGGCGCCCGGGAAATCCTTGGTCGCCGCCAGGGCGTCGCGGATTTTCGTCCCCTCGGTGCCGCCGGCGCGCTTGATGGCGTCGGCCATCAGGCGCATCGCGTCGTAGCCGAGGATCGCCATCGCGTCCGGCGTCTTGGGCGAGCCGTCGGGGTTCTTGTACCTGGCCCGGTACGACTGGACGAACTTCTGCACCTCGGGGCGGTCCTCCTCGGCGGCGTAGTGGTTGGCGAAATAGCACCCCTCCACCGCGCCCTTGCCGATTGCAACCAGCTGGTCGCTGTCCCACCCGTCGCCGCCCATCAGCGGCGCCTTGATCCCCAGCTCGCGCGCCTGCTGGCAGATCAGCGCGGCCTCGGTGTAGTAGCCGGGGACGAAGATGGCGTCGGGATTCGCGTCGCGGATCTTGGTGAGCTGGCCCTTGAAGTCGACGTCGCTCTTCTCCTGGTACGTCAGGTCCGCGACGATTTGCCCGCCGCCGGCGGTTACCGCGTCGCGGAAATACTTCCGCAGGCCGACGCTGTAGTCGCTGTTGTTGGCGTAGAGGATGGCGAAGCGCTTGGCCTTGAGGTCGCCCATGGCGAACTTGGCGACGGCGGTGCCCTGGAAGTTGTCGATGAAGCAGGCGCGGAAGATATAGTCGCCGATCTCCGTCACCTTCGGGTTGGTGCTGCCCGGCGAGAGCATCGGGACGCGCTCGTCCTGCGCGATGGGTGCCCCGGCGATTGACCGGCTGGAGGCGATCTCCCCGAGCAGGGCCACCACGTGGTCCCGGCCGATCAGCTTCTGGACGGTGGTCTTGGCCTCGTCGTTGAGCGAGCGGTCGTCCTCGGTGATGACCTTGATCTTCCGCCCCAGCACGCCACCCGCGGCGTTGATCTCGTCCTTGGCCAGCTGGATGCCCTCGTCGGCGCTGACGCCGAAGGTGGCGGTGTCCCCGGTCATGGAGGCGAAGTGGCCGATGAGGATGTCCCCGGTCGAGGACGTGCTCCGCCCCCCCTCGCCGCCGCCGCCGCTGCCGCCCCCGGCGTCGCGGTCGCAGCCGACCGTGGCGAAGCTCAGCAGGGCGAAAGTCAGGAGCGCTAGGGGGACGAGCCCGACGGCAGTGGCACGCAGGCGCATGGCGATCTCCGATCAGAGCGGGCAACCCGCAACTTTTGTAGCGGTTCCGCCGCCCGCGGGCAAGGCGACGCGCCCCACATGAAGGGGTGACGGAGTGGGGAGTGAGGGGTGACGGGGTAGCGAGCAAAGAGTGTGACGGTCCACTCCGTCACTCCCCACCCCGTCACCCCTCCCCTCTTCATCCGGGGCTCCGCGGCGCTCGTTACACTCGCTTTGCTCCGCCCGCGGCTTGCCGGCCGCGAATCTATCGCACCAGGATGTCGGCGCGGGGGAGTTCTTTCCCGTCAAAACGCCCTACAAGCGTGGGCCAGTCTTCCGACGCCGCCGTCAGGACTTCGATCCGGCCGTCCGTGCACAGGACGGTGTCTTCACTCTTGATGCCCACGATCGACGGGTTCCACGCGAACGCCTGGTTGGGCCGGACGGCGACCGTGCTGTCGGGCGTGGCGACGGCTTCGCGGTTGGCGTAGCCGGTGGGGCCGCCCTGGTGGTGACGCTTCCACTGGTCCGCCTGGCCGTGGTCGGCATAGGCCTTTTGGAGGACCTGGAACAGCTCGCCCAGCGTCTTGCCCGGCCGGGTGGACAGGTTGATGGCCGCATCGACGTCGGCGATCACCTGCGCCTTGGCGCGAAGTTCCTGTGGCACCGGCCCGAAGCTGACGAAGCGGGTGAGGCAGGAGATCAGCCCGCCGAACTCGGCGCAGGTGACCAGCATCACGTAATGCTCCACCGTTTTGGCGGTGGGGATCGGGTGGCGGAAGTTTTCGATGCGCTCGTCGGAGGCGACCAGCGTGACCAGCGGGGTCAGCCCGTTCTGGTGGAGGTGGTAGTCGAGGGTGCCGGCGATTTCGTGTTCGGTGTCGCCGAAGTCGATCGAGCGGCACGCCTGCTCCATGCCCCGTGCGGCCCGCCGCGCGCCGTCGCGGTAGCGGGCGATTTCTTCGTCGGTCAGGCTCCAGCGCAACTCGACGAAATCGCCCGGTACGGCGGGCAGGCCCAGCCCCAGGGGGTCGACGTCCGCGGCGACCTTCCGCCCGGCGATGACTTCCCGCACCTTCTCGGCCGCGCGCTGGCGATCGTACCAGGGGAAGGACACGACGCCGACCCCGCTGCGCGCTAGTTCCTCCCGCTCCATCCGCGGGGCCTCGATTGTGCTGGCCAGGCAGACGCGCTGGTCGGCGGTGGCCAAGATGGCGGCGACGCCGGCCTCGGTGTTGTTCGCGATGTGGTTGTCGCGCCCGCCGGTGATCCAGGCGAAATTCGCGCGCTGCTGGAGCAGCACCCCGTCGAGCCCGTGGCGGGCGAGAAATTCGCCGAGACGGCGCTGCTTGGTTTGGATTTCGCGGTCGGCCATGCGGATTCGTCTCCTCCTCGCCGGGTCCGACTCAATTAACCGATTTCGCGGCAGGTTTCACCAACGCCCTGCATTCCGTGACACGGTCTCCGCCGGCCGTTACATTCCCGTGTCCGAGGGAATTCGAGGAGCAGCGTAATGGGCAACTGTCGGTCGTGGGCCGTTTCCGCCGTCGCCGGTCTTTTTCTACCGGCGGCAACCCATGCGGCCGCGCCCGGTCAGTCCGACCGGGCCCCGTTGTCCGACCCGCCGCTGACCAAAGTCCTGACACTGGTCCAGGACCGCGACCCCTACGAGAGCATCTACGAGCCGCCCGGCCCGCCGCGCACAGAAGAGGGCGTGAACAACGGCGGCGTCAACTTCGAGTTGCGCGTCTCCTACCTGACCGACTACGTCTTCCGCGGCATCGACCAGAGCGAGCGGCTGGCGTCGCTCGACAACAGCGGCAACGTCAACCCCGCCAACCAGGGCCACGAGGACGCGCCGAACCTGCAGTTCGACGGCTTCCTGAACTTCAACCTCGGCCGCCTGCCCCACCCCGTGGCGGGGGTCTTCATCAACATCTACAACGACGACCCGATCTCCCGCTTTCAGGAAATCCGCCCCTACTTCGGGTTCGACTGGAACCTCAAGCCGCTGCGCGTCCAGGCGGGACAGATCAGTTACCTCTACCCCGAGCGCGAGAACCTCAACACCCAGGAGGTGTGGGCGAGCGTGACCTTCGACGACTCGCGCCTGTGGCGCACCGAGCGGCCGGTCATCTCACCGTACGGCTACGTCGCCTACGACTACGACCTCTACGACGGGCTCTACGCGGAGATGGGCGTCCGCCATGAATTCGAACTGGAAGACACCGGTATCATGCTGACGGCGGTCGCCGACGTGGCCTACGTCTTGAACAACTCCCTGTTCACCGACCCCGGTTCGCCCCAGGCGAACGACACCGGCTTCCAGCACTACGACCTGGGGCTGATCGGCACCTATTCGCTGAACAAGCTGATGGGAATCCCCCGGCGGTACGGGCAGTGGACCGCCAACGGGTACCTCTACTACACCGACGGGATCAACGAGGGTCTGCTGGCGACGACCCAGCTGTGGGGCGGGATGTCGATCGGATTTCGGTATTAGTGGGAGTGACGGGGTGACGGGGTAAGAGCCTGGAAGTGGTTTCAAATTGTGGCACGGGCGGCTCGCCCGTGGTGTTATTGAACGAAACCATGGGCGGGCCGCCCATGCCACCAAGTCCTACTTCCTCCCCGCCAACTCCTGCTTCGCCTTCGCCCGGGCCATCTGTTTCTGGCGGTCGTCGAAGCTGTGGGCGTCGGTGATGCGGCGGGCGACGGCCTCGTTGTATTCGGCGCGGGCGGCCTCGGCGTCGATCTCGTTCGCGGGCGTCGCCTCGTTGGTCAGGATGGTCAGGTTGTTATCTTTCATCTGGGCGATGCCGCCCTCGATGTAGAAATGCCGCGACCCACCCGCCGCCAGATCCACGCGCAGCGGCCCCTGCCCGAGCTTGGCCAGCAGCGGGGCGCGGTCGGTGAGGATGCCCAGCAGCCCGTCGTGCGCGGGCAGGATCGCCTGCGTCAGCGACTCGTCCAGGACCTGTTCCTCGGGGGTGACGATCGTGCAGCGGAAGGCCATCGAACGCGTGCTCCTGTTGGCCCGGGATTTTGAGGTCCGGGTGTTGCCGCGCGGCAGTGTAGGAGGGGGGCGGCACCCCGTCAATTCGACTAAAATCCGGCATTCCTGATTGCCCGGGGCGGGGGATAGACTATGATTGCGGCGTGAGAAACGTGACCACCGTGCGGCTTCGCGCGGTGGTTCGCTTGTTTTTTACGCCCCGCGGTTTTTGGGCCTTTCACTCACGAAGCAGCCGGGGGACGCGCAGGCCAACAGGAAGCGTCCGGGAGTCGTCAGCCATGCAGATCGTCAGTGCCGAAGAGAAAGCGCAGCTCGAGAAGAAGCGCCAGGACCTCTACGAAGCCCAGATCGACGTCCAGGAGCGCATCCGCAAGGCGGCCGCGCTGGGCGACCTTTCGGAAAACGCGGAGTACCACTTCGCCAAGGAAGAAAACCGCAGCATCCAGCGGCAGCTCGCGGAGCTGGAGATGAAGATCAGGCACCTGGCCGTCGTGGCGACGGACTCGGTGCCGGAGAACATGGTCTACCTCGGGCACACGGTGAAACTGCTCGACCTGAGCGACGACACCGAGCAGCTCGTGCGGCTCGTCGGCGAGGCGCAGCCGCCCTCGGGCAGCGACGACGTCATGCCGGTCTCGGTGAACAGCCCGATGGGCGAAGCGCTGATGAAGGCGCGGGTGGGGGAGACGGTGAAGGTGAAGGCGCCGCGGGGGACGATGGAGTTCAAGATCCTGGAAATCGTGTGAGCCGCTGCGCGGAAGCACCAAATCCCAAGCACCAAATTCCAAACAACTTCAAACTCAAATGAAGAAACCTCAAAACGGTGACCCGCCGTTTTGAGGTTTATTTTTGGGCATTTCTGTTTGTTTGGGATTTGGTGCTTTGGAGTTGGAGCTTCCCCGCAGGTGAGTTGGAGCGTCCCGCGCGGACCTATTTCGCGAGCCCCCTCACGATCATTTC